>Ga0255778_10000068_pt1 | contig 87590 bp, 74 predicted proteins | sample 071ome_31_FD_179976 | JGI IMG/M metagenome (GOLD analysis project Ga0255778, IMG submission 179976) | Coastal salt marsh microbial communities from the Groves Creek Marsh, Skidaway Island, Georgia - 071405CT metaG (version 2) | ecosystem: Environmental > Aquatic > Marine > Intertidal zone >...
TGTAATCCTGCCCCAAATGCAAATTTATTTACATAATCGTCAGTTTTGTTTTTACTTAAACATATCATAAAGTTCTTGTTTCCAAAGTTCGTTAAACTCACAGTCTCTGTAGTTTTCAAACCACGGGCCGCCTTCTGTATAATGAATTAATTTGGGTGTATCGATGTCATCGTACACACCAACAAGATAATTCCAAGTGTGATCTAGTTCTCCAATTTCTTCATCTTTTAACCAACTAAATCTGTGCAAGTATGCACCGTTAATTTCTGGACTATTAACTAGGTCCATTGTAAGTGCAGCATTGCTAGGATGCGCACAATTAAACAGCATTACACTTGACCAATTCTTACGTGGATAGATAGTTTGTTTTTGCCCATCCATCTTTGTGCCTTCTTTTGGTGTATAATCGTGTTTCACACACATTACAGCATACTTGTCGTCTGCTTGGTCAAACAACTCTTTAATATCTGTTGTAAGGATCATATCACAATCCATAAACAACGCCCAGCCAGTAAAGTTTGTAAGTTCTGGAATAAGAAAACGTGTAAATGTAAATTCGGTGCTTGCAAGTTTATCTAAACTACGTGTATACCAGCCTGCGTCACGTAGCTCTTGCTGCTTTAAAGGGCGCACATCTGCTAGTGGTTGCTTGTTTAAAATACTGTGCTTGCAAACTTGGTATGCAATATCTTCTCTTGTGTCATAACCTACAAATATTTTCATTAATCTCTTCTTTCAATATCTTCTTCTTCACAAAGTTCCCCAAACTGCACTTCGAGTATGTGAGTGTGCTTATCGGTATCATTCATGGCTTTGTGCCAAACATTATTACCGATAATTACATTATGATTTTTTTCTAATCTAACTCCATTTTTTCCTCTATCATCTTCTAGAGCTATTGTAACTTCGTTATCTAACACATACCAATGTTCGTTTCTATACTTGTGTCGTTGGTCACTAAGATGTTTACCTGGAGCAATTACCAGTTCTTTTACTTTGTATCCCTTGTCTGGCTGATGATCTAATACTCTGTACCAACCCCATGATCTTATAGTTTTTGGATTTTTCCATTCTTCTAGTATCCAACTAGAAGAATTTTTTTTATCTTCGCCACCTACTCCCCAGACAAATTCTACATAATTCATATCGCCATATGTTTCATATTCTGGAGTAGTTGTATTTGTTCTATCCCCGCCATTGGCGAAAATTATCTTTGTACCAGATGGTGTTGTACTTAAAACTTTAAAAATAGCTCCACAAGCACTGCCATCTGAGTCATCGAAGCTTATGACTTTATCGACCACTGCAAGTTCTTTAATTATCGCAGCACGTTCTTCTATAGGCATAAACGGACGTCCTTTTTTGCGAGTAAGCCATTCGTCGCTATTTAAACCTACGATTAATTTAGATCCTAGTTTTTTTGCTTCCTTAAAATATTCTATATGTCCACTATGGAGAGGATCGAAACCACCAGTGACTAAAACAACTCTATCTTTCATGTAGATATTTATGTGCGCACTTAACTACGTAAACTTTTTTATGGTCCTAATTTGTTTTGGAGAAAGAGTAAATTTAGAAATTGCGAAATTATAATTATGATCTAAAATATCTGTATCATATACTATATCTTTTGCAAGGATGTCATTGTCCCATACAAAAATACTATCACCTGTAAAACTTTTACTAAGAGGAGTTTCTCTAAAGTTTACAGGAATAACTTTAGACATTAAACATTCTATATATCTGTATGTCCATAGTGCATCCATATCTCCCTTCCATCCGGGCTGATGCGGACATAGACCATATTGACTTTTTGCAAGCCCTGTAAAGTATTCTGTATTATATTTGTCTTTTTTTGCAATTACACGGCCGTCGTCGCTCCAAACAACCTTACAGTCATCTCGTTTGATAAAATCTTGTAAAAGAGTTTCTCTAGAAGATCCTTTACCTATGTGCCCATTAAAGTAAAATTTATATTCCTTTTTTAGTGTGTGCAATTTGCTAGTATGCTTCAACCATTTTTTCGGAAAAATTATTGGTAATTCTACACCGTTTACATATGATATACCTTTGTCATGATTTATTTTAATTTCACAATTTCTAGATTCTATATCTGCTTCTTGTAACGCTAGATTTAAGATAATAGATTGTTTTAAATTGCTAGGATTTTTTCCAGTAAGTTTTGCTTTATCTTTTACCATAATAATCCTTTACTAATGCTAATCCTTTGTTGATATCATTTTTATATGTCCATCCTAATTTGTTTAGGAACTTTGTATTTGCAGACATAATCATTTCTTCATTTTCTCTCATAGGTACTTTGCCAAACTCAAGAGCACTGCTTGATTTTGTTATTTCTTTAATTTTTGTTATTACATCTCTTAACTGTGTAGTAACACCTGTGCCTACATCTATGTTTTCAAATTCTAGTAATGTATTGCGTTTTTCAATTACAGTTTTAAATGCTGTTATAACATCGTCTATATAGATAAAGTCTCTTTGTTGTGTTCCTTCAGTTAATGCTAAGTCTTTATTTGTAAAACAATTTTCAAAAACATAGGAAATAAAATTATTTGTAGCACCTGGGCCATAAAAATGTTGTAGATTCATATTAAGGAATTGTAATTGATCACTAGAAGCAAACTTGCCGTATTCAACAAATTGACCTTTACTTATAGAATATAAATTTGTGTTAAATTTTAAAGAAGTACCACAGTTTATAAATGTAACCCGTTTGTCTAATTTTTTGCATTCCGAAAGTACTTCTATACCGCAATTAAGATTGGACTGATATATTTGGTTAGGAGATTCTCCGTTGCGACCATAAGAACAAATAGTATGTACAACAACATCAGGATTAAATTGTTGGATAAAATTAACTTCGGTTTTTCTAGTGTAATGTCCGATAGCATTACCTGTAAGAAACAGACTTTTAGATATAGCTTTTCCTAAATATCCATTGCTTCCTGTGATTAATACTTTCATGTATGTTCTGCTATAAATTGATCAATAGTATTATGTAAACGTTCAAACATTTCGTCTGTCATTCCGTGGTGTAACGGCAAAAGCACAGCACGTTCCATAACAGCATCTGCATTAGGATATCCTGCTTTGTGTTTACGCATTGTAATCCCTTGTGCCATTGGCTGCCGTAAAACATTACCTGTGAAACAAACTCTTGTTTGTATATCTCTTTTTTCTAAGTAAATTTGAAATTGCTTACGTGTAAACGGAGCATCTTCTTTAATTAAAATTGGAAATGCTAACCAGCCTGTAGTAACATCTTGAGCTTCGACTGGATTTACAAAATAATCTCTATATTTTGAAAAGTAATTAATTTGTTTATGATAATTTGTTCTTCTTACATCGATATTATTTTTTAAATTTTCTAGTTGTACTAGTCCAAAGGCTGCTCCCATTTCGTTACCTTCTAGATTGTAGCCCGGAATGGCGAAAACAAATTTCGCATCGTATTCTAGTCCATCTAATTCTATATTAAATCTATTCTCTATTGCTTCACTTGCTTCGTCAAATAAACTACTACTTCTACCCCAACTACGTAGAAGTTTTGCTTTTTCAATAACCTTTTCATCGTTTAAACATAAGGCACCGCCGTTTCCTGCACAATTAATAATATGAGAACCGTAGAAACTTGTAATACTCATATCACTATACTTTCCTATATTTTCACCATCTACAGTTGCTCCTAACGTATCAGCACTATCATGTAAAACTTTTAATCCATGCTTGTCTGCAATTTCTCTTATCCTACGCCAGTCGCAAACATTACCTAATAAATCTGGTGCTAGGATAGCAACGGTTTTTTCTGTAATCATAGATTCTATTTTACTAGCATCAATACAATATGTTCTTGGTTCTACATCAACAAATGCAGGAATTAACTTATTTTTTAAAATACATGATAATGTTGTACCAAAAGTTAATGCCGGTGTAATTACTTCGCTACCTTCTGGAAAATCAAATGCCTCCATGCCTATGTGTAACGCACTAGATCCACTGTTCACATATAAGCATTCTTTTTTGTCGAATAAATCTGCAATTTGTTTTTCAAACTGTCTACTATGGACACCCATTTGAGTAGATTGTTCTAAACATTTTACGACAGCATCTATTTCTGCTTGTCCGTATACTGTCTTTGCGTATGATATTTTTTCAACCATTTGTTTCTCCGTTCATAAATTTTTCTATTTGCATTATAGAAACTTTTCTCATATCTTCACCTTTTAGCCAGGCTTTGTGCCATTCTATTGTAGCATTAAGTGCTTGTTCTAACCGCCATCTAGGCCGCCAGTTTAAGTAGGTCTTTGCTTTACTAATATCTAATTTTAGATAATGAGCTTCGTGTAAATGTTCTTGTTTATCATGAGTCCAAGTTACATTGTTCCCCCATTTAGAGGTCATATAATTTAATATGTCTTTAACAGGCTTTGCATCTTCATCAAACGGACCAAAATTCCAGCCGTCGGCAAATTCTTTGTTATTGTAAAGGTTTTCTGCTAATACCATATATCCAGATAATGGTTCTAATACATGCTGCCAAGGTCTAATAGCATCAGGATACCGCACTATTAGTTCTTCATTTTTGCCAAAAGCCTTTAGCGCATCTGGTACAATTCTATCCTGTGCCCAGTCTCCGCCTCCTATTACATTGCCTGCTCTTGCTGATGCAAGTGGCAAATTAAAACTTCTTCTGTACGCACTTGTTAACAGTTCTGAGCAACCTTTACTACTACTGTAAGGATCGTAACCCCCCATAGGCTCGTTTTCCCTATATGGATAGGGCCATTCTTTATTTTCGTAGCATTTATCTGTTGTTATATTAACAATTGCCTTTACACTATTACATTGTCTTGCTGCATCTAATACATTTAATGTGCCCATGACATTTGTTTCATATGTAGTAAAAGGATCTTTGTAAGATTCTATTACCAAAGGTTGAGCTGCTAAGTGGAAAATTATTTCAGGTTGAAATGTATTAACAATTCTAAAAATAGCATCTCTATTTCTTGTGTCGTCCAGTATGGACAACATTTGACTACTCACTTTTGACTCTGTAAAATTATTAGGGGTAGTAGGAGCGTCTAAACTATATCCACATACTTCTGCATTTAAAAACTGTAACCATGTACACAACCAGCTACCTTTAAATCCTGTATGTCCGGTTATTAAAACTTTTTTATTTTTCCAAAAATCTGCATTCATTACCAGATCCTCCAAGGTGCTTCTTCACCTTTCCATAGTTTTTCTAATGCATTTTTGTCAGGAAGCGAATCCATAGGCCTCCAAAAACCTGTATGTTTGTATGCCATGACCTGTCCTTCAGACGTTAATTTATGAAGAGGATTTTCTTCCCATGTAGTAGTATCGTCGTCTATGTAATCTAAAACTTGAGGAGATAAAACAAAAAATCCTGCATTTATCATTGCTCCATCGCCTTCTGGTTTTTCTTGAAACTTAGTTATCTTGTCCCCAGTTATCTCTAAATTACCAAATCTTCCAGGGGCATAAGCTGTTGTCATAGTAACTAATTTTTTGTGTGTTTTATGGAATTCTATAGACTTGGTTATATCTACATTCCCTACACCATCGCCATATGTAAAGCAAAACGCTTCTTCGTCTTTAATATGTTCTTTAACTCGTTTTAGTCGGCCACCAGTCATAGAATCTTCGCCTGTTTCTACAAGATTAATATTCCAGTCTTCTAATTGGTTATTGTAAAATCTTACATTGCCTGATTTTGTGTTTACTTCTACATCGGAATTTTTTGCAGCATAGTTAATAAAATAATCTTTTATAATATTACTTTTGTATCCACAGCAGACAACAAAATCATTTATTCCGTGTGCAGAGTAAATTTTCATAATATGCCAAAGAATAGGTTTACCTCCTATTTCAACCATCGGTTTAGGACGCATATTAGTTTCTTCATGTAAGCGTGTACCAAGTCCTCCGGCTAATATTACAACCTTCATAAATTTGCAATTTCCTCTAAAATCTCTTCAATAGTAGTTATGTTAATATTGTTTGGTAAACAAAATTTAGGAGAATCGTAAGAACTTACTTCGCAATTAAGATTAACACTTGCGAAATAATCTTCGAATTTAACATTATCACCTTTTAAATTATTATGTGATCTGGCCCAGGCAGCAGGTATTCCATAAGCATGTGCTACAATTAATCCATGAAGACTACTTGAGACGATAAACTCTGATTCTAAAATTTTATCTACAACTCTTTTATAATCACTTGTTCTTAAGTTGATAACATTTTCATATTTTTGTGATATTTCTGCGAAATCTACATTATGAGGCACATAACTTATTTTATGTTTTTTTGTAATTGTAGGGTTATAAATTTTTGGTAGTAACAATGCAGGATCACCAAATACTGCTGGACAGTTGCCTCCTAATCTGTTAACATGATGCTGTGTATGAGGACCGCGGACAAATCTCCAATTGGCTCCAGGAGTAATCCTGTCTCCTTTAGAAATTATACCGCTTCCAATTACAGTAGTGTTGACTCCGGCACGCCTAGCAATACTGCCAACACAAATTAATGTGGCATTTACATAATTTGGTTCAAATTTATATTTTATTTTATAATGGTCTAAAATGTGCGGAGTGAGTATGTCACCAAAATTTCCTTGAGCTTTTTCACTGCCTAACCACCATGCGTTAAATATCATAAAGTTGCATCTTCCATTCCTGCTACACGAAGCTTTACAACATTAGTTATCTGCCATTGCTTCTGGTCCAGGGCCTTTAAGACTCCTAACCATTTGTTGCGCAGAAGTGCAAATTCATTGATAATTTTTTCATAATCAACAACGTCTGCCTCGCCGTCAACGTATTTTTCAACATCACGGCTTGACAGAGCTCGTTGATAATTTTCAAGATATTTTTTGAAGAAAGAGCTACGCAATCTACGTAGCTCAATATTCAAATAGTTTAAGATTGCTTCAATTTCTTGAAGCTGATTAAAACGATGTTCAACAATGCCTGGCATAGCAGCCGCACTTTTTTCAACATTACCTACAAGTTTACACTCTTGTTTTGCTTGTCTAAGTTCGTTTTCAAAAAATGCAACTGCATCAGGAATTTTAGAAATATCTCTAGATACTTCACTATACCATCCCATTACTCATCCCAATCGTCTATTTCGTCGTCGAATTTATCAACATCATCCAAATCCAAAAAGTAATTAATAGCATTATCTAAATGCGGGTCTGCGCCTAATGCCGAGATTAAGGTATCGTCGCCTACTCCGTAATCTGCCATTAAATCGATAAAACGTTCTGCGGCAATTTCTATATTTTTCTTATCTAAATATTCTTTAAAAAGTTGCCAGATTTCGGTGACATGACTTTCGTCCATATGTTACTCCTCGATAGATTCTAAAACAGTTGCTTCCTCGTCAACCTCAGCGATATTTACCATAGAAGCTTCTTTTACGAGGTAATCTGACATAACCTTATCGAGTAGTTCACCTGTCCAGTTTTTACGGTATTCAAGCAGTTCTTCACCATCAGTAGTAACATACTTCAAACGGTTGCCGCTCTTTTCAATTACACCTTTGCCTTCAAACAATTCAAGCAAGCCGCTATATGGATTCATACCTGTTTCGTATGGAATCTTAACTTGTACACCTTCAAACGGTTTAGCATAACGTGTTTTCATAACCTTACAAGCGGCTCGAATACCACGCACTTCACTAATCTTATTACCGTCTTCATCTTCTTTTAGTTTCAACTTCTTCATTGCAACTACAATAGATGATGCATAGATAAAGCCTTGACCGCCTGAAATTTTATCGTCTGGATCAAACATATCTTGCGATGCGTATGTATGATTAGTTGCTACTAAGCCTACATTGTGACTACCAAACATGTTAACAGTGTTACGAACAAGTGCAGTTAGTGCTTTAGGCTTACGACCCATATCGCCTTTCATATCACCCTTGTTAAACTGATCAACATCGGTTGGTGTTAACAACATACCTAGCGAGTCGACTACAAACAGTACCTTAGGACGTTCTTCTTCCGCCATTGCTTTGTAGTCTGTCATAAACGTACTAATAGTCTTAGCAACATCATCAATCATTGACATGTTAAGTTTTAGTAGTTTATCTTCTGAAGTATCTACATCAAGTGCTTGTAGCCACGCTTCGTCAAGTGCGTTCTCTGAGTCAATAAGAACTACAAAGATACCTTGATCTTGTGCGCTCTTTACAATGTTACCTGAACAAATATATGATTTACCTGCACCGGACTCGCCAGCAAATACACTTACTTTGCCTAGCGGAACGCCTTTATTCCAATCACCCGAAATAAGATAATTGAGTGCATAGTTACCTGTGCTAATCCAATCAGTAGGATCGTTAAATCCTGCACTCATACCTGAAATAGATTTTGTTAATGCAGTCCGAAACTTGGTCGGATCAAATGCCTTAGTCGCCATAATATCTCCTAATCTAAAAAGCAAAATGGGGGATTGCTCCCCCACTAGTTATCACTGTCCTTGACGTGCGCGGATCATTGCAAGAATGTCTTGCGCATTGCCACCTTCTGCAGGAGCCGCTTCAGCTGCTGGTGCTGGAGTTGGCTCTGGTGCTGCCTCTGCTACAGGAGCAGGTGCTGCCTCAGGTGCTGGCGCTGGTGTTGGTGCAGGTGTGCTTGCAGCCGGAGCAACTGGATCGCCTGTTGCTGCACTCATGCCCGCTGGACGGAAGTATTGTCCCCAACGATCCATGTCAAATGCTTCACCGTCTACTGACGCTTCAAACATTTCTTGCATGACCTTAAGTTCTACTTCACCTGGCTTTTTAGGTAGGAAGTCATTTAGATTAAACAAGCCGTGTGTATTAACAGCCTGCATTTCAGCATCATTTAGTGGACGCTCTCTACGTGCCCAGTTAGATGTTGAGTAGTCTGCGTATCCGCCTTTTGAAGTTTTATTAAGACGGAAGTCTACACCTGCTGTGTAATCTGTTGGCAATTCTTCCATGTCTGGATCCATAAGAGCCTGTTTGATGATCTGGAAGATTTGAGGACCAATAATAAATCTACGGATTGGATTATCCGGAGTAGTGTCCTCGCTTAGTGGATTGTCCACAACAAAACCTTGAAAAATATAAGAACGTTTTTTCCAATACTTACGACCCATATCTTCTAGACTTGGATCTTTAAACCAACCACGTACTTCATTAAGAATATTACATGTCTCGCCATACATTTCCATACATGGAATTTGTACTTGTACTGGACGTGAGTCGGTTTGACCTTTGACTCCTGCAAATGGTAGTTTAATTACCAAACGCTCTTGCCAAAAGAATGTGTTGTCTGCATTGCCATCAGGAAGGAAACGTAGCGTTGCGCTATCGCCTTCTTTAATATTCCAAAATGGGTAAATGCTGTTATCACCGCCGCCTGAGCTGTTACCGCTTGTGCGTGATTCTTGTTCTTTGAGCTTTGCTCGGATTTCTGCTAATGATGCCATAGTTATGCCTCCTTTATATGCCTATGTTCTATGTGCCTAATTTTGTATAGCACATTATATACTATACAATAATATTTATCTTCTGTCAACCTTTTTTGACAAAGAATTTCAAGAATTTAGCCAATCTTTACAGACCGGCTAATCTCATGATGTCGTTTTGTTCTTGTGATTCGCCTTGTGCGCTTATACTTGCAATATCTTTTTTAACAAAATCCATAATAAATTTGGCTTCGTTGCTGGCAATCTGATTGTTTAATCTTCTTAATGCATTTTGGTCGCCTTGTCTTATTCTCTGAATATTTTTTATCATTTGCATTGCATTATAGGTAGTGGTTTCGCCGCCGCCTGCTTTTTTAATCTCTCTGCCTAATCCATCCAACTCTTGATAAATGTCTAATAAAGCCTCTATAGCAGGGTACCCTGCAAGGGTACCTCCTTGTATAAATGAGTTTGGATCTTTTGCTGCTTGTGGAGCAACTTTAGCGTATTGATTTGCTAATTCTTGAGCTTTGTTTTGAAAGTTTGAAGTTGTCCATCCTTGTTTAGCACCTTGAATGCCGCCACTGACTGCACCTTTGACAGCGTCCCAAACACCTTCTTCCACATCATCTTCTGCAAGCTCAGGATCTCTATAACCGTTAAATTCTTCAAACTTTGCATTGATTGCTTCAATAAACGCTTTTGCAGGATTGATGTACTGTTCGCCGTAGTCTTTTTCTATTGCTGTTAGTACTGCTGTTTCGCCTTTTGGAAACTGTCCTGTATGGCGATCATACATTGATAAAACAAATTCTGTTACCGGAACGTCTCTTTTGCTCTCATCCATTTTTTTGTTCTTTTCGTAGCAATTACAATGTTTACAATCTGGACCGCAAGAGCATTCTGTGACAGGCTTGCCGCAGCATGCTTCTGGACACATTTCAACTTTGCTTTCACTAAATTGACCCATTGCCATTAACTTACCTAGCATTTTTTTATCGCCTTCGGCTTTGGCTTGTTTTATTAATTTTTCCCAAGTTTCTCTATTTGGGATTTGTAATGTTTTTGACCATTCGTCGTCAGTAGGTGTTAATGTTTCACCAAATTGACCCATTAGCTCTTCAAATGTATTTTCAATAGAATGTTCAAATGCACCATGTGGCAACCCTCTAGTTATAGGTTCGCCCGTCATAGGATCTCCTCCTACTGCACCAGTCACCCAAGGAATTTGTAACTCCATCCCGGGCTGTATCATTGCTGGATCTTCAATACCATTGTCGTCTGCAATCATCTGTACAGCATCATTTACACTCATACCTTGCATTTCATACTTTACCATTTCTCTAGCAATGCTATACAAAGTATCGCCTTGTTTTACAGTATATGTTTCTCTGTGATCTTCGTCTAAAAATGATTCTGCTGTTAACTCTTTTGCACGAGTTGTTTCGCTTACCAAGCGGTATACGAAAGGAAACACATCTTTTAATTCTTCATTAAACTGACGTATTGTAAGTTGATCTATCCAATTTTCTGCTACGTCTGTTGGAACTTCTGTTACTTCTTGTAGTTCAAAATTTTCAAAAGTATTTTTATAAAAGGATTCTTTTTGAAGATGTTGCACTGTTTTCTTTAGTTCTTCTATTCTTTCATTGACCGGACGAACATATGAAGAAAGACCTTCAGCCATTACACTAGAACGATTCATGTATGACTTAAATTTTTTCAAACTAATTAATTCTTCGCTAATAGATTCGATATGTTTGCCAAAGTCATCAAATGGCTTACCGCCTTCACTGACATGTCTTGCCATTGCTCTTGCACCATTAATGTGTTTAAATGGAAATTTAAATCTTTCTCCATCGCTACTTTCTATATAAATTGCACCTATATTTTGTATTCTACCAGTTACAGATTCATGATTTACTGGTTTAGTGTGTTTTATTGCAATTCTAGCTTCACCAATATTTTGGTAACTAGTTTTGCTAGTGCCATACATCTTTGATTCGTTCATTGTATTATCTCCGGTGCGATCTTTTGTTAAAAATTTATAATCTCTTAGATCTAAATTTGATTTATTAATATTCCTTGTGTCAAACTGTAAAAGTCTCTTTTTGCTAAAACTTCTTAATTCCTTTAAAAACCCGTACCAATTGTCTCTAGTAATACTATCTTCGTTAGCTACAAAGTCATTACTATACATTACTTGGATAGCGTTATCGGATAGCGTTACGTTTACACTCCCTAATTTTTTATCGCCTTCCATATAATCGAAGTCAAAAAATCGAGCAGCATTTGGCTCGTTGGTTACTTTGCCTTCTTCATCACCAATGGTGACACTTGGAAAGCGTCCTCGTATTTTGTTAAAAAGTTCTTCTGCTATTAGATCTAAATTTTTCATTGCAATGTATTTATCAATAATTAGTACTTATGAAGATTGGCATAGGTTGTTCATAATCTTCTATATCTTCAGCTTGGTTAAAGGTATTGTAAACTCTAGGATCCCAATCCTTTAACACACTCATCATTCTAAGTGCTAATAGTGTAGCACTTACTAAATCGTCACTGTGACCCAATTTAGCCTGGTAGCTAGAACCTGTTGCTACATATGCTTTTAATTCTGACACAAACGGTTTAGATTTTATTGTCATCTTGTCATTTTCTATCATTGTTTTCAATCTACTACAAGCAGTAACTTTTGTGCTGTGAGTAGTGTTGAAACCTTTGCGGAATTTACGAACGTGTCCTTTGCGGATAGGCTCACTGACGAACAACCCCGGAATGTTCTCTTCACCGTAATCGTTTATAACGATAAGGGCAGCCTCGCCTAATCCATTGTTCTCCACGCTCCAATAAATTCCTGTGGGATTTTTTGTTTCACTTTCTATATACTTACAAATGTCTGCAAGTACTCTTATTTGTCCGGGTATAGCAGTAGTATTGTGCTGCCATTCTGCTACTTGTTCATAGGTAGGCAGTTCGAAAACTTGTATGGCAGAATAGTCGCCGCCAGTACCCATACTAGGATCAAGTGCAACAACATATGTGTATTGGCTTGTGGGCTTTTTATACCAACGTGTTTGCCCCATATTTAGAATAGGATTTACACCCTCCATAGCAGCAAGTTTAATACTGTTAATTAATGTTTCATCAAAAACTAAGAACTCACAGCCATATTCGCGTCGGAACTTTTCTTCGCCAATACGTCCTATTTCATCTTGTTTCCATTGTTCGTCTCTGTCTGGATGTTCGTCCCAACTTGCTCTAAAAGCATGAAATCCGTTTATGCCAACATCTTGTTCATTGCCATGTTCGTCAAACTTTTGTTCTGCTTGTTTCCAAATAGTAGCAAATGTATCTTCATCTGAGTTCGGTGTGCTAGTAATGATAGCACGACCACCTGTTGCTAGTGTAGGAGATATTGAAGTCCAAAACTCTTCCGCAATATTAGGTTGCACAAACGCAAACTCGTCACAGTATAGTAAAGAGATAGACAAACCACGTCCTGTGTTTCCAGTTGTTGTTTGGCTTATAATGCGTGATCCATTTTCAAATTCCATACTACCTTTGTTGTAACTTGTTACACCTGCCCTAATATGATCTGGACAAGTTTCATACACATAGCGTATACGTGACATAATTTCTTGCGCACCTGTATATTTGTGTGCAGCAATTAGAATAGTTTGATCTGGATGGAACATAGCATACCAACACAAGTAGATACTAGCACAAGTAGTTTTTCCTGTTTGTCGTGGCATCATGTTAATGTTAAATCGGTAATTATGATAAGAGTGTAACAACCTAAGTTGATATTCGTAAGGATCAAATAAAAGTTTGCCTTGTACAGGGTGTTGTATATTTGCAAAATGTTTTGCAAAATAAAGATACCCATTATCACGATCCATGCACTGCATAAGATCTTGAATATGATCTTCTGTAAATGTTTCTTTACGGTTTGCCTTTTTTGTTAAGACACCATCTAATGACTTACTCATATGTATATTTACTCAAAAAAATAGGGCCCTTAGGCCCTATTGAGTTCTGGGGGATATTTACTTTTTCTTATTCTTTGCTGCATGCACTGCTTTGCGTTGTGCATCATTAGCGTATTTGCCTTCGAGTGCTTTGTATAACTGATCTTTAACTGATTCTACTGCCATAGCATTGTCTCCGCGTTGTGAAGCAGCATACATTTTTTTCTGTCTATTAATACCACCTGATAGATCTTTAACCATGTAATTATGATCTTTGTATTCTTCACTAGGACCATTATCCCAATCTTCGCCTACAAGTTCTTCTCCCATTCCACACGGAGTAGGAGCTTCTTCGCCGTGTGCTATACCGCAAACAGGACATGGCATTTCATTATGCGAATCATCATCAGTATGCAATGCATCGGGTGCTATTGGCATATGAGTATGTTCTCCGCTGCCACCTGTGCCTGCTAATTGCATAATGCGCATTAGTTCTCCGATTTCAGAAGCATTTGTTCCATTCATTGAAATGTTCATTGATGCTTCTTTTAATTTTGATTTATCTGTCATGTCATTGTCCCAACTTTCTCTATTTGTAGCACCTTGGCTACCTGAAATTTGTTGCTGTATACCTCTATAAAAATCATTAGTATTGCCAATTCTAAAGTTTGTATCACTGCCGCCGTTATATTTTTTGTTAAAATATCCTGCTAATGCAACTTGTAGTTTAGTATTTAGTGATTGAAATCTTTGAGGGTCAGCTTCGCGTGCTAAATCTCGTATTTTAGTCATCCATACACCGTTAAACTGTACAATATTGCCACCTTTTGCAAGTTCTGCTTCAATTTCAGCAACAATTGGATTTGATCCGGATCTAATTTCATCTGCTAACGCATTATGATTTTGTAAAACATTACGTTGAGCGTCTATGTTACCTTCTCCTTCAGATCCACGTTTGCCGCCTCTTGTTCTAGGTCCGTCTGCACTTGCAGATGATGCAGCATTATCTCTATCCATCTTATTGTCAATTGCTTGGTCTGATTTAGGAAATGCTTTATTATAACGAGATACAAGTTCTTTAGCCCTAGGATCATCGCTTGCTTCCAATCTTGCAAAAAGTGCATCTAGTTCTTCACGTTCTTGATCAGTTAAATCTTCAGGTGCTTCATGTAGCATAAACTCTACCAAAGCAAGCATATTTTTCATAGACATATCAACACTTGCTGTTTGCACGCCTCTTTCTTGACCGTCTAGTTCTGCGTTTGGTTGACCTGATTCTTGTCCAGCGGCCGAAGTAGATGTTTGTTCTTGTTCTACTTTATCCATTAGTTCTTGGAATCTATCCATTTCTTCTGGTCTTACAGGTACTGCTTGTGATTGAGTTTGCCCAGTTGCAGGTTCTTGTACAATAGTTTGTTCGGAGTCATCGCCGCCACCTCTCAAACCGTCACCAATATCTCCAGGAGCTGTTGCGCCTGTTCCAGGACTTGTTTGTCCTGTTGCTGGTTCTTGTACAGGTTCGTCTGTTTGTGTGGTTTGACCTGTTGCTGGTTCTTGTACAGTTCTGTTTGGCTCTTGACCGCCTCTTGTACCATCGTCTGGACCTGTGGTAGGCTCTGCTGCTTGAGGCTGCGCCGCCGTTGATCCAGCTTGAGCGTTTATCGCTCTTTGTAGAGCAGCCATTGTTTCAGGACCTGCTTCGCCGTCTACTTGTAACCCATTTTGTCTTTGAAATTCTTGCACGGCAGCATATGTACCGCGGCCATACTTTCCGTCTACACCATTTGGATCTATGCCTAAACGTTCTAGTGCTTGCTGCAAATCACGAACACTGTCCATTGCTTGTTTGCCGCCATCGTTATATGCATCCATTAAGCTCGGTGTTGTTGTATCTAATCGACCTGCTAATGCATCTTGTTGAGGTTCTTCAGTATTTGCGTCTGTTTGTCCTGTTGCTGGTTCTTGTACAGGTTCGTCTGTTTGTGTGGTTTGACCTGTTGCTGGTTCTTGTACAGTTGTTGTATCAAATTCGCCACCTTGTCTATTACCACCTGCAAATTCATCTGCTGCTTGTTGTGCATCTGATGGTGTTGTATCAAATTCGCCACCTTGTCTATTACCACCTGCAAATTCATCTGCTGCTGTTTGTCCTGTTGCAGGTTGTTGTGTAGTTCCTTGAGGCAATTGTCCTGCGCCACCTGGTGCAGGTCTTACTGCATTTGTTTGACCTGTGGCTGGTTCTTGTGTAGTTCCTTGTGGGCGTTGTCCACCTCTTGGTCCTTGACGTCCATTTTGTGGACCTGATGTGGTAGTTCCTTGTGGGCTTTGTCCGCCTCTTTGGTCTGGTCCTCTTGGGTCAGCTGCATCTGGATCTGCTGTAGTAGTTCCTTGTGGGCGTTGTCCACCTCTTGGTCCTTGACGTCCATTTTGTGGACCTGATGTGGTAGTTCCTTGAGGCAATTGTCCTGCGCCACCTGGTGCAGGTCTTACTGCATTTGTTTGACCTGTGGCTGGTTCTTGTGTAGTTCCTTGTGGCTTTCTAGTTCCAAGATCTGCTAAACTATTTGCTTTTTTCGAGGGTGGTGCTTCATTTATTATTTTGCCATAAACATCAGCTATATTAATTAAATCCCTAATATCTTTCATTTTTAGTTTCCTAACACTGCTTTTGTATTTTCGGCACTATCTATGTCTTTTGACTCTCCTTTAGGAGCACCTTCCATTGGGTCAATTTCTCTTTCTTTACGTGCAGTTTCTAGTTCTTTCAAAAGATCCATTACCCTATTGCCTGCTACAGAATCTTGTCCACTTGTACCACCCATATCTTCAGTTGCAAGCAGAGCTTCATATTCTTCCTTTTCAGGGGTATTTTGTAATTCTTCTAAAGGATCAAATTCTCCTTTAACTTTCAAGTGGCCTCTATCTACAGAACAGTTGTCAATTAGATATTCTTGCAAATGAAAACTTGTAGTAGGATATTTTACTTCTGCTTCAAAATGGTGTACTTCCATATTTTGTAATTTAGGAAAATCCAACGGTTGTTCTGTTATGGGTGATTTTTTGCCTGTAGAAACATTAACTAGATCAAACTTTTGTAAGTTTGTTTCTAATCTATCAGCAAATCCTTCTGGTAACTCCCCAGCTACACATATTTTAAATTTATAAGTCTTTTGACTTTCTGTAAGAAATTCTTTAAAGTTTTTCATGGCCACTTCCTATTATATGTTATTTATCCATGTTTTTAAGTTTTTCTAGTAAACTATTTCTATCAGTTACGACATAACCGTCACCGTTTACTATGTCTCCGTCCGAAGATCCTTCTTTGTCTAGTTTTTCTTTTTTCAGTTGCAGCTCAATCATTTTTAATTTTTTATCCATTTTTGCAACTTTTGCATCCAAACCAGTTTTCAACATACTACCAGCGACTTCAAACACACGACCACTATATCTGCTTTCTACGTTCATACCTAAGTCCATAAGATCTTCGTAACTTTGTAGTGCCCGTTGAGCTATATCTTCTAGTTCTGTATCTGCTTTGTCACCCAAGCCCTTTACAGCAGGCAATGCACTTGCTATTTTATCAAACTCTGCTATATCCCTAAAAGTATTTTTTTGTTCTACAATAGCAGCTTCGGCTTTTTCTTTATTCTTTTGCTCTTGTATTAATTCTTTAGAATCAGGTAAATTTAGCAAATCTTCTAATTTTTTTGTCATGGCAGTTTCCAATTATATGCTACTATATTTATCGTTTACCGTTATGGAATATATCTGATTCTGTAATTACCCTGAAGAAAATGTTCTTTTGTTTACACCAAGCTCTGGCTGCTTCCCATTTTGCTTGGTTAACAATCCATGCTGCTTGATTAGCACGATTGCGTCCAGTTTTTTCTTTTAGTGTTTGATTTGCTGGTTTTACTTCTATTAACTCCACCATTTTTTTACCACCTTTGTTTGCGTAAGCAATAAAAAAATCAGGAACATATATTGTATATCTTCCTGTTAATGGATTTCTGTAAGGAATTTTAATTGATTCGCTTGCCCATTTTTCTACACTGGGATGTTCATCGCAAAAACGCATAAATGCAAATTCCCAACTACTTCTATATGTTGGACTTTTTGTTCCTATATATTTTTCTGGGTACTTGCAATTAAATTTGCCTTGGGCAAAACGGCTCATATCTGAATATTTCTCTTCTCAGTAGTCTCTGCCCATTCTGTAATCTTGTAACCTAATACACTTGTCTTTAGTCTGTTATAATTTAAAATTTCTGTAACTACTGCACTGAGTTGTACTTCGTTAAGTCCTTTTAGTGTATCTATTAGAGTAAAAACTTTTACGCCATCTAATTTTGCTTGATTTAAGAGAGTAGTAGCAGTAGAAATGGCAGCAGACTTTTCAAAGTTTCTTTTTTCAAAAAACGCAACAACAGCATCTACTTCATTGCTAGGGAAACTAAGTTTTTTTGTAAAATAATTATTAAAGACTTCTGTTACTTTTTCATCATTAGTTGGGGTAGTTTTTGGTAGACTTGACATGTTAACCTCCTAGAGCTCTATCTCTATATACCTGTCTTTCTGACTGACCTATAGCGTTCCAGGCAGCATTTCTTTCGTTAATACCACCTGCATTTCCTGCTGCCTGCCAATCTTTTCCAAACTCCTGTCTAGCAGCAGATTCTAATGCAGCAGGATTATTTGCTAGTGTATTTCTTTGATTTGCATTTCTAATTGCATTTACAGCTAGTGCCGCGCCTGCTGTAGCTAATAGTAATTTTCCGTCGCCTCCAGTGCCATTATTTTTTGGAAAGAATGTACCTGCAACACCACTAACATCTATACCCGCTGCCCTACCAATTGCTCTGGTTAATATATTAAACCCTCCCTGTCTCAAACCTTCAGAGCTTAAATCTCTTACATTACCAATTAGATTTGCTGCTGCTAATGCTGCTTCTAATGGATTGTCAAATGTATCGCCGCCTGCAATAAAATCATATAGGTCTAAAGCGCCTGAAATAATGGAACCTATGCTTGTTGTTCCACCACCTATTAAACTTAATGGGCTAGGAGTTGTATCATAATGATCTTGTCCAAATCCGTTTGGTTCTCCATTTGCGCCTGCCTCAATAGCGCCAGCATCATAAAACACTGCTTCGTAAGAAATTTGCATGGAGTTTTCTGCCATGCCGGCTCCATCAGAATTGTCAACCCTGTCATGACCCCATGCCGTTACAATTGGGTTTACAAGTGTATACGTTACATACGATCCTCTTGATAACTGACTAATTTGAATACTATTAAAAAATGGTAGTCCTGGATTGTTATTATCTAAACCAAATTTATCTTTATTACGAGAACTACCTTGATACAAACTATTCGGTGTTCGACTGTAGGCTCTTCCGGCGTTCCTTATTTGGTTGCCGTCTGCAAAGTAATATCTATAGTATGCCTGCATTAGTGCTGTTGTTAAACTAGAGTTGTCATCATGGAAGGTTAAGTTTACAGGGTCGTATGTAATAGATGTTTGACTATGCTTTACCCTATTGTATTGTTTTCTAGTTTCAACAGTTGCGGTATAAGTTGGCAGAGTTGCACTTTTTACCAGCATGCCCATTTCATTTATTTTTTGGGCATTTATAGTGGGTATAATGCTTGCTGCTGTAGGATTTATATCAAAAAATACATGATATAAAAATCTTGTTTTTGGTGCTAGAGCATGATTATTATCTGTATAAAGTCTAGCCGCATGTGCGTAGTCACCTAAATTACCTTTAGGATTAAGAGCTCCGCCTGCAATACTATCAAAAAGACTATTAAACTTATTCGCCATACAAATATTTATCCTTAGTAATAATGTACGTATATAATAAAAATAGGGAGCTGAAAATACAGCTCCCTATAATGCAGACTAAATGTTATTTGTATTAGGCGCCGCCGCCTGTTACAAGAGTGTTAATTGTACGACCCACTGCTGTTCCTACGCCAGTACCTTGTGGTGTTTGGATAGCGTTGTCGTATCTAATAGAAAGTGTAACACTTACTGGATCTGTTGAATTAGAATATGCTAACTGATTATAGTTTACACTTTCACAATAGCATCCGTATAACTCAAATGTTTCTAGTACAGTTGGTGTATTAGCACCGTTACCACCATCTAGGATTTCAATTCTAGTTGTAAACTTGTAATCTAGACCAGATGCTGCACTTGACTGCTCGTAGAAATCAAACTGCTTTTGTAGCTGTTCGCCTACTAGTTTTTGTACGTTGTTGTTTACATCTTCACGTAAGTTTAATTCTATAGGCTGCCATTCGTGTTTGCCTGCTAGATATACTTTTGAGTTGTAAACATCAATAGTCATTTGTTCGAAACTTACATTTGGACGACCTACGTCAATAACCTGTTTTGTAAGTTCTGTTGTTGGTGTACTAACACCAAAATTTTCAAGTGTCACTCTAAAGCGATACTGTAATTTTGGCATTAACAAGCCCTGGCTAGCAGCGGAATCACCGCTTGCTAGTGGTACTGTAATTCTTGATAGTGTTGAAATTGCCATTTAATCTGCTCCTAATCTAATAGTATTTATCACATTACAACCCTGCTATTTCGCCTGTATTTTTCAAGCGTAGCGGAATGTAAATAAACTCAACCGCTTTAACTGGCTCAATAGCAATATCCAGATAAAGTTCGTTACGATCAATTCTAGATGGAGTATTGTTTGACTCATCACAAACTACCAAGTAGTCATACAATGCTCTTTGTCCAACAAGCTCAAGCATTAAACTTTCTGCTGCTTGTTTAATTTCATCGCGTGTAATCTTATCGTTAGGCTCAAAGATATAAGGCTTAGCAAGCTGATTTAATTGACTGCGTAAGTAAATTACTAATCTTGCAACATTGATTCTATCCAATGCACTTGCACCTCTCGAACGAGTTTTTTGTCCGTAGTTTACAAGTCCTGCACCGCTAATAAATGTTATTGGGTTAATATTGTTTGCATACAATGTATCTCTTTGACCTTCATTTAGTGCTACACTTACAAATTCTCCTTCGTTATTAATATAACCTGTTGAACTTGCATTAGTAATACCACCACGTCTTGTACCTGCTGGTGCAAACCATGGATAGCTAACTTGGTCACTCAGTGCAATAGTTCTTAGCATCATATGCGAAGCCGGAACTACAACATTGTTACCAAAGTTATCACTTGTAAATCCGCTTGGATAAAATACGCCTAGATATTCATCTCTGCTTACCAAGCCGTCGTCGTTATCCTCAACTGCTGCATTAACGTTAGTTGCCCATTCGTTAAGTGAAGTTGCATCTGGTGTTAGTCTGAAAGGAGAATCACCAATAATAAATGCTGTCAAGCCCCTGTCAAAGTTTAGACTAATCATTTCACCAATTAGTTCTGGATAACCTGGAGTTGCCATTAAGTTAAACAATCTTGATTCGTCGTCGCGGATTTCGTCGTTGTTGTTTACAACAGCTTGTAATGCTTGTACAACAACTTTACGTTGTGCTAAACGTCCAAAACTTCCTGAACCATCTGGCTGGTTTCCTGACTCAGTTACCCAACGATGTGGATAATAATTTGTCATTGCTTCGTCGCCAAAACGATCATTGTCTGCACTTGTGTCTATGTAGTTACGCTCAAAACGCTTTACATTAAATCCACTTCTACGTAAGTTCCATAGTAACATACCTCTTGGATATAATGCTGGATCAGGTGCGTCTGGATCTAAGTAATCGCTTACTAACAATTCTGCAATGGTGCCGCTAGGTGCAGTTGGATTAGTTCCTCCTGTGCCGCCACTTGTTCCGTAACGTGCATCTGCAAACAGTACACCATTTTCTGTAGTTTGATCCGAAGTATCTAATGCAGAACCCCATCTAACAACATTTGTATTACCGCGTGTGCTATTATAAACGTAAATAGTTGGATAGTTTTCAAGATCTGCTGTGCTTATCCAAATATCACCTGTTACTAACGATCCACCATTACTTTGTTCTGTTGGCATGCTTGCACTAACAATAGGTCCGTTAGGATCAGTTGCTGAAGAATAATAGTTGCCATAACCTTCCCAATTAGTTCCGTTATGTATCATAATATCAACTTCGTCAACTACACTGCTATACCACAATTGACCATTTGAAGCAAGTGAAGTAACACTGTCTGCACTTGCAGTATAGTTTAAATCATTCCAGTTGCTTGCAATTAGTTGTTTAGGGGATGTGCTTGCATCAGTTCCATCTACATAATAAAGATTTGCTGTCCATAAACTTTCAGCTACAGGAGTTGCTTCGTCTTTTGCTTGGAATCCGCATGCTGTAAGCAATCCGTCTGTATCAACTAGTTTAATTTCTCCACCTAAGGAATGAGTAATTACTAGTCTATTGCTGGCATCTACAGAAGCAACAACATTTGTAATATTAGAAGCATTGATAGCATCTGCAATATCGTCTGCATCACCTGTAGAACCGTTTGTTGTAACAGTTACAGTTGTAGCGGAAGAATAACTTGCGGTACCATCGTCAGTTGCCTGAATAGTAAATGTTTCTGCGCCTCTTGCACCAGGTGCAGAGCCTGTAATTGGATTACTTGTTATAGATGTTTCACCAGCAACTTTTCTTCTATAAAAACTAAATGTAAATTGTTTTTGTACATCATCTGCAACATTTGTTTTTGCAAATAAATTACCAATTGATAAATTTGCGCCGCCGCCTGTTGCATCTAAGCCATATAGTGCATCTGCAGAACTGTCATACAACGGACAAGGTACTGTATCAAATAATAATGTTTCGCTGTTCCATAATTTAACAAGTAAATTTGCACCTTTGTTAGGCGAACTTGTTTTGAACCATATACTTCCTGTTGGTCTTGCACTTACACCATTAGGTTGTCCTAATGCTGTATCTGTATCTTTAAAGGCTGGTACTGAAGTATGCTTGCTTATTTGCACTATAGGTGGAAAATATGTACCAGCAGTAATACCTACTAATGTCAATGTAGCTGCTGTCCCGCCAATTAAAATATCGCCACTTGCAGTAGAATCAACTGCTGCTGAACCTGTACCGTCACTGTAAATTTCTAAATAGCCATCAACTACCGCAGCACTAACACCTGTTATTGTTGCAGAATTAATATTCCCTGCTATCACAGAAAGTGTATCACCATTACTTACTGCAATAGAAGAACCATTAATTTCTATATTTCCTGCACTCGAGACATCTGCTGTTGCATTTGCAACAGATCCTTTAATAGTTGGCCATGATTTAGACCAATTGTCGCTTCCTACTGCTACCCATGCACCGCTTGCATTTTTGTACCATAGTTTGTTTAAACTTGTTACTGCAACTAGTGCATAGTCGCCTATTGCACCAACACTACCTTTAGGTGTGTAGTCTCCGCCAGCATAATCTGCAACTTTTGCTGTGTCAGTAATTACAATAGGCGCTTTGTTTGAAAATGTTTGGCCGCCAGTTACTGTAATAGCAGAAGCGTTCCATTCGAAAATGCCTATTTCTGAATCTGATGTGTCAAACCAATATGTGCCAGCTGTTGGATTAGCTGTAGGTTCGTCTGCTGTTGGTTCTAGTTCGCCTAAATCAATATCAGCTCTTACTACCCATGCTCTGTTACTAACTCCTAGTAATGAGTATGCTGCTTGTAAACCATATTCGTTTAATTCGCTTCCGTTGATCGGATTGTTGTTTGCATCTACTTGGAATACCGGATCCCCAAATGTGTCTGCTAAATCTCTTTGGGAAGTAAGCAAATAAGGTTTTCCTGCGTTTGCTTTTAGTGTTCCTGCTGCTGTTCCTGTTCCTGCTGCGTTTGATTTATTTGAAGCCGAAGCTACAAAAATCATTGGTACTGTACCTGGTTCTGCCGGAGTGTAAAAACTCTCGTCAATTACGCTAACCTGTACACCTGGTGATGTTAATGCCATTATATGTCTCCTGTTGGAAATAGTTTTATTACATGTATTTACCATTCTCTAACGAAAATATAGGATTAAACACTGGTAAAAAGGTACCAAAAAGGTGAGGTAAATACAATATGAGACCGTTATGTAAGTGCGGACAACGTCCAGCAGCAATAAATTACAAAAAAGGAGATAAGTTTTATTACAGAAAACTTTGTGAAAGGTGTTTACGTAACGGCGTTAATCATGGAGTGCCAAAATGGCAACAAAGAGGATATACAAAAAAGGATGTTTGTGAAAAATGTAATTTCTCAAGCAAACATCCTGAACAGTTTAGTGTTTATCACATTGACGGGGATCTAAACAATTGTCGGCCTACAAATTTAAAAACAGTTTGTGCTAACTGTCAACGAATTCTGCAAAAAATCGGTGTCCGGTGGAGGCAGGGAGATTTACGCCCTGATTTCTAAAAATAGTACGCATAAGAATTGCTACATTCTTTTCTAATCTTTTTAGATCGCCATTGTTGTCAATTGTATAATCGCACATCCACTGTTCAATACTCATTGAACTAGGATCTTCCGTAGGCAAATGATCGCAACGATCAACCCAAATAGCATAATCAAAAATTTCTTCATTTTGCATTGCAAAGAACTCTCGTTTATTGCGTAGTCCACAATATATGTCGTGTTCGGCAAATAAATTACGTCCTAAACGTGCTAGATCATCTTTACAATAATTGTGTATCATGTTGTACCACTCTGTGCGATGATTGTGCCTATCTGCATAACACTCTTCTTCGTTAGCATACCCGTACTTGTCTTTTAGATCGTTGAATATAAAAAGTTCTGAACAGAACTTAGAACTTGATTGAAATGTATATCCAAAACTTTGTAACATTTCACAGACTGTATCTTTTCCGTGTCTGCCATGACCGACAACTAGTAGTTTAGGTAAAGCCATTATAATTCCTCCATTGTCTTAATTATAATAGTTTTCCTCTGCTAAGTCAACCTTTCTTTGATAATCGCTATAACTCTTTTGCTCAAAACTATTTCGTAATGGTTCCTATCAACTTCGCAATATTCTATATCTTGTCGGCATGTCATGCTGTTTCTAGTAACTATGCCGTCGTTGTCGCCTATAATCCAAGGAACATCACCTACTGTGGTTACAACTTGCATCCAAGGAACACGTATTTCTATATGTTTACTATTTTTTATAAACGAACTGTGAGGAGTTATATCTTTAAACAACTGGTAACTAGGATTTAATATTCCGCCCCATGTTGCTATTTCGCTACCGTTAAAAGGTGTTGCTAAACTCACTACTCCTTTTACTTTGTCCTTGAGATGTTCTTGCAAATATACAGCATAGATGCCGCCTAAACTGTGAGCAATAATAATAAAAGGTCCTTTAAGATTATCAACTGTAGACAACATATTTTCTAAATTGTCTTTAGCTGCTCCTTCTTTTTCATAATTTAAATATACTGGATTTTTTGACTTAATCGATTTGTCAATGAAGGCAAAGCTACGTTGGCTTGCTGTTGCTCCATGAATATATAATGTGTGCATGGTTATCCAATCAAGAACCCGTACCCATTTCCGCCTGCAACTGCTGTTGCTACTTCTGCTTCTAGTTTTTCCATTTCACTTTGTGCTTCTGCTTTTAGAGCGTCACCATTTAACGAAGAACCGCCTTGTGGACCTGCAATAGTAGCAAACTTTGAACGTGCTTCGCCTAACATATATTTACAAGCAGCAAGCGTATAATCTTTAATCCATTGCTTTGCAAGGTAGTCGTCAAATAATTGACTGTCTGGACGATAATTGTAGCAGTAGAGCAACAAAGTTTCTTCTGCTCTTGGACGTTGTAAAAGTGTTAAATTTTTTGTTGTTGTATTCCATTTAAATTCTATAAATGACCCAAACATTCTACCTACAAGTTCTTGATATTGTGAAAAGAAATCGTAAGTTGCAAGTCCTCCCATATTTGTAGAACTTAGCAAATAGGTATTTGTATATGCAAGGTTGAACGGTTCGAATAATGTACCTCCGCCACCGCCACCTGTTCTAGATCCTATACTTCTACGGAAAATTTGACGAACTTCTACTACTTCATTTGGCAATGTATATGTATTTTGATCAATTACTGTAGGCATAAACATATATGATTCTTCTACAGAATAATCACTGCGCATACGATATCTAGTTAGTGCTTTAGTAAGTGCTGTTTCATAATGCACAGGATCTAACTCTACATCAACCATACCGCCGCCTAGCATTGCGTAGACATAATCAAAAATTTCTTGCTTTTGGGTAACTAAATTCGCCATATACTTTCTCCACATAGTATTTATCGTTACGATAAATATGTATATGCCAAGACTATCTTTATATAAACCAGAGCGCGGTAACGATTATACTTTCTTAGATAAACAAATCAAAGAAATGTTTACTGTTGGTGGTACAGACATAAATGTACACAAATTTTTAGGAGCAGAAAATCCTAGTTCTGCTGATGCGACTGCTGATCAACCTCAGTATGATGCTGTAAAAGAAACAAACATACAAGATTTGTTATTCCTAGAAAATAGAGATAGAAAATATGACCCGGACATTTATACAATGAGAGGCATATACAATGTACAAGATATTGATTTTGATCTTAGCCAATTTGGATTGTTTTTAACTAACGATACATTATTCTTAACAATACATATCAACAGTAGTGTAAAGACTTTAGGTAGAAAAATAATTAGTGGCGATGTTATTGAATTGCCTCACTTAAAGGACGAATATGCACTAAATGATTACAGCGTTGCATTAAAACGGTTTTATGTTGTAGAAGACGTAAATCGTGCAGCGGAAGGGTTTTCACCAACTTGGTATCCCCATTTGTATAGGTTAAAACTCAAACAGATAGTAGATAGTCAAGAATTTAAAGAAATCTTAGATCTTCCAGCAGGAGACGAAGCAGGTAATAGTTTGAGAGATGTACTTTCAACGTATGAAAGAGAAATGCAAATTAATAATGCAGTAGTATCACAAGCAGAAGCTGATGCAGCAAAGTCGGGATACGATACAAGTCATTATTTTAGTTTGCAACTTGATGATAATGGTAATACCAAACTAGTTGATACTGATTCTGATGGATTACCAGATGAAATGTTAAGTGTTGATCGTGAAGGATACAAAGGATATTTATTAGGTGACGGCATCCCTACAAACGGTGCTCCGTTTGGCCATGGCATACAATTTCCTAGTGTCAATGACACAGGAGATTACTTTTTAAGAACAGACTTTTCGCCTAATAGATTATTTAGATATGACGGGACAAGATGGGTGAAACAAGAAGACGATGTAAGAATGACGCTAAGTAATACTGATACTAGAAGCACTCAAAAAGGTACTTTTGTTAACAATACAAACACTGCTGAAATTGGAGGCGAGCAGGTTACAGAACGTCAGAGCTTGAGTAAAGCATTAAGACCAAAGGCAGATAACTAATGAAATTTAGAGATATAAAAGTAGAAGCAGCATCAATAAGACCGACTCATTTATGTCGTGCAGTTGGCAGAGGAAGCCAAAGAGGCGCTATTGGTGATATAGACAAAATTATGCAAGGTAACGCTCAGGCAGGTAATGATGCTGGCGGGTCTTGGGCTGCTAATGTAGAGCCTTATTTGCTTGTTTATCCGCAATGGAGAGAATACTTAATGTCGTGTGTCGTCATACCAGGAACAGGCGGTGAAGGCGGAGACGGTCAAGGAACACAAGGAACAGGACCAGGAACAGGACCGGGCGGGTTTGGTCCGGGCTCAGGTGATAGTGGATTAGGACCAGGGGGTAGTGAAGGACCAGGTGCAGGAACAGCTGGCGATCAGTCAGGACCAGGAGGTACAAGTACAGGTGGCAATGGACCAAGCACAGGACCCGGTACAGGACCTGCAACAGGATCTGGCGAACCTGGAGGCCAACCTAGTGGAACACAAGGAGGTGAACAAAGTGGTGGACAGAGCTCTGACACAGATGAACCAAGATTTGATGCTGATGCTCCTAGAGATGATACAGATGAGCCGCAGTTTGGTGTTACGCCGCCCGAAGATTTACCATTAGAGCCTATTCCAGAGCCTATTCCAGATGCACCTACAATAGAAGTTCCTCCAACAGTGCCACCTACACCTGAAGTGCCTACGGAGCAACCTCCAACAATTCCTTCAGCTCCTGATATTAGACCTGAAACGCCGTCGACGCCGCCCAAACCAAGGCCTCCTAGCACTCCTGACGTAACTCCTGATGTAGATACACAAACACCTACACCAACTCCTACACCAGCGCCACAGGTGCCTACAGAGCCACCAACACAGCCATCTACACCTGTAGTACCTACTGAGCCACCAACGGTGCCTAGTCCGAGTGAGCAGCCGCCAGAAGTAACTACGCCTCCTAAACCTCAGGTACCGCCAAGTGAGGTGCCACCGGAGCCGCCGGCAACTACACCACCTACACCTCCTGCTGAAACAGAACCAGGAGAAGACGAAGTTGAAATTTCTCCGTTTAGACCACTACCTCCGGAGGCAAGGAAATGAGATTTAAAGAATTTATAAAAGAGCAAGAACAAACACCGCCTAGACCAGATACTCAAAACTATTATGTATTAGTTGTTTTTGATGACGAAGGTAAGCCTGTGTACTTTGGGCCAATACCGGACGATTTAAGAAACGATCCGGAATTAATGCGTAGAACAGCAGAATATTGGATGAGTCAAGATTATCCGGACAGAACTATAAAAAATATGTTCTTATCAGGCCCTGGCGGTACTCAATCACCATTAGATGTAGCTGCTCTTGATCCTGCACCTCAAGATGATGGAGAAATACCAATTCCTGGAGAGGATGATGTAAGCGGAGACAGTGAAGTCAAACCCCCTGAGTCGGATCCGGATAAAACAGAAATTGATCCGGAAGAAAGAGAAGACGAACCTACAGAACCTGAAGAGACACCAACAGAAACACCACCTGAAGAGACACCAACAGAAACACCACCTGAAGAGACACCAACAGAAACACCACCTGAAGAGACACCAACAGAAACACCACCTACAGAAACAGAACCAGAACCAGAAATATCAGATGTTACTATGATGAACGCACAAGAAGTTATTGACCAACAAAATGCATGGGCGGATCGTGTTGATGCAAATAGAGATAACTTGCATGACGAGACGGGAGAACAGGTTAACAGGATGGACAACAATATGAATTACGTAGATGTTGACGGAAATCCTGTAGGTCCTACTATAAACCTTCCCGGCGGTGGCGGCAATGAAGGTGAAGCAGGAGATGAAGGCATTTCAGGAGAAGAAGGTGGATTACCAGGAGACCAAGAAGAGGCTATTCCATCTATAATAGAACAACTAAGACAAGGATTATTTGGTGCAGGAACTAATGAAAACAAAGTATTAGGAGCACTTCAAAGAATTCAGAGCAGAGAACATTTCAATGCAGTTGTGGAAATGTATCAACAGGAATTTGGTAGTAATGTAATTGAAGATATTATAAGCGATTATCAGAGAGAACCTCGGTCAGCAGAAAACATTGCACAAATTAACAGTGTAATTGTGCCATTTGGATATAGATTTGTTTATCCCGAATACGGACTAGGAAGACTTGCTTTTGCTGAGGCAAATGAAAATGCTATAGAATCTGACGAAGCAGATAAAACTATTTTAAATCCTGATGCAGGACTTTATGATCCTATAGAAATAGTATATATGGGCTATGTATACCAAGTAGATCCTTCGGAAAGGCCACTTCAAATGTCACTTATGCTTAAAGATGACGAACTGGCAAGCCCTAGGTCAATGCAAGATGTTGTAGGAATGCGTTTTTTAAAATTTGCCGGTGTTATCACAGATGAAATTAATCGTAGGCAAGAAGAAGCATACGGTGATTTAGAAGACGCAGTATTGCCAAACGATCAGCAGATATTTTTATCTATAGATATTGCTAACAATGAAACAGGTGAAATGGAGGCAACACCATTCCTTGCTGCTATATATGACGGTAGACGAATTGCTGTTTCCAAAAATCCTTTCCCTGATGGAAATTATTATTACATAAGATTACCTTATGGTGCTCGTCCAGGTATGGCGCGGGTAACAATTACTAATGTAAACAAGCGCGACTTTAGAAGAATGCGTGATAGAGACATGATTTCACAAATTGAAAATTTTGAGGCTGGAAATTAATGCAACATTTTTATGACGGACAAATAAGGCGTTACATTACTCAAATCGTAAGATTAATGAGTAACTTTAGTTATAAAGATGGCAAAGGTGCTTTGGTACAAGTACCTGTCATGTATGGCGACTTGACTAGACAAGTTGCTAATATTATTAGAGAAAACTCAGAAAACAAAATTCCTAGCGCACCTAGAATGGCTGTTTATGTATCTGCTCTAGAACAAGATACAAACCGTCTTAGCGATTCTAGTTATGTAAACAAACTAAACATTAGAGAACGTGCATATGATAGCGCAGGCCAGGAATATTTAAACACAGAAGGCAAAAACTACACTGTAGAAAGATTAATGCCTACTCCTTATTTGCTTTCAGTAAATGTAGATATTTGGAGTAGCAATACTGATCAAAAATTACAAATACTAGAACAAATTTTAATGTTGTTTAATCCTAGTTTAGAAATACAAACCACAGATAACTACATTGATTGGACAAGTTTAAGTGTAGTCAACCTAACAGGATTAACTTTTAGTAGCAGAAGCATACCAATGGGGACAGAATCCGAGATCGACATAGCAACTTTAAATTTTCAAACACCTATTTGGATTTCTCCGCCTGTAAAAGTAAAACGTTTAGGTGTTATTACAACAATTGTCCAAAGTATATTCAATGAAAGTCAAGGAACCATTGAGGTTGATCTTTCAAGACCTACTTTACAAGCATTTCAAGATAGAAACTTTCCTAAAAATGAAGTTAAAACTGTTATTACTAAAGAAGAAACACCTACAGTGCCAACAACTGATGTTCACACCAAGGTTGCAACGGTTCCGACGGATGGTATAAAACAACTTGAAACTAGTCCCGAGGCAGTAAAAACTGATGTAGACGTTGTAATCAATACAAGTCATGATAATTATAACCTACTTGTATTAAATAGCACCGCCCAACTGGTTAGAAAAGGTATAGTAGGCGCAGAAACATGGCTAGGTTACCTTAAATCAATGCCATTTGTATTTGAAGGTACAGGAAGCCTTAACGGTACAGAACTTAGATTGTTACGAACCGACTGGGATACAGAAATTGTAGGATACATTCAGATTAACCCTAGTGATCCTACAGAAATTGTAATCAACTGGGATACAGATACTTTACCTAGTGATACAGTTTTCCACGGTCCAAATGGAGATAGAAGCAAAATTGATTACATTATTGATCCTCAAAGAACAAATCCCGACGGTTTGAAAGGTTCTAATCCAAGAATACTCCTTTTAGGCGATTTGAATGATAGTGTTAATGTAGGTAAACCAGGATATGACGGGCCCGACGCATGGAAAAATGCAGACGGAACTGATTTTGTCGCAAGTGCTAATGATATTGTAGAATGGGATGGATCAAAATGGCATATTGTTTTTGATTCTAGCGAAGATGATAGTACCGTTGTATATACAACCAATCTAAATACAGGCGTCCAGTACAAATTCGATCAAGACGAGTGGATATTGTCTATAGATGGCGAATATCAAGTTGGAACATGGCGTTTAGAATTTTAAATAACTATTAATATGAAAGATAAATTAATAGTATGTAGTGGTGCTTTGGTATACGCACTTAATACCAAACGTTTTTTATTCCTACATAGAGTAAACGGCAAGCATAATGATATGTGGGGATTGGTAGGTGGAACTAATGAAGAAGCTGAAACACCATGGGAAGCACTCCAGCGTGAAATTTTTGAAGAAATTGGAAAAATAGAAATTAAAAAAACTATTCCATTAGAAACTTTTGTTTCTAATGATAAACAATTTCACTTCCATACATACTTGTGTGTAGTTGATGAAGAATTTTTACCCTCACTCAACGCAGAACACAATGGATTTGCGTGGGTTTCTTTTAACAAATGGCCAAAACCGTTGCATTACGGTTTAAAAAACACACTTACTAATAAAATAAACCTTTCTAAACTTGAAACTGTGTTTAAAGTTATCGACTTATTGCAATAGAGATTTTAAAATGAACAAACAAAATAACGTTAAGGAATTTTCTTGGGGATATGAAATACATTGGGCTAACCAACCAACTTATAGTGGCAAAATTTTAGTATTTCCAAACAAACTAAGTTGTACAGATATGATTTTTCACAAAGATAAAGATAAAACATACTTTATTAACAACGGAAAATTTAAATTTAGGTGGATCGACACAAATAATGGTCAATTATATGAACAAGAGCTAGGCGAAGGCGGAGTTTGGCATGTTCCTGCAATGCGTCCAAGTAGTTTACAAAGTTTAGAAGAAAATAGTAGCATAACAGAGGTAAATAATTCTAGTAATGAACAAGATTTTTTCAATGTGTTTAAATCAGACAGTATATTAGGAGCCAAATAGGATGTTACCGAAACTTGCACACGCCAGTAAATTAAGAATAGAGTTAGAAGGATGGAGAAGTAAGGTTAAAAGCTCATCTAATCCTGTGTTAAAACAAAGAATTAATAAACTTTGTGACGAAATATACCATTTGGCTCAAAATATGGATAATTGGCACGATCCGGCCGGAAAAAATATGATTGTTCCTAATCTTGCTGGAGATATTAGAGAAAAAATCCTAAAAAAACGTCAAGAATGCATACAGTTATTGCAACAATCACAAATTAAATAACACTGAGACGTTTTACAACTATTGTCCCAAACATTGCTGCATGCGTAGTGCATTGATAAACGTAATTACCTGAAATACTTTCAGGAATTTGCCAATACAACACACCTCTTTCTTTACCTTGCGCTGATGCGCCTGTGCTTACAACTCCTTCGTCATCAATGTGTACTAGATTGTTGTTGTATTGCGACAAAGTAGGATCTTGTATTTCAAATGGATGGCCACTAGCGTTTGTTAGGTCAAAACCAATGGTAGTTCCAGCAAGTGCATAAATTGTAGGATTGTTTCCTGAGTAATGACTATTAAATGTATAGGCGGTAACTCCTATAGCATCAACAGTTAGCATTGCAATAGCAGGCATGTAATGTAAAGTCCATTTTCTACCAGTTGGTTCCCATGCAAGTCCTTTCCTAACAAGATAATCTCCTGCAACATAGCCTGTAGTGTCGACATCTGTTAAATCATTCAGAGCATTTGCTCCGCCGCCACCGCCGCCGGAACCAGTGTAATTAATAGTAAGTGTGTCTCCGGTAATTTCTGTACTGATATCTGTGCCGCCAACTACTGAAAGTATGTCAGTGGTGGTGTTTGCGCTAGTATTTCCGCTATCTGCTTGAAATGTTTCCCAAATATTTTGTGTAACACCGGCAACATCGCCCGTAAATGCAATATTAAGATTTCCAGCACTAACACTTGTTGTAATATTAGAGCCACCTAATAAATTTATTGTGTCTGCAGGTGTATCTGCAACAATAGTTCCGGCATCGGTAACAAATGTTTTAAAATAATCTATAGGTGTAAGATTTCCTGCTATAACAACATTCCAGGCTGTACCGTCATACTGCCATGTTGTGTCTCCACTTGTGAATGTATCTCCATTTGTTGGGGTATTTGGAAAATTTATTGCCATATTATGTTCCTACATTTGTTACTATATTTTTTTGTACTAAAGGTTGTGTTCCATATCTGCTATATAATACTCTATTTGGAGCTCCCATTAAACTAGATTGATACACACTGTAATCATTGTCTAAACCAGTTTCAAACATTACATTGTAACTATCGTTTTGGATCCTACTTTTAAATTGTGCAGGAGTCATTTGAGGATTAACTTGAAGATGAAGGGCGCAAACACCTGCTACTTGTGGCGAAGCCATACTAGTTCCGCTCAAATTACCAACATTAAAACTAGTGTTATCAGGATAATCTCCGGTAGAATATATAGAAGAATTACTTAATGTGCTAATTATATTTGTTCCTGGAGCAAATATATCAACCCTAGGTCCTCTGGAAGTTGTATTTGCAGTTTTATCTTTGTAAATTCCACCATCAAGTTGTACAGCAGAATCTATATTTCCAATACACATAGCATTGTCTGAATGAGGACTACTTCCTCTATGGTAATACAAAGTAGTACCGCCATAGATTACACTATTGTCATAATCTAAACCTCCAACATCGTCCCCTTTGTATAAATCATTTCCAGCTGCTATAAAAACATGAATGCCTGCCGCAACCATATCGTCTATTTCAGCATCAACAGATGCAACTCTTGCTGGATAAACTCTAGCAGGTCCAAATACAGCAGGCACTATGCCTGTGCCTTGCCACAAAAACGTATCATTATTATAATCAACATTCCATACCCACGGAACACCTCTGTAAGTTCCTCCTGTAGGGTTTCCACTTACAGTGCTTGAATATCCCCAACTCATATTAACAACAGTAGGACGGCCATTTGTTTTTGCTGCATGCCAAAGTCTAATAGTATCAAATGCATCTGTAATGGAAATTCCTGTTCCACTGTCGCCAGAGCCTTCTAACCCTGCTAATTTTTGACTATACACATGAGCATTTTTTGCCCAGCCATAGGTTTTACCTGCTGCTATACCTGCACAATGCGTTCCATGGCCGTCTAAGTCCCTATAATGATTAGCATTTTGTGTGCCTGGTAATCCGCTTTCTGCATACCAATCTATTTGTTGCACTCTGCCTGCAAATTCTGGATGATCAACTTGTAGTCCGCTGTCTTGTATTACAATGTCAACTCCTGTTCCATCTAATGCATATTCGTACTGCCCTGTTGCAGAACTATTATTACTGTAATTATTTGTACTCTCTATACACCTGCGCAATCCCCAATTAACCACACTAGGATCTAAGCCACTAGGTTTTGTAAAATCGTCGCCTTGAAATGCTCGCAATCCTATAGAAATATCTGTACGTTGATCTGCAGGTATTTCTACACTTAAGACTCTTGGATCAGACATTAATGTATTAGCTTCCGCGTCTGTAAGCATCCAATGAGTCATCCTTTTTGAACCTATTCGAGGATTTGCAATGTCAACTGCACGATTAGGTATAGGTCCTTCTCCAGTTGACGCTGCTAACTCTGCATCAAAAGCTTCTAAATCTACTCCTGCATTTACTACAACTACATATTCTTTTTCAGTCATAAGTTTTCCTTAAACAATTGCAGAATCGTCTATTCTTCTCCAAGCTCCATTAATGTACGCTTGTATTTTATTATCATCTGTATTATAAATCATATCACCATTAGCTGCAATAAGAGCATCCCTTGATGCATCATCGTGACTAGGTAATCTTAGTTGGCCACCGGCAACAATTACACCGTCTGGTGCTGTTAATGTTATCGAACTAGCACTTTCTAATTCTGGTAAGCCTACACCAGTGTTTGTAAAATTGGTTGCACTAACACTGCTAAATGTTACACTATCAGTTGTATTTAAACTTTGATCGTAAGATACTCCGCCACCGCCTCCTCCTGTAGATAAAGCACTAATTCTAATTGTTTTTGATATAGGGTCTGAAGAAATTTCAATACCCGGACCATCTTCAAATCTAAGTGTATCAGAACCTTCTGCACTAAACTGTGTACTGTCTGTGATAGCAACATTACTAAATGTGCTAGGCACAGGCACACTAGGCTGTATCCATTGACTACTATCTGTATCAGTAACATAAACATATAGTCTACCGTTGTCGCTATTAAACCATATATTGCCTTGACTAGGACTACTAGGTGCAGTATCCGAAACTTCTATGCTAGAACTATTAGAACCTCCGCTGCCGCTGCCAGGTACTCCTACAGTAATATTTCCGCCTTGTGAGCTTCCGTAAGTTATCGCTTCTGGTGCATTGCTTCTTACTGTTATGTAAACTTTTCTTGTATTTGCAAAAGCAAATCTTTCTACATAATAAGACATAGTAACAGGTATTTCATCTAAAACAAATATAACCCCGTCTGTGTAATGTCCAGATTCTGTGTCAAACATAATTGGCCATGATAGACTATTATAAGATGCGTTTGATGAATCTGATTGATCAAAAACATATGTATAACCTTTGACAAAAGTTAAATCTGGAGATTCTACACCGTCTATATAAAATTTACCGTTTGGGTCGCTACCAATAGTGTCGACTCCCATAGTAACAGTATAAGAAATTGCTGCCGTTTGCAGATCGCCTAATATTTTTGATAAATTTGCTTCACTAAGGACCTCGTAACCACCAGTAAGTCGACCACTGTATAGTCTAAGAGAATTTAATTCTTTGTTAAAATAGATTTCTCCACTAGAGCCTGTGTTTCTATTTAGGAAAGCGTTGTCTCTAGGAATAATTCTTATATTGTTAACTACTGGATTTGATGACATTTATATTCCTCGGCTTATATCATATTTATCAATAAATGTCTTTGTAATAATATTGCCAAGTACGTTTAAATTCTTCATAATCTTCATCAAACCAAAACAACAATTCTCTTTTATCGTGTGATAATTGATGTTTAACCCATCTATGGTTCATCTGCCATGTTAGAATTCTTTCGTGAGCTTTATTTTGTGTTTGTGTTTCTTTGTGTAAATATTGACAAATTTCTACTTTATGAGCCGCCATGATTATCTCCTAAACGGTGGATTGGGATTCCCAAATAATTTTTTAAATAGTGCATCCGATGAAGCATCAAATATATAGTTTTTTTCCTGTTTGTGATTTTGGACCAACCATTCGTATGCAGTCTTTAGTCTTTTAAACTCGTCAGGATTGCCGCCTCTATCAGGATGGTAAACCATTGCTAGTTCTCTAAATTTAATTTTTATATCTTTTAAGCTAGAATTTTGGTTAACTCCTAGCAAACTGTAAAAATCTTGCATACAAGTACTTATTTCCATTTTAAATCTTTAAGTATAGTATAATTGCTTTGATATTTACAATCTATAGCACTTGCTCGTAATCTTAAATTATCAATGTCATTGTTGTTACATTCTCTCACAATTGTTTCAACTGATTGTTTTTTAACTAGTATGTATTGGCACAAAGGAGTGCCTGCTGGAATAACTGTTTGTCCATTAAGATTATGCCAGAACATTTGTACATTTAAAAAATTAGGACCGTAGTCTGGGTCTAAAAATCCTGTTGCTGCCGTCCACTCGTGCCTGTCAGGATAGGGCAAGGGCATACTCATTAAATAGTAACCTTTAGGAATATACACCATCCACGGACTTTGTATTTTTATTATTGTTTGCAAACAGTTTTTGTCAGGATTGTATAAACCGAATAATTCTTCAGGGTGATGGCTTACATAATCCCATTTCCAATTATTATCACTATCTGTAACTGCTTGGTTTATAGGTGTTTTCCATTTAAAACTTTTACCGTCGCCGTTTGTTTCTATTACAATATCTTGCCAAGCACGTTGTATCCATCCTGACTTTGTTATTCCTAATATGCCAGGGCATCTTGATACATGTGTAAACCTATTTGTTTTGTTGTTGTCTTTTTCTTTTTTATAGTTTTCTAATGCATCTTTAGCCCATTGCCATTGGTGTTTACTAGCAGGCAAAATAGGCATAATCTGTGCTACTTCCGGTAACAGTGCAACAAATTCTAACTTTGGTTTTTTAAATATTTTAAAATTCATCTTTATGAAACTTTAAGTAATCGAAAAGGTTATCGATATTATCAGGTGTTACAACAAATTCTACTACATCGTCAATGTGTACTAGTGTAGGCTCACATGCAGGCATAATGTAAAAAGATACATGATGTTCTTGCAGCTCTATATGTTCTCCTATGTGAGTTTCAACTGGCTCAATTGCTGGTAACGGTTGTGGTAGCTCACTAGACGGTATTTTTGTTGCAACAACAGAAGTAACAATATCGCCGGTTTTATAAGTTAAATAAACTTCTCTATCTTTTAGATACATGTTTAGTATCTGCCGTGCTTTTACTCTGTCTTTTTTTGTTTTAATAACTTTGTACGGATCGCCGCCGTCGTCTCTTAGTTCCTGCGAATATCTTACAAAATTACGTGTAAAGGTTTCGTATATCATTTAATTTCTCCAAAAATGATTATTGTATGCATCTTTAAGTTTTGCTTTATTTAATTTAAATCCAAAAATATTAAAGTAAACCCTTTTCTCTAACCATTCTGCATCGTTGTCATTCATATCTCTGCATTCGAAATCAAAACTCTTTTCTGATAATGGTATAATATGCATCAAAGGAGTACCAGCCTTAATCATATGTTCTCCTTCGCTAATATTAAGATATCCCTGGATATTTAATTCTGTGCTAATAGCAGGATCTAAAATACCTATATTACTTTCAAATTCAAATGTATCAGGATATGGTATGGGTAACACTAGGAATTTTATTCCTTTTGGTGCAATAACATTCCAAGGTGTATTAAATTTTACAATAGCATGTTTGCTATAATGACGTTTAGGTAACCACTTAGTTACTTCGTATGGATGTGTCCCAACTGCTTCGCCTTCTCTCATGGTGCTTAGTGTTTTGCTAGGCAAAACCCAATCAAAATCTTCTCTGTCTCTTGTAGTTTTCAAAACAGTATCATGCCATAAAGGAACCATATATCCATATTTAAAAATATCAAATATACCGGGACATAACTGTAAATGACTAGGTTGCAAGCTATTTTTAACTTTGACATAATCTGCTTTACAGTTTTGCATCCATTTAGCATCAAACTGCCTAGCAGGTATAATAGGAAATGCTTCTGCTAATCCTTTAACTTTGGAAAAAAATTGTATTTTATCTTTAGACATAGTTAAAATTTATTGCAATCCTTTTATTATGGTGTATAGGTGTTGTACTAGAATGATACTGTAAACCATTAAAAAATACCATTCTATTTCCTACTGGTTTAACTTGTTCTAAAACTTCTAATTTTTTATCTTTAATAAAGTCAATACTATTATAAGAACTATTTGTTTCATAAGTGTTTTTATATATAATTGTATCGCCGTCACTGTCATGCACATATAATAAACCTACTTGATGATCTGTTTCGTAATCTATGTGCGGGTCGTGTACAATAGGATCTTTAGTTGCTGTAATTAACCCAATACGAATACGAATTAAATTTTGTATCTCTATTTCAGCATTATCTAACGCACTAAGTAAAACTGTTTCTAAAAAACTACTTAAACTACTTAACTGCTGTCCTTCTTCATATACCAAATGACTCCAACTATAATCTAGTACATCTGGTTTTTCTTTTTCTCTAAAAGCTGTAGATTCTCCAAAATAATATGGTATTTGTGCATTTAAAATAGTTGATTGCAATTTTTTAAACATGTTAGGTTGTAATATATTATCATGTACTTTCATTATGATACCCTTATACTAAATGCAAGATTAATTCTTTGCTTATCTGATTTGTTAATTTCTACTTCATGTGGTACCCAAGCCGGCCACAAAATTAATTGATTGTTTACAGGCGGATATACTAATTGCCTAGTCATAGGAGACAATGGATTACAATTAGATAATAAGTTTGCAGGATTAAGAAAACTTAAACATCCAGTATCTTCTGCATCTACATAGTAAACTGCTGCATAAGAATCCTTTTCATGGTTGTGCAAAACATTAGCACCGCCTGGCTCGTTTACATTTGTCCAAAGTTTTATATCTATTTTTCTTTGTATTAGATTGTTACTAAAAAATTTGTCTGTCTCAAAATAGTATTCACTAGCAGCCTTTGTAAGTTCTTTTACAGCATTATAGAGCCAATCTATTCTATCGTATTGATGCACACTTCGCCAGCAATTATCATTACTATTAGGAATAACACCGCTATTTTTTTCTTTAGCAGATAAAACTTGATCTTTTAAATCTGCAACTTGATAATCTGTACCTACATTATCATGTATAAAAAGATCAGCGTGAAATATTTCTAATTTGTTGTCCATCCGTCATACCATTCTTTCAGAAACTCATAATGATTTGGAAATGTTTCCAATGCTAATTCGACTCTTTTATTTTGTACTTGTATAAAATATTCGTAGTACTGTTTTTCTTTAGGATCTAATTGTTTTATAATATTTTTATACGCACCGCCGGCGTGTAACATACTAAACCATTGTTGCGAGGTAAACATACTTTGTGGGCTAAAATATAAGAAGTTTTTCAAATCCGGATAATAATTAGACAGCATATATTGAGCATTAGTAGGCAAGTCTTCAATTTTTTGTTTTCTAATTTCTTGCCAATAAGGAGTATCATTTCTAGAACTAAAATAATAGTGTGCCCAAATAAATGTTAAAATTTCTATACTCATTTCATACCATCCTTGATTAAGATGATCTAAAACTTCGTCATTCCAATTGTTTTGATACATGTTTAGCAAATCTGACACAGACTTAATTACTGCTGTAGTAAATGTTATTCCTGTTGCTTCCAACGGCTCTACAAATCCTCCTGCTAACCCTACACCGCATACATTCTTTAATGCGATTGCTTTGTGTGTTCCGCACTTCATTTTTAAATGTTTAACAGGAGTTTCAAAATCATTTAATGCTTCTCGTAACTCTTGTTCTGCTGCTTCTTTAGAAATAAATTTGCTACTGTATACATAACCATTACCTATTCTATTATAGGTAGGAATTGTCCATCTCCAGCCTGCATTCATAGTTGTTGCTTTAGTATAAGGATGACATTCTTCTTTTGGATTATTATATTGTGTTGGCATTGCAACTGCGCTGTCGTTTAACAGCCAGCCATTGTCAGTGTAACTGATCCATTCTGATTTTAAAGTTTTTTCTAGTAATACACTATTAAACCCAGAACAATCTAAATACAAATCTGCTGTGTAAAATCTACCTTCTTCATCTATTAATTTCGTTATTCCCGTTGAGTCGGTTTCTGCATTTACAATTTTTGTGTCTACATAAGTTATTCTATTTGATATTATCCTTTTAATTGTGTCAATAATATCATACGCACTAAAATGCACTGCTCCAAAACTATCCAAACCATTACCAAAGTTTACATCTGTAAACTCTGTTAATTTAGGTGATGTGTTATTTTTTGCAATTCTGTAGGCAGGATGCCAGTCTGCATATTCTTTGTAAGGTTTAGTAATAAAATAATTATTAATCAACTTATCTTGTGCAGGAACATAATTGTTAGCATCATCATTATCTACAAAATATGGATCATCATTCCATCCAGATAATTCTACTCCAAGTTTAAGTGCCGCCTTACTAGGTTTCATCCAATCTTTTGGCATTAGACCGCATTCGTGTAAAAATTTAGCAGTTAATGGTTGTGTACCTTCACCGACTCCAATAGGCCCTGCGCTTGCATCTTCTATTAGCATTATTTCAACAGGATTCTGTAGTGTATTACTAAGATGAGCTGCTGCTAACCAACCTGATGTTCCGCCACCAAATATTATAATTTTTTTTATTTGTTTCATTTTTAATCACCGTAAAATATATAATCAAACGCTATATTAAAGGATAGCGAACACCTTTGTTTTCCTGATCTATTTGGTTCTACTTTATGCAACAACCAACTTGGAAATAAAATTAGTAAACCTTCAGTTGCCTCTACAGTATGAAGATTAGAATATAATGGAGACTGATGCGGAAAACTTATTACAAAAGGATTTTGATTTTTAAAAATAATGTTTCCGCATCCACTAGGAGCAGAATGATAATAAACACCACTCAACGTGTTAGGTTGATAACCGTGTTCGTGTGTACCAATATGTTGCGATTCTTCAAAAATATTAATCCAACTTTGTTCTATACTTACTGTATTTTGTTTTATAGGTTGTTTAGTTTCATTTAAATAAATTTCTGCATTGTCAAATATTTCATTTGCCAGCTTTTCCATAGAAAATTTACGTAGTACATTTGTTTCTTGTTGAGGTATAAATGTTGTTTTTGCAGTGTCGTTGTCAGGCTGCCATTCGTTGGCAAATTTGCTATGTTCTATAGCATTATTAACTTCTGCAGAAATTCCTACAAAATCTTTAACTTTTGTTGTATATATAGGAATTGCAAAAACATTTTCTATCATTTTCTTACCACCATAACGTATAAACCGTTCCACCAACCATTTGGATCTTCTTGCTCCCCCATGATTAATTTTTCATACGCTACTTTTGCTCCTATTTTTTCGATTCCTTTTTTTGCGCCTGTAACAACGCCCATCCAGTTAGCATCATCAAATATTAACACAGTTTCTTCAGAAAAGCAAGAGGAATAATACTCAACTGCTTTTGCTGTAGCAGATTCGCTATGAGGCCCATCATAAAACCACATATCTATTTGATTAGAATATTTTGTTAAATCCACTTTAAATAAATCTTGATTTATAATCTCAACTTCGTTATCTAAATGTGTCTTTACATTCTCCTTAAATAATTCTAAATTGTTTTCAGGTAGTTCTCCAACATCAGTCCTAAAAGGTTGTATATTTTCCTCCCAAGTGTCGATTGCTATTCCTTTGGCTTTATTGCCCACAAGAGCTCCGCAAAATGTGGCCCCTAGTGCAGTGCCAACTTCCATATAAATTTTGCGTTCTTTAGCAATTAGATTTAGCAACGTTTTTATTCTAGAACTTGTTAATCCAGGAATACTATTTTTTACTGTCGGAACTCCGCTATCTAGTATTGCTTGTGCTACATGCTTAACTAACGGAGTATGATCAATTTCTGATTTAATTTTATATATGTCATCACAAAAATGACATTCCCAGCAATCAAATTTACAATTTTTAATTTTCTTACGCCAGGCGTTAATAGGTTTTTCAATTAAATTATTGTCTTGTAAATAACTGCTAAAATTATCAAATAATATATCTTCATTATTTGCATAGCGTTTAATTATATCCATAGTTTCCCATAATCGTCCTGGCGATTCGCGACCATGCATTTTAAACACATTTATTCCTAGATCGTCTATAAATTCGTCCCAATCTTCCTTCCATGGAGGAATGTTTGCTGTCTTTAGATGCACACTTGGATCATCTACGTCCCATTTAGGACAACTTACTCTACTTATAGAATCGTTAAAATATTGAGGGGTATCTCCTGACCTGGTATTATTAAAATGAAAGTGCTCTACCATCATAGGACAATTTCCCATACATCCTTCATTTGCTAGTAAACTATAATGTATGTCTTTATTTAAATTTTCCTTTATCCAGTCTTTTGCTTGTTTCAACCGGATTAATGTATCTCTGTCACGCATTAAATCACGGTCGAGATTTATATAATCAAACCCATATTTTGCAAGATTTACAATTTCAGATGCGATTCTGACATCTCGTAAAATTGTATTTTTTACTTTTAGTTCTGGAAATGCACATTTAATTTGTCCTGTAGCCATCCAATGTGTATGTGGAATAGTAGCAACATGTACACCTGCATCATACAAAGGTTTAAAATTTTTAATGAAAGTATCAAGATTTTTTTGCGTAGGTGCAACTTGAATATTATTAAATGTTGCACTAATAGGTATGCCTATGTTTTGCTGTATAATTAGTGCTTGCTCAATTGCATGATCATAATCTTCACTATAAACAAATAAATCTCCCATAGCATCTTGCATAAAAGGTGCTATTCTTGATGTAAAATACACATCATATATATAATCTTTATATTCTAATAAAAAATTGTAAAATTCTGTGTATTGTTCTGGTGATAGTTTAGGATTTAACGGAACACTAAAAATTTTGCGCATAATATTTCCTCTGAGTACTACATACTTATTGTAAGCGTACCTAACCCAGAGGAAATGTGAAGTGTTTAGCTAGGTGGATTTTCCACCTGTTGTAGAGGAGTTTCTTCCATGTTTCCTCTTTCTTCAGGACCCCATACCCATGCTACATCAAACATAGGTGTTTTATTTTTATCATGTGTAAATGCACACTCCCATTCGAAGTACGTGGCCATGTACATTTGTGTTTCTTCAACGTTTGAAAGAGGTTCTATGCCCAATAAAAGTTTCTGTTTAATACCGTTATCTTCTATATGATTTTCAGCATGTAATTTCATCATTTTTTTCATCAAAGAAACAAGATTTGATTTATCAGTTGCTGTCAGTGTATACATGATTTTTTCATATGTAGGATCACCAAAACTTGTAGGCTCTACCATATCTACTCTATTAGCAGTGTTTACTAATATTGGTACCATATTATCCATTACATTTGTAAATTTTGATGCTACTAGTTCTTCTTCTGTAACTTCTACAGGGTTAAGCCACGAAGTAATAATACCTTCGTTAGGATTTAATTCGCTTATAGTGTAGTGCCAAACATTAGTTTTTGTTTTTATACGAGGATCTAATCTCGGATCATTGCTCGCAACTGTTTCATGTAGAATATACATCGTCTATTAACCCCTCATCTTTTTTTTCAGTATCATCAACAAGGGAATGTGTTTCTACATCATTTTCATCTGCAGGTGTGGTTAATGATTTCATTTCCTGTTGATAATTTAGTTTTAAATTTTCTTCTGCTTCTGACTGCAACCTATTTTGATAATCTTGTAGTTTAGTGCTATAGTTTACAGTCAAAGATAGTGTTTCCGCTTGCTGTTCCGGAGGCATTTGCAGAATAGCATCCATATTTCCAGAACCAATTCTTCCGTAAAACAACATATCTGTTGCTGCTTGTTTTGCTAGTCTGTTTGTCCAATATTCTGCTTCATATAAATCTTCTTCTTCTGTATTAAGAATATCCATATATGTTCTACCAGACCCGTCAGGCAAATATGCTTGATCACTTGCCAAAAACTCTGTCAGCAAATCAATTAATTGTTGTCTTTCTAAATACCAATCTTGCAATCTACGCTTTGTGGTATACATAATCCTATCAGAATTCCACATTTCAATTTCAGCAAGACGTTTGTCTAAATCGTCATGGGCTTGGTCTCTCATTCTTTCAAATCTATCGTATTCTACCTGTGCTTTTGCAATTTCATATTCTAAGTTTTCAATAGATTCTTCTTTTGATTTTATTTCTAAAAGCCATTGACGCATTTTAGCATAAGGTGTAATTTGAGCTTCGCCTACAAAATAACGTAATTTGTATTTTGGATTAGTCCATTCCTTGTTCATTGCTTTGTGCAAAACTTCTTTATCAACATCCGACAGCATAGAAATATCAGATTTTGGTTCGCTTACAAATCTATCTGAACTATATTGGATTAGTCTATCTTGTTTACTCATTTATAATTAACTCCTGGTAATATATATACTATATTTACCCTCACTAACCTCTCCACGACATCGTTGCGGAACTTTGCCCATTCATTCCTTTAGGCTGTGTACTTGATGTAGTAGTTATCCCTGATCTAGTAGCATATGTAAATTTATAAGTTGTATTTACGTGACCACCTTGATACCATCCTAGACCGTAAGCCCATTCTTGCCCTGTGACTGTATTTTCTTCGCCACTATATGCTGGCTTGCTACCGATAGCGTCTCTGGTTGTGTCACTGTACATATTAGTTTCCCTCCAGTTAGAAGATGGGTTTCCTTCTCGACCGGCAATATGATAGGAATGTTTGAATTGTAATGTGTGCTGATGTTTGTCACCTTGTACACGTAAACTTCTACCACTGATGTTTGTACGTGTAGCAAATGCAAATCTATAACCTTCGCCTGACCCTATCCATACAGCATGACTTTCATGGTTAGTTCCCCATCCGCCTGAATTAGGATTAGATGTTATTGCACTGGTATTTAATGTTTCTGTTTGGAAATCAAACTCATATACGTTTGATGTTCCGCCCATGCCTGTCCATCCTCTCCACTGTTCTTGCTGGATGCAAGCATTATTATTAGTAGTCCAAGGAATAGTTCTGCTGTATCCACTAGTAAAACTTTGCTCTGTTACCATGTTAAATGCGATATTTCCATTAGAACCTGCACAGTGAGCATTAGCTTGTCCGCCAAAAGTAAAGTTTGTGGTTGCACTCCAAACACTTGCTTTGTAGTTGTGTCCTCTTTCTTGTGTTTGATTTGCTCCTGTTAAATCTACTGTTGTATCAGTTGCAAAAGTAGATCTATTGGTGTTTGTCCAAACAACACTAAATGCATATCCTCCATGTAAATAACCGGTGGTTACAATTTGTCTAGTTAAATATGGAGCAGCCATACTGCTCCATCTACCGCCAGCTGTTTGTGCTTGATATTCCTCTACTTTGTTTTCAGCATTATTATATCTAATATTACCTTGAACTGTGGTTCCTTGTCCTGGTAACGTAAGGTGACCAGTATCATCTATATTAGTATTTTTTAAGGTTGCCATTTAGTCTCCTCTCCACCAGCAGAATCCAGAACTTGAACCAGCTTTTCCTTTAGGTTCTAGTGTAGATCCTCCCTGGAATCCGGTTTCAGTATAATATTGCCATTTCCACGAAATGTTGTTCTGTAATCCATTGTACATGCCTAACATATATTGCCAGTCTTGTCCCATTGAGAAGTTTTCTTCTCCGGAGTTGCCGCTCGGTTTACCATAAGTACCTTGATTGGCTTGGTGAGTTACAAAGTTTGTTCTACGTAGATTGTAGCCACCGTTCCAAGAACCTTCATTGCCTGCCCAACCGTAGTTTAATTTAGACTGGACTGCTTTTTGCTGATGGTGATTACAAGGTTGTCCGCTTGGTGAACTTCTTGCTGTTCTTGTGGTGTATGTCCATACTCTTGAATCATTCTCCCAATAAAAATATGCTTCATGCTCTGAGCTCATACCCCATTGGTTTGTGCTACTCCAACCACCAATAGTTTGTGTTAGAGTTTCTGTAGTTAGGTTATACTCGTCAATGTTAGAACTTCCGCCTCCAGTAGTCCAACTGTAGTAGGTTTCCCAAAAAACTGTACCTTTGTTTAGTCCGTTATAGCTTCCTGCTTGACTTACATGTCCTGTGTATGCTTGTTCTGTACGCATGTTAAATGCAACAATTACGTTAGAACTTACAGCATGTCCGTTACCAGCACCAAAGATAAATCCAACGTGTTTACCACATGCTCCGCCTTGATAGTTAAAAGATCTAGTAATACTACCGTCACCTAAATTTAATGTAGTATCTGTCGCTTGCGTAGTTCTGTTTACATTGTTCCATGCACTTGAACTTTTATATCCGCCGGCCATAAAATGATGGGTAATAACAGTTCTGATTTTAAAAGGAATAGCCATGCTATTCCATGTTCCTGTAGCACTGTAAAATTCTGCTGCTCCAGTATCTGTGTTTACACGCATACTACCTGCATTAGGTGCAACGCCGCCTGCTTGTGTGTTATATTTTACAATAACAATACCAGAACCACCTGTGCCACCTTGGTTTCCTGCGTTGTAGTGAGAACCGCCGCCACCGCCACCGCCAGTATTTGCACCTGCGTTACCGCCTGGTGTTTGTGCCCATGTGCTAGTGCCTCCGCCACCACCGCCGGATCCATTGTTATATCCATTACCCCCGTATGTTGTGTTGACGGCTCCGCCACCGCCTCCACCTAGGCCACCATTGCCGCCTTGACCTGAGTAGCCGGAACCACCTCCGCCGCCGCCCCAGTAGATAATACTACCAGTAATATTATTTGGAACGCCATTGCCTCCGTGTGCAGGATTAGTAAATCCAATTTGGCCTGCGCCGCCACCGCCGCCTGGGTACCAATAACCATCTCCCCACGCACCATCGTTACCTTGATTGTATATTTGACGACCTCTGTTGCCGCCACCGTATCCGGATGCATTAGCTGCTGGAGTTCCGTTACCTCTACCACCCGATGCTCCACCGCCACTTGCACCATCACCTGCTGGTGCGCCTGAACCATCGTGTCTCGATGCTCCACCGCCTCCGCCATAAGCAGTGATAGATCCAAATACCGAATTTCCGCCGTTTGAACCTCTAACTTGTCCTTGTCCTGCTGGAGCACCAGACCCGCCGCCTCCAACGGTAACTGTAATTGTTTCTCCTGCGTTTACATTATAAGCACCTTCGTAGACAACGCCTCCGCCGCCTCCGCCGCCGCCCATGTCAGAGCCGCCTCCGCCGCCTCCGCCAACAACTAACACTTCAACGGTGTCAACGTTAGACGGAACTGTCCAACTGGTTGTTCCTACGCTTGTAAAATATACAAGTGTTCCTGCTGCTTCTGTTCCTCGTTGCGCTGTTGTGCCTACTGGCAGGGCTAAGTAGCCTGTATCATTAATTGTTGTGCTGTTTAATGTTGCCATTGACTGTCCTTATATGTTGTACCTTGCTCTCATTGCAGTAATTACTAGTTGTGTTTCATCGTCACTTAACCTACGGTTGTAACAAGCAAAATATTTAATCCATCCCCAAGGTTGAGATCCTACGGTGACATCATTAGAGCCACTGTGGTATCCGCCAAGGACACTAAATCCTCTGTTATAACGTCCGTTAGAATTATTAAAACTACCTGTGTATATACCTTGTTGGGCGCTCATACAATTAAATGCATATGTAGGTTGATCACTGTCTTGCCAGCGCCATACACACGCCATATATCTGTCAGGATATCCGTAAAGTTGATTTTGATTAGGGCCACCAGCGTCGAGAAACCCGGAGCCATCGTTGTCATACATTCCTATATCCCAACCACCACTTTGTATAATAACATGGTGATCTGCATTCCAGCTTCTTGTAAGTGTGCGCCATTGACTAGTATCATTGAGTATACGTGTTACACATACGTATGTACATTGCCCGCCGCTTCCAGGAACTCCTGGTAAATCTGTAGAGTTGGTTTGATATTTTGCATTAAGAGAGTTTGTACTGAAGTTCATTGCTTGCTGTCCTGCATCAGGACAACCGCTTGCTATTCTAAAATGATTGTTTTGTCCACTTGTGTCGTACCAAGTAGTACCGCTACCAGGCCAACTGTTAGCATCATCATAACTTAGTTCTAAAATCATGCCATCTCTTGGAATTGCTCCTCGACCTTCTGTTAAAAACATCCAAGCACCGTTATAATAGTATTCGCACATATTATAATCTGTGTTGTATCTCATTGAGCCTTCTGGAGGACTAGAAGGCCTTTGGGCTGAAGTTCCACTTGGCAGTGTCAACGAGCCTGAGATTGCGGAGTTTTTAAGTGTTGCCATTATTATGTTCTCTTAAGTTTATAAATTTCGTCTTTTAATTCTTTTACTGCTTCAATAAGATATGCACTTAGTTTAGTATACATAATTGACTGAGGATTACCATTTTCATCTTTTGTAACTAGATTAGGCAATACTTGATTTACATCTTCAGCAATTAACCCAGCTTCATCTTTCGAACTACCGTCTTTACGATCGTATATTACACCAGCTAGTTGGGCAATGCTATCAAGAGCATTTTGTATAGGATTTATATTTTCTTTTAATGTTATACTTGATGTTTCAGAAATAGTAGCTGCACTCATTGTACCGCCTATAAAAACACTTCCTGCAATTCCTACACCGCCTGCAACTCTAAGTGCTCCTGTAGAAGTACTAGAACTTGCTGTGCCTTCGTCTATGTATACTTGACCTTTAGAACCATTTGTAGTACTGCGTAACACTAAGTTTGCTGATGCGCTTGTACTACCTGTAACAATACCAACAGTCATTGTTCCGGCACTAGGATTGAATCTTAACTTAGAACTAGATACCGTAGCTGCTGTTATAGTGCCGCTTGTAGAACTTGTAAATAGAGGATAAAATGTACTGTTCGTAGTGGTATCATCGCTTACATTAATTGTTTTGTCAACCCAACTTAGATTGCCTGAGCCATCTGTTTGTAGTATTTGATTGCTAGTGCCGTCATCAGCTGGCATCGTAAGTGTATAATCTGCTGCAAGTGATCCAGGTGATTTTATACTAATAGTATTACTATTATCACTGTCAGCTAATTTTAAACTATTTGCGTTTTGGATTTGTAATGTACCTACGACATTAGTTTGCCCACTACCATTTGGATCAATAATCAAATTTTGATTAGTTCCAATTGAAGTAATAGTATTGTCGGTTACAACAGCCAATGTTCCTAATAGCGTATTTCCTGTTATACCTGTTGATAGTTTACGTGCCATTTTTTATCCTCTTATACTGTTACTGTTGATGTTTCGATACCGTACACAACAACAGATACATTAGATGCACTTGAGTAAGCAACAATCTTTTTTCCTGTATCCATTACGATGCCTGTTCTTTCTACTACGCCGTTACCAACAAGTGTAACATCGTACTCTAAATATTCGTCATTTGTTGGAGTATCTGCTGCTGCTAGTGCTAATCTTACCTGCGCATCTGATCCGTTTCTATTACAAATACTTACAGTTACAACTGAAAAAGTATCTGCAGGAACAGTATACAATGTAGCATTAGTACTTGCACTTAACGTTGTTGCTCCTAATCTTCCTGTGGCCATTTTCTTTTATCCTCTCATTATCTTAAGAAATAGTTATATGCTATTGGTATACCAGTTACATCGCCAACGAAGTTAATGTTAGCAGTAATATTTATCACGCCGCCTGCGACGTTGTAAATACTATTGCCTCCGATGAAAATGTCACCTGCTGTTACACTGTTAACATTAAGTGACGCACCACCGCCACCAATTTGTGATTCGATGTATGCTTTTACAGCTCTTTGTGTAGGAACAACAGTATCACTGTTTGCAGTAAAGAATGGATCTGTACTGAATTCTGTAATACTTGCTGAGTTACCACCGAGTGTAACCTCACCTAGTGTAAGTTCTTGCAAGCCTGCAATGTTAAATGCTTCTGCATTTAGTGTTGCAACACCTGTTGCTTGCTCAATAGTAAACAAATCACCAACTCTAAAGTTACCATCTTGGTCAGTACTTGTGTAGAACACTCGTCCGCCATTTGACTGTACTGTTTCGTTATCAGGGTCAGGATCTACCGTAGGTAAACCTGGATAATTTGTTTTGCTAAAGTTACCTGTACCTATATCTAGGAAGTCGTGACCTGTAAGACGTACTTGCGAGTAGCGAATACGCATTGTTACTGGATCTGCATCAGGTAATGTTATTGTTGTATCTACATCAGGTGAAACTTGTAGTATTGCTTTATATGAGCCGTCGTTGCTGCCTATAAAGGAAAGCACATTAACTAGTTTATATGTTGTTCCTGGTTGGCTGTCAAACACAACGTTTGATCCTTCTACAGGACGTTTGCTTAGTCTTCTTACAGCAATATATGAGCCTGTTTGGAAGAAATCGGCACTACCGTTACTGCCAATTTGATCAATGTCTGCTGTTGCTGCTGTAAAACCGGTTCCTCTGTTTACAAAGCTCGGCTGTGCTAATACACCCTTTGCTTTTCTTGCTAATAAGTTAGCATCGTAAATGTTTCCAGGGTCTGTTATAGTAATAAATGGTACTCTGTTGTAGTAACCTGAGCCAGGTTCTACAATACGAATTTGGAAAATTCGTTCGCTTGCAATACTTACTCTACCTCTGGCTCTACAGCCTTTTCTTAACTTAACAACGTGTGTTTTGCTGCCGCCGTTGCTCGAAAGTGCAAACATACCACTGCGTCCTGGATTACCAAATCCAATTGCACCGTGTCCTGAAGGAGTTCCTGGATCTGCGGTTACATTTGTTTGAGTCCAGTATATACCATCTTCAGAAGTAACAACAGTAGATCCTGTTGACGTTTGCGTTGCTACAAATAGGCCTTGTCCATATGTAACTCTTGTATAAGCGGTAGGAGATGCTATTGCAGGCAATGTACTATCCACCCAATTTTTACCATCTAAACTATAGGCGTATGCATTGTTTGTGCTAGAAACTGCAATAAATTTGTTTTTACCATATGTCATGTCTGTGTAGGTTTCGGCACTTGGTCCTGAACCCGCTAGCCAGGTAACGCCATCTTCAGAATAAGTAGATTGTCCTGCATCTGAAATTGCAACAAACAATCCTTTTCCGTAGGTAAGGTGTTGATAACCTGTCCCTGGTAATGCATTTGTTGTTAACAGCCATGTTGTGCCGCCGTCATCTGAGTATGCAACATCCCTATCATTATTAGAAATAACAACATGTCTAGTAAATCCTTCTGCTCCTAATTGTGCAAATGCAACATATTTTGTAGACGCTGCTGTCATTCCTACCGGTAAAGTACCGCTAGTCCAAGTAACTCCGTCTGTTGTGTATGCAACTACATTTGTTTGGTCGGTAACAGCAACTAGTTGACTAGGTCTAAAACTTGTAGATCCGTCATCAACTAAACCATCAGCAGTTCTGTGCCACGTGCCGCCTGAGCCTGCGCTTGGCATAGTGTTAGTTAACCATGTTTCGCCATCCCAGCTATATGCTCCAGCTGTTGTATCACTAAGTGCAATAAACATACCGCCTCTGGCCTCGCCAGTAAAGTCAAATTCAACAACAGCACCTGTTGTAGAATTAATACTTGTTACTGTAATTTCAATATCGTTTTCTGGTGTTGTGCCGCCTACGCTAGTACCAGGTATTGTAATTGTATCTAATCTTTGATAATTTGTTCCTGCACTATCTATAGTTATAAAGTATTTTGTATAAACTTTTTCAACGTCAAAAGTTGCACCACTACCTGTAGTAGAAGTTGTAGTAGAACTTACACCTTCATAAAGTTTTGTAGTTTCAAAATATTTTATGTCATTCCAAGTATTTCCTGCAGGTAATGTATGACCAGAGTCGACACTTGGTGGTGCATCAAATTGCACTCTAGGTTCGATTTGGTATACACTAGTAGAAGTAGGACTTACTATAGTTGTACCAGGAATCATATGATCCCAACCTGCTGCTCCATCTGATTCTCTAACAACTGTAGCAATTTTAGTTCCAGAATCATATGTATCAATAACACCAAACTGACCAACTGCTGAGCCGCCTATGATATATAGCATCATTCCTGGATATGCAGTAGACAAATTTGAGTCTGTAGCAGCAATTGTTATGCTGGAACTAGTTCCAGCTTGTGCTGTATTAGATACTAGTGTATATCCGCTGCCTCCTTGATCAGAGCCAGTACTATCATCAGAGTCTAATATCCTAACGTTGTTGATACCATCATCTCTAAATTCGTCTTCTTCAACTTCTTCGTTGTCGCCCGGACCAAAGAAACTAATACTTACTTGAGTATAATCATTACCAGCATGTTCATATTCTATTTGTAGTATTTCATCTACTTGATCTGTAACAACTGAAGCAACTGTTGCTCTATACTGACTGTCATTGTCAACTACTGCTGTTACTGCTGTTTCTTCTGGATCAACACCTTCTGCTACAGAACCAAAGTCACCGTATGAGTTATTACCGTTAGTACCACGTATACGTCCACCGTTTTCTGCTAGATAACCAACATGTGAGTAGTATGTAAACACAGACACAAGTTCTGCTCTACCGTTGTTAGTGATCCAAGCCCCAATACCATCAGATATAACCTGTGTAAAGTCGTTTGACACAATCGAATCGTTGCCGCCGTTGTGTAACGCACCGTCAATCTTTTGACCAACTGCTGCATAACCAAACGTTGTGCAGTTTTGTACATATGGAGAACGATCTATAATCCATGCACGAGTATCGTCTGGTCCCCAACCTGGATCTAGAGATGCATATGCACCTGCTGTTGGACGACTTGTACCGTAACTATTTCTTGGCCCTAAGTCTCCTTGTAATCCGTCTAATGTTTGTAAACGTAGACCTGTGCCATTTCTTAAGTAATAGAAATCTTCTTCTTGACAGCCTATTACACTGTTTACATAATATCTTGTAGCAAGATTTGTTTTATAGTTAGATGGTAGTGTTATAGAGATGCTATCAGTATATTCTCTTACAAATTCCTGAGGCCATGTTAAATCCCATTTCATAGCATCTACATATTCTCTTACATCTCTTGCACAAAGAGTTCTGTTATATTCGTAGGCTTTCTGAACAATCATAGTATGTTCGTGATCTTCAACATCTAGTTTAGAACCACCTATTGTGGTTGATATAGTAAATGTAGTAGGAGTTAAGATATCTCTCACATAGTATGTAGTTGATGTACTTAATCCAGCATCACTAACAGACGCACTGCTATCATCAGGATTTACAAACTTAATTGGCATGTTCTGTTTCATCCACGCTGTGCTTGTAGCTGTGAATACATCAGTAGTGCCGTTTTGATCTGTAACTGTTGTTTTGAAATAGTTATCTACATATGCAAGCAATTCGTCTACGATAAATTCTTTGTTACGTTCTAGTTGTAATATAGCATTATAACTATTTACATCTTCTACTTGGCGTGTGCCACCTTCGTTAGAACCACCAAATACTGTATCTTGAACTAACTTCCATGTTGCATTTAATCCGTCTTTTGCAGTACTATTATTGTTTGCGCTTGTTATTGCCGATATCAATTGCACTCTCGCAAACTCATTAGCTGCAATAGTAGCTTCTTTCTGATTACCAACAACTTTTGCACTAGGTCTACGCAAGTATGACCATGCAGCAACAGTTGAAGCAAATGTCGATCCTAGCATCCAGTCATATCTAGCAGCATCAAGTATAATTCTTAAATCTCGTTGACACTTATCATGATCGTAATTAAAATCATTGTATGTAGTATTGATATATTGGATAACATCAGGTATAATATCTTCAGCATCGCTTTGTAAATTGCTTACAGCATCTTGTAATTCTGCTGTTTCACTACTAATGTCTGGATATACAATACTAGGCAGTCCTGTCAAATTACCTGCATTGATAACATTAGAAACAATTGTAACTTTTGCTGTTAACTCTGTTGCTTCTGTGCCTGTAGCAGGAGTTCCAGGTTTTGTTTGAGCTGTTGCACTATAAGTTGGTGTAACAGTTGTTTCTTGCACAACATCTTCAATAACTGAAGCCAACTGCGTAAACATAGCTACATGCTGTGCTTCTTGACCTGCAATTTGGATATTGCCATCGTCGTCAAAATAACTTTGGGCAATTCTTGTAGTAGCTAATGTACCTTGATACATTATATCATATGCTAAACCGTCTACAATATAACCTAAATCTCTTGCGCATTTATCTTGGTTGTATGTAAATCCAGCCCATATTCCTGCAGCGCCTGCAATCTGGGCATTTATCCAGCCAACAGTTTCATCAATCAAAAACTGTCTGTTTGCAACTAAGTTATCTTTAGCATCTTTGCGATTTTGTACAACACCTGCATGATCTGGATATGTTATTGCATCCGCTGCTGCAACGCCGTTTTCTAAAATGTCTATAATTTCGTCAAATGCTGCATCTGTTCTTGTAGCAAATGTACTAGATCCAGTTGCACTAGACCCGTCTGTAGTAACACTAATATTTACTAGGCGTTTTGCTTCTGCTAGTGCGCCAGTAGTTTCTACCAATTGATCAGCTAATACTGTGCTTGCATATGCTCTAGTATATGCAATACCATTTTGCACACTGTTAAAGTTACTACCTAGTGCAGCACCGTAGGATATGTCATTCATAATTAAACGTAAATCTCTACGACACTGAGCACTATTATATTTGAAACTACCAAAGTTTTTACTTATAAAATCAATAGTTTGTTCTTGTATATTTGGTAATGCATTTAAGCAAGCATCGCCTGCTGTCTGTAAAGGAATACTTACACCAGATAAATCAGGATATGTAATAGTAGGAGCACTGCCTGGACCTAAATTTATAATATCTGTGATATTAGTCATTAGGTTTGATATTGTAGTTGCAGCCGCTGCACTTCCTGCTTCACCGTTAGTTTGTGTTAATCCTTTTGTATTATACAAAGGTGTTACTGTAATATTTCTTGAAATTGTTTGTAACAAGTTGCTTAGGAAAGCATATGCAGCTAATGTTGCAGTTTTTTCTGATCCTGCAATTTGTAGTGTTCCGCTGTTTCCGTTAAAATAAGCCAATCCTGCATTAACGCTTTGCCAGTTACCTTGGTATGACAAATCGTAACATATAGCATCTATAATATATCCTACATCTTGTTTACATTTTGTTTTACTGTAGTACAAATAACTTGCAGAGGTAGGATCTGACTGATATTGATCAGCAATATATCCTGTTACTTCTTCCTTAATAAAATCTTTGTTAGCAATGATCAAATCTCTAGCGTATGCATAATTTGCATCATGAATTGTATCTACACCAGGAAATGTAACATTATTCTTTTCGCTAATACCAAAGTTTGCATTATTTTTTATAACACGAGCAAGTTGTTTAACCGCAGCTTCTTGGTCAGCTTCACCGAATGGAAATTCTGCACTTTGAGTGGTAGTATTACCAGTTGTTGGCGTAACAGAAACACCTCTTACAATATCTCCGATAATTTCTTCTAATCTATTAAAAGACTGTATGCTATAAATTGCGTCTGTTTTTGGAGTAAGGGTTGTGTTACTTTCTTTTCTAGGCTGTACATTGGTTGCTCTTAATTCGTCACCCATTACACAACAAAGTGCAGGAACAATAATAGGAAGCATTTCATAGTATTTTCCTGTAGACACTTTTATAAGCGTAGTTCTTTCTAGTCTTACAGGAAGATCATCGTCATTACCTGCTGTAATTGCATCTGTAATTATTCCAACTAATCCTGCTATTTCTGTGTAAACGCCAGATTCGGATGCTGTTCCTGTAACATCTTGTGTAACAATAGCTGTAGAATTGTCACCGTTTGTTACCTGGTAGTTGGTTGTGGGTGCTGTTTGATTAAGCACTGCCTGAATAACAGTTAAACCGTAATTAATTGCCGCAGTAGTTTGAGCTTTTTGTGTTAGATACGGAGATCCAGTAGTGTCATTTATGTATGACAATGCTGCTTCTCTGGAACGTACATTACCGCCGTGTGTAATATCCCAAACTGCTGCATCAACAATCAGGCCCATATCTCTTTCACATTTTTTAGTGTCGTAGTCAAAATTTTCCCATATAGAGCCAACACCTGCGTTATCAATTTGATATTCGATCCATTCTACAATTTCTCTCTGAATGAATCTTCTGTTAGCTTCTAGTAATCTACGTGCATTAGGATTTTTTGCACCTTGTTCCACTTGTTTCGCTGCGTACCTAATGCTTGCAAATGGACGGTCTAATGTTCTGCCATATTCTGGAAATGGACTATCAACGCCATGTTCTGCAACATAATACACATCGTCGGCTGCACCTAAGTACGCCCATTCTGGTATACTATCTGAATTTACAGTTAATACTTGTCCATTTTCACCAACTGGTAATCTAGCTGGACCTGATCCACTATAGTAAACCATGTCACCTGTAGTTGTAAGAACACTTTGTTCGCTACCTATAGATAATATGTTCCAGTATGTTTGATTTACATCTAAGTCTGGACGAGAATTTTGTGCACCGCCGCCTGGATCTGTAGGTGTTTCAGTTGAGAAATCATCACCTTCTGATATATGTCCTTGTATACAAATATAGGAATTAGAACCGTAACGTACTGCGTCACCTGCATAATATTTTTGGTCGTCTAACCATTCTCCGCGCCATTTAATACCATAAGAAAATACATTCCAGTATGTAGCATTTGGCGGTTCTTGATTTGAATTATCTGCTATACAAATGTAATTATAACCGCTATGACTAATTAAATCACCTGCTCTATAATCTTGGTTAGCAGAGTCATCGCCCCATTCTCCTTTCCAGCGCAACCCTTCTAAGAATATATCCCAGTCGTCTGTTTGAGAGAATGGATTTTGTGCAATGTGATTGGTTTTTGCAATATACTGGTTGCCACCGTATCTTACAACATCGCCTACATTATAAGTAATATTAGGTGACCAATCGTTTTCAAACTGGAAGCCTCTTACGAATTGTTCCCAATTAGAACTATCAGCTGCAAAACTTGTGGTACCGCTATGATCTGTTGTACAAATCCACAAAACAGCGCCATAGTTTACTACATCATTAATTTTCCATTTTGTATCAGGAGTCCAAGAGCTTTTGTATTCTAGCCCTCTATTAAAGTAGTCCCAGTTTCCTATGTCTTGTTCTAAACCGAGTGCTTCTGTAGCTGCCGAAGTATGATAAGTGTTACAAACAAATGTTTGGCCACCATACTTTACTAGGTCATTTTCTATGTAACGGGTAGCAGGTGTCCAGTCTCCCTTCCAAGCAAGCCCTTCGGAAAATATAGTCCAATTTGCACTATCTGCTTCTAAACCTTGTGTACTGTCGTCTGCGGATGTATGTACAGTATTACAAATATATAAACGTCCACCGTATTCTACAACATCATTGTAAGAATACGCTGTGCCTGTTTGCCATGTTCCGCTCCAGTTTAAACCGTCACTTACAAGATTCCATTTTGGTGGAACTATATCAAAATCTGTAAAGAAATCTGGTGAGCTGCTGTGACCTATTGTACATATGTACATACGTCCGCCAACCGCTACAACGTCATCCTTATAATAAGTTGTGGAAGTTGCCCAGTCGCCCTTCCATACAAATCTAATTCTACCTAGTTTAAATTCTGCCATTTATTTGTACTCCGCTACAGTATTTAGTTTATTTTTATCTTTCTGTTTTATTGCATGGTTGGATCAAATGCATCCCTGTGGAACATTTGTTGTCCTAACAAGCTTCCTGCTAATCCAGCTCCTGCGCCATCAAAAACTACAGGAGATAGAACTTGTATAGTATTTCCTTGCGGATTTCCTATTTCATTATTTTCGCCACCAACAAATATTCCGCCGGCGACCAAAGCATTTGTTTCTAAATCAGATCCTCCAACACTTAACCTGTCTGCTAAGAATGTTGCAATAGCTCGTTGTGTAGGAACAATATTGTTAGAGTCTGCACTAAAAGTAGGATCAGTTGAGAATTCTCTAATTACTGCACCTGATCCGCCTAGTCTAACACCACCGAGTGCAAGTTCTGAAAGACCGTCTAGATCAAAGAAGTCAGCACTAATAGTAACAATACCGGTTGCTTGCTCAACTGCAAATAATTCTCCAGTTCTAAAGTTACCGTTTTGGTCTGTACTTGTGTAGAACACACGACCGCCGTTTTGTTCCAATATTTCATTTTCTGGTGCGCTTACAAAATATGCTCCTCCTGCATATAAGTCAGGATAGTTAGTTTGAGTAAAGTTGCCTGTACCTATATCTAGGAAATCGTGCCCTGAAATTCTACATTGCGAATATCTTTCTCTTATAGAAACATTTGTTGCATGTGCTAAGTTGTACTCATGTTCTATACTAGGAGAAACTTGAATACGTGCTCTAGATCTAGACCTACCGGTTCCATCATCGCCTAAGTCTGTCACTACAACCGCTGTAAATATTTTTAGATCATCCGGTTCTTCTGTAATTTCATTTAGGATTCCTTCAATTAATATTTGAGCACCTGGTCCAGGAAGCCTCTCAAGATTCTCTAAAACAATATATCTATCTTCTGGAATTTTATCTGCATAGCCGTTTCCTGTAATTGTAACGTTCGTACTAGAGGTCCTATAACCTTGACCTCTATTCACCCATTCCGGCTGACTCAAAGAACCGTATCCTATTCGTACATCTATTCCTATTTCTGTTGAAACTTGGTTGTCAAGAATATCTACTTCTGGAAGAGATGCTGGATTATACCCACTACCAGGATCAGATAGTTTAATGTTGTTGAAGCCACCGTTACTGTTTAGAGAAGATCGCGCTTTCGCTCTACAGCCTGTAGCAACTTTGTTTATAGCATTGGTTCCTGTACCATCGCCTACCATTAAGAAACTTAATTGATTATTAGGGTTTCCTGCTGCAAGGGTTTTCCATTCTTTAGGTTCTGTTACAGTACGTTCTGTCCATAGTAATCCATCTTCGCTTGTTGCTAGATAGGTTGTAGGACCTGTTGTAGGGTCCGAACCTATAACCTTACTTCCTGTATTACAAACTGCAAAAAATACACCCTGATAGTATTCCATTTTTTCCCAAACCATTGTTGTACTACCATCTTCTTTTGGCATGTCATTGGTTGCTGTCCATGTAACTCCATCAAAGCTATACCAAACATCACCATCAGCAGTCATTAATATAAATTTACCGTTACCATAAACTAATGATTTAAAATCATAATCTCCTGCAGGTATAGCATTAGTATTTCTAGTCCATGTAGTTCCGTTGTCTGTGCTAGTAGCTGTAAATCTTTCACTTCCTACAACGCACCATGTACCTCCACCATATGCAATAACTTGCCATTGGGTAGCAGTACTGTCTCCAACTGTATCATCTGGTATTGATGATGTAGACCATGTGCTACCGTTAGTGCTAATAGCAACATCGTTGTTATTCTCTGCAATAGCTATCCATCTACCATTAGCATATTCTACGTCTACCCAATCACCTGCTGTTGGCATATTGTTTATAGTCCAGTTTATTCCATCTAAAGAATATGCTCCGTTAGAACTGTTTGTCCTTAAGGCTACAAACTTATTATCTGCTCCTTTAACTTTTTTCCAATTTCCTGTTAACGGTAGTGTGCCTGTTCCCCATGTTTGGCCATCAGCACTGTAAAACGCATTACCATTTGTAGTGTCAAGAACGACAAACTTTCCATATTGTCCTGTGCCTTCACTATAGATAGTTGCAATAGCATTGGTACTATCTTCTGTTGTAGTAAGCACTCTAATTGTTAAATCATTAGTAGGGGTTGATCCTCCAAGTAAATCTCCTGTAATGGTTATAGTGTCTCCCACAGCATAGCCTGCACCTGTGTCTGTAATGGTAACTTCATAAGTTTTTCCTCTTTTCACAACAGTAAATTCTGCTTCTGAGGGTACAAGTCCGTCATTGTCAATCACTTCTCCAGTACCTAATTGACCTTGTAGTCCTGTATATGTTTCTGTTGTTTCACCATAAGTGGCATCTGCAATGCTATTACTTCCTGGCAAATCGTAAGGTTGATCGGAAAATCCAGGATGAGGTATTGTTATTCTAGGCTCTATTCTATATTGTGTATTTCCTGACAATACACTAGCAATTGTTGTTCCCGGAACAACATGATCCCATCCTGGCGTATTATCTGAAATCTTATATACTTGTGCAATTTTTGTAGCAGAACTATATGCATTTATATAACCAAATTGACCTGTTCCGTCGCCTCCAACAATTGTTATTCTTTGACCAATTGCTTGAGGAGCAGTGATATCTTCATCTGGTGCAAGAGTTATTGTGGTTGTATCACCGTTTGCTGCATTATCAAAAACATTTGTATATCCTAATCCGCCTGGGTCGCTAGATCCGTCTGGGTTTGTTAATCTAAGTTCTTTTATTGCACCGTCTCTAAAATCTGTAAATTCTACCTCTACATTAACACCTGATCCGATAAAGTTTGCAGATGCACTGGTGTATTCTTCTCCAAAATGATCAAATTCTAACATAAAGATTTCATCGGAAAATTCTCCAGCAAATGCAGAAACAACTGTAGCTTCATTTTGGCTTCTGTTATCTATAGTTGCTGTTGCAGGAATTTCCGTGTCATCAATACCGTCTGCAATAGATCCGTATAGTCCATAAGAGTTATTACCATTTGTTGCTCTAATAACGCCACCATTATCTGCAAGGTAACCAACTGAACAATAATATGTAAACACAGACACAAGTTCTGCCCTAGCGTTATTAGAAACCCAGGCACCGATACCGTCACTTAATACTTGTGTAAAGTCATTAGACACAAATGATTTGTTACCACCGTTGTGCAATGATCCGTCAATTTTTTGTCCTACACAACTGTTTCCTATTGTTGTTACACCCTGGATGTAAGGAGAACGTGTGTTAATCCAAGTTCTATTGTCATCTGGTCCCCATCCAGGATCTAATGCACAGAATGCACCCCCTGTAGGACGTCTATATAAATCATAAACACCTGGAGGATTAAGTACTCCTCTAAGTCCTTGGACTGTACAACTTCTTAATCCCGTTACATCTCTCAACCAGAACATATCGTCTAATTGGCTTCCTAATGTAGCGTTTACGTATCTTCTCGCACTAAGAACTGTTTTGTAATTTCCTTCATATTTTAAGTCATAAGCAATTGCTCTTAATAAATGTCTTACATCTTCTTCTACTCTTGATCTTGTAAATGTAACTCCAGGATTGGATGTTTCTAAAAAGAGTGAAAGTTCTCTAGCAATAAAGTTTTTATTGGCTAGTAAACAAGTTGCAGCTCTACCTCTTGAAATGTCATCAGATAAAGTATTTGTTCCACTTATTGTTGGGTCAACACCTGTGCTGTTAATTCTAAAATCACAATAAGATTCCCAGTCATCGATTAAAGATGCAATTACAGCACCGGCACCTGTACCTGCTGGAAGTTGAGTTAAATCTCTCGGTACGTCATTTCCTGGCTGCGTTATATAAGCATTGTTGTTTAAAATATCAAATAATATTGTTTCAAAGTGTGCAAGATACTGTTTTACGTATGGCAAATCGCCTGTATACTCTGGTAATATATCATTAGCAACAATTAGTGTAGATCTTAATTCGTCGCCCATTACTACGCATCCTGCCGGAATTGTCATAGGTCCAATTTCTTCATATCTTCCTGTAGCAACTTTTACTTTTACAGGAGTTAATGCACTAAAATTATCTTCAACATATTCTACAGCATGACGTACTGTTCTAAATGGTCTGTGTGGATGTGTACCAAACCCATCTGCGTCTGTTCCATTTGATGCAACATATATAACATCAGTGTCGCTAAGGTAATTCCTCCAAAAAACTGTATCGTCATCTATTACACTCAACACCTGCGCATTTGAGCCTATAGGCACATTTGTTAATCCATAAGTACTTCCGTCACCTTTAAGTGTTTGACTTAGATTGTAAGTTAGCAAATCGCCCTTTGCATTCATACCTACTTCGTTTGGCGATTCAATAATTAATTCCCAGTATACAAATCCGCTACCATTATCTCCAGGATAATTTCTGCTGCTGCTTGTATGCTGTTGTAAACATTTCCAAGTATCTCCAAAGAAAGTTATAACTTCTCCTACAAAATATTCTTTGTTTTGTATCCAAGATCCTGTGCTAGAGCTTGTGTCTACATCAATTGTTATTTTAGCACCCATGTCTGTATGGTTACTACACCAATAATATAAAGTTGTAGGAGTGTTTTCTGTTATAGTTATTTCAACTCTTCTATATGTTGCAGCGATAAATGTATCATTATCAGAATACTCTGCATATGTTACAGGAATATTGTCTAAGTAATAGCGCACATTCTCAAGATAAACATCGCCACCGTCTACTAACTCACCGTTGATATTATTAGAACTAAAATTTAATTGGTGTGGATTGGTTATGCCACCACCAATTTGATTAGGATAATATACATTTTCTAAATTATTTTGATTGAAAATATAAGTATTACCTACTTTAAATTCTAATGGAGGGTGGTAAGCTGTATCAAGAATATACTTATTACCTTCTTCAAATCTATTTTCTATAGTTACCCTGTATTCTATACAAGAATGTTGTTTAGACCAAGCTAATCCAGAAAAAACTAATTCCCATTGACTTGGATCCAAATAATCAATAGTAGATCCGTCATTTGCTTCTGCATTTATAGCATCTCTTGCGACATATATGTTTCCGCCCCTGCGGACTAAGTCTCCTGGTCTGTAATACCCTTGTGTTTGCCAATCACCTAAGAAAGAAAATCCGTGGGCAAAAGGAATCCAGTTGCTAGTACTGTCATTTAGTGTTGGATTACTATCAAAACTATCATTTATAGCATACCATACATAGCCACCATGTCTAACTACATCTCCTGTTTGATACTGAATTGTACTAGACCATTCCTGTTCAAATTCGAACCCCGGAAATTCTACATCAAATCTTACTAAATCTATTACAGGATTCTCGTCAGGATCTGCAAACACCAAACTAGTGTGCGTTTCTGTACATCTATAAATTGATCCACCGTACTGTACTAAATCATTTTTTCTAAATAGAGTAGCAGGCGCCCATTGGCCTACATATTCTACTCCGTCGTGGAAAACTTCCCAGTCATCTTCATTATCTTCTAGTATTGCTCCAGAAACATGTGATACTATACATTTGTACACAATGCCATTATATTTTACTAATGCACCTTTGCCGTAATCTTGAGAAGATGTCCAGTTACCTTTAAAATCTATACCAGTTGCGTAAATATTCCAATTTGCTTCGTCAACATACCAGTCACTAGAATTAGGAACGTTTATTATACATACCCATAAGTAACCGTCTTTTAGTACAATGTCGCCTTCAGCATATGTTGTGCTAGTAGCCCACTCTCCGCGGAATGTAAAACCAGCAGTCATAACCACCCAACGTGGAGCAGGAATTGGAGGATTTGACCCAGGAACTGTAGCGTCTTTGTCTGTGTTAAAAATTGCCGATGCCGTATGTCCTACTAGACACACATAACTTCTACCACCATATAATACAACATCGTCTCGATTGTATGTAGTACCGGTAATCCAAGTACCTTTCCAGTTGTATTTAAATCTTTCTAGTTTAAACTCTGCCATTTACTGCTCCTTAATATCCTGGCGACGATATGTTTTCAGGATACGAATATCCTTCATTGATTAATTGTACAAATGTGCCTGTGTCAGGTTCTATATAATATAACAAACTTCTTCCATCCCATCTAAGCTGTTGGTATCTTAAATTATCATATACAATATTATGATCCTGATCTATTCCGTCTAAGAAATCTATACCTTCTTCAAAATCTGGAAAGTTTTCTTCCGGGTCTCCTAATTCGTTTATAGTAACACTAGCGTCTGCACCGCCTTGAAGTTGATCAACCCTTATAAGAAATAATTCTCCATCATCATTTCTACGTAGGCCGTAAAAATATCTTTTTATGATTCCGTTTAAAACGTCCTGTGGATTACTACCTATAAAATAAGTCATCTTTCTTCCTTATGTTATTTCAACAACACTTAAAATAACATCAATGCTGTCGTCCACGCTAGAACGAACTAACAATCTGTTATTAGGTGCAATAATTAATTTTTCACCTGTGCTTACTGCTCGTAAACTTGTATTCGCTGGTAAAACTGTATCTTTCAAATAATATCCTGCAACACTTGTGTTATCTTCTAATATAATATCGCAATAGCAAAACTCTGAGGTTAAGTTAGTTAAACTTAGTCCTACCACAGTGTTTCTTGTAGATGCGTCTGTTTCTAGAATCAAAACAGGTTTTGTACCTACATTTTTTATTACCTTATTTTCAAAAAGTGTTGCCATATTTTTATCCCAATGTTAATACTATTCCTAGTGCTAATTCTTCAGCTTCTGCACGAGAAATACCAGTGTTTGTACCTGCAACAGACACCCAGTTCTGACCGTCCCAAATTTCTGTCCTTGCAGACGTAGTATTCCAGCGCATTTGCCCTGTTTCAGTATATGCTAATCCAGGTCTATTTGCATCTGTACCGACCGGAATAACCATTCCATACGTTCCAGCAAACTTAACATATCCGTTGTTAGTGTTTTGGAAAGTTGTTACACTATCTGCTACACTATTTGTAATTGTATTATTGCTAAACGCAAAGTTTTCAATAATAACATCACCAGTTCCGTTTGCTGTTAGCTCAAGATCTGTATTAGCTGTATGTGTACTTATCACATTGCCATCGATGCTTATGTCATCTACTATAATTTTGTTTGCTCTTAATCTAGTGGAATTAACATCTGCAATTACCTGATTGTTTACTGTAAATCTAATAACATTATCGTTAGCACCCGGTGTTAATTCTGCGGTTACACTGGTGTCTCTGTCAGAATCAATTACTCCGCTTAGTTGTATCCAAGTAGTACCATTATACCCTTCAAATATATTAAGATCGCTATTAAATCTAATTTGCCCTGATACTGCTGTTGGTCTTTGTGCTTCTGTACCTACCGGCAGTTTTAATGCACCAGTTGAGTTTATGATTACATGCTCACTGCCTGGAGATAATATCATATCTCCAGAAGTTGAAATATCGTTTTCTTGTATTACAAAATCTTCAGCACTAATATACCCTGTACCATTTGATCTCAATTCTAAGTTAGAATTACTATTTGTTGTAGTAATCACATTTTGGAATATCTTTATATCGCCAGTATTAAACTCGTTTGCAGTAGCAGTGCCTGTAAGTGTGATATCGTCTGCTGTAAAGTCTCCAGATATTGTCAAATCATTACCTACTGTAACATTTCCGTTAACAGTTAAGTTATTATCAATCAAAACATCGTTGTTTGGGATGTAAACTTTACCTGTACCATTTGCTCGTAATTCTAAATCAGCATTTGATACTGTTGTTTCGATATAGTTGTCGTCTATTTTAATATCGCTTATATTAAAATTATTAGAAGTAACTGTGTTGCTTGCAGTAACATTTACAACAGAAATGTTTTGCCCTACAGTTAAGTCTTGACTAAATGTAACATTATTGCTTGGAACTTTAATTACACCAGAGCCGCTTGCTCTTAATTCTAAATTTGCATTTGAAGATGTTGTTGTTATATAATTGTCATTTATTAAAATATCTTCAAATTGTGCTGCACCTGCAACGTCTATATCTTGTGTTACAGTAACATTTCCTGTTACATTAGTATCACCTGTTTGGTTAATATCTCCTACAAGTGTAAATGTTCCGTTGATAGTAGTATCTGATAAGGTTGTTGTTCCATCAACATTTAAATTATTATCTATTTGTACATCGTTTGTTGGTACAAGTACTTCACCTGTACCATTTGCCCGTAATTCTAAATCGCTATTAGATTCTGTAGTTGTTATATAATTTGTATCTATTTTTATATTGTCTACATTAACTTGGTCAACAAAAAGATTTGACCATGTGTTAGTTGATATACCTAAAGAGTATGTGCTTGTGGTTGCTGGTATTAGATTACTGTTTATACCGGCAATAATTTGTAAGCTATCTGATGCTTCATCGCCAATGGTAATGTTACCACCTATACTTACATCGCCTGTTACATCTAAATTTCCTGTTACGCTAACATTATTTTGTAAATTAATTTGATCACTTGTTGCATCAAAGTTTATATCGCCAGATGTACTAGATACTGTATTTCCGCTTATTCTTAAATTGCCGGTGTCAATTCTTTCACCATTTATAAATGTTGTGCTAGATCCTGTTGTAAATGTTGCCCCAGATGTTAGATCAATGTTTAATGCACTAGCAACAAAACTAACTGTTCCATCTTCTTGATTTACATAAAAAAGGTCTCCAACTCTAAAATCACCTTTGTGATCAACAGAATTATATCTTATTTTTGCATCATTTAATTCTGTAACTTCTTTGGTTTGATCAACGCTTTCTGCATCATTAGTAACTTCTTTGCCATTTCCAATATATGCTAAATTTTGTCCTATTGCATAAACAATTACACCAGGGCCGTCACCATATAATCCATAGTTACCGTAAACTGAAGCAGAACCTATCATGCGTATCTCTGCACCAAAATCTCTTACATCTACAAACTCTATTGTTGTTGCAGTTGTTCCACTACCATTAGATATACTTGCTGGAGTTGTGTCAAAGTCTAGTAGATCTACATTCTTTCCGTCTACTATTAGTATGTCGGAATCTTCTACACTTTCTACAGTTATGTTTACAACAGTAGAAGCGTCTGTTGAAGTAAATGTTACTGTGTCTGATGCAGCAAATCCCGGGCCGCTTATGCCGCTTAATCTTATACGGGTTTTACCATCTCCAGCTAATCCGTCGTTGCTATCAAATGCATAAACAGACTTTTCTGCAAAATATGTAAATGAGTTTAACCATTCTACTCTAACTCCGTTTGTTGCTGTAATACATTCTACACCTGGAGTAATAAATGTTGCACTATGGAACAACATACTTGCTTCTTTAGAATTTGCTGTTGCATATGCCCCGTCAATGTATGCTCCTTTACCTGCATCGCCTGACAAGTAACCTCTAGGATCATCTGCGGTTGTTGTGCTACCATTTGTAATTACTGTTACGTTTCTGATGTAAGGAGAACGAGTTGTTACTTCAAAATCTGTAGCGAATCGAAAACCGTAACCGTTATCAGGAAATGTTCTATTTCCTCCGTTGCAACTAAAAACTAGTCCACCAAAATATAAGTTTGCACCAACGTAAGTATCATGGGCAACATCTGTAGTAATTACAATTTCGCCTGTTGTGTGATCATAAACAGCATTTGTTACATTTGCAATCAACGATGTACTATCGTCTGCATTTATAGTACCACCACTTACATATGTATGAGCAAACGGTGCAGTGCCTACATTGATTCTAATTGTGGTGCTGTTGTCAATTTGTGTTACTTCATATAATTTTTTACCACTATAAAATCCTGTTAACATTAAATCTTCAACAGTACTTTCTCCGTTAACAATGATTGCGTCATTATATCGTGTATCTGTTGTTGGTTGGATTGTTACAGCTCTTAAACCTGTACCTTTAAGTGTTACACCAACTGGAACAGTTAAAGGAAATTCTTCTGTGTATATTCCAGGATAAACATATACAAGATCGCCGGCAGTTGATTGACTCAATGCATGTTTTATACTAGCAAAGGGATCTTGTGGGTGATCACCACTTGCAGTATCGCTGCCATTTTCAGCAACATAATATATGTTTCCTTGTCTAAGTATTAGATCAATTCCGTCTACAGTAAGATCGCCTACTGTTAAAGAATCTGTTGTAATTTGATTTACCCATACATCTTTCCATTTTTTAGATGGACTACCTAATGTATATGTTTGATGTAAGTCTGGGATAATATCACTTGCAATTTCTGCATTAATAGTAATACTATCTGTATCTGCGTCACCTAAAGTAATATTGCCGTCAGCAGTTATATTTCCTGTTGCATGTATGTTTCCATCAACATTCATATTACTAAACACTTCTACAGTGCCAGTGCCGTTTGGACGGAGTTCTAGATTTGCATTAGAATTATTAGTACTAATAACATTGCCTTCGATATCAATGCTATCAATACGTGCTTTGTTTTGATAAACTACGGTATCAAGTGTGCCTAAGTTTAAGTACGGATTTGTAGTACTTATAGTGTTGCCAACTATGTTAATATCAGCAATATCTGCTTCTGTATCAACAATTAAATTAGTTGTGCGTGTAGTACCGTTTATGTCTAATTCGTATTGAGGTGCGCTTCTTTTTATGCCGATGCGCTGATTATTAACATCTAGATACAGTAAGTCTGTCTCAAAGGCTAAATCAATCCCATTACGGATCAAGTTAGACTTTAAGAGCGGACCTGATATACGACCAACAGCCATCTCTTCTCCTCAATACGGGGATCCTGTCCCTCCAACCACCTTACATTGCGGGTTGACCACAGTTCGTCCTGCTACGGATTGGTCGTCCTTTGTAGCATTAATAGTATTTATCGGATTAAGAAAATAAGTGCTTGTTACCCTAGTGCTAGAGTATATTCTAAAAGTAAGTCGTCAAATTCGGACTGAGTAATAGCAGTAAACACACCTGCAGATGCAATGTACACATCACCGTCCCAAGTCTCTAATATTCTTGTTTCTGTATTCCATCTTGTGTCACCAACTGGCGGATTGACAGAATTTCTACCTAACACATAACCTGTACCAGCAACATAATTACCTATTACTGCGCCCGAAGTATCAACAGCAATTTCCAATCTTGTTGTAGTAGGCGCACTAACAACACCATGGCTTCCTGGAGATGTACTATCATCTGTGTTAAGATTTTCTAATGCATCATCAGGCGCACTTTCAACACCGCTTATATAAACTTGATCACCAGTTGTCAATCCATGCGCACTGGCTACTTCAATAACTGTCGTAGACCCTACGCTAACAATGCTTGTAATGTTTAATCTACCAGAATAAATAGGTTGGTCTTTAGTTTCACCGTATGGTACAACTACACCATATGTGCCGTCAAACTTAACTTTACCTTGTCCAGTGTTTCCTATTAATAAACTTGTTCCTGAAGTTGCATTGTTTTTTATTAAATTATTTTCAAAACTTACATCATCTATTACTAAGTCACCTGTGCCATTAGTAACAAATTCTAAATTACTGTTGCTTAATGTTGTTGTGATTACATTACTGTTAATTCGTATATCATCAACATCAATTCTATTTGCTACAAGTTTGTCAGTGATTTCTACTCTTAAATCAGTAGAATCTAAAGGACTGTAACCTCCGCCAACAATCATTCTAATGTTGTTAGAAAATGCATCTACGGTTACACTTGTTAATCTATCATCTGAGTAAACACCGCCAAAACCAGTAAATGACGTTCCGTTATAACCCTCAAAAACATTATCATCAGAATTAAATCTCAAATCACCTAATTTAGTATCTCTTTCTGAAGTGTCTCCTACAGGTATTTGTAAAGATGCTGTGGATGTAATGTTTATATTATCTGCTGTTAAATTTAAATCAACATCGGAACTATCTAAGTTTCCTGTTATTATTGTACCATCATTAAATTGTAGTTGTTCTAATAAAACAGCACCAGTACCATTTGCTCTAAGTTCTAAATTTGCATTTGAAACAACAGTAGCAATGTTATTATCCCAAATTCTAATTTGATCGTCTGTTTGTAATATTTCAGCATAAAATTGATCACCGTTAACATTGGTTACACCGAGTATATCATCTGCGCCTAAATCTCCTATAAAGGTAAGATTGTTAAGCACACTAAGATTATTATCTATTAAAACTTGGTTAGGTATAAAAACTTTACCTGTTCCATTTGCTCTTAGTTCTAAGTTGCTGTTAGACTCAGTGGTTTCTATATAGTTGTCTCTAATGTGTAAATTATTGCTTGCGTACAATTCTACACTAGTTATATTTTGATTTGTAGTTAAATCATATGTGTTTATATTTGTGGTTGTTAAATTTTGATCTATTTCTACATTGTTGTTAGGAACTAATACTATACCGCTTCCAGCTGCTCTAAATTCTAAATCTGCATTACTTACTGTTGTTGTAATGTAATTGTCATCTATCTTTATTGATTCTAGATTTACAACTTGATTAACATTTAATGTTTCACTAATATTGAGATTAGTTGTAGAAAAATTTCCTGTAAAATCTAAATCGCCAATAGGAGTAAATGTTCCTGTAATAGTTGTATTTTTTAAACTAGTATCGCCGTTAACTGTCAATGCATTTAAAAAATTAACATTATTATTAGGAATATAAATTTTACCAGTGCTATTTGCCCTAAGTTCTAAATCAGCATTAGATGCTGATGTAGTTATAAAATTATCTTGTATTTTTATATCTGATATCTGCGCTTGAGATAGCCATATGTTTTTCCATGTCTTAGAAGAAGATCCTAAGTTATATAAACCACTAATATCAGGAACAATATTTTGTGTAAATTCTGTTTCAAAATTAATTGTATCTGTAGGCTGATCTCCTAGAGTTATCAATGCGCCGCCGACGCTTAAATTGCCACTAACATCTAAATTTTTACTTATAGATGTGTCATCTAGATAATTTATATTACCACTTGCTGCACTAATATTAATTGCGCCTGCTAAACTTGAAATCGTATTTCCTGAAAGTCTAATATTTCCGGTTTGAACTCTTTCACCATCTATATAGGTAGTTTGATTATTTGTAGTTATTGTTAAACCGTTTAAAGAATCGATATCAGCTTCAGTTAAATTTAATGTTGTTTCGCCAGTTTCCTGATTAATAGTAAAGTCGTCACCTACCCTAAAGTTACCCAAATGATCAATTGATTGATAATATATTTTACCACTATTAAGTTCTGTAGCTTCTTGGCTTTGTATAACTCTGCTAGGATCATTGTCAACATATTTTCCTACGCCAATGTAAGCAAAGTTGTGTTGTATTAGATACATTAAACAATCTGCACCATCTGCTACAGCACCATAGTTACCGTATACGTTTGCTGATCCAATAGAGCGTATTTCTGCACCGTACTTGACTGTTGAGCCATCTGTACTTAAATGACCTGTAACTCCATTTTTAGCGTATAATCCTCTGTTAGCAAAGTAGGTAAACGAGTTTAACCATTCTACTCTAACACCGTTAGTCATTGTAATTGCATCTACACCAGGAGTAATAAACGTACAACTATGGAAGAGCATACTTGCTTCTTCACTTGCACTAGGAACTACCCCGCCATCAACTAATGCACCTTTACCTGCATCACCACTAGCAAAGCCTCTAGGGTCACTTGCACTTGTTGTTGTACCCTTTGTTATAACTGTTACGTTTTGTACATATGGAGATCGAGATGTAATAACTGCATTAGGTGCAAAGCGGAATGCATATCCGGTGTCTCCTACACTGTCATAATAAAAATCTGTAACAGTTAAGTTTTGAATAGTTGTTTCGCCATTTAAATGAAATACGTCTTCACTTTGATATGCACTTTCTGGTCTTATAAATGTATTGCGCATATCTAAACCAATTATACTAGTGTTTGTAGGAATGACTAATGGTAACTCTTCTTCATAGCCGCCGGGATAAACATAGATTGTTACTGGACCGCCTATGCTTGCATCTGCAACACTCAGGGCATGTTTCAAAGTTTTGAAAGGACCGTTAGGATGATCTCCTACATTAGTATCATCGCCATTTTCTGCAACATAAAATATGTTACCTGCTCGTTCTGTTAATACTGCTCCTGCGGCATCAATGCCTCCTGAAATTGTAATATTTCCATTAATTGACTGTGCTTCAAGTAATATAAAACGTTTGTTAGGCAATCCAATATCATAAGTCACATTAATATCAGGTAACATATCGCTTGCAATATCTGCATTAAGTGTAATTGTATCTGTAGGATATGTAGAGTCATCAGCAGCATCGCCTATAACAATGTTACCGTCCATTGTTATATCTCCTGTAGAATGTATATCTCCGTATACATTTACAGAAGAAAGAGATTCTATAGTACCAGTTCCGTTAGTTTTTAATTCTATATTAGCATTTGATCTGTAAGTTGATATTGTATTGTCGGTAATTTTTACATTGTCTGTTTGAAAATTACTTAAATTAATAGAACTTGCTGCATTTAAATTAATATCTCCGGACAAATTTTGTATTTGTCCTGTACTGATATCAAAGTCAGCTATCTGAGCATTTGTTTCTGCAATTAAATTTGTTGTTTTTGTAGTGCCACTAATATCTAGCTGATTTCCAGGATTAGCTTTATTAACACCAATGATTCCGTTGTTTACATTTAAATATAAAAGTTGTGTGTCGCTTAATGTATTCCTAAAGGCAAGGTCAATGCCGTTACGCTCTAAATTTGCAAATAGCAATGGACCTGAAATTCTACCTACTTGTGCCACTTAATATCTCCTTGACACAGTATTTATAGTATTATTTGTTGAAATTATGTAGCACTGTAACAGGTTTGTCTAAGTCTACAGCAGATGTAAACGACAAATACCATCCTGGAACATATGGGCCTGTGCTTGTGCCAACTTTTAATATAAAACCTGTTCCGCTGACATAGTTACCTATGTTAGCACCAGTAGTATCAACAGCTATTTCTAAACGTGTTGCACTCGGAGCACTAACAACACCGTGACTTCCTGGAGAAGAACTATCATCTGTGTTTAGGTTTTCTAAATCATCATCAATATCTGATTCTATTCCACTAATGTATACTTGGTCACCTGTCGTTAAACCATGTGTACCTGATACTTCTATAACTGTTGTAGCTCCAACGCTTACAATGCTTGTTACTTCTAATCTATTTCCAGGATTTTGTGTAAGAGTATAATTTGTACCATATATTTGAAAGACATTTTCTACAAATACAAGTATGTCTGTTGATCCTCCGCTGTTTTGAGGATCTGGGTAATCTGTATCGCCATTATCTAATGGACCAAAAATAGTTTCTACTGCATCACCAGAACCTAAGTTTTGTTGTACAATAGTTCTAGGCTCTTTGTATCTAACTTTGCGCCAGGCACTATTTTGATAAAATTCAAACTCATTATCGTCTGTGTTATAACGCATATGTCCGTTGGTAGGATTATCAGGACGTTGGTTCTCTGTTCCCTTAGGAACAAGCATTACGTTAGTACTGTCAACAATAACTTCGTCATTGACATCATACTTAACACCTTTACCGTAGATGTTTCGTAAGTTTGTATTTTGTCCTTTTATTAGTCTCATTAAACTTCCAAATAACTTACTGTAGCAGCCAAATCAGTATTAGAACTTCCTACATCCGGTTCTGCTATAAATGCAATTATATCTCCTGCTTCTAGAACTATACGTTCGCTATCAAAAGTAAATGTTTCACCTGCTGGTAAAGTTAATTGATTTACAACTATGGTTCTTGTTTGACTTAGCGATGTTCCGCTTGGTATTAGGTGTAAATCAAACTTTGCATCATGACTAGCAGCATCTACTGCATCTGGATCGTAAGAATTACAAACCATAATGTTTGTTACTGCATATGATTTACCTGCCGGAACAGTTAAAATATCTAGTTGTGTTGTTGTAAGTCTTTGATTTACTATAGCCATTTTGTTTCCTTTTAGAATAGCATACTAAAAACTAGTGATCTATTTCTACTTATTATTTCATCTGTGGTATTATCTTTATTTACAAAATAAAGTCCTGTATTACCACCTGCTTCTGGTTTAGAATATACTTTAATACCTTCATCTGGTGCTGTAGGATCTAATAAACTATCATTATCTCCTGGTGTTTCAGTAATTTCTAAAACATCTTTTACTTTTACAGTGCCAGTACCGTTAGCACTTAATACTAGATTTTGATTTAACGAATCTGTTGTTTGTATTTCATTACCAATAATTTGTAGGTCTGATAGTGTTAGTCTATTAGAAAAGAACTCTGCACTTACTATTCCATCAACCGTAACTTTAACTCTACTTTCTACTCCTGTTTCATCAAAATCTTCAGTAGCAACACTAGTATCACCTTCCTGAATAGCATCTTGTAGGTTAGTTGCTAGTGCATAATCAACATAATCCACTACTGCTTTTGCATTAGGTACATGATCATTGTTAACAACAACACCACTGCCACCGTCAACTATTACGCCGCCTGTATATGTAAAAACATTTTCTTCATAATCAACAGTTCCTGCAACATTAATTGCACTACCAGGTGTAGTAATATATAACGTTCCTTGAGAATTTAAACTATTAAAACTTACAGGAAGATATTGTCCCGCATTGTTTTCAAAAATCCAAGATCCTGTCCCACTAGAACCACCAGTTACATACGGAATACTCTCATCAAATACCATCCTTGCAGTGGGGTAACTACCTCTGTCAACTTCAATACCAGCTTGATATCCTAGTGAAGCACTTATACCTGCTCCGGTTTGCCCTTCATTAAGAGTAATAATATTGTCTGCAATAGTTGTTACAGTTGATTCGACAGTTGTAGTGATACCTTTGACTTCTAAGTCTCCAGTGATCACTACTTTACCTCTGTCTGTGGTATAGCCGCCAGTAGTGTCAAGTGTTATTAGTCCTCCAGATGCATCTCCTGGATTATCTACTACAACTTTATAATTGCCATTTGTTACTCTAACTACTTTTGACATATATTATTACCTTATTATCTTATAGTGCTGTAAGAACAATTACAGTTTCAGTAGAGTCGTCTTGCACTTCCCATGTGTATCTATTGTTATTATAATCAGTAGCTCTACGTGCTGTAATTTTTTTCAAAGGAATTCTACTTCCTGTTCCGTCAGTACCAAATAAAACCATTTCACCTAAGGCTATATTTGCAGTTGTTTTATTTACTAGACGGCAAACAGTTTGTGAGTTTGCATCTCCAGCTTTATTTCTTAAAATAAATTTGTTTGAACCTTTTTGTGAAACAATAAATGCATCATCAACACGACCAGTTGTATTTAGGTTTGCTTCTGCACGAATATTTTCTTGAGTTTCTGTACCTGCTGCACGTTGGTCTGCTGTTGCAAGGCTACCGAAGTATCTTTTATTGAGTGGGCGTCCCATGTTATATCTCCTTTTGTTTTAACATTGCCGTTCTAGGGTCTACGCGGTAGGATCCGCATAAGTCCTCGTTATAGAGGTTCGCTCTTTAACACAAGTATTTATCACAAAAGGAAAAAGCCCGACACAGTTAAGCATCGGGCTTTATAATAAAAGTGGGTGAAGGACTTGGGTTTACCTCCAACTAAACGTCTAGATACCTTTCATCTGTTACGTCTAGCACCTTGCTCTGTCTAGTATGACAGTGAGCGCACTGCTTGTCTCCAAACTCTACGCCGGGCACTACCCCTAACAAGTGCGCTTATCCTCTCTAGAAACAGGATTATTAGCGCCAACCCTTGTAACAACGTCTTGCTACAGTATTAATAATAACATCACTGCAACAAAAGTCAACCACTTTTTTGCATTTTTTCTAAGAAAAAATTAACTTTTTTTTGATGATGCTGTTTGATGAGTTTTTGAAAGCACCAAAAAGTGAATCTATCCATAACACTTCTCCTCGTTAAAGGTTAAAGTGCGTTCCTTCGCTTTATGCTACTTCCGTCCCGTAGGATGAACGTAAAAATATTTAGTCAAAAAAATAGGCCCCGGCGGGGCCTATTTTAATAGTTATCAACTAATCTTAGCTGAAGCTTACATTACCGTTTGTAATGCCAACTAGTGCTAAGTAGTCAGCTGCGTTACCTAGTGATGACGCAGTGTTGCTTAGTTCGACATATCCGTAGCGTGTCATGAATGAAACGACTGGCTCGAATGTGCCTGGATCTAGTACAACACCTGAGCTCATTAGCGGGATGTATGGGCAGTAGAATGCCGCTGCATCTGATTCGCTTGAGCCTTTGTAACCAACTAGTACGCCTGCACTATCTGCTGCATATGTGTTTACATATACTTTCATAGCGTTGTTTAGTGTACCAACCATTTTGGTGTTTGTTGGTGCTTCAAAAGTACCTTCAGTTGTACGAGCAAACGCTGAAGTTGTTGCTGACTGTAGGATTGTTAGCGCAAATGGGCTAACAACTGCCCAGTTACCAGCACCACGGCGTGTACGCTGTGCAATCAAGTTTGCTGCACGGTTGATTTGAACTGCAAGTGCTGCATGCTCGTCACCAACGAATGTAGCTGTACCTGAAACTGCTGCTTGATCGTATGTTTCAACTGCTGATCCAGCTAGAGTTGTTAGAGATGAAATAATCTCTTGGTCGATTTCAGCAGTAATCTCTTGTGCTAGAGCAGCCATGATTTCTGCTTCAACGTCGATGCCGTGCTGTGACTGTGCGTCTTGAGCAGCCTCGAAAGTCCAGCGAGCTGATAGCTTACGAGTTTTAGCTTCGACTGTTTGCTTCAAGATCTGAATGCTTAGTCTGTTACCAGCTGAGCCTTCTAATGAAGCTGTTGGTGCTGGTGCATTTGTACCGTCACCTGAGTAGCTTTCAGCAATCTTGAATGGTGAAAGTGCTTCTTCACCTGCTACTGCACCGCTGGCACCTGAGCCAACTGTGTCTGAGTAGCGTACTCTTAGTGTGTGGATTTGACCCACAGGACCGGTCATCGGCTGTACACCAACTAGTTCATTTGCAATCACTGTTGGCATTACACGTCTGATAACTGGTAGGATAACACGGTTAAGTGTTGCGACATTACCGGCAGAAGTAGCGCCTGCTGTTGCTGTCTCAGCCAAATACTTGCGAGTATTTTCAAGAGTAGCAGCCATTACAGATTTCTTTGTGCCTTGAAGGCCTTCAAGAAGTGCTGTCTTCGTATCCTGCCAGCGACTTTCTAGTAGTTCTGACATTTGATTCTCCTTAATTTAAACCAGCAAGACGACGGATGTCATAAACATTGTCATCTGCTTTACTACTAACGTTAGATTGTGACATTTCGTCACGGTTGCCTGTTACTTCTTTGCCTTCTGTAAGTGTTGCCTTCTTTGCCGGTGTCTTACCGTCGATAACGGCCGGTAGATACTTATCAAACGCAGAACGTAGTCTGTTTGTTTGAACCGATTCAAGTAAATCAATCATTATGTCCTTTTGTCCTTTGCTTAAAGGAGCAATAAGGTCATTGATAGTATTTTGACGCTCAGTAATTGCTTTCATTTTATTAATTTCAGCTTCTTTACTTTCTGCCAATTGTTTTATCTTAGCCGCTTTTGCTTCTGCTTCTGCTAGTTGTTTGTTCTTAAGATCAACAACTTTTAGAAGTTTTGCAGATTCTGATTTTTCATTTAAGTGGCTAGTTGCGTATTCGTTAGCGAATGCTTCGAATAGTTTACGACCAAAGTCGTTTCTACGTGCTTCTTCAATATCTTCTTTAAGTTGACTAATTTCTCTTTTAAGATTTTTGCCAACAAGATCAGATACTTTTTCTGCACTAGACTCTACAAAAGTTTTCTTAATTTCAGCAAATTTTGTTTTTGCTTCTTTAACTAATTTTACTTTTGTTTCAGCAAGGTCTTTCTTGTCCTCGTGGAACTCAGCAATTTCTTTTGCAAGTGCATCAACAACAAAACTTTCAAGCATTTCAAACTTTCCAGCTATTGCTTTTTGATCTTCATGAAGTTCGGAAATTTCTTTGCCAAGCGTGTCTGTAACAAAACGCTGCATTAACTTTGCGTTTTCACGCATTTTCATAGTATAATGTGCTTTTGCTTCCGCCAATTGTTTACGATCTTCTGCAAACTCTGCAATTTCTTCAGCTAAACGCTCTGAAATCATTGCATCGATCGCTTCAACCATTACTGACTTATCATGCTCGTATTTTTTAGCAAATTCTTCTCTGAGTTCAGCAGTCGCTGCCTGCTTGTTCTCTTTGATTTTTTTATTCCAAGCTTCTTCAATTTCATGACGCACGTCTTCAGAAACTACATCGTTTTCGAAAAGTGTTTTTAGTGCATCTATCATTGCGTTCTCCTTGTTATTGGAGTCTGTTGATGATGTTCATCAACGATTCCTTTAGATACTTTTGTGCCTTAGTGTCATGTTTTGTTGCCTGTGCTAGTTCATATGCCTTGTATCCTCCACGAGCATTCATTAAGTGTTCATAAATTGGTGTAGGATATGCACCAGGAGCGCTTGGCTGTGCCACAACGTCCACGGTGATTATTTCAAAATCAGAGACGGTATTGCTACCGTCTTCTGAAACATTTCCGCTACCTCTTGATGAAACGCCTAGTTTAACGCCGCTTTCTAGCATTGTTTTAACTAGTTGTCCCATCGGAGTAGGTAAAATTTTAAGTTTACCATAACCGTTTGCATCATCCATCCACATTTCTGTAATCATGTGTGATACACGGTCTAGGTTAATGTTAAGGCCTTCTGGATGATCTACTTCGCCGAGAACACTGTAACCTCCGCTAATTTGATCATTGAGAGTTTTGACAGCCCTGCCAATTTCATTTATAGGATACACACGCTGATTAGCATTGCGTACTCCGCCTTGTATACAAATACCCTTCATATACAAGTCTTTTCCTTCGTTGGCATTCTCAACCACAATTTTAGCTTGGTCGAATGTCAAATGCTCTCGTAAGTTTTTCATTCATACGTCCTTATTTTGCTCGAGATTTAACACCGTTAATTGGGCTATCTGCACCAGCTTTTTCTGGAGCTTTGCCTTTCTTTTCAGCACCGTGTCCCGGTTGGTTGCGCATGCTTGTTGCGCCTTTAGCGCCAGGAACATTTACGTTACCAGCGTTATCTTCTTTAGATGATGGATTTGCAAGACCGCCTGCTGTGCCGCCTGTGCCGCCATCACCACCTGCTGCGATATTTGCAGTTGTTCCGCCCATATCGTTTTTACCAGCTACTGGAGACTTAGTGTTTGCACCATTGTCGCCCATTTTAGCAGTTACTTTTTCAACATATTCACGCATTGTTTCTGCTTCAGACTTTGGATCACTTGATTTTTCGTCAACTTTTTCGTCAGTTTCTTCTGTAGCTTCCATTTCTTCGTCATCAGCACCATCGTCATCAGCACCTTCGTCGTCACCAGCGTCCATGTCCATATCCATGTCCATGTCATCGCCTTCGTCATCGCCGTCTTCGCCAGCCATCATTTTTTCAAATTCTGCTTTTAGCTCGTCTAGTGCGTCTTCTAGATCTTCAACACGGTCTTCCATGTCACCTTCGCCTTCGTCGCCCATGTCCATGTCCATGCCGTCGTCTGCGCCCATGTCACCCATCATATCGTCACCAGCGTCACCGCCCATTTCGATATCCATGTCCATTGGATCTGCTTCAACTTCAAATTCGTCTAGGTTAAAATCTTCGTCTAGATCGTCTTCATCAGAAGCTTCATCTACTTCTTCATCGTCTGACTCATCAACTTCTTCATCAGAAGCTTCATCTACTTCTTCGTCTTCTAGATCTGCTTCTAATAGTGATTCGTATATATCGCGTGATTTTTCCACTACGATTTCATGAAATAACTCTTCTGCGCCTTCTCTATCTTCGTTGATGAGACGCTCAAGCATTTCTTCAAATTTATTGCGATTTGCCATTACTTTTCTCCTATAAATGTTTTACCTATGGTAAGGCTGTCACTATTATTTAACAAATAGAAGAAAATATGCGTAGAAATAGGCCAAAAACGGCCCGTTTTTATACAGATAAACTATAAGTTATGGATTTTCTTAAACACATCCACAGTTATAGTATTAAAATTGACAAAATTATTTAGTTCTTCGGGCTTGTAATTATCAGGATGTATAACTCTAACATAGTTAATTTTTGGATGATCTTTTATTACAGACTTTGTTTGTCGTAACCAATTACCAAAAAAAGTAGCGCCGTCTATACTTTTTTTATAATTCATAGTGTCAGCATATAAGTTGTTAAAGCGTTTGCCTTGGTCTAAACCTCTATAATCAAAACCTAAAATATATATAGTATCATACCCATGTTGGCTTGCAAGCCACAATGCTGTTGGTCCACTGCTCCAACCTTTTGATGGACTAAAAAAATTAAATCCTTCCATCCTAGTATATGCTTTGTTTGGATTTGTCCAAACAGTATTCTTTTTTTGATAACCGGACTTGTTAATCTCTAAAATCATTTTTGTATCTACTGCTACAAGATAGTCGGGATTAAATGATCTATACAGAGCATTACAGCCATAAATAGGGCCAAATTTTTGTAGTTCGTTAACGTCAACTGGCTGTCTGCTTACACCGTTGCCTAACACAAAAGCAGTGTTACCTTTTACAGATATATGATTTTCTTCTTTAACAGAATTAGATATTATTTTTTGATTTTCTTTTTGGAACTGTGCAGCCTCTTTTTCAAGACGTCTGCGATCCCGAAGAATTTTCCATTCCTCTTTTGTAAGTTTAGACTTGTCAATTTTTGCCATTATACCCCGGCAGCGGCTGCTTGTGCTGCTATTCCATACATCTGTCTGATAAAGTCTAATTCTTTAGACTTCTCAACATTATGTAGCTCACTTGCTTTCCTTGCACGGTTAATTTGACGCAGTGTTAATCTTGTTTTACGTGTGTCGTCAAAGTTCAAGATACTATCATCATACGTAGGATCATAGCTGTTATCCTCAGTAGGCTCTAAAGTTTCTTTATCAAAATAAAATAATTCTCGTAGTATCATGTTAGTATTTATATCGTTTGCTCAGTTGGAGCGCCTGCTGGCGTACCTCCTAAGTCAGTACCTGTTGATGTTTCTGGCGGTGCAGTGTCGCCGCCAACTTCTGGTTCTTCATCGCCTGTTAGTAAATCTTCACCGCCATCTAAATCTGCACTAATGCCTGCACTACTAATACCTACACTGCGCATTTCTCCCGCAGGATCTGCTGCTGTCTGTCCCAACATTTCATCATTTTCTTCACGCCACAATCTTTCGTTTTCTGCAATCTCTTCTGCGGTTAATCCTAAGAACCGACTAAGAGCAAAACGATTTGAAATATAAGGTATAGCACTCATTTGGGTATATGTAGGTACACGACTGTTATCTAGTTCTGCTTGTCTGTAACTTGCAAAATTTTGTGGAGGCACAAACTTAAGGTCAAACATGTTAGTATCAATGTTTACACCTTTTTCAAGCAAGAAGCGTTTAAATTCTTGATTAAATTCTTCTACAATTAGGCCTTGCAATCTTTCACAGTAAGTATTAAATCTTAGTTCCTGTATGTATGCAGTACCAACTCGTCCGTCATTGTAGGATGTTGCTCCATCATCTGCACCTGTAGGAAGATAAGAGGAAGGAATTCGCAAGCCGCGTACGAGCTTATTAGTAAAGTAGCGTAAATCATCAATCTCTCCTAAGTTAGTTCCGCCAGGTAATGTTTCAACTTTTGATCCTCTACCCTCAGCAGTTTGTGGAAAGAAGTAGTCTTCGTTGATTGACAGAGGATTGTAAGAACTGTCTATAACATTTGTACCTCCGCCTGTCTGCGATGGGATACGTCTTTGATGTATTTCCGTTTTAACACGCTCCACAAACTGCATAGCAAGGTGTGATGGCATGTTGCCCACATCAACGTAGAATACTCTGCGCTCTGGCGCACGTTGGACACGATAGATAATAATCGCATCCTCAAGCAGTTCCTTCTGCTTGTAAACCTTAAAAATAGTTTCTAATAAACTGTTACCAAAAGGATAATTGTTGTCTAATCCTTCTGATAAACTTAAATGTACTACATGTTCTGCATCAATAGCAACTTCTGTTTCTTCTATACTAAATCTAGAACCAGATTGTTGAGGCGAATTGCCAACCATTCCTTGGCCACTTCCTCTAAAATATCCTGTGCTTCCTGGTGCTCCTGCACCTGTAATGTTTCCGTTTGTAATGTGTGGAGTTGTAGCAACCATTTCTTTAAAGTTTAAATTTACATCTTTTATAATGTATTGTTCTGGTTGTTTACCTTCGCTTTCATTTACAATAATACGAGTAACCTTTGCCGGATCAACATGAAACAACTTTTTTGTTTCTGGATCTCTTAAAAAGAATTCATCACCATATTTAAAAACATTTCTAAATATTCTAAACATTCTAGTTTCAAAATTATTAATTTTGCACCATTGTTTTAAATATTGACCAAGAATTTTTATTTCGCTATTTGTTGCATTTTTGTTGTATTGAAAATCAAAGCTGGTGTTGTTTTTTCCTTTTTGAGTGCAAAACTCAGCAAGTATATCTAGTGCAGCATTAACTTCAGAATCTAAATCCATAGTATTATACTGCCCATAACGTTCTACACGATTAGGAGAACCTACATATACATCTGGCAAATAAGAGGAATAATTAGTTCTAGCAGGTCCTGCATTTTGTGTATTTCTGTAACTCAAAGGAGAGTATGCTCCATTGGGATTATCACCTGTTGGTACTGGTGTGAAATATTTTTTCCAACTCATGCTCTACTCCGTACTCCGGCCATTAAATTGCCTGCTCCTCTAACAGCACTAATTTGATCTTTACCTATTCTAGTCTGTTGTGTATTTATTCTTACTAATTGTAACATCAATTGGTTAAGATTGTCAAGTAATTCTTCCATTCTTTGATTAGGTTTTAACATCGATTGACTTTGTTGTTGATTAGAATTATTTGTTGTATTGTTCATTTGTGCAAGCATATCATTAATCATAGGAGTTATTTCATTTCCAACTGATCCAAGATCAGATGAACTTATTTTTTTCATCATGTTAGGAATAGTTGCCATTAGATTTTTTGCAGCATCAGTCATGGGCATACCTGTCCCTGCTAATTGATTTGCAATATCATCTATAGGAAAGTTTGCAAATTGACTAAAAATTTCATTTGACAAAACATTTCCATCTAGTCCAGGAGCAAATAATTCTGGTCCTTCTTCGCCAATTGCGTAAAACTTTTTAGCATCAATTGGTCCACCATCTGCTCTAAATCCTCCAAAATTTTCTCTTAAAGCATCTCCAAGTTCCCCTAGATTACCTACTCGAGTTAATAATCCAGCGGAGGTTGTAATTGGTTCGAACAATTCTCTAAACTGATTTGTTTCTAATTGTGCTTTGTCTCCTGGGGTCATCGCTTGATCGATGATGCCTGCTGATGTGCCACCAATAACAGATGCTCCAGTTTGTATTCCGCCAAGTGCTGTTGAAACAGTATCTGCTAATCTTGTATTTGCACTTAGATTAGCACCAATTCTTTCCATTGCAGTTGCGGAAGCATTTGCTAATGCAATAGTAGTACGGTTTAGCTCTCTGCTAATAGTTTGACCGTCGGCATCTCCACTTGATCTAGCGTTTGCTTCTTCTACAGCTCTTGCCCTTCTTACTTCAGCTGCTTCTGATCTAGATATTATTCTAGCTCTTCTACCTTCTCTAGCAGCAGCTTCATTTTCTTCTCTTTGTAATTCTGATTGAAAACTTTCTACACTACGCTGAAAACTTTCTGTAGATGATAATAAATCAGCTTGGAATTGTCCTGCTGTTGAACCTGCTCCAGCCATTCTTGCTGCTGCAAGGTTAGTACTGCTAACAAATTCTCTTGAGGCATTACCTGAGGCTGTAGCTAATAGTTGTTGTATCCGTGCTCTTTTTTCTGCATCGCTCATTTGAGCAGACGTAGTATTAGCAATCATTCTAATTTGTCGGGCAGTAGCAGGGTTCATAGCTTCAAAGTTTTTAGTTAAATCACTTACTGGACCGCCTACTTGAAGTATGTCTTGATAAAATGCTTGTGCTGCTGGACCTAATTCGGATAATCCTGTCATAGACTGATTAAATGCTTCTTGAGCATTTGTGATACCTTGTGCTTCAAGTTGTCTTAAAGCAGCAATATTTTTACCATCTCTTTGAGCATCTAAAAGTGATTGTCTCTGTTCTTCTGCACTTTTGCCTGTTAAATCTGCTACAACTGCCATGTCTTTGGCCATTTGTAATGTTGCTTGTGCAACTTGCTGATCGCTCATGCCTTGGAGCATTCTTTGACGACCTAGTAACTCTGCATTATCTATAAGGGCAGCATTAGCCTCTTCTAATGTATAACCTAGGTTCATCATCCCTTCTATTGTTTGCCCATCTTCAAACATTGCTCTTGAAAGTTCTGTAAATCGTCTAGCACCTTGGTTTACACTGCTTCCTAATCCTGCTAATGCTTGTGCATTTCTTCCTACTAAGTTAGCAAATTGATCTAGAGGAAGCCTTGTTTGTGCGGCGCCTGCACGTAATGCACCTAAATCACCATTAAACCCGGCACCTACTTTAGATAAATTTTGAAATGTTGCATTGGTTTCTTCTAAAAACCCTACGCCAACTCCTGCTAATCCTGCTAAACCCTCTATAGAATCGCCTAAAAATCCAGGAAGCCTGCCGCCTAAACTTCCTATATCACCAAAAAGTTGGCCTACAGTTCCGCCACCTCTAGTTATAAAACCAGCAGCATCACCAAATGCTCCTGCTAATCCTTTAGCACCATCTGATGCTTGTTGCAAACCAAATCCGCCAGAATTTTGTCTACTCGGAGAAGGAGTAGAACTACCTCTATTAGCTGCTCGCAACAATTGTTGAAATTGTGCGTCTGTTAATTGTATAGGATCGCCGTCTGCCATTCAATATTCCAAATAATAAAGTGCGCATTTAATTTTTAATAAATACATGTACAAAGTATTTATCGGAAAAAATATATGAGCAGTTTTCTTCAAAGTCGTCAGCGACAACCAAAGTTATTTATTGACCTACCTAGCGGTGGAAAATATTATGACGATACAGTAATAAAAGATCAGCAATACACTCAGATACCAGTTTATGGTATGAATGCAATGGACGAAATAATGTTTAAAACTCCAGATGCATTGTTTACAGGAGAAGCAACTGTTAGGGTTGTACAAAGTTGTGTACCTGCAATACTTGATCCATGGAAAATAGTTGGTTTTGATATTGATTATATTTTAATTGCTATTCGTATTGCTACATATGGTGACGAATTACCTATACAGTCAAGTTGTCCGCATTGTAATGAAGAAAATGAAAGTGTGCTAAGTTTAACAAATATGTTAGATGGATATTCGCAGTATCAAACAGACTATCAATTTGAAATTGAAGATTATACATTTAATTTAAAACCCATTACATATAGGCAGTTAACAGATTTTGCAATGCAAAACTATCAATTTGAAAGAACTTTAGTACAAATTGCAGCAAACAAAGACTTAGATCCAAAGAAAAAAACAGATATGCAAAACGATGTTTACATTAAGTCTAACGAACTAAACATTAGATTAGCAATTAGTTATATTGCAAACGTTATGTCCAATGGAGAAGTCGAAGAAGACACACAGGAAATAACTGATTTTATTGTAAACAACGAAGCAGTATTTTACAATAGACTCAAAGAAGGAATTTTTGATCTTAGTGCAAGATGGAATGTTCCTAATATACAACTTAAATGTGCAGCAGAAGAGTGCGAAAAAGATTATGAAACAAAAATCGATATGGATTACGCAAATTTTTTCGGTTTAAAATTCTTACGCTCTCGGACTCTGATATAATTGAATATTCTAAACAACTTGACAATGACGTTAAACGCATCAAAGATCAACGCTATAGAATAGGTTGGTACATGCGAGGTAGTGTAACGTATGAAGATTTAATGTTTAATATAAGTCATGAAGACATCGAAATCTTTAACAACATAATCAAAGAAAATATCGAAATGACCGAAAAAGCTAGGATGCCCTTGCTTTAAGTTTTTCCTTGCCTTTGCGGAACATTTGCATAAGATCTTCGTCTGATTTGATTAATTCTTTTAGATTATCTTCTACATCTTGTTTTGTAATAGTTGCCTCACTAATAGATTCTTGTTCTACACCACTGTCTGCGCCGAGTGTAGTTGGGTCATCGCCCGGAATGATATTAAAGTGATCTTGAAATTCGTTTACTTCCATCATTAGATTTGCAAACATTGGTACACCTTGTGCGTTCTGTTCCGGAAATGCATACCTTATACCGTTAGTAACAACTTCTACTGCGCCTACTCTTTTTAGCGCCCATTCTAAACCTTCTGTGCCGTAAAAAGCAAGTAATCCCCCGCCTACAAGTGCTGCTAGCCAGCCAAGAAAGTTACTACCAAAAAGAAAAATAATTGCAGCACTTGCAGCAGCGCCTATTGCTCTGCCTCCTGCGTAACCTAAAACTCCAGCTGTAATTGTTTTAAGTGCCGCAGTGGCCATAAGTTCTGTTACTAACTCATACTGTTCTGTCATTTTAGGTGTAATTTGGAGATCATCGGGCTGCACACCTGCTGCAAGCTGACGGTCAATTTCTAAAGAAGCAACACGCAAATAATTATCCATTTGTTCTTCTGCTTCTAATATAGTTAATCCTGTAGATACTAATACGCCTATTGGTCCTACTTTGCTGCCAAGCCAGCCAGCTAAACCAGTTTTCATCCAAGCAGCAAGTTTACGTCCACCCGGTGATGGTACAGGATTTCTGTTTTGAGATGAAGGTCTTGTTCTAGTTTGGCCAACAAATCCAGGTCTATCTGAAGGATCTACGGTTATGTCATCGATACCTCTTCTTAAAGTTGGTTCGCGTCTACCGCCACTAGATGGTCTTGTTTCGCCCCTCAGTCTAGGTCTACCATCTCGATCTAAAACAGGTCTTCCGTTATCAAATTCCAATGGAGGTAAACCTTTTTGTCTACGAGCTCTATTAGTAAGTGTTTCCATTTCAGCTTCATTAGCAAATCTATTCATATTAGCACTGGAATTTCTTCCAGTGTCTGTTATTACCCATTTTGCACCTTTCCATTCCCAAACAACACCACTTCTTAAGGTCACAGTATCGCCTACATCTATACCTAGTGTTGTACTAAGTGACTCAGATAAAATTTGACTTACTAACATCTATTTCTCCAAACATTATAGTATATTTATGTGTTTCGTTTCACGAAACAAGTTTTCGCTATCGCTCAAACTATACACTTCGTTTGTATGATATAATTTATATTTGAAGAAAACACATTAACACGAAGTGTTAATGTTTAAGTTTCATGTAGATTGTTTCAGTCAGACGGAACCTGTTACGGTTCCATC
>Ga0255778_10000088_pt1 | contig 79221 bp, 65 predicted proteins | sample 071ome_31_FD_179976 | JGI IMG/M metagenome (GOLD analysis project Ga0255778, IMG submission 179976) | Coastal salt marsh microbial communities from the Groves Creek Marsh, Skidaway Island, Georgia - 071405CT metaG (version 2) | ecosystem: Environmental > Aquatic > Marine > Intertidal zone >...
AAAAAAGCCCGTGAGCTAGAACCCACGGGCTTTTCGTTTTTAGACTGATTACTTGAACTACTTGATGAAATCCTGAAGGATCAAGGTCTCAGCCCGGTGAGGACCTGTCGAGATGATGCTGACAGGAATCCCTACAACCTCTTCCAGCTTCGATATGTAGGCTCTAGCACCGTCGTTAATCTGTTCTGGCTTAGTGATAGCCCGAGTCGATTCGGTCCAGCCTGGTACAGATTCGTAGATTGGCTTTGCGCGGTCCAGCATTTCGGCATCAACAGGGAACTGATCCGTTCGAACACCGTCGATCTCGTAAGCAACACAAATCCTGATCTCATCCCAACCGTCGAGCGTGTCAAGGCGGGTGATGATCATGTTGTCGAACCCGTTCACACGTGCTGAGTATTTAGCTGCGACACCATCGAACCAGCCGATCCGTCGAGCTCGACCGGTGGTCACACCGAATTCACCTGCCATCTCTCGGATGCGATCACCTTCATCACCGTGAATTTCGGTAGGGAATGGTCCCGAACCAACTCGAGTGCAGTAAGCCTTGAATACGCCGGCAACTCCGCCGTAAGTTCGTGGCCCCATACCGAGTCCGGTCAGTGTGCCTCCAACAGTAGGGTTTGAGCTGGTCACGTACGGGTAGGTTCCGTGATCCAGGTCTAGAAGAGCGCCTTGAGCGCCTTCGACGATTACATTCTTATCGTCCTCTATAGCGTCTGCGACGATGTTCTCGACGGGACGAATGTAACCGGCAAGCTGGGTAGCCCAGTTACGGGTCTTCTCGTAAACCTCGTCAATGTCGATCGGGTCACCACCGTAAATCTTCGTGATTATCTCGTTTTTGAACGCGATGATTTCAGGGAGTCTCAGTGAAAGATCTTCAGGGTTCAGCAGCTCCCCAACGCGCAAACCCTGGCGCGCAACCTTGTCGACATAAGCCGGACCAACTCCTCGACCGGTCGTGCCAATGGCCGACTTGCCTCGTCGTTCTTCCTCGAGACGATCGAGAACGATGTGGTACGGCATGATCAAGTGGGCGCGATCGCTCACAGCCAGGTGTTCTGGGTCGAGCTGGTTCTCGTTGATCTCTTTAATCAGGACATCAGGATCAACAACAACACCGTTACCAATGACATTGGTCGCGTGCGACCAACATATTCCGGAAGGCACAAGGTGTAGCTTGAACGTACCAGCGTCGTTTATGACGGTGTGGCCGGCGTTGTTTCCGCCGGAGTATCGAGCGATGACTGATGCTCGCTCGGCAAGGAAATCGATGATCTTCCCTTTGCCTTCGTCGCCCCACTGGGCTCCGATGACGGCGTATGCCGGCATCTTTAACTCCCTTGTTACCCGTTACCGGTCCGAATTCATTCAGTTAAATCTGATTCACGGACCGGCGAATAATTGCAACAGGTTGTTGCCGATGAAGTATACCAATATGACCCGGCGAAAGGAGTGAAGGTGTCCATACAAATCTGGATGAACTCTGTAAGTAGCCTTTCCTTATTGAGGGTAATAGGATCGGGTAAAAAAAGCGGAGCCAGGTCACCGTCTATTACGACCTTCCAACCCAAGCGTTTGGGTCGCTGAGAGGACAGAGCGAATCGACGAGCCATTCTGTTGCCGGGCGAGGGTCGAAATTTGCAACCGGAAGCATTATGAAATCGTGTGTTTGCCACCTCGCCAAGAGTAGCCTTGAAAATTAAGCGTCGAAATTCGTCATAATTTGGTTGACTCCCTAGAAAACGGGGGGTTAACATTTCTCTTACGCCCAAACGCAAGCGGCGCTTGTGGGGCGAAAATCCAACCGCTCAAAACGACGTTGGAGCACGCACATTTACAACCGAACAGTGGATTCCGCATTCTCCGAGACCAGGTAGATGATTCCTTAATGTGAGTCAAGCTACTAAGGGCACATGGGGGATGCCTTGGCGCCAGAAGCCGAAGAAGGACGTAGCAAGACTGCGATAAGCCCCGACTAGCTGCCTAGCGAGCTCAATCGGGGATTTCCGAATGGGGGAACCCATCTACTTCGGTGGATACCTTGGTCGTGAGACCTTGGTGGTAAGCAGGGGAACTGAAACATCTAAGTACCCTGAGGAATGGAAATCAACAGAGACTCCCCTAGTAGCGGCGAGCGGACGGGGATCAGCCTAAACCTTTAAGGCCTAACGGACTGGAGTCCTATGCCTTAAGGGTGTTGTAGGGCCAAGCTTGAGATAGCTCCAGTGATCTCAAAGAGTTACAAAACGTATATCTAGTCGAACAGTTCTGGAACGACTGACCGTAGTGGGTGAAAGTCCCGTAGGCGAAAGATATGCGACTCTTAGCTTGGTTCCTGAGTACGACGGGACACGTGAAATCTTGTCGGAACCTGGGGGGACCACCCTCCAAGGCTAAGTACTTCTGGCGACCGATAGCGAACTAGTACCGTGAGGGAAAGGTGAAAAGCACCCCGTGAGGGGAGTGAAATAGAACTGAAACCATGTGCCTACAACCCGTTGGAGCTCCGATTTATCGGGGTGACAGCGTGCCTATTGAAGAATGAGCCAACGAGTTACGTTACGTGGCAGGTTAAGGCGTGATGCGCCGGAGCCGAAGCGAAAGCGAGTCTGAATAGGGCGATTCAGTCGCGTGGCGTAGACCCGAAACCGTGTGAGCTACCCTTGGCCAGGTTGAAGCGAGAGTAATGTCTCGTGGAGGACCGAACCCGTGTAAGTTACAAATTGCTGGGATGAGCTGAGGGTAGGGGTAAAATGCCAATCGAACACGGAGATAGCTGGTTCTCCCCGAAATGCATTTAGGTGCAGCGTCAAGTTTTACTTTGCGGAGGTAGATCACTGGATGGGCTAGGGGGCGCGAGCTTACCAACCCCAACCAAAATCCGAATACCGTAAAGGGCATCTTGGCAGTGAGACAGTGAAGGATAAGCTCCATTGTCGAAAGGGAAACAGCCCAGACCGCAAGCTAAGGTCCCGAAGTGTGTGCTAAGTGTGAAACGAAGTGGGAACGCCCAGACAGCCAGGAGGTTGGCTTAGAAGCAGCCATCCTTTAAAGAGTTCGTAATAGATCACTGGTCAAGGGTTTCCGCACGGAAAATAAGCGGGGCTAAAGCACACCACCGAAGCTGCGGATTTACTCCTTTTTGGAGTGAGTGGTAGGGGAGCGTTCTTAGTGCGCCGAAGTTAGGTCGTAAGGCCTGGTGGAGCGCTGAGAAGTGAGTATGTTGGCATAAGTAGCGCCAATGCCGGTGAGAATCCGGCACGCCGAAAGTCTAAGGTTTCCTACGCAACGCTGATCGACGTAGGGTTAGGCGGGCCTAAGGTGTAGCCGAATGGCGAAGCCGATGGACAGCAGGTCAAAATTCCTGCCCCGTCTTAGACATGTTTGACCTATGGAGGGGACGCGGATCGATAAGTAACGCATGCCTATTGGATATGGTGTGTGCATTTCTGTAAGCGAGTGCCGGGAGTTAAAAAGCCTGGCATGTTTGAGCCGAGGGACGTGCGAACCATGAGGGAATCCTCACGGGACGTTACCGATTCTATGCCGCCTAGAAAAGCCTCTTTAGTTAGTGCCTAAGACGTCCGTACCGTAAACCGACACTGGTAGACAGGTATAAATGTACCAAGGCGTTCGAGACAACCATCGTTAAGGAACTCGGCAAATTGACCCCGTAACTTCGGAAGAAGGGGAGCCTCTGACGTATTAGGACTTGCTCCGAAAGCGTTGGTGGCCGCAGAGAATAGGTTCGAGCAACTGTTTATCAAAAACACAGGTCCGTGCTAAACCGAAAGGTGATGTATACGGGCTGACGCCTGCCCAGTGCCGGTAGGTTAAGGAAGTCGGTGAGAGCTGACGACTGAAGCCCCGGTGAACGGCGGCCGTAACTATAACGGTCCTAAGGTAGCGAAGTCCCTTGTCGGGTAAGTTCCGACCCGCACGAATGGCGTAATGACTTGAACACTGTCTCAACGATGGACTCGGTGAAATTGCAGGACCCGTAAAGATGCGGGTTACGCGCAGCAGGACAAAAAGACCCCGTGGAGCTTTACTGCAGCTTGACATTGGTTCGAGCTTTAACCTGTGTAGGATAGGCGGGAGACTATGAATTAGGTGCGCCAGCATCTAAGGAGTCACCCTTGAAATACCGCCCTGATTACAGTTTGAATCTAACTTTTACAAGGACAGTGTCTGGTGGGCAGTTTGACTGGGGCGGTCGCCTCCTAAAGAGTAACGGAGGCGCACAAAGGTCACCTCAGGCTGGATGGAAATCAGCCATAGAGCGTATTGGTATAAGGTGGCTTGACTGCGAGACTTACAAGTCGAGCAGGGACGAAAGTCGGTCAAAGTGATCCCACGGTACCGTGTGGAAGGGCCGTGGCTTAACGGATAAAAGCTACCCCGGGGATAACAGGCTTATCTCGCCCAAGAGTCCGTATCGACGGCGAGGTTTGGCACCTCGATGTCGGCTCGTCGCATCCTGGGGCTGAAGAAGGTCCCAAGGGTCGGGCTGTCCGCCCGTTAAAGCGGCACGCGAGCTGGGTTCAGAGCGTCGTGAGACAGCTCGGTCTCTATCCGCTGTGCGCGAAGGATATTTGAGGGGATCTGTTCTTAGTACGAGAGGACCGGAATGGACGAATCCCTGGTGTGCCGGTTGTGACGCCAGTCGCATCGCCGGGTAGCCACATTCGGAAGGGATAAACGCTGAAAGCATCTAAGTGTGAAGCCCACCCCAAGATTAGATATCCCATCTTTTGAGTAAGACCTCCGGTAGACCACCGGTTAGATAGGCCACGTGTGTAAGTGCAGTAATGTATTCAGCTAAGTGGTACTAATTGGTCGAGGGCTTGACTCACTTTAAGGAACGTCTTCCTGTTCTCGGAGAATTGCGGAATCCAAACCAGAAAAAGGCTTAACAACTGTTCAGTCGCACGCAGCGATTAGCGGCGCGGGGTAGAGCAGTGGCAGCTCGTCGGGCTCATAACCCGGAGGTCGTAGGTTCGAATCCTACCCCCGCTACCACTTTTTATACTGCGCTCAAAACAGAGTATCTCGGCTAGGGGCAGCGCAGTCTTCCCCTCTAGCTCCCTCTGTCCGGGGGAGAATGTGAACAAAGTCACTCTGTAACGATCGCTAGTGAGAAGGCAGGTTCTCCCTTCCTCGGTGGAAGGGAGTCAGAGGGTAGGTTAAACGCGCCTCCCGAGCTGATTGACCTAGTCACGATCGCGAAATAACGGCGACTTTATATGTTTCTCTTGGTGGTAAGAGCACGATGGTCCCACCCGTTCCCATCCCGAACACGGAAGTGAAACGTCGTAGCGCTGACGATACTGCACCTGCGAGGGTGTGGGAAAATAGGTCACTGCCAGGGGATTATTTTTCTGAATCGACCCGCATCAAGCGGGTCTTTTCGTTTAACCCTGCCAGTTGCGTTAGCTCCGGTCATCCCGACGAGTCGGGACTTGGTCGCGTGTCTGCTCCGCAAGGGGCGCAGGTGATTATTTCAAACAAACACCTGATCAAACCATGGGGTGTTTTTCGTTTAAGGATCTCCTTCTCGGAAGAGACCAACCCGACATACCGGAACCTGCCATTTTTGTCATTCCGACCGGAGTGGAGGAATCAACTTAGGTGGTGCGGGAGGGGTTGTGACGGTGATGGTCATGAGGATGAGTTGCGGTGATGGTTGGTTTGGTGCGAATCCTAGCGCAGTCGTACAAATGATGTTCGACCAGATCCCTCCGCTCCGGTCGGGATGACAGGTTGCCGGTATACTCGCCGAAGTTTGAATTGAAATTGTGAAAGAGGAACGAGCATTGAGCGAGCGGCCGAATATTTTGTACATCATGTCGGATGATCACGCGGCGCACGCGATTTCGGCCTATGGCAGCGTTGTGAATCAGACTCCGAACATTGATCGGCTGGCTGCCGAAGGTGTGAGGCTTGAAAACACTTTTTGCACGAACGCTCTTTGCACACCAAGTCGGGCGACCATCCTGACGGGTCAGTACTCACACGTGAACGAGGTCAAAACCCTCGACGACAAGATCGATGCTTCACGTCCGGTCCAATCGCAAAAACTTCTAAAAGCCGCGGGCTACGATACTGCGATTGTCGGCAAGTGGCACCTCGGTAACGATGACGCCAGTCATCCTCAGGGATTCGACTACTGGAACGTTCTGCCTGAGCAGGGCGACTACTGGGATCCAAAATTTTTCGAGAACGGCAATGAAGTACAGTACGAGGGTTACTGCACCGACATCATTACTGAGAAAGCCGTCGACTGGCTCGATTCTCGAGACTCGGAAAATCCATTCTTCCTGATGGTTCACCACAAGGCTCCGCACTCTCCGTGGCTGGCAGCTGAACGTCACCAGGACCTTGGTGTGGAAGGTGAGTTCCCGGAACCGGAAACCCTTATGGACAAGTACGAAACGCGGTCGACCGCCGTGAAGATTTCGTCGATCCAAATCGAGGACACGCGCAAGGCTAATTTGAAATTCGATCCACCAGAGTGGGTGACGAACCGCGAGGAAAAACGGAAGTGGGCGTACCAGCGGTACATCACCGACTACACCCGGACCGTTCAGGCGGTTGATGACAGTGTCGGGACGCTACTCGATTACCTCGACGAGCATGGTTTAGCTGAAAACACGCTGGTCGTTTACACGTCAGACCAGGGCATGTTCCTTGGCGACCATGGCTGGCACGACAAGCGGTTCATGTACGAGGAGTCGCTGCGAATGCCGTTCATTGCGCGGTACCCGGGTCAGATCGAAGCTGGTTCAGTGAACAGCGACATGCTGTTGAACATCGACTTCGCGCCAACGTTCATGGACTATGCCGGCGTAGATGTGCCTGACGAAGTTCAGGGCGAATCGGGTCGTGGAGTGCTTGAAGGATCGACCCCGAGCGAGTGGCGCACAAGCTTGTACTACCGCTACTGGATGCACACGATCGGGCACCGGATCATTCCGCATTACGGTGTGAGGAACGAGAGGTACAAGTTGATTTACTACTACGGTGTGACGCCTGAGGACACGGGGAATCCTGACCTCGTGCTGGATGCCGAGTGGGAGCTTTACGATCTGGAAGCTGATCCGCAGGAGTTGAACAACGTTTACGGGAACCCTGAGTTTGATGATGTTCAGGCAGAGATGCTCGCGGAACTAGATCGGTTACAGGCTGTGTATGGGGATGAGGCGCGGCACTAGGGCGGCGTGCTTGACCTGGCCTACGTCCTTGGGTCATGCGTCGCAATCTCCTATCCCCTTACCCTTTTCAATCGGGAAAGAAAATAGCAATTCCGGACCATGGATTGTCATCCTGAGCCTGTCGAAGGATCTCGCTGCCCTACCACACCCCACCCAAGGTCCCTCCACTTCGGTCGGGACGCGTTGCTAACTAGGTCGGCGGTTTGTGGGTTGCTTAATGTGTGCCCGTATCCCCTTGCCCGCAAGCGGTTCATCGACGTGGCGCGGAATCACATGAAGGTGGACGTGCGGGATGGTTTGTCCACCTACTCCACCTACATTCCATCCGACGCTGTAGCCATCTGGTGAAACTTCAGCGTCGATCAGTTCTTTGGCTCTAGCCAGGAGCTCCTGGGCTTCATCCCACTCTTCCGGAGTCAGGTCGAATACGGTTTCTCTATGTTCGATTGGCAGGATCATGAGGCTTCCGACGAGCACAGGATCATTCGTGTGCATGATGAAGTTGTGGCGACCCCAGTGGACGACCTGATCTGAGGACTGGTCGAGACAGAACGGGCAGGTTTTCGAGATTATGTGATTGGATGGGGTGTGATTGTTGGTGTCCGGTAGGGAGGACCATGTTATTGGAGAACGAAGATAGCGACTTCACCGATGTAATTAATGTCGGTCAACTAGTCCTCGCACTTCCGTTACTGAGTCGAACGAATAGTTTGGCTCGGGCAATTCAGTCGGCCAATCGCGATTTCTGATGATCCAGGCGGTTTGCATGCCGATGTTTGCGGCGCCAACAACATCGGCTGTTGGGTTGTCGCCGACGAATAGGACTTCTTCGGGCGAAGGGTTGCCAAGATGTTTGAGTGCTTCGTGGAAGATTGAGGGATCTGGTTTCGAGACTCCGAATACTTTGGACACGACTATGCATTTCGCTCCCTCATCTACCAGACATAGGCGGGCCTTTTCAGTTTGGACCGAGTCGCCATTGGTAACGATGCCCCAGGCTACGCTTGAGTCGTTGAGGTAGTTCAGGAAATCGGTGACAGCTGGATCGGGCTCGAACCAGTCACGAGGAGCCGACATGTACCAGTCGACTAGTTCATGGGGAGTCCGCTTCATTGGACCCCATTCATTTGCGAGATCTGTGAAGAGTTTCAGTTTGTCGGGCTGGTATCCATCCGCATCGATTCGCTCGAAAATTTCTACGGCATTTTCGATGGAGTGTTTTGTCTGATCTAAGACATCCGATTCGTAGAGCGTTTTTCCGAGGTAGCGCACTCCGGCGACTCTGTCGATGAGGGTGTTATCGAGGTCGAAGAGGATGTATCTGAAGGGTGGAGGCATGGAAGGGGAGTTTAGCGGGTGAGTGATTGCTATGCTCGAGGGATGAGTGAATATGTTGGTGTGGATGGTTGTAAGTCTGGTTGGTTCGCTGTTGGGATTGATCGATCAGGGCGGTACGAGCATGGACTGTTTCGCACTGCCAAGCATTTGTATCGTCATTTCGATGACGCTGAGCGATTCTTGATTGACATTCAAATAGGTCTGTCGGATCGAGGACCTGATGGCCGACGATGCGAGAAAGACGCTCGATCGCGGCTGGGTCCGCGAAATTCTTCGGTTTTTGTTTCACCTGCTCGCGGGACTTTGGACGTCGACAACTACCCGGATGCAAGTGCCAAGAACTTCGAGTTGACCGGTAAAAAGCTTTCAAAGCAAACCTGGTTCATCATGGACAAGATTCGCGAGGTTGATCAGCTAGTAGCTAGTGACTGTGACGCACGTAAAAAGTTCAACGAGGTGAATACTGAGTTGGTGTTCTGGGCGTTGAACGGACGAAAACCGATGAACCACTACAAGAAGACGACCGAAGGTTTTGACGAGCGAATGGATTTGCTGGAATCACTGTATCCAGATTCGAGACGGTTGTACGACGAGTGTCGTAATCAGTACCTTCGGAAGGATGTAGCACGAGACGACATCGTCGATGCGATTGCACCGGCGGTTGGATTGTTCGTTGCCAACGGCGAAGTTGCCACTTTGCCTGAGCAACCGGAGATTGATTCGACAGGTCTTGAGATCAAGATGGCGTATCCGGTGGTTGGGTAGGGGGCGTTTTTGATCCTTCGACAGGCTCAGGATGACGAACAACAAACACTCTTCATCCTGAGCCCGTCGAAGGATCTCGCTGCCCCTATAACACCCCGCCGAGGGTCCCACCAGCAAGGTCGGGACGTTTTAGATCTAGGCTGTTAGACCGTTGTCTTCTGGGAGTCCGAGCATGAGGTTCATGTTTTGGACGGCTGCACCTGAGGCACCTTTACCGAGGTTGTCGAGCTGCATGATGAGCATGACGTGACCGAGTGGATTCGGCATTACTGAAATGTCGATGCGGTTGGTTTCGTTGGCAACTCTTGGATCGAAAGCTGGGTCAGCGTAGGCAAGTGTGTCTTCTATTGAATTGACCTTCACGAACTGCTCGTCGGCGTACCGAGCATCGAGGACTTCCCAAATATCGTTGGCAGATGTGCCGTTTTGCAGTACCGCTTTGTGCAGCGGGATTTCAAGTCGCATGCCGGTTGGGAACGGTCCAACTGAAGGCATGAACTGGGGTTCGTAAGTAAGACCAGTGTACTTGTGCATTTCCGGCACATGCTTGTGCTTCGTGTGCAGGGCGTAGGGCGATTCGAACGGAAGGTCGAACAGGTCGGGGCGTTCTTCTTCCCACTTCGCAATGAGTGTTTTGCCACCGCCTGTATATCCCGAAATAGCGTGAATGCTTACCGGAGCATCTTTTCCGAGGAGTCCATTTTCAACTAACGGACGGATGCCAAGGATCATCCCAGTTGGGTAACAGCCAGGATTTGAAACGGTTGATGAGTTTGCGATTTTATTGCGTTGGCCCGGAGCCATTTCGGGAAGCCCGAATGCCCAGTCGTCGTCTACGCGATGAGCGGTAGAAGCATCAACGACTTTGGTACCTTCTTCGATGCACCAGCCAGCAGATTCAACCGCTGCGTCATCGGGTAGGCAAAGAATTGCAAGATCAGCGTCGGCAATGGCGGCTCGACGTTCGACAGGGTCTCGGCGCGCACCCTCAGGGAGGATGGAAAGCTTGATCAGGTCGTTCTCAGCAAGGCGGTCCTGGATGCGGAGACCCGTGGTGCCTGCGGAACCGTCGATATAGACCTTTGGTTTTGCCATGATTCGTTGCGCCGATAAGTGATTCGGTAAAAGAACAGGCAAATAATTATGGCACTTGGATGGTGGGGTTGGGGGTGTTAACTCCGGGCGGACATTCGTCCTTGGTCGAACAGTCTAGTCGCATTGATCCCCCTCTCTAGCTCTCCCCGTTACGCGAGGAGAGAACTGACCCTCCCAGTCCGGGAGGGAGGAGTATTTGCACCGAACACCTGAATCAAACCTTTATTCGACGGTTTACATACATGGCGGTTTAGTGCCATTACGTCGTGCGGTTGAACTGCAAACGTAATAGGTTGTGCGTGCCGTTAGAGAAGGGTTGTCGAGGAGTCACCTTAATTAGTGGTTCGATAACAGGTAATTTTCTTTGCGGGTAGATAAGGCAGTTCATATAATTGAATATCCGGCTTTAGTAGAAGTCGATTGATTATTTGAACGAGGAATTCGTATTGGCGACAGCAGACACCCCAGATAGCCAGGCAAAAGATCTGAAAGACGAACAGCCTGAGACGCAGAATAACGACACGATCGAGGCAGAAGCAGCACCAGCTGCAGAAGCTGAGGCGACAGAAGCCCCGGCAGCAGAGGCAGAAGCTTCAACTGAAGAAGCAAATGCAGCTGTAGCGGTTGCAGAAAAGCCCGAGAGCGAGCTCACCATGGCAGACCTCTTGGACGAGTACCTTCCTTCGAAGATTCTCCGACGCGGAGAGATCATCGACGGTAAGGTCATGAGCCGCAAGCCTGAAGGAATGCTTGTAGACATTGGCTACAAGTCCGAGGGTTTCGTGCCGACCAAAGAGATGAGGTCACTCGCTCCTGAGGCTCTTGATGAGTTGACGGTTGGCGACGAGATCATCGCTTACGTAGTGAACCCTGAGGGTTCGGAAGGTTCGTCGATTCTGTCGATCGACCGTGCTCGTGGTGAGCAAGGTTGGCGGGTGCTTGAGAAAGCAATGGATGGCGACGAGACCTGCAAGGGGGTCATCACCGGTTCAAACCGTGGTGGTGCCGTTGTCGAGTCCGAGGGCGTCCAGGGATTCGTCCCACTTTCACAGCTTGTTGGTCCAGCTCGAGAACTTTACGTTCCTGGTGGAGAGCCTCCTAAGGAAGGCTTCATCGGAATGGAGATCGAGTTCAAGATCATCGAGCTTAATCGCCGACGAAACCGGGCCATATTCTCCGAGCGGGCAGCTCTGCAGCAGTGGAAGCAAGTTCAGAAGCTTCGACTGGTGCAGGAACTTGCCGAAGGTCAGATCCGAAAGGGTCGCGTAGCGGGAGTCTCAAACTTCGGTGCGTTCGTAGACCTTGGTGGAGCAGACGGTCTTATCCACATTTCCGAGCTTTCATGGGAGCCAATCAAGAGCCCAGAGGAAGTCGTTACCGTTGGCGAAGAGATCGATGTTTATGTTCTTCGTGTCGACAGGGAAAACCTGAAGATTGCGCTGAGCTTGCGTCGCCTACAGCCAGAGCCGTGGGACGAGATCGAGACCAAGTTCTCGGTTGGTCAGACGGTCGATGGCACGGTAACTAAGCTTGCGAACTTCGGTGCATTCGCTCGAATCGATCGAGGCATTGAAGGACTCATACATATCAGTGAGCTTGCACACCAGGTGATCAAGCATCCTAGGGATGTGGTCAACGAAGGCGATGAGCTGCAGTTGAAGATCATCAGGATTGAGCCAGAACGTCGAAGGCTGGGTCTGAGTCTTAAGCAGACGCTGGACCCTGACGACGCTCCGGCTGACGATTCATCGGGCGAGAGCCTTGATGGGTCAGACTTTGGAGACATCTTCGAAGAAAGCGAATAAAACTCACGGACTGCGGCAAGCAGTTCCTGAGGGGGGAAACTAAATGCCGAGCAGGTTTGAAAAGTTCTCGGAGAGGGCCCGTAGGGTCCTGTCCCTGGCTCAGGAAGAAGCACAACGCTTCAACCACAACTACATCGGGACTGAGCACATTTTGCTCGGACTCGTACGGGAGACCGAAGGTGTAGCAGCGCGAGTCCTTTCAAACCTGAATGTCGAGCTAGTTAAAGTCCGATCCGCGGTCGAATTCATAATCGGCCGCGGTGAACGCCCCACCCCCGGTGAGATTGGTCTCACCCCACGGGCGAAGAAAGTCATCGAGCTTGCGGTTGACGAAGCTCGCCGACTGAACCACCACTATATTGGCACCGAGCACTTGCTCATCGGATTGATGCGCGAGGGCGAAGGTGTCGCTGCTGGTGTTCTTGAAAGTCTCGGCGTAAGCCTTGAGAAGGTTCGAGAAGAGACCAACCGCATCATCCAGAACCAGAGCTCTGGTAAGCAGGGTGGTGACCATTCGACTTCACGCTCGACCCGCACTCCTACCCTTGATGAGCTTGGCGTAGATCTGACGCAGCGGGCTGCAGACGGTGACCTCGACCCTGTAGTGGGGCGTGACACTGAACTTCAGCGAGTTATTCAGATCCTGAGCCGCCGTACGAAGAACAACCCTGTTCTCATTGGCGAGCCTGGAGTTGGTAAGACTGCGATAGTTGAAAAGCTCGCAAACCTTGTTGTTGACGGTGATGTTCCGGAAACACTCCAGGGCAAGCGAGTGGTAACCCTCGACATGGGTGCGCTGGTCGCAGGTACCAAATACCGCGGTGAATTTGAAGAGCGCCTGAAGAAGGTTATCGCCGAACTTAAGCAGGCCGGCAACTGCGTGTTGTTCATCGATGAAATGCACACCATGGTTGGTGCAGGTGCCGCGGAAGGTGCTGTTGATGCAGCGAACATTCTGAAGCCATCGCTTGCTCGCGGTGAGTTGCAGGTTGTTGGTGCAACAACTCAGGACGACTACCGCAAATATGTTGAACGTGACCCTGCACTTGAGCGCAGGTTCCAACCCGTAACTGTTGACGCTCCTGACTCGATTCAGACCGTCGATATTCTTCGCGGTGTGAAGGGGATGTACGAGGCTCACCACGATCTTAAGATCACGGAGGAAGCACTCGAAACTGCCGCCACGCTCGCTGATCGTTACATCGCCGACAGGCAGTTGCCTGACAAGGCGATTGACCTGATCGACGAAGCTGCTTCACGTGTTCGTATCAAGCACTCGACTGTTCCCAAGGAACTGCGAGAGGCTCAGAAGGAGCTTGAGGCTGTACGGAGCGAGAAGAACGAAGTTATTTCAGCGCAAAAGTATGAAACTGCGGCAGAGCTTCGGGACCGTGAACTGAAGCTGGTCACGAAGATCGAGCAGTTAGAGGCTGCATGGAAGAAGGACAATCCAGGTGTTGGCGAGGCGAAGGTCACAGCTGATGACATTGCTGAAGTCGTTGCCATGTGGACCCGCATTCCAGTCACTCGACTTGATGTTGAAGAGAAAGAGCGTCTTATCAAGATGGAAGATGCTCTTCGTATGCACGTGGTTGGGCAGGACGAAGCTATCAACGTTATTTCGAAGGCTGTCCGCAGGTCACGTGCCGGTTTGAAGGATCCGAAGCGCCCGATTGGTGCGTTCCTGTTCCTCGGACCTACTGGTGTTGGTAAGACTTACAGCGTGAAGAAACTTGCCGAGTACCTGTTCGGTGAAGAGGACGCCATGATCCGACTCGACATGTCGGAATTCATGGAGAAGCACTCGGTTGCACGATTGGTTGGAGCACCTCCCGGATACGTCGGATTTGACGAAGGTGGACAGCTCACTGAAGCTGTCCGACGTCGTTCGTACTCTGTGATTCTGCTCGATGAAATCGAGAAGGCGCACCCGGATGTGTTCAATATCCTGTTGCAGGTGTTTGAAGACGGTCACCTTACCGACTCTAAGGGTCGCAAAGTTGACTTCAAGAACACTGTGATCGTCATGACTTCGAACCTCGGATCGAACTTGATTCAAACCAGCGGTGGTCTTGGCTTCGCCCGAGGCAACGAAGGTGCTGAACAGCTCGATTACGAGCGTGTGAAGGGCCGAGTTCTTGAAGCGGTAAAGGATCCTCGAAACGGCTTCAAGCCAGAGTTCCTGAACCGTATCGACGCAACTGTTGTGTTCCACCCGCTGGAGCAGGCTCACATTCTCGAAATCGTGGACATCATGATGAAGGAAGTGCAAAGTCGAGTCCTCGACCACGGTCTGGTAATGCAGGTCACTGATGCTACTCGGGATTACCTCGCTGAGAATGGATTCGACCCGAAGATGGGTGCACGTCCGCTTCGCAGGTTGATCCAGGATGAGGTCGAGGACCAGCTATCGGAGAGACTGCTTCGTGGAGAGTTCAACGCCGGTGATTTTGTTGAACTGGATATGAAGGACGGCTCGATTGTTGTCCAGACTCCTAAGAAGCGTTCCCGCAAGAAGTCGTCGGGAGCTGATGATAAAGAGCCGGTAGGTTCTGCCTAAGATGTTCGTTGTTTAGCGATTGCAACGGAGTCACTCGGCTTGTAATCGCAATCTCACCCTCCAACTCCCCCGATCCGGGGGAGGGAGGCGGAGCGCAGCAGGTTCTCCCCTTTTTTGTTTTCAACTCTAAACAGATCGATTAGGTCGGGCAGAAAAAGTAGGGAATTAGTCCAAAACCGCAAGGAATACTTCAAGCGTTCGTTCGGCGAATGTTTGCATGTTCGCTTCACGGTCGGCGATGCCGGTTTCGAGGGATTCTGCGCGATCAATGTCAGGACCTGAAACTGCAACACATGTGTGACCAGCATCATCGCCGTAACGGTTGCCGGTTGGTCCGGCTGCCCCGGTTTCGCTGATGCCCCAGGTTGTCTCGAGTTTCGCTTTGCCCGTTTGTGCGAGGAGCAAAGCGTACGGCTCGCTGGCTGATCTCATTCCAGGGTGATCGTCGAGGTTGATACCCAAATAGAGGTCACGCGCTGGACCGGTGTAAACGACACACCCACCCATGAAATAAGCGGATGCGCCGGGGACTGCGAGCAGTGCAGCCGAAACCAATCCACCGCTGGATGACTCGGCTACTGCGACTGTTTCACCGCGTTCTTTGAGTTTTGCACCGACTTCGTTCGCGAGGTCCTGGAGTTTGGTCATTTGTGGATATGCTCCTTAGTACTGCGTACTTGCCGAGGGTATTGAATACAAATGGGGCTAGGTGGTAGATTCATGCCGCGTAGGTATTACAAACGGCATTCAGCGTAGAGTCTTTTAAGCGTAGATTCCTGACATTCGATGGGCGAATAGGACGGCAGGATTTCATTCTGAACTTGATAGGCGGTTGGATAATAGCTGCTGCGATCGTATTTTGTGGAGGATTCGCTGTCGGGATATATGAGTCGATCACTGGTGAATTCGTATCGGGCTCAAGCTTTTGGAGGTTTTTGACTTTCTTTGTTGGATTTCTCGCAGGATTCTGGATTCAGTTTGTATCCGGTGCTCGCCGGCTGCACGATATTCGAGAAAGCGGTTGGATGCAGGCGATACCGATCGTCAACATTTAGGCTCTGGCCTTGATGATCTTCAAAACATCTCGGTACGACGCTGACGACTCCGTCTACGCAGGGGCGGACAATGACAAACCAATAACAATTGTGAGTCGAAACTCATCCGAAACAGAGCGCAATATTGCTGGTGTTTTGATCGTCGTTTTGTCGTTGATCTACGCAGCATCCGCCTTCTATCAAGATACAGGCGGAACCTACTACTAAATTTGGACTGACATCAGCCGTTGATGCTGCTCAAATGAAACTGCATACTGCGGGAGTTATGGCAAAAGCGGGTTCAGGCAAGACAATTTTCGAGTGTTCTTCATGCGGTCGCAAAACGGCGAAGTGGGTCGGAAAATGTAGCCAGTGTGGTGAGTGGAACACTGTTGAGGAGCGGGTAGAACAAGCGGCAGCTTCGGGCACGAAGGGATTGCTCGATGGACTGATAGGTGAGTCTTCTCGTTACGCGCCGGGCGGACGTTCGTCCAACTTGACCCTTCGACATGCTCAGGATGAAGTTGAAAGTGCCTCCACCGAACCCCGCCGAAGGTCCCTCCGGCAAGGTCGGGACACGGTCCTTCGACCCGTTCGACAAGCTCAGGGCATGCAGGCTCAGGATGACATTGATTCGGACAAGGCAGAAAGTTCTTATTCGGGTCGTCCACCGGAAGATGATATGCCCGTTGAGTTGAGCCAGATGAAGACGGGTGGGACTACTTATCTGCCTACCGGGATTGAAGAGTTCGACCGTGTTTTAGGCGGCGGCTTCGTTCCTGGTTCGGCTGTTCTGGTTGCTGGCGATCCTGGCATAGGGAAGTCCACATTGCTGCTGCAGGCTTCAGACGCCGTGGCGCGCTCCGGCAAGAAAGTTCTGTATGCGTCTGGTGAGGAGTCAATGGAGCAAATCAAACTCCGAGCTGCAAGACTCGGCGTATCCGGTGATGGCGTTTACATGTTGGAGTCCGGTGACGTTGCCGAAATCGTCCAACAAGTTGTAGCTGTAGAACCCGCCGTGATTGTTCTCGACTCAATTCAGACGGCAACGCATCCGGAAGTCGATTCCCACGCTGGCACTGTTTCACAAATCAGGGAATCTGCCGCATTGATGGCAGAGGTTGCCAAACGCACTGGTGCTGCGTTGATCCTCAGTGGGCATGTGACCAAAGACGGATCGATAGCGGGACCACGGGTGTTAGAGCACCAGGTGGATGCCGTTCTACAAATGGGTGGTGATACCGGTGCTGCGCTTCGCATGCTCCACGGTGTGAAGAACCGGTTCGGGGCAACAGACGAAGTCGGCGTTTTCGAAATGTACGGTGAAGGTTTGCGTGGTGTCGCTGATCCATCGAACTTATTTGTTGAGCAGCGCGCCAAGTCGGTTCCAGGCTCGGTCATTGCAATGGTGGTTGAAGGGACCCGCTCCCTCGCAGTCGAAATCCAGGCGCTTGCAACACCTTCGACTCTGGCGTCACCTCGACGGGTAGCCAACGGGGTTGATGTTTCACGGTTGCACATGATCACGGCTGTGATCGCCAAGCACCTGCGTCTGCCAGTGACGAATCACGATCTTGTTATCAGCGTGACTGGTGGACTGGATGTGAAAGAACCGGCGGCGGATACTGCGATCGCGCTTGCCATCGTGTCTTCTTTGCTGGATCGACCGGTGAACGACGGGGTGGCGGTTGCTGGAGAAATCGGACTTGCGGGAGAGTTGAGATCCGTATCTCGGTCTGACCGGCGCGTAGCTGAGGCGTCCAGGTTAGGTTTCGAGAAGTGTCTGTTGCCAGACTCGACCCGGGACAAGATTAAGCCGTCGGGCATCGAGTTGGTTCAACCTTCGAACATTGCTGAGGCTGTAAGATTTGGATTGCAGTCTGAGCAGCAAACGAGGACTGCACCGGAAAGCTCCAAGGTTCCCGAGACCTCGTAATTTGGTTTCTACCGAATCTCAATCTAAGAACGACACCGGCGATGTCCAGGCCAAATTTGAGGCGCTGAAACAGGCGATCTCTGGCTATGGATCGTTAATAGTTGCTTACTCGGGGGGCGTGGACTCGACGTTCCTCGCCGCGGTAGCCGATGAGGTGCTAGGTGAGAAATCGCTTGCGGTAACTTCACGATCACCGAGCGTCGCCCCCGAGGAGTTGGAATCTGCGGCTGAGATTGCGCAGGATCGAGGTTGGCGTCACGAGATAGTCGACACAGACGAGATAAACAATCCACGTTATGTCGCCAACGATGGACGAAGGTGCTTTTTCTGTAAGACCGAGTTGTATACGCACCTTGATGGCATCGCCGAGCGAGAATCGATTTCGTTCGTTGCCAACGGTGCGAATGTTGATGATCTCGGTGATTATCGACCGGGAATGGAAGCCGCCAGGAATTTTGAAGTAGTTTCCCCATTGGTTGAAGCCGGTATGACGAAGCTTGATATACGAGAGTTGTCGAAGGGAATGGGTCTGCCTACCTGGGACAAGCCTGCTCAACCGTGTTTGTCTTCGAGGATTCCTTACGGAACTTCGGTTTCCGTAGATGCTCTGAGGATGATTGGAACAGCCGAGCGAGGATTGCGTGAACTCGGATTCAAGATCGTTCGTGTCCGTCATTATGGTTCGACGGCGCGGGTTGAAATACCGAGCGAGGATTTTGGGCGATTTGAGTCGGTTCGTGGTGAAGCTGAGTCGGTTGTACTTGGTGCAGGGTACGAGGGCATGGAGCTCGATCCGAAGGGTTTCAGGACGGGTTCATTGAACGAGGCTCTTGGGACGCTGGGTCCACGGACTAAGTAGTTAGATTGCCCTGAGGTATCAGTTCTGACAAACAAGATTGCATATATCGACATGATTGGCGGAATGAGTGGCGACATGCTGCTTGGCGCGATGGTCGACGCAGGTCTGGATCTTGCCGCCTTGTCGGACGAGCTTGGCAAGCTAGAAGTTGGCGGTTGGACGCTTGAGAAATCGAAAGTTTCGCGAGGTGGTCTGGACGCTACTCTGGTTGACGTTCGGCTTGATGAAAAAGGCGCTCACACGCGTACTTGGAGTGAGTTTTACGAGGTAATCGAGTCATCGTCACTCGACGAAGTTGATAAGCGCAATATTCGAGGAATATTCGATGTGCTGGCACAGGCTGAAGCCTATGCTCATGGCGAACCTGCTGGCGAAACTCATCTCCATGAACTCGGTACGGTGGACACGCTAGTTGACGTAACTGGAGCTGTGTTGGGTCTACGATTGTTGGGAATCGAATCTGTATTTGCATCTGCGTTCCCGGTTGGGTCTGGCGTTTCCAGTAGTAGTCATGGTGTGATGGGGGCGACATCAAAGGCGACTGCCGCTATTTACAAGAACTTCGATGCACCGGTTCGAACAGGTGGAAAGCAACCAGTTGGCGAGGCTGTAACCCCGACTGGGGCAGCAATAGTTGCGTCGCTGGCGAAATTCCACCCCGCTGAAATGCAGGCCGATGAGATTGGGTACGGGGCAGGGCAAAGGAACCCGGCAGATTTCCCCAATGTTGTTGGGTTGTGGATAGGCGAAGAGCGTAAGCGTTGGGGTCGGATGCGAGGCATGCGTCCGGAGCTGATGCTGCTCGAAACGAATATTGATGACTCGCCGGGCGAAGTGCTTGGGTATGTTCACGAGCAGCTTATGGACATGGGCTGTTTGGATGTTTGGTTCACGCCAATTCAAATGAAGAAGAACCGCCCGGCAACGATGCTGACGGCGTTGGTGCATCGAGACAAAGTTGACGATGCTGCAGAACTGATATTGCGAGAGACTACAACGCTTGGGGTGCGTCGACGGCCGGTGCAACGATACGAGGCCGAGCGGCAGGTCGTGAACGTAGATACATCACTCGGCAAAGTGCCTGTGAAGCTCAAGCGAATCGGCGACACAATTGCGCAGGCTCAACCCGAGTACGAGGGGTGCAAAAAAATCGCTATTGAAAGCGGGATGCCGCTCGCCGAGGTAATGAGAATCGTTTCAAATGAGGCGATTCTGCGAGGCTCACCCTGGGGTGAGTAGGGGTGAGTATTCATCATCCGTAGCCTGTCGAAGGATAATTCACCCCGCCAGTAATCCGCCTAAGGTCCCTCCAGAAAGGTCGGGACTTTGACGCTGCAATTATTTGGTATTACTGCTGGAATCAATCCAGTCCGGAAAGGGGACAGATATCTGTTCGAAGATTTGTTGACCTTCTTTATTTGTGCTGGATACTGTTAATTACGAATGGTTCATTAGTGGACCAATCATCGGAGCCCCAGTGGCGCAGTGGCTAGCGCAACTGATTTGTAATCAGTAGGTCGCGGGTTCGAATCCCTCCTGGGGCTCCATTTTTTTTGGCTCGTGCCATTCGCCGATTCAAAACCGTTACGAATATCGTCGCAACGGATAGTGAAATTCGCTTTCCCTGTGATAATATTTCCGTTTGGGCAGGGGTTGGGGAGTGGCTAAACCCAGCAGACTGTAAATCTGCCGCTTGACGGCTTCGCAGGTTCGAATCCTGCCCCCTGCACCAGAATTACGGTATGGGTTAGTGAAAAACAGGTGTGTCCCAAATTTGGGGATTCTGTCGGGCCCACATAGCTCAGTGGTAGAGCGCATTCTTGGTAAGAATGAGGTCCCGAGTTCAATCCTCGGTGTGGGCTCCAGGCTAAGCACCATAAATACGGAAGCGCAAGATATTTACAGCGCAGGAGACTCCGGTACACGGAGACGTTAGACAAACATGGCGAAGCAAGTATTTGACCGAAGTAAGCCGCACGTAAACGTGGGCACAATCGGGCACGTTGACCACGGCAAGACTACGCTCACGGCCGCCATCACCAATGTGCTCGCAGAGACGCAGGAAAACGTTACTGCCAAAGCGTTCGACGAGATCGACAACGCTCCAGAAGAGCGAGAGCGTGGTGTGACCATTGCGACCACCCACACTGAGTACGAGACGGACACCCGTCACTACGCTCACGTGGACTGCCCGGGTCACGCTGACTACATCAAGAACATGATTACTGGTGCTGCCCAGATGGACGGTGCCATTCTCGTGGTATCGGCCGCTGACGGTCCTATGCCACAGACTTACGAACACATTCTCCTGGCTCGCCAGGTGAACGTGCCAAAGCTGGTTGTTGCTCTCAACAAGTCGGACGTCGTTGACGACGAAGAGCTGCTTGAGCTTGTTGAGCTCGAAGTTCGAGAGCTTCTCAGCAAGAACGGCTTCCCTGGTGACGACCTTCCGGTCGTACAGGTAAGCGCACTCGAGGCTCTCGAGAACGCTGGCGATGCAGACAACAAGTGGGTTCAGTCAATCCACGAGTTGATGCAGGCAGTTGACGACTACATCGATATCCCAGAGCGACCTGTTAACCAGCCATTCCTCATGCCTGTTGAAGACGTGTTCGGAATTAAGGGTCGAGGTACTGTTGTTACTGGCCGAGTTGAGCGAGGAATCGTAAAGACTGGTGACCAGATCGAGATCGTTGGATTTGGTAAGACCATCGAGACTACTGTTACCGGTGTTGAGATGTTCCACAAGACTCTCGAAGAGGGTCAGCCTGGTGACGCAGTTGGTTGTCTGATCCGAGGTATTGAGCGAGAAGATGTTGCCCGAGGTGCAGTGCTTGCAGCTCCTGGTTCCATCCAGCCCAAGACCAAGGCCAAGGCACAGGTCTACGTTTTGACCGCTGACGAAGGTGGGCGACACACTCCATTCTTCCCAGGCTACAAGCCGCAGTTCTACATCCGAACGACTGACGTTACTGGTTCCATCAACCTCGAAGCAGGTACCGAGATGGTTATGCCTGGTGACAACACAGTTATGGAAATCGAACTGATGTACCCGGTTGCTCTTGAAGAGAACCTCCGATTCGCTATCCGTGAGGGTGGTCGAACCGTTGGATCGGGTGTCATCATCGAAGTTCTAGACTAAGTAAAGAACTTAATTCCAACGCTCGTATTCTTGTGCCGGGCGGGCATAAAGTCCCCTGGTATCGAGGAACGAGCGTTGGCGCGACTCTCTGAGGTAGTAAAACTTCAGTGGAACAGGGAACTGATTCCTTAGCGAAAAACTAGGATGAGGTTCCCTTAACCGGTTCTAAAGGCGCTGAGACAAGTGCTGGTCGAACCGAGAGAATTAGCGAAACGTAACTATGGCTAAAAAAAGTGCTGTTCGCACACTGGTAGACATGAATTGCACGGAGTGCAAGGCGTACACCTACCACACAGAAAAGAATAGGCGAAATACTCCTGATCGCATCGAACTCAAGAAGTTCTGCCCGGTTTGCCGTAAGGCCCAGGTTTTCCGCGAGAAAAGGTAAGGGATCGATTTGGCACGTAACGCACGCAGCTCATCAGGTCCTGGTGTAACAGGATCAGGCGGTTTCTCACTGTTCGGCTTCTTCGGTGAAGTGTTCGGTGAACTCCGAAAGGTTTCCTGGCCAACCCGGGAAGAGGCAACGCGTCTCACCGTGATGGTAATTGTGCTTTCGGCTGCTATTGGTCTATTCCTTGGTTTGATCGACATGCTATTTGCTCGAATTATGTCGGTCGTTTCAGGTACGTAGTTATGACTACCCAGAGCGGCATTTCAGGCGACGCAACTCCACGCTGGTACATCGTTCACACGTACTCAGGTCAGGAAGACCGGGTGCAGAAGAACCTTGAGCAGCGGATCGCGACCATGGACGTTAAGGACAAGATCTTGAACGTTGTGGTTCCCACCGAAGAAGAGGTGGAGATCAAGGAAGGAGAGCGCAAGACCGTTCAAAAGAAGATGTATGCCGGGTACTTGATTGTCCAGATGGTTATGGACGAAGAGTCCTGGTATGTGGTTCGAAACACCCCTGGTGTGACGGGCTTTATTTCTGCAGAAGATGAGCGAGAGAAGCGACCAAAGCCAGTCCCGCTCGAAGATGCCGAAGTAGATCGAATCATGAGTCGAATGTCGTCCGATGCACCTCGAGTGCGGGTTGGGTACGAGCCTGGTGAGGCCGTGCGAATCAAGGACGGACCGTTCGCCGACTTCATGGGCACCGTTGATGAAGTGCTCGAAGAACGCGGCAAGGTACGAGTACATGTTTCGTTCTTCGGCCGAGAAACTCCGGTTGAACTGGACTTCTTACAGATCGAGAAGTCTTAATTTAGGAATCAAGCTTGCCGTTAGTGGTGAGCAAAGTTAGTAACGAAGGAACGCTCCATTGGCTAAGAAAGTCATGGCCATGATCAAATTGCAGTTGCCAGCAGGTGGTGCCACTCCGGCTCCTCCGGTAGGTCCTGCACTGGGTCAGCATGGTGTGAACATCATGCAGTTCGTAAAGGAATACAACGAGCGTTCTGCACACCTCTCCGGAAACATTGTTCCGGTTGAGTTGACTGTTTACGCCGACCGATCATTCACGCTGGAACTGAAGACCCCTCCAGCTTCCGACATGATCAAGAAGGCAGCTGGTATTGCCAGCGGTGCTGGAATGGTTGGTAGCGAGACTGCTGGAAAGCTTTCGAAGGACAAGCTTCGAGAAATCGCAGAAGTGAAGCTGCCTGACCTGAATACCAGCGATGTTGAAATGGCGATGAACATCATCGCCGGTAGCGCCCGAAGCATGGGCGTTGAGATTGTCGACTAAATAAGTCGATTAGCGATCGGCCCTTGCACTTGAACCCCGCCGTTGAATCAGGGGGAGCCGGGATAACCGATAGGAGAAATAGAAAATGCCAAGACACGGCAAGCGTTACAACGCCGCATCTGCAGCGGTAGGGTTGGAACTTCATTCACCCGAGAAAGCAGTTGCATTGGCCAAGGAACACTCCACAGCCAAGTTCGATGAAGCTGTTGAGCTTCACGTAGCTACAAGCGCAGACCCTCGACATGCCGACCAGCAGATCCGAGAGATCGCTGAACTTCCTCACGGAACCGGCAAGAGTGTTCGAGTATTTGTATTTGCCGAGGGTGGCGCAGCTCAGGAAGCACAGGCTGCTGGAGCTGACTACGTTTCCGACGAAGATCTGATCAAGCGCATCGAAGGCGGATGGTCAGACTTTGATGTAGCAATTGCTACTCCTGACCAGATGGGCAAGATCGGACGGCTGGGTCGATACCTCGGTCGAAAAGGTCTTATGCCTAACCCTCGAACGGGCACTGTTGTTCAGCCTGACAACATCAAGACTGCTATTGAGAGCGCAAAGAAGGGTCGAGCTGAAATTCGACTCGACCGTGGCGCCAACATTCACATCCGAATCGGTACGACCGGTTTCGATGAGAACCAGATCCTTGAGAACCTTTCGAGTGTCTACTCGACGATCCTTCGAGCCAAGCCTGAAGGCGTGAAAGGTGCTCTCGTAAAGAGCGCAACGCTGTGCACGACGATGGGTCCTGGTATCAAGCTTGATCAAGGCGATCTGGAGAAGCTGACCCAGAGCTAGGTCACTAGGTGACGACTAGATTAGAAAGCCCTGAGCAGCGTTCAGGGCTTTTTTGTTCTCTTGCAAAAAAGATTGGAAATTTAGTATCGGTTCTAGATAAACTAGAAAGGTACATTTGAATACTGCGACCGCAGACAGTTGGTCCCGAACGGGATAATGCTCAAGGCGCCATCCGAGGTTAGCGACACGAACAAGAGTTTCTCTTGCGTGCTTGGCCCCGGATTGGTCCGGGGTTTTTTATTGCCCCAAGCGATTTCGTTCCTTTCTTCTGTCGACCGGGTGCAGACAGGAGGTTGAATGCCAACTGATAAAGGAAGAGAAGCTGTAGCCGAAATGAAGGACGTTTTTGAGGCGTCCCCGTTGGTTATTACAGCAGAGTACCGAGGAACTGACGTAACCGGCATGACCGGTCTTCGCCAGGAGCTTCGTTCGAACGGTGCCCGGTTCAAGGTGGTCAAGAACACCTTTGCTCGGATTGCCGCCGACGAGGCAGGTCGCCCAGAACTCAAAGACATCATGGGTGGTCCAATCGGCTTCATCGTTTCTGACGGTGACCCTGCTGCGGCTGCGAAGGCGCTCGTAAATTACTCCGACGACAATGACCTTCCGGTCAAGATCATCGGTGGTGTGCTCGACGCGGAAGTTCTTTCTGCCGATCGAGTAGAAGCACTCGCGAAACTACCGTCGAAGGACGAGTTGATCGCAAAGATGCTCGGTTCCATGAACAGCCCGATTACGGGTCTTGTCATGGTCATGTCTGGTCCAGTTCGGGCTCTGGCTACCGTGCTTCAGCGACACGTCGAAAACCAGGGTGAAGCTGCGTAGATAGATCTTGTTACAGCGCGCTCGTGATGTAGTCACTCAGCTTGAATCTCCCCCTCTAACTCCCCCGATCCGGGGGAGAAAAAACTAAACGGTGGGGGTTGGCTTGAAAATTATTTGCAAACGAATAGTTCCGGTGATGATCGGAACAGGAGAATGAAATGGCTCTTAGCAAAGAAGAACTGATCGAAGAGATCAAAGGTATGTCAGTCCTCGACCTCGCAGAGGTTGTAAAGGCACTCGAAGAAGAGTTCGGTGTTAGCGCTGCTGCTCCAGTTGCAGTTGCTGCTGCTCCTGGTGCTGCTGGTGGCGACGCCGGTGCTGCTGCTGAAGAGAAGGACGCATTCGACGTTGTTCTCAAGGACGTCGGTGCTAACAAGATCGCTGTCATTAAGGCAGTTCGAGAGGTAACTCCTCTTGGTCTTAAGGAAGCAAAGGACCTCGTTGAGGCTGCTCCAAAGCCAGTTCTCGAAGGCGCTTCCAAGGAAGACGCTGACGCTGCAAAGGCAAAGCTCGAAGAAGCTGGTGCTGCAGTAGAACTCGCGTAAGTGAGTTAGAGATAACTAAACGGGGCACTCAAACGAGTGCCCCGTTTTTGTTTAAGGCGTTATTTCGCGATCGCGACCCGTTAGTGACCGGGCGGACATGCGTCCTCGGTCGCAGGAAGCGCATTTCTCCTATCCCTGATTCTGTCCAATCCGGAAAGGGAACCATTTCTAGAACAGGTTGTGCGACTGGCCGCCGTCTACGTTCAGGCATGCGCCTGTGATTAGGTCAGCCTGTTGCGATGCCAGGAACGCTACTGAAGCACCAATTGGCTCTGGCCAGCCGAACTTGCCCATTGGCAGGTTACGGTCGATGAATTCAGCGACCTGTTCTGGAGTGTTGCTCTGCTGGAACCGGTCCCAGCTTCCACCGTCGAACAGGATTGAGCCAGGAGCGATTGAGTTCACGGTCACACCATCTTTGGCGACAGTCATCGCCGTGTGTTTGGAAGCAGCAATCATTGCAGCCTTGGCTGTCATGTACGGAGCAGTTCCGCCGTACTCACGTCCGTAGATCGAAGAAATGTTGATTACACGCCCCCAACCCCGCTCCTGCATTCCGGGTACAACGTGCTTCATTAGCGCTACTGCCGACCACAAGTTGGCATCCATCACCATGTGAAAGTCATCGAGAGAAGAAGCGACAAGATCGGATGTTCCGAGCGAACCGCCTACATTATTAACAAGGATGTCGATCGATCCCAGTTCAGCTTCGACTTTTCCCGCAAGGTCAATTGCACCTTGTTCGGTGCTGAGGTCTGCAACGAATGCAGCCACTTTGACGTCTGTTGCCCGCAGTTCATCGGCAGTTTGGTTGAGAGTGTCTTCACCTCGAGCGCAAATTGCGACGTTCACGCCCTCATTGGCTAGCGCAAGTGCCGACTGCCTGCCCAAACCCCTGCTTCCACCGGTAATTAGTGCGACTTTGCCTTTTATTCCTAGATCCATGGCCGAGAGTAACTTTCTGTGATTACTTCAGTTGGAACTGAGACACCAACTGGTCGTGAAATGATCGAAACGGCGCAATTGTATCCGCGCTCGTGTAGAAATTGGTCACGGAACAGTTCAGGCGACAATCCAAATAGTTCTCCTACATTCGACGAGAGCACTGTCAACGATTTCACCGGCACAATCAACAAGCCTGACGGCGTTGACACTGATTCAGTAAAGACGATCACACCAAAGAACGGTGGAACACTTTCGGTCAACACATCCTCTGGATCTAAGATTGATTCATCAGTTCCAGGTGGTGCTGTTGGATCAGGTGAATGTGCTCAGGTTTCTATCAAGTCTGTTGACCCTGACAATCTGCCGAAGCCGCAACCCTGGGTTCGTCTTCTGGCACGTTCAAGTTCGGTAGCTCGGTGGTTCAGATCACCTGGTACGACCAGAACGGTAATGCGGCAGACACGAAGACTCTAAACCGGTCTGCAAAGGTTTGTATGACGGCAACTCAGGCTGACGTCGACAATGCTTATGGCGGTGTGAACGGTCTCGGAATCTGGCGACACAACGGCACTGAGTGGGTCAAGTTGAACTCAACGGTGACCTTCGACAACGATGCTGGTACATGGAAAGTCTGTGCAAACAGCTCGCTGCGGCGTACCCGGACCGGGTGCATGGGCAGCGGCCCGATGGGTATTCGACACGGCTTCAGGCGATAGTGGGTCACAATCTGGGATTGGTGCCAATTTTCTCGACGGACAACGACCGTTCTCATTACGATTCGTTCGGTTTGGTAGAGGACGGTGAGCTTTTTAGAGTGGAATAACGGGGTTTGACAGTTCGCGGTAAAATTAACGTTTGCCGGTGCTTGAAGTCGACACACAAAGTAAAGCACCTGAGAACTGCCCAGGGAGATTGATTCTTATATGAGTCCAGCCGCCAAGAAGAAGGCCACCACCACTGAAGAGACCACCGCCAAGAAGGACGATGGTTGCAAGCACCACTGGGTGATCGAGCCACCGAACGGCGCCGTGAGCATGGGCAAATGCAAGTCGTGCGGTGAGGAGCAGGAGTTCCGTAACTCCTTCGAGTACTCATCGTGGTACGGCAACAAGACCCCTGAGGACAAGAAGAAAGCCGCAGCTGCTAAGAAGAAGTAATTGGGTTAGTTAGCTCCGGGCGGGCATTCGTTATTACGCGATCGTGACATAGTCACTCAGCTTTGATTCTCCTATCCCTAACCCTTTCCAGTCCGGAAAGGGGAGACTACGACGCGTGACCCAAGGACGCATGTCCGCCCGGTCACAAACACACGATTGACACGTTGGTGTCTTGCCGACTAATCTTTTTGTCCCAATCGAATATGCGTGGTTCCTCGGTTTGTCCTGATTGTTCGGGACGCCAATAGGGAAAGCGGTGAGAATCCGCTGCGGTAGCGCCACTGTAACCGGGAAGATAACCCCACACATGCCACTGTCTTAGACGGGAAGGCGTGGAGTTGTCGCCAGCTTGAGAACGTTGATATTCCGGAAGCCAGGAGACCTGCCGGGGAACGTCTTGAGTGACTACTCCCCGCCTAGGGTGTGTCTCAAAAGTGGTTCTCTAACACTGAGCCATTCATGAAACCCCAGACGAAGTAGTCGGGGTTTTATTTTTTGCACGGGCAAATCACAACTGAAGCGATTGCTGAGGAGGTTTTCGAGCGACCGAATGTTGGGCGTTCGATTATTTCCAGGCTTGCGATAGGGACTGCTTTATTGCTGGTACTGACGCTGCTTACGGCAATCGTCTCAGCTTCGGTGGGTCCGTTCAGTATTCCATTCCCGCACACTGTTTCCACGCTATTCGATCTGGTCGGTATTGGCAGCACAGTTGCCGAACCTACCGAACAGGCAATCATCGAGAACATCCGGCTTCCGCGCATCTTCCTGGCATTCACTGTTGGGGCGGCGCTTGGGGTTGCAGGTGGAATCATGCAGGGCCTGTTCAGGAACTCCATGGCAGACCCTGGAATCATCGGGGTATCGAGTGGAGGAGCGACCGGTGCAGTCATTGCGATCGCATCAGGCCTGGCAGCTACTTCAACCTTGTTCATCCCGTTATTCGCCTTTCTCGGCGCAATGGGAGCAATGCTCGTTGTGTTTGCTATAGCAACTGTCGGTGGACGGTTCTCCATGGCGACATTGTTGCTCGGCGGAATCGCCGTTAGCTCGTTCCTCGGGGCAGTAACTTCGGCGACGATCATCCTGACTGATGACCTTACGGTTCAACGCCAGATCATTTTCTGGATTGCCGGCGGGGTTGATGCGGCACGATGGGAGTCGGTCCGAAATGCCGCACCAATAGTGATTGCAGGCAGTGTCATAGCGATGTTCATCGCTCGCGACCTGAACCTGCTTCTCGTCAGCGAGGACGAAGCCCGATCACTTGGCGTTCGGGTCACGTTGGTGCGAAACCTGCTGCTCGTTTGTGCCTCGATGATTACCGGAGCTGCCGTTGCGTTCTCGGGAATCATCGCCTTCGTGGGACTTGTAGTTCCGCATGTCATGCGCCTGGTTGTTGGAGCTGACCACCGTGTCCTGCTCCCGCTTAGCGCGCTGGCAGGTGGATTGTTCTTGCTTGTTGCTGATACCGCTGCACGAATCATCCTGTCGCCGGCTGAACTCCGGGTCGGGATCATCACCGCCATGTTTGGCGCACCCTTTTTTGTGTACCTGCTCGTGAAAAACAGATCGCGAGCATCACTGTTATGAGGTCTGTGCAATTTTTCGGAGACCAAGAAGGAATGGGATTGAAAATTTTTAGCTATAACCACAAATTGATTTTGTTAGTCGTGATGGGATTATTTGCCCTCGGACTATTTGCCGGTTGTACGACGAGTGAATCTGAAAACGGGAACGAGTCGGCTCCGACTGTTGTTCCAACAAAGTCCGGTCCTCCGACCGTGATTCCAGAAACACCATCTCCCGCAGCAACTGCTGTGCCACCAACCGTCGCACCTACATCGGCACCCGCTCCGACAGCGACCGCCGTTACTCCAATGGCGACCCCGGAACCGGCAGGGCCGGATTTCGATACCAGTCGATTTGAAGGTATCGAGGGGATTATTGACCCGACAAACTTCGACTGGCCTCGAAGTATAGAAACTTCTGAAGGGATCGTGACACTCGACGCGCCGCCTCAGCGCATTCACTCGCTTTCACTGGGACACACGGAAATCCTGGCGGCACTTATGGACTTTGTCCGTCTTACCGCCGTGTACAGCTTCTTTAGCGATCCTGAGCAATCGAATATTTCCGATCTTGCGGCTGCACACAACCAGATCGGATTTGATCCGGAAGAGGTTGTCGCACTGGACCCGGAAATCGCAATTGCTTCAAGTTTTACTAATGCAGCTACGGTGGAATTGCTAAAAGACTCTGGAATTCCCGTTGCTCGTGCTTCTCTTGAAAACTCGGTGCTTGGAAATGTTCCGAACATTCTGTTGATCGGCTACATGATAGGTGCGGAAAAGGAAGCGATTGCCCTTGCCGACATGATGGAAGCAAGAATGAGCTTTATCGAGGATTTGCTCGTTGATAAAGATAGTCCGCGGGTCCTGTCGATTTCGAAGTACACCTCGATATTCGCAGCGGGATCCGGTTCTACGGAAGGTGGAATCATTGAGCAAGCTGGTGCAGTAAACGCAGCAGCAGACTCAGGGATTGAAGGTCACGCGCAGGTCACGATCGAAGGAATTGCTGCAATCAATCCGGACGTTATCGTTGTGCCTCAACCGCTTGCTGGAGCCGAAGTGTTTATCGATGAGTTGATGAGCAGCCCGGTGCTAGCTGAAGTTCCGGCTGTGAAGAATGGACAGGTTCACTACGTTGTCCCTCGTTACCACACCACGTTGTCGCACTGGAATGTGCGAGGTGTCGAGCGGATTGCTGAACTGCTGTTCCCATCGGCATTCTCAGGCGTAGAACTCGAGAATTTCTCGCACTATCCCAATTAGGAAGCACATTCCATTGGTTGGCATCGATACACACAGAGACAACCCGACTTCCGAACTGGAAGGACCGGTAGCTCGAGTCGAAAATCTTTCGACCTCGTTCGGTTCGACTAGAGTTGTGAACGACGTGACGCTCGAAGTAATGCCGGGCGAAGTTGTCGGTGTGATCGGTGCCAATGGCAGTGGAAAAACAACGCTGCTCAGAACAATAGCAGGGCTGGTTCCGTCCGAATCGGGCTCTGTTGAAGTCGTCGGTGAATCAGCTTGGACTCTGAACAGCAGGGACCGAGCGAAGTTGATGGCATACATGCCGCAGCACGCTGATCGTCACCCGTTCACTGCTTACGAGTCTGTTCTGATGGGCAGGTACCCGCATTTGGGTCGCTTCGATTTGGAGCGTCCGTCAGATCGAGAACAAGCGTGGGATGCAATGCGAAGGACCGGTACGGTCGAGTTCGCCAATCGCAAGCTGGAAACATTGTCAGGAGGCGAGCGGCAAAGAGTGGTCCTGGCAAGAGTGTTGGTTCAGCAAGCACCTTTGTTGCTGATGGATGAGCCAACTTCTTCGCTCGATTTGCACCACCAGATTTTGACCATGAACCTGGTGCGAGACGATGTAACTTTGCGCCAGTCTTCAGCAATCGTGATTTTGCACAACCTTTCACTTGCTGCACGTTTCTGTGACCGATTGGTTTTACTGAAAGATGGAGCTGTAATCGCTGAGGGAACTCCATGGGAGGTGCTTACTCCCGCCCACTTGCGGACCGGGTTCGCGGTCGAAGGACTGGTCGAACCCGATCCTGTGACGGGCAAACCGCACGTGTTGTTGCTAGGCAGCGAAGATGCTGGCGACGAGAACCGTGTCGGTGAAGGTCGAACTGTCCACCTCGTATGTGGTGCAGGTAGTGGTCGAGAGCTAATGCACCAGTTGAGGGTGGCTGGTTATCGAGTCACCGCTGGTGTCCTGGGACAAGGCGACTCGGACGCTGAGGCAGCTGAGCGATTGGGCATTGAGTACATCAAGTCGCCACCGTTTTCGGCAATCACGGACGAACAACATGCAACCCATGTTGAGCTCGCGGGAGCAGCTGATGTTGTCGTTCTTCTGCCCATGGCGATTGGACAGAACAATCTTCGAAATATCGAAGCGTTGACGGATGCGAATGATGTGATTGTTGTTGAATCACCAAACGATGACGAAATTGGTGACTACACAGACGGACTAGCTTCAAATCTTAGAAGCGAGTTGATCGAAAGAAGTGGAACGCTTCCAGAAACAGCAGTGCTATTTGAGCTGGCGCGCCGATTCTCTGCCGACGATTAGCCGTCGACAAAACTCTTCAGCAAGTCCATGTCGATCGACTGCCGGACGTGATCTGCCAGACGGTCGTACTCAGCTTCCATTGAGAAATCCGGAATTACCGGTTCCGGCAGATTATTAGCTTTCGCTACGTTTGTGAGGAGCCGACCGAGGATTTCGGGCGAGTCGAAGAAACCATGGACGTACGTTCCGAGAACGTTGCCTTTTGAGGCAATCAGACCGTCACTCCATGTTTCATTATCGCCACTGAGACGTGCGAGTTCGACGGCAGGTTCATCGGTGATTTCCGCTTCACCCATGTGGATTTCATACCCAACACCGCCAGCTTTTGCTCCCGCGAGAATTCCGGAATCGTGAGCAGGTAGCTCGATCTCTACTCGCCCAGTCGTTTTAGCTTGCTGGAAAGTTGTCCGCAGAGGCAGCAGCCCAAGTCCTTCTTCGAAATCGGTTGCTCGTGACTCGGTCCGTTGAGGGTCGGAAATACTCTCACCAAGCATCTGATATCCACCGCATATGCCAATGACAGTAGTGCCGTTCTGGGCGGCAGACTTGATGGCGGTATCGAGACCTCGAGACTTCATCCACAGCAGATCAGAAATGGTGCTTTTAGAACCAGGGATGATGATGACATGTGTGGTAGTTAGTTGCGATGGAGAATCAACAACTCGAACTCGGCAACCAGCGCGCCGAAACGGGTCGAGATCGTCGTGGTTGGAGACTCGCGGAAGGCTGATGACGGCGATAGTTAGTGTAGTTGGATTTGAGGGGGGGGCGTAATCACCAAACGTAACTCCGTCTTCATCTTTGACTTGCAAGTCGTAGAGGAACGGTACAACTCCCATGACAGGCACATTCGTGCGTTCGGCGATCATCTGAGGAAGTGGGTCGAGTAGCGCCATATCGCCACGGAATCGGTTGATGAGAGTTGCTCTGACCAAGTCACGCTCGTCTGGCTCTAGCAACTCGATTGTGCCGAGCAACGACGCAAACACTCCACCTCTATCAATATCACCAACCAGAATCACCGAGGCATCGGCATGCTTCGCGATTCGCATATTTACGATGTCACGATCTCGCAGGTTGACCTCGGCGGGGCTTCCAGCACCTTCGAGGACAATCACATCGTGTTTGGCAGCAAGTCGATCGTAGGCGGCGGTCACTTCTCGCCAGACATCTGACTGGTCGCCCCAGTATTTGCGGGCGGCGAACGAACCAACCGCTTTGCCGTTGATAACTACTTGAGAGCGACTGTCGGCTTCTGGCTTCAGCAGCACAGGGTTCATATCGGTAGTCGGCTCGATACCGGCGGCTTGAGCCTGTACGACCTGCGCTCGACCCATCTCTCCGCCGTCGGCCGTGACGTAGGAGTTATTCGACATGTTCTGCGCCTTGAACGGCACAACGTCGATACCGTCCTGGGCGAGTATGCGGCAAAGAGCAGCAGCAATGACACTTTTACCAACAGAAGATCCGGTCCCCTGGACCATGATCGCCTTCGCCCTTCCTCCACCCATGTACTTGCTAGGCCTTTAAGTGGTTTGTTTGGTTCAAAAGAGCGAGCGTGTTTGGTTCTTCACCTGTCGGATGAATCCCGATCACCGAGACCGAGCAGTTGTCGATCACGAAATTGAACATTGAAGAATCTGGGAGGTCGAGCACTGCTGCGAGCAAACCCTTCATTGAACCACCGTGTCCAACTAGTACGACATCTCCTGTGTCGGCGCGGAGATTCGCCTCTTCCAGCCAAAGATTGCCACGAACCGGGAGATTCGAGCGTTGTTCTCCTCCTGGAGGGTCGACATAGTCGGCACCTTTTTGTGCTACTTCCGGGCTCGTTTTTTCGATGTCTTCGGCAAGTATTCCTTCCCAGTCACCGTAGTCGATCTCGAGAAGGTGATCGGACGTATGGACTGGCATACCGAACTCAAGCGCGGTTTTGTAGCAGCGCTGGAGTGGTGAAGCCCAAACCTTGGTGACGTCGTAGTTCTCTTTGACGTGCTGCGCAGCGAGAGATGCCTGGCGTGCGCCTTCTTCGTTTAGTGGTTGGTCGTTTCGACCTTGCTTGCGGCGTTCGACGTTCCAATTGGTTTGTCCGTGGCGAATCAGAATGAGGCGAGTCAACGTATGTCCTTGGGCTCGGTATTTGCGATGCCCTAGTTGAGAAAAGGGCACCTAAGTGATGATTACGAATTGTGATGGAATCTTTACCCAAGTGGAATACCGGAAATGATAGTTTGGACTGTGATGCGATTCGATATGTCAGATTTGAACTATCTAAGGAGATTCGGTAGTGACGGTTGACTCGATTATTTCGGCTGCGAATGTCAACAAGACGTACAGGTCGAGAGATGTTGTTGTTGAGGCGTTGAACAACGTTTCTATCGAGGTTCAGGCAGGCGAAATGGTAGCCGTCATGGGACCCAGTGGATCGGGCAAAACGACGCTTCTGAACTGTATGTCTGGTCTGGATTCAATCGATTCTGGTGATGTCCACATTTCAGGACAGTTGCTCCGAACAATGTCAGACGATGCTTTGAGCGACTACCGTGCCCGCTCAATGGGTTTCGTGTTCCAGGCATACAACCTGTTGCCAGTATTGTCGGCGCACGAGAATGTTGAATTACCGTTGATTCTCGCTGGTGTTGGGCAAAAAAACGCCCGAGAACGAGCAGCCGAAAAACTCGAACTCGTGGGCCTTGGTGATCGACTAGATCACCTGCCAGCTGAACTTTCGGGTGGACAGCAGCAACGAGTTGCGATTGCCAGGGCACTGGCAAACGACCCTGCGATCGTTTGGGCGGATGAACCAACCGGAAACCTCGACTCCACGAATGCCGCAGAAATCATGGATTTACTTGTTCGCCTGAACAAGGAGCAGCAGCAAACGTTCGTCCTGGTTACTCACTCAGAGGAAGTTGGCGGTCTCGCCAATCGAATTATTCGAATGAGTGACGGCTACGTGGTAGATGACGGGAACGGCAATTCTCAGGCAGCCGGTCAGCCGGCTAATGCTGAATAACGGAGGGCTCTAATGGAAACGCTCTTCGGAATTGAAATGAACCAGCTTGCTGGATCACTTGTTGTCCTTACCGTCATTGCACTCGGGATTATCGCGTTTATGGCGTCACGAAACCGCGTGCTACTAAAACTCGCTGTTCGAAATATTCCTCGCCGTAAAGCACAGAGTTCGCTAATTATTGGCGGACTAATGCTCAGCACGACGATCATCATGGCGGCTCTGGCAATAGGTGATTCGGTATCGAGTACGATCCGTGGTGCCGTGTTCGATGCACTGGAAGACACGGATATTCGTGTCGAATCGCCGGTTCTTTCGTTATTCGGTGACAACTATCTCGACCAGACGGCTGTCGACCGTGTGAAAACAACGGTTGCTGGCGACGATCGGGTCGATGGTGTGTTGCCGGTAATTCGGGAACCCCTTCCCGTGCTCAACGAATCTGGCGGCAAGACCGTGGCTGGCACTTCGGTCGTCGGTGTTCATCTGGAGTCGTTGAGCGGTTTTGAGAGCCTGAAAGACGCCGATGGTGACAGGGCGAACCTGCTTGGTATTGGCGCCGACGAAGTCCTGGTTAACAAGGCGCTTGCTGAAGACCTCGAGGTCGGGATCGGCGATGAAGTGATGATCGTCACTCCAGAGGGTCGAACCAACTTTGCGGTGGCTGGAATTGTTGAAAACAAGGGACTTGCAGGTGGTTCCGAAACCACCAGGGCTGGGGTTGTAATGTCATCCGTCCCATTGCAAGAGATTCTCGGTCGTTCGGGTCAGTTCAACGAAATCGACATTTCAGTTGTTGGGGGGCGGGATGTCGACTCGGAAATTTCTGCCGAACTCGCCGAGGACCTGAAACTGGCGTTTATTAATGGGCCAGCAGCCTACCAATTATTCACGGCATTGAAGCAACCGAACGTCAAAGCTGCGCTGGAAACAAAAGTTGAGGAATCGTCAGGTCCGAATCAGTTTGCACCCGACACACTAGCCGAGCTAGTCGAAGAGCTTGAAAACGAAACGATTACGGACGAGTTCAAGATTGCTGCAACGAACCAGGTAACGCTTGCGCTCGTTGGTGGTGTAATCGAAGAGCTTGGAGATTTGCAGCTTACTCAGTCTCTGTTGCTTCCAATGTCTCAGCTCGTGGAGCTAGAGGTTGTCGCCCTCAAGAACGATGGACTTGAAACCGCGGAGCTCGTCGGAAGTTTGTTCGTGACAATCTTCGGAGTGTTTGGCTCCTTCTCGATCATCGTGGGATTGCTGCTGATCTTCCTTGTATTCGTCATGCTTGCTGCTGAACGAACAGGCGAAATGGGAATCATTCGTGCTGTTGGAACCAAACGCCGCCACCTCGTTCAAATGTTTACCTACGAGGGGATTCTTTACTCGATTGGTGCAGCCGGTGCCGGGGTGATACTCGGTTTACTCGCCAGCGTGGCACTTGTGCGGATCATGACTGAACTGTTCAGCGCAGACGATCTGATCACATTTAGCTACGGCGTCACTGCTCAATCGATTATTGTGGCGTTCTGTGCAGGTTTGTTCCTGACCGCGGTGACAGTAGTTATCTCTGCTTACCGTGTTAGCAAGCTCAACATCGTTGTCGCAATTAGGGGACTCGGACAAGAATTCGTGAAAGACGATGTTCCCGGAGCAGGCCGACGATTCAAGAATGCTGTGCGCTGGTTGGGTGGCCCGCTGACTTACGGTCTGGACTCAATTCGAGCACGTCGCACAGGCGACGGAATCGGTCTGCGAATTGTCCTGTTTATCGTATGGGTGCTGTTGATCGCAAACAGCTTCATCGCTCTTGCTGTTGCCCCAGATGACGTAATAGTCGAACAGGTCATTAGCCAGGCTGCAGTCGTTTGGCTGTTCATGTTCTTTTTCAAGATGTTCAAGTTCGTTCAACCCTGGCTGGCTTCCGGAGTCCCACTGATCCCTGTCGGCCTACTAATGGCACTTGCTGGTTTTACCGAAGAGAAGGGCATTGAAGGTCTTTCAAGCGACAGTGCTTTCTTCTTCATGATGGGAGCGAACATATTTGTCTTTGGTGTGGGTCTATTCATTCGTCGACTCATGGATCGACGCGGATACCGTGAAGAAGTCCAAAAGCGAGTATCGATGACATTTATTGGTGTCGTTTTGCTCGTGTGGTGGGGCTTGCCGTTTGATGCCCTTGATTGGCTCACAGGCACGCCAAGTGGCGGCTTCGACATGTTCGTACTATCAGGCGTTTCGATGGTCGCTTCCGCTGTTTGGGTTGTGATGCACAACGCAGACCTGATCGTGAAGTTCATCAACCTGTTCATTGGTCGTTCTGGCAGGCTTCGCCCAGTTGTCCGTATGGCAATTGCCTACCCAATGGCAGCTCGTTTCCGAACCGGTCTTACTCTTGCAATGTTTTCGCTCGTGATCTTCACGTTGATGATCTTCGCGATCCTGAGCAACATTGGCAGTGTGATCGAGGATGAGCCAGAACTTGTGTCTGGTGGGTTTGATATCCGTACCGAGATTTCACGAGACCTTCCGATCGACGATCCACTCACTCTGATCGACGCTAGCGCAGATCTGGACCGCTCCGATTTCGAATTGATCGCTTCTCAGTCACGACTTGAGGTCGAGGCGCGCCAGGAGGGCGTTGAAGACCTTTCGTTCAAAGGCGCACGTATTCGCGGGATGGACGAAGTATGGCTTTCCAAAAACACATTTGAACTGACGCACTGGGACCCTGCTTACGGAGCAACAGAACGTGAGATTTGGACGGCTATTGAGAACGATCCTTCGCTCACGGTTGTCCTTGGCTCGATGATTGAGACCGGTGACTTTGGCGGTGGTCCGATCGGATTTGGTTCGATATTGAGTATCGAAGGAATCAAGTCGAGCGAACCGGGTGAAATCGAGGCAGTAGACCTCACGGTGCGTCCGCCACTTACGCAAGGTGTTGGCAAGAGTGTTGATGTGAAAGTCATCGGTGTGCTGGATCAATTTGCCGACGCATTCGAGCTCGGCGTGGCTGACCTTTACATGAACCCCGATGTGATGACTGAACTATCTGAAGTCCCGGTAACTGCTGTCGACTACAAGTTCAAACTCGCTGATCCGGACCGGGCAGACGAAATTACCCGACTGCTTGAAACCACATTCCTTGAGCACGGTATGACGGCAAAAGCGACCATGACAGACATCGAGGACAACCAACGGCAGAACAACGCATTTAACTTGCTGTTCCAGGGCTTCATGGGTCTTGGGTTGCTCGTCGGTGTCGCTGCACTTGGTGTGGTCGCTTTCCGAGCGGTGGTTGAGCGCAGACAGTCGATTGGCATGATGCGTGCACTTGGTTACACAGGTCGAATGGTTCAACTGCAGTTCTTGATGGAATCGGGAGTAGTTGCAATTCTTGGGTCAGCACTTGGAATTGGTCTTGGCACGTTGATTGGTTGGAACATTTTCGATTCGATCAGCCAGGAGACGGACGGAGTAACTTTCGTCATTCCGTGGTTGAACGTGACGATCATCGTTTTGATCGCAGTGGCGTTCTCATTGTTGAACACATTGCTGCCAGCCAGGCAGGCGGCGAGCATTACGCCGTCGGAGGCACTCCGGTATTAGGAAAATTGTCATCCCGTGCGTAAGCCGAGGGATCAGTAGTTTTAGCAATTAACGTTGATTCCTCCGCTGCGGTCGGAATGACAAATACGCCCATCACCCTGAACTTGCTTCAAGATCTCGCGAACCCCACGTCACCCCACCGAAGGTCCCTCCAGCAAGGTCGGGAACTGGTTTGACTTTCGTTATAACGCGATCGTGACTTAGTCACTCAGCTTCGATGCCGCAGTCTCCTATCCCTAACCCTTTCCAGTCCGGAAAGGGGATTTGGGTTAGCCCAGGGAGTGGTGGCGGGGAGTGAACTTTCGCGCCTCGGAGATTTTCCGGGCGAGGTTCAAATTCTCAGGTGTGTCGATGTCTACCAGACTGATTCGGCGCGGGTCGGTTTGCTCAATATCGTCTTCAGTGAATGGAACTACGGGTGGGTAGTCATTCTCAAATACCTTTTCGATCAGCCAACGAGGGGATCGTTCACCCTCGGTCAGGGCTCGACCGAAGTAGGGAAGCCAAGCGTCGCGTGTGTAGATAGAATGCAGCGGATGAAACACACCGTCGATTCGTGGCACAACTGCGGTTGCTGAATCAATACCGTCAGCAATTGAAATTCCCGCCATTGCTTGCACAAGGCTTCTTGAAACGAACGGGTGATCGCCAGCTACTACAAAGTTCAGCTGAGTTGCCGATGCTTCAAGACCAGCATGAAGACCAGCAAGTGGCCCTTTGTATGGCTGTGTGTCGGTAACGACGTGCATGTTCAATGCAATACCGAGATCAGGCACATCGTCGTCTTGGTCGGGGCGGACTACTAAAATCAATTCTGAACAGACTTGCCTCAGTGAGTCGGCGACTCGTGCCAGGACCAATTTGCCGCCAATGTGAATCAACAACTTGGACATGTTCATGCCGAGTCGTCGGGATGAGCCACCGGCGAGAACGATTCCAGTTAGTTGTGACTTTGGAACAGCCATTTGAAGATCAGTCTTCGGAATTAGATTCGGACGTTTCGCCGATCGCTCCTACCAATGTGGCATTCGGGTAGAAACGACTCCATGCGAACCAAAACGATGTCATTGCAGGCAGTAGGGTGAGTCGTTTGCCCTTGTACTCACCTTCGATACATTCACCAGAAACTGCACGCCAAATAGATCCAGTTTCTTCGTCCACAATCAACCACGGCTCGTATTCGTTTCGTTCTCCTTCTCCCGACGTTGTTGATTCAAGGCTCCGTCGTTGAGGGTTCTTGTTCTGGCCTTTGAACGTCAGGAATTTGCCGTCTATTTCGCGGTCGAATGCAACAGCTGTTGCAGATGCACGTTCCTGGAGGACCATGATTTCTCGTCCGGCGAAATTCTCCTGGATTAGCGGAGTATCGATCAAGCCAGGGTATGAATAAGCCCTTGCTTGTCCGCCTAGTTCGAGACCCAGGACCACGTCCTTGCCGTGCAGGCTTTTGTCGGTCGGATTCAAGCTGTGTAGCCCATTTTTATCGTTGGCGTAGTAGCGCTCAAACGGATCTACTTCGGGACCGCCCTCGGTCGACATGACTTCGGTGTCTGGGTAGGCAGCTTTCCACGCCGCCCAAGTCGAAGTTATTACCGGTACAGATGCAAGGCGTTGACCGACGAGGGATCCTGCGACGAATTGACCCGTGAACTGGATCGCAATGTTTCCTTCAGAATCGGGCATGGCCGGGGAGTTGAAGATCGTGTGAGTGTGACGCCCCGGGGTGAAGGTCGATCCGCCAACTTTCGCAATATAAGCCCGAGCGGAATAGGTGACAGGGGACCATGAGATGGTCAGTGGGGTGTCTCCATAGTCTTCGTTGGAGAGTTCCCTTACGCCAAGTGCAGCCAGCGGATAGGCTGCCGCTTCACCGTTGTAGTAAATGCCAACCACGCGATCGTCCGGGTAGAGCTCTTCGTCAGCATCCGCCGGGTCGATGAATTCAGCTTCGTTCGTTGGTCCCTGTCGCTGTCGTCCAGGGTTTTTTCTGAACCGCTCGTAAATCACGCCTTCCTGGGTTGGGAGAGTGATCGGTACTCTGAATGAGAAGTAGCCCCACCGTGCGAGGAAGTAGACCACGAATGCCGCGATATATGCGGAGATCACGAGGTCGAAGAAGTCCTGTCCGTCGACAGTGAATCCGATCAACGCCAACACGAATGCTGCGATGAAAACAGCCAGTGCCCGAGTTTTGGGCGGAAGCGTGATCCAGTAGGTTCTCATTGGGTAGATCGATCCTCTCGTTTCTTCGATTGTCTGATGTTATCGGGCGGAAGGTCGATTCGGGTCGAAGTATTGGTGTTTGCTGCGGGTATACTTCGCCACCGCTGAATCACCACTAATCGTAGGAGAGCTTCAATTGGTTGATGTCGTCGCACGGGTCTCGGACGACCTGCTCAAAAAGTACGAATCCATTTCAAACGCCACGGTGCTAGGTGCTCTTGCCAAGCGGGGGTACCTGAAGGTGTACATGAACGGTGTTCACAGTCTTGCGCCAGGTCGCCGACTGGTTGGACGTGCGGTGACCTTACGCTACTTACCATCTCGACCTGACCTCCAGGAGCACATCACCCGTGGATCACACGGCGAAGGATTTAACGAGACTCCTCGCTGGGACGCCCTAGAAGCTCTAACTCCTGGCGACGTTCTTGTCGCTGACTGCATGGGATTAGGCGGAACGTCGACCGGAGGAGATGTGGTGTTCTCCCGAATCGTTACACAGAAAGCCGCTGGGCTCGTGACTGATGGCGGTATTCGCGATGGTCACAAAGTCGCTCGATACGGCTACCCGGTTTACGGCGGTGGCAGCACCCCAACGATTGGTGAACCCAACGTGCTTCCTTACGAAGTGAACGAACCAGTCCAATGTGGTGGGGTTCTCGTTTGGCCCGGTGACGTGATCATGGGAGACGACGATGGGATCGTTGTACTTCCAGCACAACTCGCTGAAGAGATTTATGAAGAGTGTGCGTCCCACGACGAGATTGAAGCCGCAATTCTTGAGCACACACAGCGAGAAGGCATCTCTCCAAAGCATTTCTACCCGTTCAACTCTGAGACAGAGAAAATCTACGAAGAGTGGAAGAAACGCCACGGCAAGTAGTTTCGAGTCGGGAGGATCGCAGGTGAGCGACAGGCAGATACAAATATCGGCTGGCATGGTGACGATGACCGCAACTCTGAACGATTCAGAGACAGCCGATGCGCTTTGGGATGCACTCCCTTTCACGGGAAGTGCTCAAACTTGGGGTGACGAGGTTTACTTCTCCATTCCAGTTGAAGCTGAAGAAGCTCCCGACGCACAGGAAACTGTCGAGGCAGGGGCGATTGCTTTCTGGCCTCCGGGATCCGCCTTATGTTTGTTCTGGGGACCGACACCAATGTCGGCTCCCGGAGAAATTCGACCTGCTTCACCTGTGAATGTGATGGGCATGATTGATGGTGATCCGACCGAATTGGATGCTGTGCCGGGAGGCGCGGAGATAACGGTCGAAAGAGTGGGTGGCTAGGCTTTGGAGGATTCGCGTTATTCGGAAGTTCTAAGAGCTGCTTCCGCTGACGATTGGCATCGGGCGCACGAAGATCATCCATTCGTTGCGGCAATGGGCGATGGTTCACTCTCGCTTGAGCGATTTTCCTACTACATGCGACAGGATTATTTGTTCCTGATCGATTATTGCCGAGTGTTGGCAATTGCTTCAGCGAAGAGTCCTGATCTTGCATCGATGGGGCACTTCGCAGCACTGTTGGACGAGACCCTGAACTCCGAAATGGAACTTCACAGGGGATTCTGTGCCGACTTCGGAATAACTGTCGAAGAGTTGGAAGCTACTGTCGCTATGCCCGCCACAGTTGCCTACACAGACCATTTACTTCGATCCGGGTACGACGGTGGGATTGCCGAACTCGCGGCCGCTTTGCTCCCGTGTCAGTGGGGTTACGACGAGGTAGGTCGGTTACTCGAAAATCGGGATCGTCCTGATCCGAACTCGTTCCACTCTCGTTGGGTTACCGGTTACTGCGATCCTGAATACCGCAAACTCACCGGTTGGCTACGTGAGTTCGTAGACGATCTTGGCAGTCAGGCATCACCCGAATTGAAACAGAAAATGGACGATGTGTTCCGTGCCAGTACCCGGTACGAGTATCTTTTCTGGGACGCAGCCTGGAATCTCGAAACCTGGCCCGACGCATCTTCAAGTAGCTAGATCATGAGCAACATGCGTACCGCCTACTTCTATGGCGGCAAGGACATTCGAGTGGTCGAGGAGACAGTTCCTACTCCGGGCCCCGGTGAAGTCTTGTTCAAGGTCATGGCTGCCGGTGTTTGTGGTTCCGACTTGCACAACTACCGCGGTCACCGACAGCGTGAAGATGTTCCATGGCAGCAAGGTCACGAACTGGCAGGCGAAGTCGCTGGACTCGGTGAAGGTGTGAGCGGGTTCGAGATAGGACAACGCGTCGGGGTTGAAGCCGAGCACTTGCTGGGATGTGGCAACTGCCGACTCTGTGGTGATGGCCAATATCACCTGTGTCCTGATCGAGGTTTTAGACACGGAGAAAAGCAATCCAGTCACGGCTTCTCTCAGTACGATGTATGCGTTCCTGAGAATCTAAAACCACTGCCTGACGAAGTAGATTTCGATTCAGCTGCAATTCTTGATTGCTACGCATGCGGAGTTCACGCATCGAACAGAGTGCCGGACGTCGCCGGTGAAACGGTCGCAATAATTGGGGCAGGTGCCATTGCTCTTACATTAGGGCAGGTTCTCGCAGCACGAGGTGCCGAGCGAGTTGTAATGATCGCTACGCGGCAACAGCCGTTGGACGTTGCGATCGAATCAGGGGCAGCAACGCACGGTTTTCTGTCGACTGATGACGTGGTGAGCCAGATTCTTGATCTAACCGATGGTGAGGGTGTCGCCGTGACGTTTGAAACTGTCGGTGGGCGTACGCAGCTGATTCAGCAAGCTTTAGAGATGACCCGGACGGGGGGCGCAGTTTCGATTCTTGGATTGTTCACAAAGGACCAAACGATAGACCCTGCTCTTGCAATGCAGAAGGAAATCACGCTCCAGTGGTCGAACAGTTTTTCGAGCTGGAACGGCAAATCCGAGTACGACGAGTCGCTGGACCTACTTGTGGCAGGGAAGTTGAACCCGGCACCAATCATTACGCATCATTTTGGAATCGATGAAATAGAAACTGCGTTTGCGACTGCAGACGATAAACGGAGCTCTGGTGCAATTAGAGTCATCGTCATGCCATGGGGTTGACGAGGCAAACGCGCCTAGGTGAAGAAAGAGTGGAGCATGATTAATCGACGTGCCGACCAGGAACAATCAGACCGGTATCCAGGAGTTCCTAGATTCGCACTGGCCAGTGCAGAACTGGGGCAGGTTTCAATGCACGTTGGAGACCTGTCGTACCTGCCGGGGTATGGAGTTCCTCACCACTATCACACTGGTGGAGCCGAAGAGACACAAATCATGCTCGAAGGTGAGCTTGAATGCTGGGTGGATGGCAAGCGTGTGGTTGTTGGTCCTGGCGACACGGTCACAGCGCCTCCTGGCACTGGTCACGCGTTTCACAACCGAAGCGAGTCAGTTGGGCGAATGATCACGGTGTTCCCAGTCATCAATCCGGAGACCATCCATATTGATGATCCTGAACTGAACGATGCAACTGAGCACCCGGCAATCATCAAGGCCAATTCACGGCGAACCAAGTATGCGACGGGAGCGGAGGGAATCGACAAGATCGAACTTTCAGGCGATTTTTCAGGGGCGAAATCGACATATACATATTTCCTCGATATTCCTTCGCGAAAGAGTTTGCCGATTGAATCGTACGACCATGAGGTTGGGCTTTTTGTCGTGTCGGGCAAATTAGTTGGTGTCGCGGGTGAAGACGTTACCTTCGATACGAATGACTGCGCAGTTGTGGGACCGGGGCAGCAGTTTGGGTTCGCCAACCAGGAAGAAGAAACTGCACGGTTGCTGGTAATTCACCCGAAACTTAACCCATTTTCCGGTTGAGATACTCGCAATTGAGTAAACTAGCCCGTCCATTACCCGAACCTATCTGAGAGAGCGTTGCATGACAGTACTAAAACGTGGCGACCAACAAGAATCGTCGCCAATGCCGGGTGGAAAATCGTTGCTCATGGCTGGTGCCGATACCGGTGCCTCAATGGCAACGGTTGCAGACTTGACGGTCGAGCCGGGTGTTCGATCCGGTTACCACCTCCACCCCAACACCGAAGAGTCGATTTTCGTAGTTGAAGGAAACCTCGAATTCCGATTAGGTGACACCAAGTTCAAAGCATCGTCAGGCGACTGTGTCCTAGCTCCGCAGGGAATCGGGCACGGGCTTGAGAACATCGGTGACACACCGGCGCGCCTCATCACTATCTACCCAAACGCAAACCCTGAGCGAGAAGCATTGGAAGATGTCGAGTACACGGACGTCGAACCTGGTCCAAGTGTGTTCGTTCGTGGAAACGTGGAGCCGTACGAGTTTTTTGCAGGAATCATGCGATACGACATGGTTGGCGACTTCCTCGGGGCAAGCTCAACGTACTTGAGCGAGCTGACGTTCCAGCCAGGTTCTGTGGCTCCTAACCACTACCACCCTGCGCACGAAGAGTCGATGTTCTGCATGGAAGGCGAACTGGTCGCCGTTTACGAGGACGACAACAGCGTTCCATTGGAAGCAGGTGACTGCTTTACCTGTGAAGTCGGTATTCGACACGGCATTTACAACGCTTCCAACAGAGAAGCGAAACTGCTTGCGATTCACCCGGTATTGAATCCTCCACCGCGTGTGGATGTCGACTAGTATCTGATTGTTTACGAACTGAAAAACACGCTCTCAATCTAATTGTGGAGCGTGTTTTCAGTTAACCTGTCGCTCATGCAATGGGATCCCACTCAATACCTTAAATTCGCCGACCATCGTCTTCGCCCAGCCATCGATCTAATGGGACGGATTACTCTCGAATCTCCAAATGTGGTTTATGACCTCGGAGCAGGTACAGGGACGATCACGGAAATGCTGGCGAGTCGGTGGCATGATGCGAAAGTGATCGGCGTCGACAACTCTCCCGAGATGCTTGGTGAAGCAAGCAAACTTGGCACAAATGTTGAGTGGCAGGTTAGCGATCTGGCTGAATGGATTCCCGATCATCATCCCGACCTAATTTATTCAAACGCGGCGCTTCATTGGCTGGGTGATCACGAATCTCTGTTCACCCAGTTGGTCGAATACCTCGAAACAGGAGGAGTCCTAGCAGTCCAAATGCCAAGGAATTTTCAGGCTCAGTCCCACACTTTGATAGCAGAAGCTGTGAGATCGGGACCTTGGAGAGAGAAACTTGAACCGCTATTGAACCCGAGCCCTGTCGAACCACCTGACTACTACATCAGGATCCTGAAACCCTATACGGAAACCCTGGATGTTTGGGAGACGGAGTATTCGCAAATCCTGACGGGACCTAATCCAGTCAAAGAATGGACCAAGGGCACCTGGTTACGTCCGTTGCTCGCAGCGCTAGGGCCGCCTGAGCGTGATCAGTTCGAATTGAAGTACTCAGAACTCGTCCGTGATGCCTATCCACCGATGTCAGACGGGAGCACTGTTTTTCCGTTCCGTCGCCTGTTCATCGTTGCTACCAAGAAGTAGCCACACCTTCCGCAAACCCTCAGCACATGTTGGCGTAGACCCACACGGGGTGTGAAGGTGTGTGCGCATAACGGCAATTATCAGACACATTTACTCTGCCCTGTAGTTAGTGAAGTTATCTAGACGGCCCCCCCCCGGCGAAGTGCCTGGATAACGGCACCAGGTATCAACGGAGCTGGTTCAACTGAATGAGCAGCAAACAGCGCGGAATCACAGGACTGAAAACAGCGATCTTTTTGATTATTACGAGAATTCTTCGTTCAGCTGTTTAGAAATCCATGTTTACCAATTCGTTCATCCCACTAAGAAACAGCCTATATGCATGATTTTTCTTACGGCTGATGGACCTTCATTTTAAGTTGCAACTGAAGCTCAGATGCGACCTGATGGTTTAGGCGTATATTCGTGTGTATACGCCATTGGCAGGGGGAAAAACTTGTAGGGAAAGTAGGACACTCGATCCAGTAGTCGTAGTTCAGCGAGAGATTTTTGGAAAAAATTGCCTATATAGCTGTAGCCGGCGCCCTCGGGACACTGGCGCGGTACGGTTTCTTAGTTTTCTTTCAGCGCCAGGGATACACAGGTTTACCCTGGGGCATATTTTTCGCAAACATGCTGGGAGCTTTCCTTTTTGGATTTATCTGGGCTGCGCTGGAAGAACGAGGAGTAACTAACGAGAACCTCCGAGCTTTCGCCCTGGTTGGGTTCATGGGAGCATTTACGACGTTCTCTACATTCGCATTTGAGAACGTACAAATGGCCCGCTCAAGTGAGTGGGGATGGTTCGCTACCAACATGATCGCTACTAATTTTGGCGGACTGGTGTGCATCTACGCAGGATTCAAACTCGCCAGGGTGATTTAGTGCTCATTCCTAGCTGGCGTATTAGAAACACTTTGGACCAGCTAATGACCTTTACCATGCGGGGCGTTTTCGCGTGTTAGAGTTCCTGATCGCATCTTGGCAAGAAAAAACGAATCCTAAACGTCTCACTATATAGTCGTGGGCGCAACCCACCCTATGGTGTCAATTCCTGGGCGTCAATGACGACCTGAGTATGCAACATATTTAGGTCTCCGTTCGGGTCCTCATAGAGGCCGTAACCGGCGGTGATGGCGACTGGTTCGCCCGGTGCACTCATACAAAACTCCACGTGATTGTCGTTGTCGAATGCGTCCGCAAGCAGCATCGCAACCCGAACCTCGCCGCTTGCATACTCCACCGTGGTCCCAAGACGGTGCGACTCGTCGAGTTCTGCTCCCCCGGGACCTGAGACGCCCCCTTCCCAAGTCGTTTTGATGATGTGATCCATATCGGCAGGGCATTCATCTGTGCCCCCCGCCGGGAGCTCGGAGATGAGATAGTGCTCCGCCAATACGATGGAAGGACCAGCGGCGAGAGGAACCACCGTTTCAAACAGGGCCCCCTTCGCATCAACGTCATCATCGGTCAACAGTGTGCCAACGATCTCGACTCCAACCGGAGGATCATCATCGCTGGCAAACTCCCCAAGCAGAAGGATCGTCCTTCGCTCTTCCGCCTCGTCCGCAGGCGCTAGCGTGGCGCAGTCAACCGGGCTTTCTGCTCCGGAGGTGCGATGGACGACAAACACAGAAGGATCAAGCAGTGCTGGTAGAGGGATCCGCCGATCAAGCACAATCGGCATTCCATCCTGGAGACCGAATCCACATCCGAAAAACACACCTGGGACACCGTTGTCCAGTCCAAAAAATGCGGAGAGGATATGTACGCTCTCAGCCCCTCCGTCCATGGTGGTGCTACCGTCTTCGGCACTGCCGGTATCCTGGACGGTTCCGTCGCTATCTCCATTGCATGCTGCCAGCAGCGCCCAGGTCACGATGCCTATAACAAAAGCCCAGTTCTTCAACGACGTCTCCGTTTTATAGCCAAACGCGTAGGTCTATCTGTTGCTCGGCCACATACTACGAAGTTCCCAAAGATCTAGTTTTTTATGGACCCTCTGGACCTTCCAGACACTAAATGTTTAAGTCGATTTGAAAGCAATTGTGAACCGTTTGTGAAAAAGACGCGAAAAGACCCCGGTGGACACCGAGGTCTTGTTGCTCTGAAGTCTAGCTGGCTCCCGAGGCAGGATTCGAACCTACGACCCGCTGATTAACAGTCAGCTGCTCTACCGCTGAGCTACTCGGGAACGAGTGTTTGCACGTGATGTGCATATGGACGCCGCTTTTCGAAGTACCACGCGATGATACCTCGCAAATATCAATTTGGCACGAGGGAACTGAATGTTGTTTTTAGTGACATGTGTCGAATTACAACCCGAGTCCCTGAAGTGTATGCGATCACTAAACCCCAAGGGTCACCGCAACGATCTCAGGTAGGCAACAACTCCGGCGATATTTTCACCGCCAAGCGCCGGAATTCCGGGCGTGAATATCGACAGCAACTAAGTCACGAGAACGCCCATGACTGTTGTTTGCAATCAGACTAAGCCTTATTGATGCGGCTGATTTTTTCGTCAGTCTGAAAGGGCTTAGGGACCTAGACGGTGGCCCCAATTTACGCGCTTAAGGGAGAAGATCTAGGCCATCGGGCGCTGAGACGATCATTACAGCAATATCAGCCGTCTCAGATTTCGATTTGAGTTGCTGAAGCTCAGACAAACCATCCAAAATCGGCATGATCAGGTCTAGGGGCACTGGTTAAGGGTCTGTGTCCTGATTTTCGTTAAACACAGACCCTGTCAACATATTGGATGACATTTTGTAAGGCGTGTTAGAGTCGGGCGACCGGCAGCATCTGGATTTCAGAATTGTCGTTGACGACGAGGGTTCTCTCAATGTTCAGATGATCTCCCAGACCGTAATCCATACTCGTATTGATCACCTAAAACGGGTCACGACGTAATGCCGTTCCATGGTCAATCACCGTGAATCCGATCAATTATTTTGTGAGGACTTGAGACTAATTTCTTCAGTATCATCCTCATGGTTGATCATGGCTGTCACTTGCTTATTGAGGCAACCGAACTGTGCAGTTAATTGTCCAGCAGCGGGAGTAGTGTTTCTTCGATCTCTACCTTCGTGACGAACGCTTCGTATCGTCCACGGACGATGCCGTCGGAATCAACGATGAACGTCCAAGGTTCCGTACTGAAATTCCACTCGCGTATTACCGGGGCTTCAATACCTAGGGATGGGTCGCCTGTTGCAACCATTTCATCAGGGTTGTCGAAGATTTCTACATGGATGAAGTTACAGGTCTCTCGGTGTATTTCCTCCAGCTGGCCAAGCACTCGCGTTTGAGGCCCGCAAGTACCAGACTGGCAGTAGGCCGGGGTGGAGAAGGTGATGACGGTAGGTTTCTTGCTCGCAACGGCTTCATCAAAACTGATCTGGTACAAATCGAAATCAGGGTCGGGGTCACTGGTGATCATCTTCAGATCTTCCCTGGACTCCGCAACCTTAGTCACCGATAAAGGTGCTGGATCACCGATGTTAGGAGCCTCGGTTGCCGACTTAACCAAAACACCGGAAGAAGCTGGCTGAAATGATTCGTCGGTCGTGGAGTTGATCTTGATCTTCCACAGACCCACCCGATCGAACGTCATGGTTGCAGTGTAAATTCCGCTTCGAGTAGGCCAGGGTCGCCATGTTAGATCATCGACTACAAACTCTTCCTCTGAGTCTGGTGGTGAATAGGTGACCCGCAAATCATTCCCTCGGTCGTCGTACCGACTCCCATCTGTTAGTCGGATGTTGAGCGGGACGCGGTTTACTCCAATAGCAGTGTCTGAGGTTGTAGCAAATACGACCAGAGACTTATGCTTTTCTGGTTTTTCGACACTGGAACAAGCTGCGAACAGAAATGCTGCTACCGTGGCAGCCAGCATTCTCAAAAGAATTTGAGTGCGGGAGTTTTGGATCTCGGAAATGTTTAGCATCCTGAATACGATAAACAGATGAGCTACAGGATGTCGATGTAATTCCCTCGAGGCCCTGCAATCTTGCTAGTGTTTTTGATCTCGAAACTTGTCAGTCGGTTCACGTTATGACTCGAAGGTTTTACCTCAATTCACATCGAATGAGTTGGTACCCTGGCAAATTATCTAGCGGCGAACTCTGATGCTGTCGCTACGCAAAACGGTTCGATCTGACATTTTTCTACGCGATGGCAGCTTTTGGGAGCGATTTTCTGCCGAAGAACCATGCGTAAACGGCTTCCATGAAGAGAGTGAGTGACCATGCTCCCGCACCGACCCAAAGGCCATTGAGATCGGTGAAATTGACCGTGAAGACAACCCAAACGATTAGGGTGATCAGGCGCAGCACGTTGACATAAATTATCGGACGAGTGGTTCTGGTTCTCATCAAGGCTGCTGAGTACAACTGCTCCACTACCAGAGCGATGGGCAGTATCGACAGTAGACGGAACCCGATAGAACTGAGCTCCTTGAGTCTGCCTTCAGCACCCATGATGTCGCCAATCACGAGATCGGTGATCGGTGGGATGTAGGCAATAACGGCAACAACGACGTACGTGATCGCGCCGACCGCTAGTGCAAAACGACGAACCCTGAATGGATCATATTTACTGGCGAAGAGTGCAAGTGCCGTGTTCTGCGTGCCGTTTGTAGCCACGGCTATCAGCTGGAACACTCCGAACGCCATTGCCACCGCTGCGATTGAAACCTCGGGTTCGGGCGAGCGTGCCATACCCGCGTTGAGAATCGGTTGAGTCCCTGCTGGGAGCATTGCGGCGAACAGTAAGGGCCAAAAGAATGCGGTCATTGCACGAAGAGAAATATCTGTCGTGCTGGTAATTCCTTCGAAGTTCCTGAGCGGTTTTGCCGATAGAACGGCCAGCACTAAGACTTCGGCGAGAGTGCCGAAAAGCATTGCGGCGGCGGCAATGTTTGCTCCTTCGAGCAACTCAGTTGCGAACAGCATGAAGGCGACGACCACCACTGTTGCCGCGCCCGACGCGGTGCCAATCCATGCCAGCTTTGGTCGGTTGATTCGAAGCACCGATCCATAGAAGTGCATCTTGAGGATCAGCAGGGCAGGTAAGGGCACAAGCCAAACGAGCGCCGACGCTGCGTTGTCTTTCAGATCCCCAGTGACCGAAAAGACCTTCGTCAGGAGAAATTCAGTTACTGGCGGGGAGATAACGAGCAACGCGATAACGGTTACGACCACGATCCAGACGCCGATGAATTTTCTTAGCTTGCTAAGAGAAAGTTGGTTATCGAAATAGACGAGAGTGAGTTGCTGGACACGGAGTTGAGGCAGGCCAACGAACATCGCAATCGATAGTGCTAGTCCGTATCCCCCAATTGCCGCTTCAGGTGACTCGGTACGGGTGAGGATTGCCGATAAAAGCGGCATCAGAGCTGTCACCACCGTCATGTTTGCTGCGGTCGGTAGAAGCAACGAGACGGCGTGCGTTATGAACGAACGTTCGGTTTCGGCGGATTTTAAGTTGCCGGTTGCGGTTTGGTCGGTCAGCGCGGATCGAGAAGAGTTGAGGGTTGGTCAGGTGTTTTACGGTACACGCGTCCCAAGGGCGGGGTGACGGTTGCGCAGCGTCAGTTATCGCAATTTCGCGTACTGTGGGCAACTAATCTGGTGGTCGTTGACCATTCCCGATGACTGCATGAAGGCGTAGACGATCGTTGGGCCAACGAAGGTCATGCCTCGTTTTTTGAGGTCTTTGCTCAGAGCATCAGAAATTTCGGTTTCTGCGGGAACATCGCTCATTGACTTGCGATGAGGTTGAAGTGGTTTATCTTCTACGAACGACCACAGGTATGAATCAAGCGATCCGCAATCTTCCTGGATTTTCAACACAACGTTCGCGTTCTTGACCGCAGCATTCACTTTGAGCTTATTGCGAATAATGCCTTCGTCTTGAAGCAGAGAATCGATCTTTGATTGGTCGTAGTTCGCAACCTTTTTGATGTCGAAATTGTCGAAAGCTGAGCGGTATCCCTCACGTCGCTTCAGGATCGTCTCCCAGCTTAGACCTGCCTGTGCACCTTCGAGAATCAGCAGCTCGAACAATTGGCGGTCGTCGTAAATTGGGACTCCCCACTCATCGTCGTGGTAGTCCTCGTAGATTTTCAAACCGGTACCAAAGCAACGCGTGTCATCTGTGTTGGTCATCAGCGGATGTTACAGGGATGGTCGAGTAACCACGACACGGTTGGCAGGATGGCGAGATGGGAAGTAACTTCGTATATACGAACTAATCGCGTAACATAGAAACTGGTTCACGGTTAAGCTACTCGTTGATAATTTCGAACACGCGAGGTTCATATGGCTGATCAGAAGAGTAATACAGTTCCGCGCCTGACACAGGCGATGGAAAACTACTTGCTATCGATCTACGTCGTTCAAGAACGTGGAGTCCGAGTCACCAACTCCACGTTGGTTGAGCAATTAAGGCGAGTGCCCGCGAGTGAAAACCTTGGCACGTCGCTCCCTGCGGTGTCAGGAATGCTTCGTCGCATGGAGAAAGAAGGATTTCTTCGCCTGGGCGAAACGCGAGAGATTGATCTTACGAATCGTGGACGCCAGCTTGCTGAGTCGATGATTCGCAAGCACCGGTTGGCGGCGCGCATGGTCGTCGACCTGCTCGACGTTCCGCTGCAAGAAGTGGATGCCGAAGCTCACATGCTTGAGCACGCGTTGTCGGACAGTCTTGAGCAACGGATTCAAAAGCGATTGGGTAATCCGAAACAGGATCCTTTTGGTCAGCCAATACCCGGTTCGGGCTACAAAGAGCCACCAGGCGTGGTTACTCTCGACAGCGCTCCAACCGGAACTCGCATGGTTGTCGAGCGCATTCCAGAAGATGACGCCGAGCTCGTCGGTTATTTAGAGGAATCGGGAGTTCTGCCAGGGGTCGAGATTACGGTTACCGAGGTAGCCCCTTATCGAGGTATTGTGAGTCTCGGCATTGATGGTCGGAATGCCGTGCTCGGCTACAACGTTTCGAACGAGATACGGTTGCGACCGGTTTAAACGCACTCCTGAGATCTTGAATCGAGTTGGGGATGACGAAAATCTCCACAAAATTGACTCTTCGACAAGTTCAGGATGAGGTTTGATTAAGGATTAGCTCTTAAGACCTAATCCCTCGATGCTGGAACTACGATGTGGATGCCGCACTCTTTGGCATCGGGATCGCCTTCCCACCACCAGCGACCGGCTCGAATATCTTCGCCTGGCTCAACGGCACGGGTGCATGGTGCACAGCCCAGTGATGGGTATCCCTTGTCATGCAGTTCGTTGTACGGAACCTGGTTGTCGTCGACGAACTTGCGAACATCTTCGAACGTCCAGTTCGCAAGAGGATTGATCTTGTAGTTCGAGTGAGCTTCATCCCATTCAACAATGTTGATCGACCCACGGTCCATGCCCTGATCTCTACGTAACCCGGTGACCCATGCCGAAACGCCGCTCAATGCACGCCCGAGTGGTTCGACTTTTCTGATTCCGCAGCAGAACTCACGGTTCGCCTTTCCTTTATAGAAGAGGTTGTTTCCGCGTTCCTTAACCATTTCGGCAACCGAATTCATATCCGGATAGAAAAACTCGATATCGACGCCGTATCGCAGCTTGGTTTGGTCCAATAACGAGTAGGTCTCGGTTGGCAATCGCAAGGTGTCGAGCGTCATGACTCGAGCTTTTTCGTTGACTGTCCAGTAGATGTGGAACAGTGCCTGATCTTCAAGACCAAAACTCGACATTTGTGCCGCATCACTTCCGAAAGTCTTGTCGACCCACTTCATTACCTCTTCGGTTGAAGCGAATTCGAGCCGTTCGTTGATGGACTTCAGTTCTTCTTCAGAAAATATCGGGGCATCAAGTGCCATGCTGTTGTCTCTCAGAAAAATAAAACCCTCGAATCGGTTCAATTCGAGGGCGCTGACAATGCGTTTGTTAGTTCGGCGGGTAGGTCTAATCGCTCTCGATCAAGATCGGGTGCGACACGAACAGTTTTGAATGTTTTGGAGAGCGAAATTCATGCTGGTTCGAGTATAGCACCGGGGATATTTCCAGCGTTCATCAAATAAGTTCGATTGTTCGATAGACCAAGGCGATGCACGGTCATAGAATTGTCCGACACCATATAGCCGGTGGAACACACGAAAACCGTCTAAAAACGGAGTCACTAATGACATCGACATTGAATCCCGAAACCCTGAGCGGTGAGCGGATTGAAGAACTCCAGCAAATTGCTGGCGACCACATGTTCATGCACGCAGCTCAGATCAATGACTGGCGTGGGAACCTGAAGGTCTATGTCAAAGGTGAGGGTGTTTGGGTTGAGACTGCTGACGGGCAGCGACATCTCGATGCCATGGCAGGTCTCTGGTACAAGTCGGCTGGATACGGTCGAACGGAAATCGCAGACGCGGTTTATGCCCAAATGACGGCAATTGATTCTCCCCCTGCCGGGTCGTCGACAATACCTCAGATCGAACTTGCCGGAAAGGTTGCAGAGCTGTACCCGGATCACGGAGCACGTTCGTTCTTCGTAAGTGGTGGCTCAGAGGCGGTCGAGACTGCTGTGAAGATGGCGAAGAAATATTCGCAACTGAACGGCAAAGGCATGGCTTTCAAGGTAATCAGCCGCAGGTATTCGTACCACGGTGGTACCGCAATGTCGGTAAGTCTTGGCGGGAACCCGGCAGCAGACCCGATGGGTCCACTAATGCCCGGCGCACTTCACGTGACCAACTGGGAGTCGTACAGACTGCCTTACCAAGGCGACCCTGTTGATGTGGCAATCAAGTGCGCCAACGAATTTGAAACAGTTATCAAGCACCAGGGGCCTGAAACCGTCGCAGCAATGATCGCTGAGCCGATTTCGGCGGCATACGGGATTCAGGTTCCACCTGCTGAGTACTGGCAACGACTTCGAGAAATTGCCGACAAATATGAAGTTGTCTTGATCGCAGACGAGGTGATCACAGGGTTCGGTCGAACCGGAGAGTACTTTGCGCCGATGAACTGGGGTGTTCAACCTGATATCACGACCGTGGCTAAAGCAATCACTAGCGGTTACGCACCACTCGGTGCTGCGATTGCCACTAAGAAGATTGCAGACTCGTTTATTGGTGGTCCGAACGAAACGTTCAAGCACCTGATTACTTTTGGTGGTCACCCGATCGCATCAGCTGCAGCACTGGCTAATTTGAAGATTTTCGAGCGAGAAGATTTGGTGGGTAACTCGAAGCGAATGGGAACGTACTTGTACGAACAACTCCAGTCGCTTCGTTCGCACAAATCAGTAGGTGATGTTCGAGGCGGTTTGGGTTTGCTGGCAGCGGTCGAATTGGTTGCCGATCGTGACTCGAAAACTCCATTCCCGGCAGAGGCTGGATTGGCGAAGAAATTACCGAAACTTTTGTTCGACAGAAACATGGTGAGTTTCAGGGCCGGAGACGTAATAACACTGTGCCCGCCGCTCTCTATCAATAAGGACGAAATTGACTTCATTGTGAGCGCCATAGATGGTGCTCTCGACGGGCTCGAAAATGATCTTGGGATTTAGAAATCGTTAACAAGCGTTTACTTATAGCTTTCGATTCCAAAATTTGTTATCGTGCCCGTCACTTCCGCGTTTCAATTTGTGAAACGGGGTAGTTATTTGGCAAATGATCGCGGTTACTTGAACGGGTTTTGCTGTTCATTTGACCGTCGGGGCAACTAGTAAAGGGACCCAGAATGGCAGAATCCACAGATACCGCTGTTGAAGAGCAGAATGCTACTGAGACAACGGCAGTGGACACCGATGGTTTCGGCCAAAGCGCCGTACAAGACGAAATCGTTCTTGACCTGAAAAACCTTCAGACTCACTTCACCACCCGATGGGGAACAGTGAAGGCTGTTGATGGTGTGAACTACCACGTAAGACGTGGTGAGACACTCGGTGTCGTAGGAGAATCCGGATCAGGTAAGTCGGTTACAGCACTTTCACTGATGCGACTTGTACCTTCACCTCCAGGAAACATTGTTGGCGGTGAGGTAATTCTCAATGGTCGAAACATTCTCGACCTCAGCGAACGTGAAATGACTCAGGTCCGTGGTGGTGAGATCTCAATGATCTTGCAGGACCCAATGCAGGCATTGAACCCTGTGTTCACGATTGAGAACCAGGTTGGTGAAGCGATCAAGATTCACCAGGGTCTCAAGGGTCAAGCACTTTTCGACAAAGTCGTTGACTCACTTCGCAAGGTTCGAATTCCTGCCCCGGAATCTCGAGCCAAGGACTACCCACATCAGCTGTCAGGTGGAATGAGACAGCGTGTTGTGGGTGCTATCGGAATTTCATCATCACCTTCCGTGATCATTGCCGACGAGCCGACTACATCGCTCGACGTAACGATTCAGGCTGCATACCTCCGACTGCTTCGACAGATTCAGCAGGAAGAGGGAGTAGGAATCATCTTCATTACCCACGACTTCGGTATCGTGGCGAAGATGTGTGACCGTGTTGCAGTTATGTACGCGGGTCGAATCGTTGAGTTCGCAGACGTACGAACTATTTTCAACGAACCTCTCCACGAGTACACCAAGGCGCTGATCGGATCAGTTCCGAAGCTCGAGGAAAAAACTGGTCGATTGCCGCAGATTGAGGGTCAGCCACCGCTGCTCTACAACCTGCCTGCTGGAGACGCATTTGCTCCACGATCAACCCTGGACTTCAAACCTGAGGATGCGGCACGACGCCCACCCCTGGTAGAGGTCAAGGAAGACCATTGGGTACAGCTTTCACGAAGCTCAGTTGCGGACTACGACAAATACGCACACATGATGCCGCCTGAAGGCGAAGGCGAAGGCGAATAGCCGCCCGTTTAAGCTAGAACCTGAAACTGGAATAGATAAATAACTATGACAACTGAAGCAATACAAATCCCAGATGCACCTGGCATCAAGGCGGACTCGGACCCGATCATTCAGATCCGTAACCTCCGAAAGTGGTACCAGGTTGGTGGTGGATTCCTCGGATTCGGTGACAAGGTCTACCTGAAGGCCGTTGATAACGTCAGCTTCGACATTGAGCGAAACAAGACGTTTGGTCTGGTTGGTGAGTCAGGTTGTGGTAAGACCACTACTCTGAAGCTCCTGCTCGGTCTCGAAACACCTACTAGCGGTCAGATCTTCTACGAAGGTGAAGACGTCTCGACAATGTCGAAGGCAGGACGCACAGAGTTCCGCAAGTCGGTACAGGCTGTGTTCCAGGATCCATGGTCCTCACTGAACCCTCGAATGCGAGTTCGATCCATCGTTGGTGAGCCACTCGAAATTGCCACCACGATGACCAAAGGGCAAATTGCTTCCCGTGTTGGTGATCTCCTCAGTGAAGTTGGTTTGAACCCATACCAGGCAAACCTGTACCCACACGAATTCTCAGGTGGACAGCGACAGCGAATCGGTATTGCCCGAGCACTGGCACTGAACCCTAAGGTAATCGCACTTGACGAGCCTGTATCAGCTCTCGACGTTTCAATTCGTGCTCAGATCATGAACCTGCTGGTTGACCTGCAGGAAGAGCACGGTCTGGCTTACCTTCTTGTTGCTCACAACCTGGCAACAGTTCGATACATGTGCCACGACATGGCAGTCATGTACCTCGGCGTTGTTCAGGAAGCTGGAGAGACTGAGAAGATCTTCAACAACCCGATGCACATTTACACGAATGCTCTAGTTTCGGCAGCACTTCCTTCTCACCCTGACATTCAGCGTGAAGAGTTCCTGCTCCCAGGTGAGGTGGTTTCACCGATCAACCCACCACCAGGTGACGTGTTCATGACTCGAACGCCGCTTGAAGTTGATCCTAACCATAAGTGGGCGAACGAGCGACCACCTCTGGTTGAAATGGAGCCTGGACACTGGGTTGTAGAAACCCCATGGTCACTGGCTGCTGATGCCGGACTCAAGGTTGAGCTCACAGGTCACGCAGGCGTTTAGTTCACTAGAAATAATGAATTCGAATGACCGAGGTTATTACCTCGGTCATTTTGTTTACTGATCTTGTCTCATCATGACGTTCTTCCTGCCACTCAGCATAGGTTTATCGAGTCGTTTCTGGCTTCCACTCAATTCGACCGTAGGCATCGGAGGCTAGTAGGTCCGTCGCAGCTGTTGACTTGAGATCTATAAATTCAGCGGATATGTAGGCTCGTTGGCTGCCAAACGCAACAGAACCGCGGACAACTTGATCGTTGGAACCGCGGTTCTGAACTCAATTCCGTTTGGCTCCCGGGCCTGGATTCGAACCAGGATTGGAGGATTCAAAGTCCTCTGTCCTACCATTAAACGACCCGGGAACGCATAACTTCTAGGATAAGCGAAATGGCGTGAAGTGTAAGTTCATCTGCCGGTCACTTTATTTCATTTCGCTAGATTGATACTTCAAATCGAGTGTGCCGGCTGGCCTAGAGTTTCGATATGAGTCTTGGTTGGTTGCGACGGATCGATCGATAGTCGAACGATTCGCATATCCGGTAATCTCAGCGGCGAAGATGGGGCGTAAGAAGACGTCGCTAGTCTCAAGCGTCGTTAGTAGCGAAGAGCCATAGTCGCCTGCCGACCGTATCATCAATTGGTCGACCAACTTGTATTTCGTGGTTTTATGGGCATATGTACGATAAGGAAACTGTTCGAACACGCTCATCGGTAAAGCAACTACTTTGAGTTCTAGCTCAACCCCATTACTCCAGGTACGTAATCTACGAACCTCGTTCAAAACTGCGGAGGGAACCTTAACCGCAGTCAACGATGTTTCGTTTGATGTAAACCACGCAGAGACGCTCGGAATTGTTGGTGAGAGCGGTTGTGGGAAGAGCGTCACTGCGTTGTCGATCATGGGATTAGTACCCAATCCACCGGGACTTATCGAGCAAGGTGAAGTGCTGTTTGAAGGGCGAGATTTACTTAAGATCAGCGACACTGAAATGCAAGATGTGCGCGGTAACGGAATCGGCATGATATTCCAGGAGCCAATGTCGTCACTGAACCCGGTGCTGTCCATCGGTCGGCAAATAACTGAGCCATTAGAAGTGCATCTCGGAATCGGTGGAAGCAGAGCGCTGGATAGGGCAGCGGAACTCCTGGAAATGGTCGGGATTGGCGATCCTCGCCGCAGATTGTCGGACTATCCACATCAACTAAGCGGCGGACAACGCCAGCGAGTAATGATCGCTATAGCGTTGAGTTGTGAACCCAAACTTCTGATTGCCGATGAAGCGACAACTGCGCTCGACGTGACGATTCAAGCTCAAATTCTTGAGTTGATGAAAAATCTGACGTCCCAGCTTGGTACAGCGTTGATGATCATTACCCACAACCTTGGAATCATTGCGCGATATGCCGACCGTCTCAATGTCATGTACGCAGGAAAAATACGTGAGACGGGGAGTGCCGAAGAGGTTTATCTGAATCCTGCACACCCGTACACGGTGGGCCTCCTGAATTCAGTGCCCAGGCTCGATCAAACAGAATCGGGAAGGCTCGATCCGATCGAAGGTGAGATACCGGACCTGCTCAATCTTCTTTCAGGATGTGCATTTCAACCTCGCTGTCGCTTCGCGACCGATGCGTGTAAGAAATTAGAACCCATGTTGGAAACAGCGGCGTCTGGCCAACGGGTTGCCTGCTTTGAATCTCAAGCAGTGGCAAACGCAGTCGCGAGCGCCCGATCATGACAGTCGAAGCCGTTCGCCCAGATAGTTTTTCGACTAGCGAATCCGATTCCCCGCTTCTGAGTGTAAGGGACCTGTCGGTTCATTTTCCGATCAAGCGAGGTCTGATCGTCCAGCGTGAAGTCGCACGTGTTAGAGCGGTTGACGGCGTTTCGTTCGACATCAGTGCTGGCGAAACTCTCGGTCTCGTTGGTGAAAGCGGATCAGGTAAAACGACAACAGCGAAGGCTGTAATTCAACTCAACAAACCTGCAGGTGGAAGCATCGCGTTTGAGGGGCAAGAGTTGATTGGCTTGTCGAATTCGCAAATGCGACCAGTGCGACGAAAAATGGGCATGGTGTTCCAGGACCCCTATGGCTCGCTGAATCCTCGTATGCGCGCAGGCGATATTGTTGGAGAGCCACTGAAGGTTCACGGGCTTACTGACTCGAAATCTGACCATCAGCAACAAATTGCCTCGCTACTCACAACCGTTGGGCTCAATCCCGCGATGGCAGAGCGGTATCCGAACGAGTTTTCAGGTGGGCAAAGGCAGCGACTGGGAATAGCGCGTGCAATTGCTGCTCGACCAGATTTGCTGATCCTTGACGAAGCTGTCTCGGCGCTCGACGTATCGATTCAAGCCCAAATACTGAACCTGTTGCAAGACCTTCAAGAGAAGTATCGACTCGCCTATTTGTTCATTGCACATGACCTGTCGGTAGTTCGGCATGTCAGCGACCGGATTGCCGTGATGTACCTTGGCAAGATCGTAGAGACTGCTCAAAGCAAAGATTTATACGAGCGTCCGTTACATCCGTACACACAAGCACTGCTTTCAGCGATCCCGACCCCGGACCCGGTATTAGAACGGTCGCGAACAAGAATCATTTTGCGTGGAGACGCCCCTAGTCCGCTATCACCTCCACCTGGCTGTCGATTTCACACGCGTTGCCCGATAGCGACGGAGCGATGTTCAGCTGTCGATCCTGAGTTGCGTTTCACTGAGCCTGACCAGTCGGTCGCTTGCTTGCTGGCCGATGGTTACGAAGTCGCTGAATAAAAAGAGCGACCGAGAAACAGTCGCTCTTTCAGTTTCGTGTGCGAGAGTTTTAGCTGACTTTCATTTTTGACACGGCATTTTCATTCAATTCGATGCCCAGTCCCGGTCGATCGGAGAGGTGCATTACACCTTTCACCGGAATCACGCTGTCGCCGTACAGTTCAGCAACATCATCGAGTGGACCCGAGAATTCGGTTGAGAACTCATGAGGCCGGGTTGCGTTTAGCGTCGATGCATAGGTGTGAAGTGACGCCATTGAGTTAATTCCAGCCTGAGGACTGTGGGGCATCACAGGCTTATTCCAGGTGAGAGCAAGTTCGTAAATTCGCTTTACCTCGGACGGACCGCCTGCACTCAGGATGTCGGGCTGAAGAATGTCTACGTTCCCGAGTTCGATCAGACTGTAGAACCACCAGCGGTATGGGTCTTGCTCTCCGGCTGAGACAGCCACATCCAATGCGTCCGACACCTGTCGTAGCCCTGGGAGATCCCAGTTTGGAAGAGGCTCCTCAAAATGATCTATGCCTAGCTCCTCGAACTTTCGACCTTGCTGAATCGCCGTGCTGACTGAGTAACCGTTATTAGCGTCGAAACCAAGGTATTGACCGTCTGACAGGAACTCCCGCACGAGCTTGAATATTTCGTAATCCTTGGTCGGGTTCGCGTCCTGCCTCCAACCCTTCCAGTCCATCCGTATCTTGAAGGCAGTAAATCCCATGTCGTAGCCAACTTTTACGATGTCGAGCATTTCCTGTGGCGTGAACTTCCAGCCCGATCCGGTACTCCAGTAAAGCTGAATTTCTTTGCGAGTTGCACCACCCATTAGGGTGTAAACCGGCTTTCCGGTTTCCTTACCCATAAGGTCCCATAGTGCAACGTCGATGATTCCGACGACGTTTGCTGGCAAATTGAAGAGTCGATCGTCTTTACCCAGCGCAAGCATCTCCCAGTGACGGTCGATCTGGAGAGGATCCTCTCCGATAAGTGCTGGCTTAATGATGCTTTCCAGATAGGCATCGAAAATGGATCCATTTCGTCCAGGCACAACCTTGTTTGGGCCCGGACCTTCCGCCCAGCCTTCAACTCCAGCGTCCGTTTGGACTCGTACGAGGCTTTTGCCTGTTGTTAAAGGAGTAGCGGTAATGTCCGTGATCTTCATTGGTTTTCTCCGGGCAGCACACCCGTGTTTTGAGGTTTAGAACGCTGGATACTGGTATCGACAGATAAAACAGATCAAACGAATGACCTGTTTTGGCGCTCCGCATACTTTACTGAAACCGGAGTACGAATGGGAGAATTTTTTGCAGACAGACGACCGGCCAATTCCTCGGGTGTTACAGCACTTGGGGACAGGCGACGTTCTCCACATCCGCAAAAAAACGTAGGTCAACCACACTACATTTTTGAAAATCCTGCTTACAATAGAGTACTGGTTTGGGGCCTTAGCTCAGTTGGGAGAGCGCCTGCTTTGCAAGCAGGATGTCGCGGGTTCGAGTCCCGCAGGCTCCACCAAATCGCAAATTCTCGGTTCAACATCGGCGTTTCGACGTCGATGTTTTGTTTTAACCATTTGTCGCACAGCGTTAGGACATTCACTCATGTCGCAGTGCTTCGATGGGGTTCAATGAGGCCGCACGGATTGCCGGATAAATTCCGAAAAACAGACCTACAGCAACCGAAACACCAAGTGCGAGCAACGCGATATGAGTCTCGATTACGGTTTCAATGGTGTCACCCGAAATCACTGCTCCATCGGCAAAGTAAGCCGTTGTCCACCCGGCAAAAATTCCAATCAGACCACCACCGAGTGTCATCAACGTTGCTTCCAATAAAAACTGCAGTAAGATGTCACGCTTTTTCGCCCCGATACTGCGCCGTATTCCGATTTCTCGTGTTCTCTCGGTAACTGAAACGAGCATGATGTTCATAACACCGATACCTCCAACGACCAGAGAGATTCCTGCAATCGAGCCAAGCAATATGACAAACGTAGCTTGAGTACCCTCCAATGTTTCGAGGGTTTCCTTTTGAGAAGTGATGTTGAAGTCGAACTCGTCGCCAGCTGCAAGCTGATTGGTAATGGTCAATATCGTTGTGATTTGGTTTCGAGCTGATTCGACCGAATTTTCGTCAATCGCAAGAACGTTCATGGACGACACCGATATTGAGTCGGAGGCACCGGTACCTCCGTTAATGCGATAGTGCGCAGTAGTTATCGGAACAAGGACAGAGCTGTCGGGATTGAACCCGGTGCCTTCCTGACTACTCAGGACACCAACGACAGTGAATTCCCTGTCAGCAATTTTCACGATGGTACCAACTGGATTTTTTTGACCAAATAGAGTTTCTTTGAGACTCGAACCCAGTACTGCAACCAGGGTGGAATTTTTTACATCCCCGGCAGAGATGTTTCGTCCAGATGAAATTCGAAGATTCCTTGCCTCGAGGTACTCAGCCGTTACGCCAACGCCTGAAACGAAGATACTTTCACGCCCATTCTTGGCCGTTGCAGAAAATGAATTTTCCGGTGCCACAAGTTTGATATCTGGTCCAAAAATCGGATCGGCCAAGGCGATGGCATCTCCAAGCGTTAGGTCACTAACGCTGCCACCCCCGAAGAAAGCAGCCGCCCGGGCTTGTGCACCAGGTTGAACAGTGAGCAGATTTGAGCCAAGACCGGAAATTCGGTCGGTAACGGAAACTTCGGCTCCTCGACCTATAGCCATCATAGTTATGACCGAAGATACACCGATCACGATTCCCAGTAAGGTCAATCCAGCGCGAAGTTTGTTGGCGGCGACAGACGCAAGTGATGTCGAAAGAAGCAACCCATAACTCATGAATTTGCCTCGAGTAATCGCCTTTTTTCGACTGGTGAATCCTCTACCACCACTCCGTCAAGAAATGAAATAACCCTTTTTGTAGCGGCCGCAACTTCAGGGTCGTGGGTGACGATCACCAGGGTTTTGCCGTCATCTTCGTTCAATGACTGAAGCATGGCGATAATCTCTGCGCTCGACTTAGAGTCCAAATTCCCCGTCGGCTCATCTGCCAGTATCAAATTAGGGTCTTTGACTAGAGCACGAGCTATACCGACCCTTTGCTGTTCGCCACCTGACATTTGGAGCGGACGATGGTCATGTCGATGAGATAGGCCAACCCGATCAAGCGCGTCCCTTGCAGCGGCTTTCCTCTCTTTTCCACTGTAACCACCGGAGTACTTGAGCGGGAGCTCCACATTACTCAGTGCGGTTTCTCGAGGTAGCAAGTTATAGCTCTGAAAAATAAAACCGATATGCCGCGAACGGGTTTCTGCCAATCGGTCGTCGGATAGTCCCGCAACATCCACACCTTCCAGGAAATATGAACCTGAAGTCGGAGTGTCCAGACAGCCCAGAGTGTTCATGAGGGTAGATTTGCCCGATCCCGACGGCCCGGTTATTGCGACCATCTCGCCGCGTTCTATTCGGAGGCTCACACCGTTCAATGCCTGTACGAGCTGTGAGCCGACGCTGAACTGACGTACAACATTGTTTAGTTGAATGACGGGAGTGCTGGCGGTCATCGCCCAACACCACCAGGGATTCTCCCTCCGCCACCGTCGAATCCACCAGGACCACCTCTGATTGCGCCAGAACGTCCGAAGAATTGCTCGAACGGATCAACGGCTTCGTCGGCCACGGTCATCATTACCTGTTGATTTTCGACCAACCCTGATTCGACCACTACCCAGAAGTCGTTGCTTGCCCCCAGTGATACTTCCGTAGTGACTATTCCATCGTCGGTAATAACGTCCATAGTCGGTTGGTTGAAACTGCCTCCCACCGCTTGCAACGGGGCCAACAACGCGTTGTCGATCTGGTTCAGTACTAAAGTGGATGTGGCACTCAAGCCTTCTATTAACGACACATCCTCCGGCAGTGAAACCAGAATTGTGAGTGGGAATTCAACAATTCCCTGCTGGTTTACGCCATCACCGATCTCTTGAATTACACCGCTCAAAAGTTGACCGGGCAGCGCGTCCACAGTGATATCTACGGAATCGCCTACCGCAACTTGCAGTGCATCAATTTCATCAATAGATCCTTCGACCGTGATCACCTGTGGATCAAGCACCGATACAACCGGAGTGTTCCTGGTAACACTGTCACCTACCGAAACGGCGACAGAAGAAACAATACCGTCGAATGGTGCTGACAAAACAGCGGATTCAAGGATGTTGACTGCTGAATCATACTGAGCACTGGCGGTATTTATCGCCGCAGTTGCCAACTTGATTTCTAGTGCATCCAATTTATCGAGTTCTGCAACAGTAGATTCCGCTTCGATTTCTAGTTCGCGTTTCTTGTTCAGATCCGCTACAAGCACGGCAATTTCGATTTCGTTTGTTGAATCGAGAACAGCACTCACAGCATCCTCAACAGCATCCCGTGCAGATTCAACGAGCTTCTGCTGTGCAATGGCATCCGTCGCTGCCGAGTCGATTGTCTCAGCCAATAAATCTGATGCTGCATCCCTGGCTTCCCACGCGTCATCGAGTTCCGCACTTGGGCATCGGAACTGATAGTCCGGGGAAGTTTCGTCACATCCGGTTATTACCGGGTATGGGGTCAGGTGAGTCCAGATCCAAACCACTGCTTCGTTCCACGGAGTATCGGGATTGTTCTCGGGACTTTTTTGACTTGAGAGCGATTCTAGAAAAATTTGGTCGATTGCCGTGTCCCATTTCTCAAACAACTGTGCTGGAGACAAAGACAGATCTTCCTCAGGGACATCGATGCCGAACCACCCGATAAGACCTGACTGGTATTCCGAATCGTAGTCTGCAAATGACTGCTGCGCACCTATGATCAGTTCATCATTCAGCTGGCTGCTCTTGTCGGCTTCGGCAATGGCACGTTCTAGTTCATAGTTTGCATCTGCAAGAGCAGCGTTGGCAGCGATTGTCGCGGGGTTTTCGTTGTCACCGTTGACGGTAAATTCTTCCATGGCTTCCGCAGCCTTCAACGACGCTAATCTGGCTTCCGCGAGGTTGGACTCTGCAGTTGCTCGTTCAAGTGATGAAGCTCCAGCAAGAAGTTCGGCGAGAGCTTCACTCGCGTCTTGAACTGAGAGTTCAGCATTGACCAATGCAGCTTCGAGGTTCGCGATCGTTACTGGATCAAGTTCCGCCAGTATTTGACCCTCAGTCACCTCATCACCTTCAGCAACGTGAATTTGACCTACATTTCCAGACGTCTCGAAATTTAAGCTTTCAATTTCAGGAAAAGTAACGGTGCCGGAAGCACTGACTGACTGAATCAGGGTTCCCCGTTGGACAACAACTGGCTGTCGGTTGTCATCGTTCGATTCTCCAGAACCAAAAAGGGCAAACGCAGCGAAATACGTGATGACCAGGATCGTAATCAATCCGATCACGATAAGGCTATAGCGGCGAAAATCACGCCTGCTGTCATCGTTCCCTACGGACACTGGTCGTTGTTCTTCTGTCATTACGTTCTCCGGAGAGTAGCTACTTCACGCGGTGTGATTAATTGCTACAGATCACCAATCCATGCAGGGTCTTGCCTACTCTTGACACTGATCTCAATTAGTAAATTATTCGCTTACGGCTGTTCGACACCACATTCGATCAACGCTACTAACGCATCTCCATCTAGCTCTGAGATGTCTCCATTGCTAGTGGCGACTACCACCAGGCCTAACGCAACAGGATCGAGTTGGGCAGAAAGACATGAAAGCTGTTCAATCGACAGTTCAGAAACCTGCACCGGAGTGAGGAACTGATCTGATGTTTCAGCTGTCGGAGAAATTCCTAGGTCTTTCGGATCGGATGGTGTGATTCCGTCAAAGGAAGGTAATCCGGGAAAACGTCCAAAATCTCCACCACATTCTTCCAGAGCAGCAGCAACATCCTCGTTACTTCCTGGAATACCACCAAAGAATCCGCCTGTTGCTTCTTCTGGCTCAGCACCCAATGATTCCGCTATGCACTCCCGAACTTCAGGATTAGCGAGTGGACCGCCGCCAAACGCTCCGAAACCTCTGAACCCGCCACGATCTGCCGGGTTCCCCAGCATTAAGTCGCCGGATTCAACACCACATTCCTCAAGTGCAGCCGCAAGTTCTGGGCTTGGTCCGAAAGTTGAGCCTGGTTGAATACGAGGTAGACTGCTGTCACCTTTACCTAGCACGCCTGCAATGCAATCTTGAATTTCAGGATTGCGAAACTGACCAGCTACGTTCAGTGCATTCGGATCTACACCGCACTCAGTTAATGCGGCAACTGCTTGTTCCGGCTGGGCACTTCCCAACTGTGCGCGTCGCAAAGTGAAAATGTCTACTTCTTCTCCCAATTCCGAAGAGAGGCATTCGAGATCAGATTCTTCAATCTGCGCAGCACTTACTGGTGCTCGGGAAGTACTTGCTGAATCTCCGACTGGTGTCGGTTTTTCAGTACCGGTAGATACTGCTGCAGGATCGGGTGACGAATTACCGCAAGCGGCAAACATCATCGTCAAGAACAAGATGGTCGTTAGTGAAAGAAATTTCTTGGCCATTAATGATTTACTCCGCCAACCAAAACGCACCAGTCAACCTTAATCACCTTTGGGTATCACAGATTAATTTTTTAGATGCCCTAGAGTAGATCGTAAGTGCCAAGGAATTGTGAAGGTGAATTCCGAATCAAGAACATAAAGCTGGTACCGAAGGAACTTTCGATCCAGTTATGTTTTGGGGGAGAGCAGTCTAGTCCGTCCATTGTCTAGATGAATAGAGCTCTCCGAATCTAGTTCAGAAGTGACTGAATCGATACACCATAATTCGTCGCACAGCGTTTGAACATTCACTCGTGTCGTACAGCGTATTTCCCACACATACTTTGCAAGCAGGATGTCGCGGGTTCGAGTCCCGCAGGCTCCACCAAACTGAAATCGAACTGGAGAAGCCTCCGCTGAAATGTGGGGGCTTTTCGCGTATTTGACCCAGTAGCACCGAATAAATAGGTGATTCCAGCAATAGTGGTGATTGCTTGGCTAGTCCTTCGGTTAGCAGCCGTTGCACCGACCTCCGATAGCCGCTCCAGACTAAGACAAATAGGTAGGTGGGTGTCAGGGTGCTGAGAGACGGTGTTGGTGTTAGAGTGCCGGAAAGGGCGTTCCTCTGAAACGAACGCCCAAAAATCACCAATTAGTGACCATAATTATCTTTGTTACCTAGCCCCGTTCTTACAAGATATTTGCGATTCTTTTGCAGTCCAAAGTACAGAGATTCTTTAAAATAGAAATGATTTGGCTGGTCTTGAATCTGCTGGGCTAGGCACTTAAAGATTACTCGAGGGTCTCGCTAATCTGATCAGATCTTGCTTATGGCAGCGCAATTGAAATACACCGGTAGGTATATTTCAATCAAAGCGAAGCTTATTTTGTGACAAACCTGTGAATTTGATTGCGCCTTTATTTTTTCGAGAGTTTTAGTAGCACGGTTGTTGGGTAGCTAATTGGTCAGTACAGGATGGAGTCAGCAAGAATGGTCTCGTCGGAATGAAAGATTTGTGAAGGCTATAGCGACTGCTCCCACTGAACGTGAGGCGAGAGTCCTCTCAAGCGACTTCGGTAGATCAGTTCTCAGAGAGTACTCAACAAGTTTTTTTACGGTCACAAGGTTTTTGCCTACGCAAACAAGACGACGGGTTGAAGAAATATACGCGGCAGTTCGCTACCCCGATGAGGTTGTGGACACATTTGATCTGAATAATTCAGATCGAAAAGAGTTGTTAGAAGTTTGGCTGGACCAGTTCCAGATATCGTTGGACTTTGCCGGAGCAAAAGAATGCGCTCGCGCCGGAATGCCTGCGGCGCTATGTGGATTCCAAGCTGTCTCGAAAGAAACGTCTATTCCACCAGAATATTATTTGGCGTTTATCGGAGCAATGAAACTCGACGTAGGTGATATTTCATTTGATTCTTGGTCTGATCTAATCGACAAGTACGTGTATGGATCCGCCACCGTTGTTGGATACTTTTTGGCACATGTGTACGGCAGTGCTATCACTAGTAATCACTCTTCGACCTTAGCGGCTGCTAAGAATTTAGCCGTAGCGCTTCAGCTAACGAATTTCGCCCGAGACGTTAGGGAAGATTATTTGCAAGGTAGGCAGTACGCCCCCACTAATGTTGCAGGCTTACCGCCTGAAAATATTGCAGGATTCCGAGAGTGGACCAGGCATTGTCAGGTTCTTCTTTCAGAGGAAGCGGAAAGATGGTTCGAGAAAGCGTCTAAGGGGATGGATACTTACTCAGAGGACTGCTTAACAGCTACGAATGCATGTCTCAATGTCTATAGGCGTTTAAACCGAAAGATACTTTCAGATCCGAAATCTATCGACTCTCGAGCGAGTCTTTCGATGAGAGAAAAACTGTCTGAATTACCGGTCAGTAAATATTGGGTTATTCCTTCGGCATTTCTAGGTAGATGACTGATGAGTAAGAATCCTGTTGCGATCATCGGAGCTGGAGTAGGTGGGCTAAGTGCTGCCATACATTTAGCATCTAAGGGATTTCAGGTAACAATATTCGAATCTCGCGATACTGTCGGAGGTAGAGCGAACGTTATTTCGAGTTCAGGATATCGGTTCGACACCGGTCCATCACTTCTGAACTACCCTTGGGTTTTCGAGGAACTTTTCGAAACCGCAGGAAAAGACCTCCATGAAGAGTTAGAGCTCATAAAGGTTGATCCAGCTGTTAAATTTGTATGGCCCGATAACACTTATCTAGAGTTGAGCTCCGACTTACATGTTTTGGCCAATGAATTAGAACGTTTCGAGCCGGGTAGCTCAACCGGTTTATTGAGTTTTCTCGCAGACGCTAGAAATAAGTATGAGATCGCCTTTTCTAGGCTAGTTACTAAAAACGCTGATTCGGCTTTGGAATGGTTCAGAGCTGCAGGACCTAAGCACCTCACGCAACTGGGTCTCGCTAGGTCAATGGACTCTCAGCTCAACAAGCACTTCAAATCATCAAAAGTTCGAGAAGCTCTAGGCTCATACGCTATGTATCTAGGCGGTTCTCCTTACGACTTGAGAGGGATTTTTTCAATATTGCCTTTTGGTGAAATTTACTACGGGCTATGGCTTCCAAAGAACGGTATGTATGCGCTGATAGAAAAAATGGCGGAATTAGCTTTGTCTATGGGTGTAGAGATTCGGACCGGTGAAGATGTCCTGGAAATCACCACTGACAATCAGTGCGTAACTGGTATCAGAACGGAAAACGGCCAATTTAGCGTACGGTCGGTTGTTTCCAATGTTGATGTACCGACCACATTACTAGAATTGATCGGGGATGGAGATGTAACTCACAAAACCAAAATGACTCCGGGTGTGGTCACTTTTTATCTTGGGATTCGCAATAAATTCCCAAGTATGAACCATCACACGATATTCTTGAACGAGCAGTACAAGAAGTCATTCGAACTAGTAACGGGTGGGAGAATGATTCCAGATGAACCACCGTTTTATGTTTCGATCCCCTCGAACACAGACCCCGATCTAGCACCGCCAGGATGTTCTGCGATGTTCGCTCTTGTTCCTGTGCCCACTATATCTCGACTGAGAAACCCTGACTGGAATGAGATCGTTACTAACCTCCGCACCTACATTTTCAGTCAATTGAAATATCAAGGAATTTCAATAGATGAATCAAATATAGAGTTTGAGGAAGTGTGGACACCAATCGAATGGAAAGACAAGTTTGGCCTATACGATGGATCTGCGTTCGGCGCTGCTCATAATTTGAATCAAATTGGACCATTTCGCGCACCAAATAAATCCCGCTCAGTAAACGGGCTCTATTTCGTTGGTGCATCCACGACACCTGGTACCGGTGTACCAATGTGCGTTCTCAGCGGAAAAATGGTCGCTAGTCGGGTAGTTGAAGATTATGCATGCTGATTCCTACAACATTCATATGAATCAGTGGGGTGAAGGAGAACATTCCTATCTGCTGCTACATGGCTGGGGAGGGAGTCATAAAACATTCCTGCCGATTCGTGATTTGATCCCAGAAAATGCCAGGGTGTTCGTCCCTGATCTTCCAGGATATGGAGAATCCACAGCCCCTCGTGAGCTAGTTTTGGAAGATTTCGCAGGATCGATCATTGGCATGATTCCTTCTGGAAATCCTTTGACAATACTGGGCAATTGCACTGGAGGGGCGATTGCCGCAGAAATCGCTAGGATCTACCCTGAAAAAGTAGCCCGTATGGTTATCGTCGACCCATTCGCATACGCTCCCTGGTATTTCAAAATATTTCTTTTAGGAGATTTCGGACGAAACGCTTATATGACGACATTCGCTTCTAAATTGGGGCGCTACGTTACGAACAAATTCCTCTCGAGCAAACGATCCGGTAATACAGACCTGACCGCATCATTTAAAAACGTTAATCATGATTTGGTTTATAGATTTTTAAAAATGATGGCTTCTATAAATCCAACGGAGCGGTATTCGGATATCAACAAAGACGTGCAGATTATTTATGGGGAGCGTACTTTCTCGGCTGTCAAGAAATCGGTGGATCTGCTACTAGACATGTGGCCAAATTCCAATGTCCGAGAATTATCTGGAATTGGGCATCTACCGATAGAGGAATCCCCAGATTTAGTGGCTCGGGTGGTATTTGACCATTGAACTTCATGAGTGCTCTTTTGATTTGCTCAGTAGTTTTGTTGATCCCGCCAGTTCTGACCGCCGCTTGGAATGCTGCGAGATGGCGAGTAGATGTGAACTCACGGCGAAACTTTAATCAATCTGTTTCTGTTCTTGTGCCATGCCGTGACGAGGAAAGAAACATCGAAAGTTGCGTCAAATCGGTTTTTGAGCAAATCGATGATGTCGAATCGATATTTTTGTACGACGATGAGTCAACTGATAACACTTCGGAAATATTGACGAAAATAGCAAAGGCTAATCCTAAAAAGGTAACGATTGTTCCAACCGTTCATAAACCTGCAGGGTGGACAGGTAAAAACCACGCCTGTTTTCAGTTGGCTGCGAATGCTAAGTCTGATTGGCTTTTGTTTCTAGATGCTGACGCTAGATTGAAGCCAGATGCTATTTCGAAAATGCGTGAAATCGCAGCTAAAAAACGAGTCAGTTTTCTATCGGCTTGGCCTGAGTTGCTGGTGAGTAGTATCGCTGAGAAACTGCTGATGCCGGTTTTGAACCATATAGTATTCACACTGTTTCCAGCACCATTAGCTGACTCGAAGAATGATGAGTCACTTGGTTTAGCCCATGGTGCCTGCATCTTTATGGACCGAAACATATATCTAGAACTTGGCGGTCACGAAACAGTAAGAAATGAGCTGTTTGAAGACACGATGCTGGCAAGGTTATGGAGGCGTGCCGGACACAAGTCGGCGTGTACTGATGGTATAGGAATAGTTGCAGTAAGGATGTACGATTCCTTTCCTTCGATAATCAAGGGATTCACCAAAAACTACTACCCTGCTTTCAAAAAGCGACGTTCATTTTGGATATTTCAACTCTGGAGTCTGACAGCTTGGACGGTGATACCAATAGGTTGGACAGCAGCTCTGCTGTTCGGTGAGGGTGGGGTACTGTCGTTAGCTCCAATTTTGTTGAGCATTTCGCCGAGAGTGATTTTGGCTGCGAGGATGCGACATCCCATTTGGTCAACAATTTTCAATCCACTTACAAACCTCATAGCGCTATATATCGGAACGCTGTCGTTCATTAATTGGACGTTCAATAGGGGCGTAGATTGGAAAGGACGCCATTATTCCGGCACCGAGTCAACCGATAATGTCTGAACGTATGGCAACAATTATCGGAGCGGGTCTAGGTGGACTCGCGACTGCTGTGAGGCTTTCTGCACTCGGCTGGCGAGTGCATGTTCTTGAGCAAAATCATTTACCTGGCGGAAAACTCAACAGATTTGAATCGAAAGGTTTCGTTTTCGATACGGGGCCATCGTTACTGACGCTTCCAGAGCTCTTTCAAGAGCTTCTAGAATTGGTAAATATCAATTTTTTCAAAGAATTGACTCCTAAGCGGATAGATCCTTTATTTAACTATCGTTTTGCTGATGGCAGCCAGTTCGTGTACAGCAGTAGCATTCCGAGGTTAGTCCAAGAAATCAAGTCTTTGACGGGATCAGAAAGAGACGTCGATGGATTCCTGAATTTTTTGGATTTGGGCCGGAGAATTTTTGAGCTTTCTGAACAAACTTTTTTCAAGAAAGTGCCTTTCCAATCGGCGTCATTAACAGACCTGATAGCGTTGTTTAGATCTCCTAAACAAAGAGCTTGGGGAAACTACGCCAAAACGGTCGATTACTACTTCAAAGACTCCCGTCTAAAGCAAGTATTCAATCGCTATCCTACCTACGTAGGGTCTTCTCCGTATGAATCGCCTGCGATTCTTAGTGTCATACCATATCTTGAGATGCGTGAGGGTGGTTGGTACGTACCGGGAGGTCTGTACGAAATCGTTCAGATATTGATCAAAAATTTACCGAAAAATGTTCATATTCACACTGGATGGAAAGCGACAAAAATAGCCCAGTCGAACAAAAAATGGTTCGTATATGGACAACAAGGCGAAAAAATAGAATCTGATGTACTGATTTCTAATGCGGACCCGGAGGAGATTTGGGACATAAGCGATGGGAACCTAGGGCATAAGCACAACCCTCGAAACTTGTCGTTGTCCGGATTTGTCGCATTACTTGGATCGCGAAACCGTTTACCAGAAAGTTTTCATCACTCGGTTGCATTCTCTTCTGACTATAAAAAAGAATTCAACACTCTTTTCAAGTCTCGAAAATTTCCAGAAGATCCCACCGTTTACATCAATATTCCCTCAATTTCTGACCCGGGTATTTCTACGGATGCAGAAAAAAATGGAATATTCGTGATGGCTAATGCCCCTCCTATCGGTAACGATTGGACTGACGAAGACACGGAATTTGCACTCAATCGGATAAGAACTCGTCTTGATAAATCTGGTTTGAATGAAATATTCGATCGGGCTGAAATTTTGAGTCATTGGACACCGAGAACATTTCAAAACGCCTATTCATCACCATCAGGTGCAATATACGGTCAGGTGTCCCACGGATGGCGTAACAGTTTTCTCCGACCTCGGATGCGCCAAAGCAAGCAGCCTCCTTTCTACTTTGTAGGAGGTGGGACTCATCCTGGAGGTGGTACATCGACAGTGTTGATGTCGGCGAAGATCGTGACCAAACTTATCACTGATGATCATGATTAATACAGGTCATCTGAGGAGTGCCTTTTCATATTCTCTTTGGGTACTGCTCTTAATACTTTTGGTCGGTGGAATTGCTTCTACTGGTTTCTTTGAGAAACCACCAGCTGGGACGGATTGGGCACCGCCGACGATGTTAGCTGTCTCGGCCTTACTTGTTCTTATGTACTTCGGACTTAGAGGTGTAGTAGGTCTGATCGTAGGCGGTCTAATAGGTTTTGGTGCCGAGCTTATCGGAGTCTCAACCGGTTTCCCATTCGGTGGTTATGAGTACACAAACGTTCTAGGTTGGTCGATTCTAAAAGTCCCAATCGCATTAATAGCGGCTTGGATATTGGTCATATCTTTTACTGCTTGTACTGCTTCGATGTTGAAATTAAGGTTCAGGGCTTCGATGGTATTCGCACCATTATTTTTAGTCATAATCGACCTTTGTCTTGAACCTGTTGCAACCGGTTCTCTCAACGCGTGGTCATGGCATTCGTCCGCTATCGAATATGCGTACTACGGTGTTCCTTTGACAAACTTTGTCGGTTGGTTTTTAGTCGGCTTTTTGGCCTTCTTACCGGTAGTCGGAACAGTACCTAGGCAGACTTTTTTCGCATTTCTGCCAGGCGCTCTAGTCATCGCATTTTTTGTCATGGTCAACCTGATAGAGAGACATACTTTTGGAGCACTTTCTGGATTAACCGTTCTTGTAATTGGGGTATACGGGTTGTTGCGACGTAATCGAAATATTTTGTCGGGTTGAGATGTCATACGAGGATATTGACGATGCGATTAAACCCGTTCGTAGTGGCGATTCTTTTAGTGTCTGTTCTTGTGCTCCAAGGCTGTTCAGCTACTCAATCACCAAGCATCATACTTGTTAGGGGTATCTGTTCATCAAATGATGACCGGGTCGATTGGGCATCAGGGGTTGCTGAAGTCCTGAAAGAGAATCTAGATTTTGCCGACGACAAGTCTGATAGACAATCCCCTCGTATCCTAGAGTATGGTTATTCGCCAGATGGCTGGTCACAAATTTATAGTCCCGGCGATACTTTGAATTCGATCGATAAGTCAGTAAAAAACTTAAGTTCGATCTACGAGGATTACCCAGAAGAAGAATTTGTCATAATCGCACACTCATTGGGAGGTGTGGTTGCTTTGAGAGCTCTCGCGCTTGACCTAGAAACGGGCGGTGGAGATGTTTCTGATCGCACAAAAGCCATTTTCGCGATCAGTTCTCCAGTGTTAGGGCTTGACGAAACTCAGACTACGCTTGGGAGATTGTTGATAGCCATAACCGCTTGTAATAGCGAATTATTAACGCGTGGTAAGTCGGTATTGGACGATCTTTCAAGCGATTCTTCGACTGTTAAATCTCTTCAAAGGAGCGATTGGGGGGAAACCAAAGTTACCTTGGTCCATAATCGAGCTGACCGGTTGATCGACTTCAATTATCGGCTAGTCCCACCGTCTGTCAGGACCGTCTGCGTCGACCTACGAAATAATGGGTCTGTGCTCAATCATGATGCGCCGCTCCGGGATAAGAATTTTACTTTGGCTATGATCGATGAAGTTATCAGTAACGAGAATCGACTTCCGATTTGCTGATCAACACTAGCGAAGAGTATTTTGCGACTTGATTTTGTCTACCCTAAACTAATTAGGGCTGGATCCCCCCCCCGTATCGTCTGTAGCAAGAACTTACTCACTGTTGTCATTTGAGCCACAGAGGTTAAGTTCACCATGATTGTTAAATCAGCCGGGGGACGTTACGAGTTTGGCAACACAGAATCTTATGGTTTGTGAACGGTCAGGATTCCAATCAAGCTATTTCGCAGTTTCTAGCTCTATTTCTGCTGCCATGTTGTTGAGCATGTTTCTAAACACCAAGGCGTGCAAAGGATAGAGGGCGAACCAGTAGAAATAACCTAACCATCCACGCGGGTTAAAGGAAACAGTTTGTTCAAGAAAAGTATCTCCTGATGCGTTCTCGAACACGTGAATATCGAAAACTGCATCTCCGGGTAATCGCATATCTGCAGACAACGTAAGACGATTGTCCGTCACCCTCGCAACCGTCCAAAAATCCAAATGGTCACCCGGTTGGAGATTATCTGGTCTGCCTTTTCTGAATCCCACTCCTCCAACCGTTCGATCGATCCAGCCTCTGAGTGTCCATAACCATGATTGCCATTTCCATCCATATTTCCCGCCGATTTGACTGGCGATTACGAAGGCTCTTTTGGGATGTTCACTAAGCGATCGAGAACGTTTTTCCACAAACCTGGTTCCAATAAGCGTTTTGTAGTCTCTCGCCTTGCCATTTTTGTCAAGAAATTCAAAAGACGATTCTTCATCGCTGATCGCCGTTTCGATTGCTTCTTTTGTACCCAAGGGTTGCAGGTCGAAAAGCTCGGAAGCAGCCTTGGACCTGACAACTGAGCTATGGACCGCACTTTCGACAATTCTCTTACCGATAGAGTAATGGGCTGGCGTAACAAGGCGTAACCAGTGGCTTGACAAGCGAGGCGTAATGACTGGGACTGGGATCATCGCTCGCTTTAAGCCGCGTGCTTTCGAGTACATTTTCATCAGATCTTGGTAGCGGACTACGTCCGTACCGCCTATCTCAATTACCCTACTCACGGCTGGAATATCCAATCCGGCAATGAGGTAATCCCTCAGGTCCCTCGCTGAAATTGGCTGTAATTCACCTCGTACCCATCGAGGAGTAACCATCACTGGGAGTCTTTCAACCAGTGCTCTAACCGCCTCAAACGGCATACTGCCTGCGCCTATCACTACCGAAGCTCGAAACTCAATCGTTGGAACCCCAGACTGCCGTAAGAGTTCGCCCGTTCTGTGACGACTGGACATGTGTCTAGATGTTTCTTCATTATCAGTCTGAGAGAGTGCTCCCAGGAAAATAATTCTTTTGACACCAGACTTAGCTGCCGCCGCCCCAAAATTCTTTGCACTCAGAGCTTCGAGTTCTTCAAAATCATCCGAATCAGCTAGCGAGTGAACCAGGTAAAAGGCATCGTCCACACCCTTCATCGCTTCGATGAGGGAATCCTGGTCTGCGGTATCTCCATAAACTGCGGTTACCCCATCCTCTAGACCGGATGCGATCGAGCTTGGATTCCTTGTCATGCACCTCACATGACGAAACTTTTGAGACAGCGCGGGAAGGAGTAATCCTCCTACGTAGCCTGTAGCACCGGTCAACAAGATTGTTCTATTTTCCGAACTGGTCATCCGATCATGCCCCCGAGGTAGTAATTCCCAAGTACGATTTATTCAACGTGGAGTCGATACCGAGGTAGCTAAACCTTCGACCGCGTTCTTACGGTAGACAAACCTCCGTCTACCCCAATTACTTGACCGGTAATCCACCCGGACTCTTTGGACAGCAACCATTTAATTACCCTTGCGATTTCTCCGGGACTTCCAAGCTTTTTCAACGGATGCATGGCTTCGCTGGCGCTCCGTGCCATTTCGTTTCTAGTTAGCGAGGCTGTAAGTTGAGTATCAACAAGTCCCGGCGCCACCACGTTAAATCGATACCCCCTGCTGGCGTATGTTGCCGCAGCAGATCTAGCAAGTCCTTCAACTCCGGACTTGGAGGCCGCGATCGCCTCATGGTTTGGCAAGCCGGTTGCCGCAGCTGCGGAAGAAACGAAGACCATTGAAAAATCGTTGCTGCCGTCAGATCGTTGTAAAACCGATTTCAGGAATGAGAAGTTAGAGTCAAGGTTCACAGCTATTGTTTCTCGCCATTCCTCAACCGTAGTGAGATGGGCAGGTTTCAAAAGCAGAGTCCCAAGCAGGTTAACTCCGCCAGTAATCGGACCCATTCGGTCGGCGAGAGTATCTACTGCCCTGGTTATTTCTGTGTGATCAACTGACTCAATTCGTACTGCAGGATATCCAGTCTCTGAGCAGATACGATCAAACCGCGGGCTAGGTCTCGAAATCAAACCTATCGACACACCTTCCGAATGAAATTTCCTCGCAAGGTTCGAGCCGATGTCGCTACTGGCACCTAGAATCAAAATCCTGTGGGCAGCAGAAAAGGATGACATCATCAATCTCCTGTTCTATTCGTCAATATCGTCCAGTGTTAAATGCGCTCATCTCATTCAGGAAACGATGATGTTCGCCGATTGTTCAAATGCCCAAAAATTTCGGAAAAGTTTCAGCAATGTCAGAAGCGAATTCAGAAGTTTGTTAACTGCGAAACCACTCTTTCAGCAAGGTCTTTACGATAGACGTATCTGGCCGGAACATCCGTATATTGCCTATCAAGGAACGGTTTTCACCCCAAGCGAAAGTCAACTTTCCTACTTTCCGGGTCTTCACTCTTAGAAACAGATCGAAGTCGTTGCTCTTGACTGGTCCAGAAGAAGCAACAATTGCTCCGACGTTTCGAAGGTCACTGAGGATTCGAAAAATCCCGGCTAACGATGGTCCATCTAGCACGATTTGGTTATCGGAAAACGTCAACTCGTAACGCTCTGGACCTCGCTCTAGATTAATGTTCCCTTCCAGCTCAAGCCCGATGTCCGAGCTAGTCAAGCTTGCGTCCCCGCACTTTAAGTAACCCATTCAATTTCCAAGTAGCGCGGTCTGCTGACGATCCGACTCCTGATGGGACCTCGACTACCATTTCTTCGAATTCGTAGCTAATTTCAGCATCATGTTCTGTCAGTGACTTCCACAGTGAGGTAGCTAAGTCCGGCCATGATGGGTTGGTGTTTTCATTTGACATCATAAAAATCCCTTCACTGGTTCTGCATCTCATTAAATGAGGTCTATCAGCCGTCGCGCTCAACATCGGACTCTGGATATCACGTGTCGAGATTGCACTAGGATTCCGAACTCTTCTTCGCACTAGTTCAATCTTTTTTTGGATATTGGCCATTCGTCACGCTGCTTTGACAACTTTACCAAGTAATGTAGAAAATGTACAACACATTATGCAAAATGTGGTTTAAATTCATATCATGCTTTTT
>Ga0255778_10000089_pt1 | contig 77749 bp, 50 predicted proteins | sample 071ome_31_FD_179976 | JGI IMG/M metagenome (GOLD analysis project Ga0255778, IMG submission 179976) | Coastal salt marsh microbial communities from the Groves Creek Marsh, Skidaway Island, Georgia - 071405CT metaG (version 2) | ecosystem: Environmental > Aquatic > Marine > Intertidal zone >...
CCACCGTCTGTTCCGACCCGTTCCGGGATTCCGCAACGATCTCAGTTCCACCGCCATTCGTCGCGCCGCGGCCCGGGTCGAGAGCGAGACCCACGACCGATGACGCCCCGATAGCATCGAACCGACCGGGGGAGACGACCGACATCGAAATCACTCGTCCGTCGTCTCCCCAGTCGTCTCGCACATAGGTCCATGTCTCACATATGATACACTAGCAAACCCAATCTGTGTGCCCTCGTCTGTCTCGGGGGGGGCCTATTCTCGAAATTTCACGAATCACGACTCGTCATTGTTAAAAAAAACCGAACACCCGACGTCCGCGCGACGCGTTTCAACGTGTTTTCCCATCACACGGCTTTTCGACGCGCCACACTACGATGACACCCGATTAGGGCTTTTGTCGATTTGAGGTTTTCTCGATCGTGTCGACGCGTGATTCGTATGTGTAAACAGTGATGAATCCTTACCCCATTATTTCCCATCCGCATCCGTCGACGCGACTGGACCCGAGCGCTCGGACGCGCCCCGACGGCGCGACCCCGATTCGCGTGGACGGACGCGACGCGACGGGACGCGGGGCGGCAGAACGACGCGCGCGAGAGCACGACGTAACTAGCGTCGATTTTCGTCCCGCGCACGGCAGGACTCTAGATCTTCCCTCGTTCGCGCACGCACGTCCCGGATCGCTCTCACTCACCGAGACTCATCATCATCATCATGTCGACGTCCTCCTTGGCGACGATGCAAACCCTGGCGTCGGCGCTCGCGGCGACGCGAACGTCGGAACGCCGAACGACGGCGCGAGCGAACGGAATGAAATTTACCCCGGTCGTCGCGCGACGCACCGCGGCGATCGCGCGCGCCGCGGGTGAAGGCGAGACGGCGGAGGAGTCGTCCGAAGAGGACGGCGCCCCGCGAGGACGTCGCGGCGGACGCGGCCGCGGTGGACGCGGTGGACGCGGTGGACGCGGCGACAAGGGTGATGATTTCACCGAAACCGTCGTGCAGGTGAGCCGCGTGACCAAGGTCACCAAGGGTGGCTCGCAGATGAGCTTCCGCGCCACCGTCGTCGTCGGCGACGGGAAGGGTACCGTCGGGGTGGGGTGCAAAAAGGCCAAGGAGGTGCAAATCGCCGTGACGAAGGCGGCTTCGGATGCGAGAAAGAGCGCGACCAAGGCGCCGATCACCAAGGGTGCGACGTTTCCGCACCGCGTGACGGTCAAGGGTAAGGGGGGCGCGGTTGTCATGTTGCGACCGGCGGCGCCAGGTACCGGTGTCATTGCCGGCGGCGCGTGCCGCACGGTGCTCGAGTTGGCGGGGTACAAGAACTGCTTTGCCAAGCAACTCGGTAGCTCGAACCCGTTGAACAACGCCCGTGCGGTCGTTGCGGGTCTCAGCGAAATGCGTACGTTCAAGGAGGTTGCGAAGGTTAGAGATATGACTTTGGAGGAGCTCTTCTCGGCTTAAGTTTCAACAGCGCAAGTTTGAGAAAAACCTCGGGTTTGTTTGAACGCGACTCTCGAAAAGGAATTGAGCACGAGTGGGTGGTGAGTTTCGTTCGTCACCCGCGGTATTCTCCTCTTAGCTCGCAGAGTCGTGCATCTGAGCATTCGCGCTCGTGTATCGCCGCCGATTAAACCGATAGACTTTTTATATTCACATTCGTTTCTACACATTAAAAGTTTACGACCTCGTTTGAGGTTTTCCGTCTAGAGGCCCGCACGCGCAGGCGCGCGCGAAACATCCCCATTCAATCTAAAGCCCACCGTTTGCGGGATCTTGGGCGCGGTCCCTCGCACCGATACTTTTATGAAAAGAATTCGCAATCACTTTAACCAGACCGTCGACGTTCGACCCGGCGTTGTAAAAGTTGCGCATGACGGTGACCGAGCGCTCATCCAGCGAGACGGCGTAATGCCACCACTTTCGAGGATTGAGCACGATCTCGCCCGGAGCGAGCACGCACGCGTACGGTGGATCGAGACGTGCACCGAGGTTGTGCAATTCTGGATTGAGAGGGTCCAACGAAGAGTGCGATTCCTCCACGACTGGAAGCTCGGACGACGGCGGATAGAAGACAAACAATTTGCGCCCAGCAACCTGCCCGAGCCAACCGTGTGCGTCTCCAGAATCGTAGTGGAGTCGCGTGATTGCACCTTGAGGACTGATGAACATCTTGTCGAGGGATTTCGACACGGTTGACTCGGTCGTGCTCGGCGATTGATCCCTTAAGAAGTGCCCGAGTGTAGTTTTGACAATCATCTCTGTGTGGTCGCACGCCGACGTGAAATACGGTCGAGGAAACGCATCGTACAGACGCTCGATGACTTGGTCTGTCGCCTCGCTAAAGACACGAAGACCGTTTGCATAGAATGGGACCCTCTTCGGATCGAGTGCGCTCTCTCGCGACGTACAGTAATCCAAGTAATCCTCGAGAGCGATGGAAAATGTCCTCTGCTGAAGCCCCTCCTTGGCATCCGTCATCCGAGCCGGAGCCCTGTCGTTACACGTCACCATGAATGACGCGAGATTTTCCTTCAAAATGTCAAAATCACCCCAGCGCAGATCCCAGTCGCGACCGCCGTCTTCGATGATCACCGGTTCACCGTCTCCATCGCAAAGAAATTTGTCGCCGACGCTATTTGGATCAACGTTTCGAAGCCTCTTCACCGGAATCGCGTCTCTCAGCCCACCGCTCGACGACGCGCAATCTTGCCAATCTTTATTCCCCTCACACTCTCTCTTGCACCGCTCGACGTGTTTCAGAAATCCAAGATATTCGGGTGTCGTTCGCTCAGAGCCAAAGGCTCTCTTCGCAGCCATGCAGGACAAATTTTTGAACGACATTCCGAGCGAGGCAGGGATCTCTTTGGCGTCGAACGCGAGACGCGATGAAAATCCCATTCCTTGCGGAAACTGCACGACATCGAGCTCGGGAAAAGCGCCTCCGGACTCGCCGAAATCTTTTTGAGACCTTGGAAAAGATGCGTTTCGTGCGTTTTTCTCAGAGTCTTCTTGTGTGGTCACCCGAGGGCGAGCACCGTAAGGCGGCGCCGACGACCGCGTCATCGCTTGAAGACGAACAAGCTTTAAGAGTTTTTCTGAATCGATCGAGCGATTCCGAATCGCGGTTGCTCGGATGTGCGGCGTCTGTGTGCGTATGGCTTCGCTTTCGCAGTACAAGCACGTTGTTACAACAAAAATTAAAGAAATGAATCGAAACGCGCGAGAGCGTTCGACTCGAAAAAAGTTCCCCGTATCTATGTCTACTACTTTTTAGTCCCTTCACACTTATCGTCGAACCACTTGCGTCGAGCGGACGGCGTCATTCGAGCGACGGATGGATGCTGCGAGTACAGTTGTTCTCTCGGTGTCTCCCCGTACGCGTCTCCGTGTTTCGTCGTCGCCGGCGGATTACTTGCTCGGAACATCGTCCCCGCGTGACACCCTACTATGGGCATCCCCGCGATCCCTCGCCGGTCGCAGTCGAGACACGAATCAAGAAACAAGTTTGGTTGATGAAAAACTCTTCCTCCAGACTCGGTGAGCGCTCGCATAAACGGCACATCCATGCAACCGCACCAGGAAAACGCCTGTTGAATTACCTCATCCAAGCGGTGCCTTTTATACTTCCGAATCATCTCCCGCACCAGCGGTCTCGTCACCGCTATCCCAGACCCACCGGTGAACCAACTGTCTGCGAGTTTCTGCGGTTCGTACAAATTCCCGTGCGCCACCTGCCACTCTTTTTGCGGTTCGCGCTGTCGCAGCCACATCTCGATCCCTTTCCGGTAAAACAACGTGTCGTCGTCCCCGATGAAAAACCACTCTCCATCACACCCGCGTCGTCTAGCCTCAATGATGGCGTCAAACATCAAATTCGCGTGCATACCCTTCCCGTTGACGTGCACGTGACTCCTCGCCAGGTACGCACCCTCGTCGTCGTCGGCAACCTTTGCGTCGAAAGTCGCCGCCCTTCTCGACTCCGCGTCCACCGGCGTCGTGATTTGAATCACGCAGTACTCCTTCCGAGGTCCAATTTTCACCGATCGACCCTCCCGCGCGGTGCCCACGCCCGTACCCGGCGCGGTTTCGGCGATCGTCGCCCCGTCCTCGGCCGCGGATTTGCGCGCAAACGCCATGTCGCCGCCCCACTTGTCCGGAAGAGAAAACCCGGCCCACCCTACCGCGGCGGTGTACGCCAACGCCCCGACGCCGACGAAGACGATTCGGAGCGTCGGCCACGTCGACGTCCATCCCCCGTGCGTCGTCTGTTTCCCCGCGTCGTCGTCGGCGGCATCGGCGATGTCACTTTGGTTTCGTTTCGTTACACCGAACCCCTCTTCGACCCGTCGTCTGCACGAACGACGCGTCTCCGAGTCCTCGTCCTCGCTCGCGTACCCGGAATCCGATCCCGACGATCGTTGCCCGCCCCGTTCGACGTCGACGGTGGGTGGTGTGTCCGTCGGCGGGGGCATGGTGTGAAGGACCGAGTTGGTGTTGACGCGAACACGTTGGGAATTCACCCTCACTGAACGACGCGGGATCGGCGGCGGCGACGCCGACGGACGGGCGATCGATCGATCGATCGATCGAAAGATGTCGATCCGATGCGACGCCGGCGCGAGAGGCGTCGCGCGTCGTCGTTCGAGCGTCTCTTCTGTCGACGCGTGGCGACGTCGGTGGATGCTGCGTCAACAATCCGCGAACGTCGACGCCGACGCGAGGATTCGTTCGGCGAGGGTGACGGTGAAAACGCGCTCGAAAGAGAACTGGGATACCGATGCGTCGTCCGCAGACGTCGTGTTGTTCGCGTACGACGCGATGGTTGACGCGACGGTGGAGATGACTCGGATTTCGCACGCCGTCGCGAGCGCGCGTTGGCCGGACCACGTTCCGGGAGACGCGGCGTCGTACGTCGAAGCGATGCGGACGATGCGGCGTTGTATCGATGAATCTACGTCGTGTGAGGGTGCGGTTATGATTCGGGTGATTGCGGACGAGGCGATCATTGGTGGGCGGACGACGAGTGGGGGGAGACCGGGACCGGTGTTTAGCGCCGAGCAACGCTTCGAACGGAGAACGAGGCCGTTGACGGTGGATGAGATCATCTCGTCGTGGAGAGAGATTAAACTCATGAGCGTGTTGAAATGGGGAGAGGACGTGGAGTCTTCGGTCGGTTGGGATGGACGGAAGATGATGCCGGCGGGTCTTCAGACGGCGGTGGACACGGAACGCGAGGATGCATCGACTCAAATCCCGGGGGAGCAAACGGTGTATGAAGATCTAAAACCCTTGATTCACTCGGCGCTCGAACGTGGGTCTCGCATTTTTGTCATCGCTTCGAGGGGTCGGAGCGTCGCGAGTTGCGAGGATGTGTTGAGAGCGGCTGGGTTTCGGGTTGCAGAAACTGCAGAAGGTTTCGGCGTCTCAGTCGTTTCATCGGATGGGTTTCCCTCTCGAGGATTAGCGGCGGCAAACTTGATCGCGTCGACAGCCAGACCGGGTGAGCGCTGGCATATCATTGATGGTGACGTCGACGAACTCGAACGCTTCATCGATGCGGACTTTGGGGATGAGTACGCGTCCCTCACGCAAGGTGTCGAAATCACTCTCAGACACGCTGCATACGCGTACTCCGATCCGGCAGCGACCCAGCGAGCGAATTTACACCCGAGGATTCAGTCTCTAACGAACGATTCCGCGCGTAACTTGGCCATCAACTTCTTGGGAGACTACGCCCACCTCATGGGGAGGTGATATATTATCTAATAACTGCTGTATACCGACATACCCGCCCGCACACACGAAGACTTGCACGAGCAAGTTTTCATTGTACTTGCTGTAATAAAAAGTTGCGTGGTAAATTAACGAAATTGGACTCGTGTTAATTGAATAATTACAGCGGCGGTCTCACTTACCGATCGCAGCGAGGATCTTGTCGTCCGTCTCGAACGCCATTTCCTTCTTGTCACGACCGATGGACTTGTAGTAGGCGAAGCGCTCCTTGAGTTCAGCCCCGAGATCCGGGTGCTTCGGGGACCAGCCAAGGACGGCTTGAGCCTTCGCACTCGAGCTGTAGAAGTGGATCGGGCGGAACGGGAAAGCTTTCTTGACTTCAACATCCGGGACATCCTTCGGATCGTAGTTGATGATGTTGGCTTCGACTCCAGCAGCGGCGGCGCAGAGCTCAGCCATACCATTCAACGTCACCGCCTTGGATGTGACGCAGTTGAAAATTTCACCAGCGGCTGCATCGTTACCGATCGCGGAGGCAATCATGGTGGCTAAATCTTCTGCGTGAGTCACGGAGGAGAGTTGGTCACCGGACCCCGGGACGAGGATCGGGCGTCCGCGAACGATGCGGTCGAAGAACCATTCCTCGCAATCCTTGTTGGAACCGTAGCCAGTCAAGTATTGTGGACGGAAGGAGCTCATCTTCAGCGGCAAAGTCTTGAGGTGAGCCTCGACCAAGGCGTGGCCGCTCGTTTCCTTGACGGCATCGCCTTCGACGTGCGGCGGGCACGGAGTGGGCTTGTAAATACCGGCACTGGACACGAAGAGGAACTGGGACGCACCGGCGGCGACGGCAAACTCGGCGACCGGACCGACGGTGTCCATGTCCTTACCGTTGTTGTCAACGACGACATCAAACTTGGCGCCGGCGTGCTTGGCAGCCACATCAGCCGGATCGGCCCACACAGTCTTCACTCCCATCGATCGGATCTCGTCGAAGAGGGAAAACGGAGTCTTGGCCATCTTCTTATCATCCTCCGTTCCGACGACGTTCATCGTGACGTCGTGACCGGCGCCGGCGAGGGTCTTCGCCAACCAGAAACCAATGTTCGCGTGGCCTCCACCATTAGTGTTAACGATAAGAACCTTCTTCTTGTCCACCGCTTCGACAGCGAACGCCGTTCGGGCGCGCGGGACGACCCGCGCAACACCGCGAGCGGTCGGCTTGACGGCGGCGCCGCAGACGCGCTTACGAGACGCCAAGTGCTACGAAAATAAAGTCGTCATCACACGGGATGGGAACGAGACGCGTCAGTCGGTACAACTCATCTGAATACCCGTTCGTTTCCATCAAACGAATCGGGGGACGATCCGGAACGCGCCCGATGATCGTTTCGGATAGACATATGGCTGAGTCACGCATCTTGCTCGAAACTCGTTCGCGTTCCTGACGCGCGACGACGCATCGTCCACCTGGACACCGCGCGGGATGGGTTCGACTATACGTACCGTGTGTGCTACAGATTGGACGGACGCGGAGGCCATGGCTATGACGGCGATCGGCGGCAAAAGTGTGACGTCAGGGGGCCTTTTCAGATTGATCCAAGAACGCGCCTTTCACTAGCTTCAACGAAAGCAAACGTTTTCGGCATCAATAACGCACTTTCGTCTTTCAAATCGCCTGATCGATGGATTACCGGTCCCGAACCTTAGTGTATCGATTAAAAACATTGATCGCTGATTTATAGTATGAATTATTATGCATGGAACGTGTTTTTCAACTTTCGATGGATCCTTGAAAATAGTCGATCAAGCTACTTGATCGCTACAAAAGCCGATCAAATATTACCGATCGTGAAAGCGGACCAAAAATGTGCTCTACAGCGTGTTACCCGAGCTGCTGACGCGACACGCGTCACTCAGAAACCGTCGACGAGCCTCGACGTCGAACGACGGACCGCCGGGAAAACGCACGGAAGCGAGCAAGGGGGACGTTTTAAACGTTCGCGCGTCGGTGTTGTCATCGACCCGTGTGTCGTTGCCGTGACTGGATAGGGATTTCGTCCGGGACGTTATCGACCACGCACGGTGCTTCGACGAGAATGGCGTCGACGTGCGTCTATGTGGGTAGCCGCACCGCGTCACCGTCTGTAAGATGCTCGAGAATGACCTCACGGAGGTTTCGAATCGGGGGAGTGGGTGGACGATGCGTCGTCACGCGTCAGGAGGATAGATTGCTGGTGAACGGAAGAGGTCAACGTGGGACTGGGACCCCCAGAGCGATTTCTGAGAGCGAAATGTTCCCGTCTGTGGATGACGAGAACAAGGGAGGAAGTCAAAGCGGTAGAATGAATAAGGGGGTGGAGTTCGTAGCTCGGCCGGACGGGTCTTACGTCCCTTTACCCCAGTTGGCTGCGCAGTTGGAGCGGGCGGTCCTGGCTTCGTTTTCCGACGTTTTGAGCGCAGAGTGCGAGGTCGATTTCGACACGAACACCCTGGATTCATGCTCTGGAGAGGTGACGGAAGCTTTGGGACGAGTGGTTGTGTGCGCCTCGGCGGCAGAAGTCGCGGGGAGATTCAGTAACAACCTCCGAAGTAAGGAGTTGGCTCGTCTGAGGAGCGCGTTGTGGGAACTTCGCGTCGTGTTGGAGAGGTCGTGTGAACTCGTGGGCGGTTGTAGCGTGACGGTTAGGCACAGGTTCGAAGCTCTAAGAAGTGCTTCTCTCGACGTCCTGCATCCGCGCACTCGAGCCCCGAATGCTCCGAGCGGCACTGCTATTCCCAATTTGCAAATGGTTTCAGAGGTGGATGACAGCGCGGTTCCGGCGTTCTACAGAGGCGGTCAACCGACGGCCGAAGGGCGGGCTTGGCTGGTTCGCAACAACTTTAAGACGGTGATCGACCTCAGAGGGTCAGATCGTGATAATCAATGGCTTCAAGCCTTCGGTGGAGGCTCCGGTCAGGGTACGTTTGGGTCGAGCGCCTTGAACATCGTGCACATACCGATTCCCGACATGGAGGCACCAACTGAGGAGGATGTTGGCCGTTTTATCGAGACAGTCAACGACGTCTCCATGAGACCCATTCTCGTGCACTGCAAAGCCGGGATCGGACGCACCGGTTCTCTGGTCGCGTGCTGGAGAGTACACGAGGGGATGGATGTTGACGAGGCATTAGCGCAGGAGACGCTCGTGTGCGACTTTGGGTCGATCGCTCAAGAAGCCTTTGTCAGAGAGTACGCCAAGAAGTTTCGTGGGGGCCCGATGATTGAGGATCGCCCAGAGACGGGTGAATCGATGTCCGAAGATGAAGACGGGCAAGTTCTCGGCGAACATAGCTCGCTCATGGATGCTCCTGACATGTATATCATCAGAACCGACGGCTTCTCGTGTACTCGAGAGCTCGTTGAAAACCGTGAGCTTAAGATTTCTCATCCGAGCACGCAGCAACTAGTTTTAGTATGGCGTCAGCAACCACGTCGTATATTCTTACTAAAAAAGATCGGGCTCGCTCTTCTTCCCGAGTTGATCGAGGTGGCCCACGCCATGATGACAATGGGGATAACCGTAGTCCTCGATGAGGACGTCATGGATGAGTTGATGAACGCAGATATCGAGGAGACTCAGCACCGAGCGATAGTCCTAAAGAACGCAGAGCCAATCCGCAAGGTTGACGGGATCATCCCGCCTGAAGATTACGGTACGCTCGACATAATTGTTTGTCTCGGAGGTGACGGAGTGATCCTCCACGCGAGTAAACTCTTCCAAGGACCGGTGCCGCCGCTTCTCGGTTTCCACTTTGGTTCCCTCGGGTTCTTGACCAGTCATCCGAGCGATGAGATGGCTGCTAGTCTACTGCAATCCGTCGGCCGCGGTAAACCGGTCGCAAACATCCAAGGTGGCGTTCCAATAACTCTCAGAATGCGCCTTGAATGTACGCTCGTAAAGGCAAAGGACAAGGAGATCAACGGAGGAACGGGAGCCGCCACGAAGAAGATCGCCGTGCTCAACGAGCTTCTCGTCGATCGTGGTCCGAGCCCGTACTTGTCGCGCATCGAAGCGTACGATCGTGGCGAACTCATCACCACGGTCCAAGCGGACGGCGTCATTGTCGCCACCGCGACGGGGTCGACTGCCTACAGCGTCTCCGCCGGCGGTTCCATGGTGCACCCGAGTGTCCCTTCCATCCTCATGACGCCGATTTGCCCGCACACTCTATCCTTCCGTCCGGTGATTTTCCCGGATAGCGTCGAAATCGAACTCCGCGTCGCGCAAGACTCTCGATGCTCCGCTTGGGTGTCGTTTGACGGCCGGGATCGGTGCGAGCTCGAGAGCGGAGACTCTGTCTTTGTCCGCATGAGCCAGTACCCAATTCCGACGATCAACTACGCCGATCAGACGGGGGATTTCATCTCTTCTCTCCGCCGCTGCTTGAGATGGAACGAACGAGACATGCAACACGCATTTGACGCCTCGCAAAAGGAAGCTTTGCGGAAGATTTCTGAATCTCAGGACAGCTAGAAAATTCCAACTGATTGTAACACGTATTGCAAACGCGCGCAACAACCCAACCACTTCTTTCTTTCACCTAATGAATGCTCTGACTACAAAAACATTTGCTACGAAAATTCTCTACGATAATGCTATGCAATTGACAGACCTTTAGCCCACCTTTTCCTTCCCCTTGAAAAACTTCTGAAGCGCCTTGGAAGTGATGACGTAGAACCAATACGCGTTGAGCAGCGAACCCAGTCCGACGAGTGCGTTGAACGTCAACACAACGTAACGCGGAATCGGATCGAGAAGACCGGTATGGGACGCCCAAAGCATGTGGGCGAAACCGAGATTATACACCACTACGCGGACGAAGAAGAACGTCACGGCGAGAAGCGCAACGTTCACGATTTCAAGCCGCTTCTCCGCTTCTTCAATGGATGTCACGCGCTTAAACCCGACAAATTGCGCCAGCGCGATAATCTTGTCGCTCTTCAACGAATACGCCATCGATTTCAATATCCAACGGAGCGTGAGTAACGGGGTAGACATCTCCCCGAGCAACAACCACGCAAAGGGCAACATCATCGACTGCGAAGACCCGGCGATGAGCGAACACAACGCGAACACCGCGTGATGAAACGCCGCGTCCAACCCGCCCAGTTTCGGAAACCGCGCCAGGATATGCGCGAGATCCGACAAGAGATACCCACCAAACACAAAATTCGTAAACTCCATGCGATCTCTCGCCGGGTTCGGAAGCCCAACTCCCGGTCCGCGCGTGAAGTAACAATCCAGCGGGTTCGTCAGCGCGCTCGCGTCTCGAAGCATCCACACGCTCATCGTCGCCGTAAACATCGCGTGGACGCATCCGGTGAGATGTTTCGGCGCTTCCAATCGCACGCGCGCGACGTCATCCTTCGATGTCCCGCGTTTCCCGTCGACGATCCAAGCGCGCGAGGCTAAAACGAACCCGAACCGAACGAGCTCCCAACCGACGACGCAGAGCGTGATTCGCGCGACGAACGCCCACGGATCGCTCCGCGGGGTCATCGTCCACGGGCCCTCGTGGGGGACACGGATGAAGACGGCGCCATCGCGCGTCATCGTCTTCGTCTTCGTCGTCTTCGCCGTCCAAGACTGACGTCGGCGTCAGTAACGTCTTCACTCTGCGCTGGGATGCCTCGCGGAGTCCGCGATTTATCGCTCGCGCTCGCCATCGCGTGCGCCGTCGTCTCCATCGCGTGGCCGTTCGTCGAGCGGTGGCTCGCGGTGAGAGAAGGGAGCGGCGGCGTCGGGGCGTGTCCGCTCGGGTTCGGCGTCGGGGCGGTTCAACGCGAACGTCATCGTACGCATCGAGTTGACGATGATGCTGACGTGAACACGACGACGTACATCAACTGCGCCCTCGACGCGTCGTCGTTTACGAACAACGGCGTCGTCACCGATGACGGTGGAACTCTCATCGGATCCGTGACGGTGTCGTCCACGGGACGGATCCTCGACGTGCGTGTTCCGTCGTCGTCGTCGTCGTCGGCGGCGTCGGTTAGAAGAGACTGTAAAGGCCGTCGGTTGGTCCCAGGTTTCGTCGACGCGCACGCGCACGTCATCACCGGTGGGTTCTCGCGAGGGATGATTGACTTATCCAACGCGCGATCTCGGTCGGATTTCGTCGAGACGTTGGCTGAGGGAATCTCGAAAGACGATGGAGGTTGGACGCTCGCGAGCGGGTGGGACGAGTCTCGGTGGACTGAAAAAGAAACGCCGAGGATTGAATGGTTGGATGACCGGTTCGATGGGGTCAAGGTGTTTGCGTTGCGGGCGGACGCGCACGTTGGGTTTGCGAGCGCGGCGGCGTTGGAAGCGGCGGGGTTGATGGATGAAAACGTGGAGATTAAGGGTGGGATTATCGAGCGCGACGAGGCTGGAACACCGACGGGCATGGTCAAGGAGCTCGCAACGGCGGCGGTGGCAAAGGCGATCCCGAGACGAAAGCGAAAGGAGAGAGACGAGGCGTTGATGGCGGGTATTCATTATCTCCTGAGTCACGGAATCACATCTGTCGGTGATTTCGGTGATATCGAGATGTTGGCGGCGGGACGGGATGGCTACGAGCGACTGTGGGAAGATTTCGAGACGCTCGCAAAGTGGGACCGAGAAGGTTCGCTGCCGATTCGAGTGACGTCGTACATGCCACTGGGAGATTACAAATCGGTTGTGAAGCACCCGGCGTGGAACGGTGGGTGGACGAGGGAGGATCCGAAGACTCAGAGAATGTCGAGACTTCGGCTCGGAGGCGTCAAGGCGTTTCTAGATGGATCGCTTGGGGGAAGGACAGCGGCGATGTTGGAGCCGTACGCGGACGCTCCGGGTACGAAAGGAAAGTTGATGTACCCGCCTGGCGGTAAAGAAGAGCAGGATCTGCGTCGAGACGCGCTCGCGGCGGACGCTGAGGGGTTGCAGATTGCGGTGCACGCCATTGGCGACGCCGCTGTCGAGCAGGCGCTCGACGTGCTCGCAGAGCTCCTTGAGACGAATGGTGATAAGCCGTTGCGTCGGTTCCGAATCGAGCACGCGCAACATCTCAAATCACCGATTGACGAACAACCGCGACGTTTTGCCGAGCTGGGAGCGGTGGCGAGCGTGCAGCCGACTCAGACAATTTTGGACGCTGAGAGCGTTGAAGAGAGACTCGGCGCGAATCGGGCGGAGCGATACTACGCGCTTCGAACGTTTCTGAAACACGGAGTGGCTCTTGCTGGAGGAAGTGATTGGCCTATAGTGAGCGCTGATGTGTTTCAAGGCATCGCAGCTGCCGTGCAAAGAGATAAAGAAGCGCTGAGCGTCGATGAAGCTTTGCGAATGTTTACAAAGGGTGGAGCGCACGCTTTGCGACTCGACGGACTTGTGGGGTCTCTCAACGTCGGTGCGATGGCTGATTTTGTCATTGTTGACGGCTCACCGCTCGAAGTGACTGAGGGAAAAGTACCACCGAAAGTGATCGCCACGTACATCGGAGGGGAGTGTGTTTACGGCGATTGTCTAAGATGAATCTAGATTGTACTGTACATTTTAATTCTAGCTATAAAAGGAAGTCTGCAAGTCACGACCATCTTCTCGCGTCCTCCTCGGGGTCGACGCGGGTGTACCACGACGGTGGACTCACGTGCGTAGATAATCTATAATTTAACAATATCTCCTCTCCGTCGGAAATGTCTCGAGTGGCGACGAGGACTAAGGATCGGATTCGATTGGACTCGGTGGCGTTTGATTTGACCACCTTTGGGGCGTCCTCGTCCTCGCCAAACAAAGCAGCCGCGACATCCTGGGCTCGTTTCGCCAACGTTCGTTCGCCATCGGTCACGATGCTCCAAACGCTCTCTTTCGTCTCCTCCTCGTCGTCCGGCATCACGTTCACGTTCGGAATGTACGGCCGAATATCTGTGTCTGCTGGCACATCCACCGACGCGACGATGACGTTTGGCAGAGTTCCTTTCGGCGGATGATTCGCGAGATGTGCGTACGCAAACACGTTCGCCCGCTCCAAAGATTCGCACTCGTTCAGTAAAGACAGCCTCGTCTCCTCGCTGAGCATCGGATTCATCAACTTTTGAAGAAAACTCGCGTTCTTCAACTCGTCCAGTCGCTCTGCCGAGTACTTCAGCGGTGGACCTGGCCAAAAGCACGCCTCATCTTCCCCACCTATACCCCACGGCTTGGCATCTATCACGCTCCCATCCGTCCTCACGATCAAATAATCGTTATCCTTACTCACCCTTGGGTAACCATTCATGTACTTCATCGCCGTTCCGACGTACGTTAGTCCGGGATACGTCGCCACCACCGTTCCCGCCCGCACTACCCCCCGAACGAACAACCCGTTCCCAGCCTCCACGCCCTCGACCTTTGACTTCGCGACGAAACAGTGATGACCAACCTCTCGAATCGCCGCCGCGCGATGCGCCTCGACTCTCTTCTCCCATCCTCGTCCTTCAAAATCTCCCAGTCGGGCGCGCTCCGACGCCAACGCTCGCGCCAGCCTCACGACGTTCTCCCGCAACCGTCGCGCGACAATCTCCGCCCGCGCCTCGTGCGTCATCGCATCCGTCTCTCGAACGATCGATTCCGGGTCCGGGTCACCCGTCGATCGCGTTCGGCCCTCGGCGAGAGTGGTGAGCATGTGTAAGCGATGCGTGTCGAGCGCATCCTGTAACGCTCTCCCGTTGGACGAACGGTGTCGTCGAGCGACGATCGGGACGGATGCGCACGCCGACGAAGACGCGCACGCCGACGCGCGCGACGCGACGGCGAGCGCGACGCGGAGCATGGAGACCCGACCGGTGGGGAGTCGGCGTCTGTCGAGTTGCGGATTGAAAAGAACATCAAAACCAGTCTTCACTTCGAGGCGGCGTCGAGAACAACCCCGACGACGAGACCGCCGACCTCATCCGTCTAAGAGACATGGTCAAAGCGAAACTTCGACGTAAAGCGGAACGTGCCGAACGCGCGGGTAAAGCGCTCGCGCGTTCGAGTGGTGGTGGTGGTGCGACGGCAGACGACGTGGGTGACGACGCAGCCGCCGGTTCAGTCGAGGATGAAATGTCGCGGTTGACGGATCATCATCGACGTAAAGTGAAGAAGCGGGCGGCGTTTTTAGAGAGTACGTGGAATCGCATCGCGCGTCGGGTCATTCTCTTTACGATTACGATCGGCGGTGACGACTGGGCGCGCCGCAGGCGTTGAAGAGAGAAGAGGACCGACTGACTGACCGACGAAACGCGTTCGTTTGTTCGTTCGCGCGCGCAGAGATTCGAGTCGCGACGGAAACGAAAATGAAAAAGAATGCGAAAAAAGGGAGTGGAAAAATGTCCGTGACAGATATGAAGACGCTCTCGCTCTCGCTCGCGGATATAGTCGGGGGAGCGGGATCGGTAAAGAGGACAAAGACGCCGACGGCGAAGCGGCGCACGGCGCTCGTGTCCAACGAAACGACGCGGATGCAAGCCGTTTTATCACATCCGCAGTACAAGGCGAACCCGATCGCGGCGATTTCAAACCATATTCTCACCGGACTCGCCGCGGATGCCGAAGCGAGGGGTAACAAACCGGGCGCAAACAAACCAAAGAGGAAGAAAAAGTTGACTCCGCAGCAAGAGCGAGAGCTCTCGGGTGCTCACGTCGTCGGTCCGCAAGAGACGAAACCGAAGACTGGAGACGCTCGGGCGGTGCGGTCGCATAAACACGGTGGGACGAAGCGAGGAAAGCTGTTCCGGGCGTGATAGATTTGTATGATGTATTGTAAGCTTTTGACGTAGTGCTAGCTTTTCCTCAGAGCGCGCGACACTGTGCCACGCGCTCGGATTCGCCCTCGACGGAACCATGCGCTGCGGGCTCACGCGGGTTCATCTCACCCCGTCGTCCTCGACGTGCTCCATCGCGCGAAAGACGGTGTTTGCTCGGGCGTCGACGGTGAGGACGACGGCTTTGTCACCCTCCGGAAGAGCGGATAGAGTCAACTTCGTCTCGCAAAGACTTCGGTCCGTCCCGAGGGCGACCGCGGGGAGCGACGGCGTCGACGACGACAACAACGACGACAACGCGACGCCGTGGGTCCAACCAGGGTATCTCGGCGCCGTCGTGTCCGGTTTGGATGAGTCGGCGCAAACCGCCGTCGTCCTCGGCGTTTGGGCGGGCATCCTCCTCGCGACGTACGAGTGCTGCACCGTCGTCGGCCCAGCGCTCGAGTCCCTCTCCCCGGGTCTCATGGCGTGGTCCAAAACCACTTGGCCCGTCATCGGTGTCACCTACGTCGCCGCCGGCGTCGCCCACTTCACCGTCCACGACGGCTTCGTCTCCATGATGCCGCACCAAGGCGCGTGGGGCTTCTGGCGCCTCCCCGGCTCCCCGAGCTTCCACGTCAACTGGACCGGCGTCGCCGAAATCGCCGGAGGTCTCGGTCTCGTCCTCGGTTCCCTCCCTTTCGGCCTCACCCCGGATTCTCTCGCCTGGCTCTCCCCCGCGAGCGCCGCCGCTCTGTTTCTGTTGACAGTCGTCGTCACGCCGGCCAACACGTACATGTTCACCCACAACTCCCCGGGTCCGCTTCCCCCGAACGCGGACGAATCCATGCGCACGATCCCAACGCTCGGTCACCTCGCCCGCGGCGGGCTCCAGGTTTTCCTCCTCTCCCTCTTACACGGCGTCGCCGTTCGGTAGGGCGAGAGGAGAACGCAAACCGACGGGACGACTCGGTCGGGGGGTCACTACCTACTTGTTTTGAGTCACGAACCGTCACAGATCGTCATATACCATTCGACGAGTCACGACCCATACACGAAAGAGGGGCAAAAAACGCACGCACGCGTATCCAGCCAGATGTCCGATCGCGGGCGTCCGGCGGACGGACGCCACCAGAACAAATACCCATAGACTTTACGGTTCGTGTATCAGAAAATACATTCATTTACAAACCATCCAAAAGATATTTCCCAAACCCGAAAATCGCGGCGAGGGGAACGAAGATTCGATGCGGGGTGTGGAAAAAAAATCTATCGCGACTTCGGACACCCGGTTCGTAGAAAACATTCAGAAGAACGGAATTCGCGTGGAAATTAACGACGCGTATCGTATGTATAAACAGTACGTTTTATTTTCCGACGCTAAAACACCGAGCCGTCGCGACTGTTCTTTTTTTTTTTACACTGGCCGAATCCGCCGTTTCGCGGACATTGTTTTTTACGACACGACGACGTGGCTGATTGGTTCCTTCGTTCCCGCGACACACGCCGACGCGCGAGCGAGCGAACGACCAGCGAAGAGGTGCGCGCGCTTTACGACGCGGTCTTATTTTTTTTTGTGTTTCGTCTTCTCGTCGCGGTGCGCGCGTCGCGCGCGTCGACCGCGCGTTTCGTACGCGTCGGGGGAACACCGGGAAAAGCGCGCGCGGGGCTCGGCCGCGGGAGACCCGGGGACATCGTTTTTCGCGCGAAACCGGGACGGGGTGGACGACGCGACGGGGTGGACGACGCGACGGGGTTCGCGGACGATCACGGGGGGAGATTTTCTCCCGAACGTTTCGTCGTCGGCGTCGCTCGCGTCGTCGTCGTCGTCGTCGCGAACCCGGACGGAGGACACACCCGGTGTCGGTGGACGTGTCCCGCTCGACAGTTCGTCTGGGGGGGCGCCGCGGGCGGTAGCGCAAACAGTGGTGCCCACGGTTCCCCTCGTCTCGGTTCCAACCGACCGACCGACCGACCGATGGACCGGCGACCGCGCGCGCGTACCCACGGACGGACGGTCGACGGACGGAAGAAAATAGACGCCGTCGGTTCGTTCCGTCCCGGCCGTCGCGTCGTCGTCGCGTCGTCGTCGTCGTCGTCGTCGTCCCCCCCGGTGGTTCGCGCGTCGTCCGCGTCGGATGTCGCGGCCCTTTCGTTCGGTAACGAACTCGCAGAGTTGACGAGTCATGAATCTTGAAAATGGACTGACACTTTGGAATTTTTTTATCGCGCCGTTCGATAGATTTTTTCGCCGGTATTTCACGCCCGAGGACGCCAATTGCGCTAGAAAAAAAGAAGAGCGAGCGACAACTGGACGAAGAACAACTGGGACAGACGAAGCGCCGACGGACGATGACCAAGGCTCGATCGACGCGGGGAAGCGTCGGGGGGTCGGACTCAGCGGCGACGGATCGACGGGCGGCGCACGCGGAGGCGACGCCGACGAAAGGAAGCGGCGGGTCGGTTGCGACGCGCGGACATCATCAACATCAGAATAACAACAGCGCGAGCGTTGAGACGGATGTGGAAGGGAAGAGAACCCCGGATTTGACGCTCACGTCGCTCAAAAGATCGACGAGTTCGAGCGATACCGACGAGGAGGCTATGCTGGTGAAGCGGGCAAAGAAAAACTGGAGCTCGGCCGCCGTCGAGCTCGGATACGAAGTCGGTACCATCAAGCACAGCGCATATGTTTTGCTTGCAGAGAGTGGACCGACGGGCATGACGGTGGCTTCCATCGTCGGTACCGCGCAGAGGCTGTCCATGTACAGCTGGGGTCAGTGTAAGACACCGAATAACTCGGTCACGGCGGCGCTCAGCCAAGACGATACGTTTGTTCGCATCGCCCCGTCGACGTACTGCCTTCGCTCGCAGCTCAGAGGACCGGATGGAAACATGCCGGCGCCAAGAACGTCGAGTGGATCGCACGACAGCGGTACCACCGGTATTGGGGTTTCAGCGCACCGGAACGCTGAAATCGGAAGCGGAAACTCGAGTAGGCAAGGCAGAAACAACGGTAAACGACAGAGCAAACAAGAGCTGGCCAGAGCCGAGTCTCCGATGCACTTTATCGTCGAAGAGCCCTCTTATTCTGAATACGACGACGAGGATGTCGTTAACATTCAGGTGGAGGACTCGCACGATCGTTTCGATCCCATCGGTGAAGTGAAGCGCACCGCAGATGCTCTCGCCCAAGAGTGCTACAAACGCCGAATGGATGTTTTCGGCCAAACCGTCGGCGACGACTTCGGATCATCTTTCCATTTTCCCCCAGCTGAGATTGTCCGACCAGAACATTCGCCCGAAGCAGCAGTTGCCGGTAGTTGTCTGCTTTACTACCCGACCGCGCGCACGCACACGAAGAACGGCATACCAGAGTCTCCGCTCGAGCCATCTGAGGCTACGCACAGAGCAGTGAGGTGGAAGGATGAGGCGAAAAATTTGCACGCGTCTCACAAAAAGAGACAATCGTCGAGTCCGATCACTCTCCCAACCTGGGTGCTCGAACAGTATTTAGAAGAACATCATCAAATACTGTGCGATGACTTAGTGCCTACGCCGTGAAAACGCGAGGCGCCGAGCTCATCATCGTGTATAAAAAAGGTGTAGTGTACTTACTGTATGGAGTACTGTTGTAAAACAATCACACAGACCTTACGTTGTGGTGGAGAAACAAACAACTAATTTGTCCCTGCTCGCGCTCGCTCGTTCGCTCGTTCGCGCTTTAGCAGAGGGGTGTTAGATCAATGGCCGTGTTATCATAAGAGAAGGTAGTTGATTACATTTTTACGATGTAAACGTCGCCGTTTTCATACACGTACGACATTGGTTTATTAAACTGCGAGAAATGCGCGTTTCATTTTCTTTACGCAGCGAGCGCTTGGGCGAAATCCGCGCAGATGTCGTCGATGTGCTCGATACCGACGGAGACGCGAATCATATCTGGGGTGACGCCAGACGCCGTTTGCTCCTCCGGAGTGAGTTGTTCGTGCGTCGTGGACGCCGGGTGAATGACGAGAGTCTTCGCATCACCGACGTTGGCCAAGTGAGAAGCCAGCTTGACGTTGTCGATGAACTTCATTCCGGCGTCGAGGCCACCCTTGATTCCGAAAGTGAGGACGGCGCCAAAGTTGCCTTCACGGAAGTATTCCAAAGCCTTTTGGTGGAAAGGGTGGGACTTCAAGCCCGGGAAAGAGACCCAGCTCACTTGCGGGTGCGCCTCGAGGTACTTGGCAAGCGCCAAGGTGTTCGAGCAGTGACGCTCCATGCGAAGAGACAAGGTTTCGAGACCGAGGATAAAGTTGAAGGCGCCAAACGGGTTCTGGCACATGCCAAGATCGCGCAAGCCTTCGACGCGAGCGCGCATGATGAAGGTGGCGTTCGCACCCAAGATTCCGTCCGGACCGAAAGTGTCCCAGAACTTGAGACCGTGGTATCCCGGAGACGGATCCGTCATCACCGGGTGCTTACCGTTGTTCCAGTTCATGGTACCGCCGTCGACGATGACGCCGCCGACGGTGGTGCCGTGGCCGCCAATCCACTTGGTGGCGGATTCGACGACAATGTCCGCGCCGTGCTTGAGCGGCTGGCACACGTATCCGCAACCACCAAACGTATTATCGCAGATGAGCGGAATACCATGCTTGGACGCGATCGCCTTTAAGCGCTTGAAATCCGGAATCGCGAACCGCGGGTTCCCGATCGTCTCGACGTAAAGCGCCTTGGTGTTCCCGTCAATCAGCGTCTCAAACGACGCCGGATCATCATCCTTGGCAAACTTGACGTTAATCCCCAATCTCGGAATCGTAACCTTGAACTGATTGTACGTACCCCCGTACAACGACGGCGTCGCAACGATGTTATCCCCGACTTGACAAATTGTCGAAATCGCCAAGAATTGCGCGCTCTGCCCGCTCGACACCGCGAGCGCGCCGACCCCGCCCTCCAGCGCCGCCACGCGTTTCTCGAACACGTCGCACGTCGGGTTCATAATTCTCGAGTAAATGTTCCCGAACGCCCTGAGCCCGAACAAATCCGCCCCGTGTTTCGACGAGTTGAACGTGTACGAGCTCGTGGCGTAAATCGGCACCGCTCGAGAGTTCGTCGCCGCATCGGGCGCTTGCCCGGCGTGCACCTGCAGCGTTTCAAACTTAAGTTCCGGCGTTCCTTCGCCCATGATCGTTCTTCGTTCGGTATCGGTATCCCGCGGGATTGGCGTCGTGCGGTGCGGTCCGTTCGGCGTTCGCGCGTCGGCGTGTGTCGGCATCCCCGTCCGCATTCCCGATCACATCCATCGCATCCATCGCATCCATCCATCCATCCGTCCATCCGTCCTTCTCGAACCGTCTTTTCGCCTACTCTTCGAGTCATGACTCGACACGATGTCCCAGGGAGGAGGGGAGAGAGACGAGACACGGAACGGGGGAAAAAACTACCGGGTCCGTTTCATTCAGTGTACTGCGTTCGCGTGCGTATTCCACGCGTGTTTTACACTAGTAGTAGTAGTGCGTTGTTAGTGACTCGCGCGGTTGCGTTCGGTTTTCGGTTTTCGGGGAAAAATTTATATATCGCACCTTTACACAGAGTACCTATACACATGACGAGTCATGAACCGTGGATCATACTCTCTAAAGGTGCGATATATATTTTTCCGGTTTTTGGTTGTCGCCCCCCGTGTTTGTGTGTTTGAGTGCTGTTTGAGACAGACGGCTCGGCTCTGGTCGGGTCGGGTCTGGTCGGCGCAACTGTCTACCGCGATGGGGACGTCCGGCGGCGCGGCCGTCGTCGCGGCGTCGACGGCGACGCTCTATGCCTTTGGGTCGTGGTTCCTCCGCGCGGTGCTGTGCGCGGAGACGCGAGATTTGATCTCCTACCGCGTCGGGGCGACGTTCGCGGGAACGTTCGCGGCGACGTCGACGCTGTCGGTGCTGGTGATGTGCGAGATCGCGGGGTGGGTGGACGCGGAAACGCTGCGGGGGTGTTGGAAGGGGTACCTGCGGGCGGGGACGGCGGCGCTGTTGGTGTGGACGCCGTGGGAGCTGTTTTTGCTCGGGTTTAAAGGGGTTTTCGCGGAGGCGTCGGATGGGGACGGCGTCGGGCGAGGAGGAGGAGGAGGAGGAGGACGGTTGACGACGACGACGACGACGCGTCAGCGACGGATGAAAGCGCACGCGTTGGCGACGTTGGCGACGTTTGTGTTTGTGTGGGCGTTTTTAGGCGTCCATGGGACGCACGGGACGAAGGAGGGCGCCGCGGGGGGAGGCGGCGGGACGTTTACCATGTTTCGCGTCGTGTCGAGGACGGGCGTCTTGGGGGTGACTCTCTTGGGGATTTTGTCCGGTTTCGGGGCGGTGCATTTTCCGTACACCACGATTAGGGTGTTCAATAGGTCGATATCCGACGCCAAGGTGTTCAGTCTCGAGCGCAAGCTCGTGCAGAGCGTGGAGACGATTGTCGAGCGGAAGAAGCGCGCGGCGACGCTCAAGAGGGACATTGCTCGCGAGGCGAGCGCGCAGAGACAAAGAGGGAGCGGGGGAAGCCTCTTCGGGCGACTGGCGGCGGGAATGCGGCTACCGGGAGTGCAAACCGGTCGGGCGAACCAAGTCATCGCCCTGAGCTCGGAGATTAACGCGTTGGAGATGGTCAACAGGACGCTGTTTTTCGAGCTCCACGAAGTCAACTTGCAACGAGAGCGCGCCAAAATATCCACGACACCCTACGGCCGTTTCCTCGAAATCTGCGGGGTCTTATTGCTCATCACGTGTGGCTATCGATTTCTCTCCGGTTTCAAGCGTCTCATCTTCAAAGAGACGCCGCGGACTGATCCCATCACCACGGCGCTCCATCTCTTTCTCGCCAACAAGTCGATTCACGTCGACCCGGAGACCCTCTCTCAGTACCTCAGTCTCATCTTCATCGCCTTTCTCGTCGTCAACTCGATGCAAAACTTTGTCTTCCAGCTCACCAAGCTCTTCTTCGCCGTAGGCGGCGGCGGCATCACCACCGACGGTCTCGTTTTATTCACCACCGAAGCCGTCGGTCTCTATTTTCTCTCCTCCGTGCTCCTCGTTCGCGAGCAGCTTCCCGAGAGTTACCGCCACCTCGTCACCGAGGCTCTCGGCGCCGATCTCGAGTTTCGCTTTTACTCCAAGTTTTACGATCTCATCTTCATGGCTTCCGCCGCGCTCACCGCCTTCGCCCTCTACGCCAGGCACGTCGTCGGCGTTCGAGAGGACGACCACTCCGCGAACGGCGACGCGAAACGTCTCTAGTACGCGGGCGCACTGATCGACGACGACGACGACGATCGCACCCAGTAAACATAGCACAACTTACCTATACAATACGCATGTACATCACGCATAAAACACACACCCAGACCCGTTCACGCACGCGTTTATAGATCACGATCGACATCCGCGCACGCTTCTACTACTACTACTACTAAGTATTGTAAAAGTACGAGGTACACGCGTATAGATCACGACGCAAAACCCCCATCATCCATCACGCGATACGTACGATAAAACACACGAAACCGCGTCCCACGACGTCGACGTCGAGCCCGAGCCCTGATGCTTTTCACCCCGAAGAAGCCGACGGCGCCGTCACACGCGCGCACGCACGCACGCACTACCCGCACTACCGACCGATATGTCCGCCGAAGACGAGACCGCGAACGCGACGCCGCGATTGTACGTCGGAAACATCCCTTGGAGCGCCACCGAACAGGAGCTCCGCGACCTCTTCGCCGACGCCCCCGGGGTTCGGCGGGTGGAGATCCCCACCGGTCGTCAAGGGCGGTCCCGCGGGTACGGGCTCGTGGAGTTTGACACCGCCGAGGAGGCCGCGGCCGCGGCGTCTCGCGTCGACGGTACGTGATTGCGATGTAGTAGACGATCGACGACGCGATCGTCGTCGATAGGTTTTTCTCGTCCGTCCGTCCGGGGAATCTCTTCTCTCGAATGAAATGGATGATGGATGATGGATGGATTGCGATTGATTGCGCGATTTCGGCGGCGCGAATTCGATGGATTCGATCGGGAATTCCCGCGGACGCCCGGGGGAAAGAACGCGAAAGACGCGGACGCTCGACCGGGTTCGACGGGGTGAAGACGACGTTTCGTCGGACGCGGATGCGCGTGGACGGACGGACGCGCGCCGGGGGGGTTCGGGTGGATGATGAATGGATGGCATGCATGGATGGGTCTTTTTTTTCTGCCAGACTGGGTTTCGCCCGGGCGCCCGGGACGCGGTTCGCGAAGGCCTTTCCTCGCCCGCGGCGCGTTCGTGGGGGTTCACCGGTGAAGCGCGCGACTGACTTTTGTTTTGAATCGTTCTCGACCGCGCAGGACAAGCGCTGGGTGACCGCACGATCACCGTTCGCGAGGACAAGGCCCCGGCTAAGGCGTCTGGTAAGAAGCACGGCGCCGTCGTCCTGAGCGAGGCGCCGGCGGGCGGCGAAGGAAGCCGCTGCTACTTTGGAAACCTCGCGTGGGAAACCACGGAGGAGATGCTCATGGCGCACTGCGCGTCGTTCGGTGTCAACGCGGCTCAGTGCGAAGTGGCGCGTCAACACGGCGGCCGCTCCAAGGGCTGGGCGCTCGTCGATTTCGCGACGCCGGATGAAGCGTCCAACGCCATCGCGCAGATGCACAACTCTGAAATCCAAGGTCGATCCATCATCGTGCGCGTGGAGCGCCCGGGCGCGGGCGCGAAGAGCGCGCGCGTGGAGACTCGCCCGGAGAACTCGAGCGGATTGCAAATTGTCGTCCGTAACCTTCCGTGGACGACGACGAGCGAGGATCTTCGCCAAGTGTTCCAGCAAGTCGGCAACGTCGTAAACGCCGTGGCGGTGTGCCACGCGGATACTGGCCGCTCCAAGGGCTGGGGTACCGTGCTCTTTGAAACCCGTGAACAAGCTCAAGCTGCGATCCAAGGTTTCAACGGCGTCGAGCTCGAGCACCGCCCGATGCAAATCAAGCTCGATCGCTACGATTAAGCGACGATTGATTGCGCGCGCGGGCGGCTACACGAGGATGGATGGATGGATGGACAGACAGACAGACAGACAGACAGAATGATGACTGAAGAAGACGAAGAAAAGTACGTACGGCCACGATGGGCAGCGTGTTATGAAGAAGAGAAGAAGAAGAGATGACTTAAGAAAGGAGAGTGAGCGAAAACGAACCAGCGTTTTTTAGTAGTCTCGTCCCGCGTAGGGGCGAGTGGCGAAAGCGAGGCGCGGACGGGTCACCGCCTGTTTATGTCAGCGAATCGATGTTTCGAAAGCAGCACCTTGTTGAATTCCTACACGTATCACTGAATAATCACAATCATTATAATCGCTAATATCAAACGCTTTGTGCAAAGCGATCCCGTCCCGTCGTCTAAATTTAATAATCGTAAGGAATCGAATCGTCGCGCTTGGATTTTTTTTCGGCGCTCCCCGCGTGATCCTCGTCGCGACGTTTCCTCGCCTTTTCGCGTTCCCGCTTCGCCACCTTGGCGATAAACTTGTCGAACAACTTTTTCGCCTCCACCTTTGGTGCCTCTTTCCAAGCCTTGTCCAATCGATAAAGCTTTTCCGCCTTTTCCCACGTCGTGTCGCCAAAGAGCTCTCTCGCCTTGTATCCTTCGTGAAGCAAATCTTCAAAGTCGTCGAGCTTGGCGTCGATCTCATCCTCCATGTCGTTAAGCAAGTCCTCGTAGAGCTCGCGCGGACGAGAACCGTTGACGTTGTTGCACGCGTTGATGTATCGCACGTCGTTTTCGATTCGTCTAACAAAGGATTTCCAGCGAGCGCGCGGTTGAATCGCGCCGTCGCGTCGAAGCTCTTCGAGAAGCTCTACAAAGGCTTGACGACGCCTTCTTTCCTCTCTCAATTCCGCCTTGAGAGAGTCGTCATGAGCCAACATGTCTTTCTCGCGCAGCTCTCGCACCAAGCCTTCGAAAACCTCCAATCGATCGAGAGGTTCGCAATCCATCGTTCGAGGGTCATCCTTGACGCGTTCGTAAATTTTCCTCCACGGCGTCACGGCGTCGGCGCCGGCATCCACAAGGCACTCTTTAAACGCCTCCTGCGTCACCGACTTTCTCTCCTCGCGCTCGCGCTGTTCGCGAACACGTAACGATCGGGTGAAATCGTCAAAGAGATCCCCTCGTTCGCGCCTATCCATGACCGCTCTCCATCTCGCGTCTTCGCTCAATACTTCTTCGATGCGCGCGTCTCTCCCGTACAACCTCGTGTTCGACGTGATCCCGAGCTCCACTCTTCGCTCCTCGAGCATCGCCATGAATGACTCGCGAACCTTCTTCTCTGCCATGCGCTTCGCTTCGCGTTCCCGCTTCACCTGGGCCATTTGATACTCGTTCAAACACTGCTTTTTATCCGTCTTTGACTTCAACGCGCCAAATCGTCTATCGCTCTTCGTTCTGTTCAACACCTCCTCCCACTTGGTCGACACCCGAACGCCGTGATCTGCGAGCATCTTTTTAAACGCCAATTTAGCCTCCTCCACGTTGGCGTACTCGCTCGAAAACACCGCGCCGTCATCCTCGCCACCTTTTCCTTTATTCGTTTCGGTTTTCGCGCCGCCGCCGCGTTCGCGTTCCGTCCCATCCGCCCCACCCATCCCACCGTTGCCCAAGCCTCCCGTTTTTGCTCTCGCCGACTTCGATTCCGCCCTTCTCACAATCTCTCGCACCTCCTCGATCTCCTTCGGCGTCTCCCACGTCGTGTCTCCCGTCGTCTCGTGCGCCCAGTACGCCCGCGACTCCCCCGTCGTCGGATCCTTCGTTTCATACCTCGTCCACCGCGTCGCCGCCTCTGCCCGTTCAATCGTCGTCATCAACTCTTCCGGTTTCGCGTACGTACTCCGACGCGTCACGACGTCGTAGTAATACGTCCGTCCGTCCGGTGCGAGGTGCGTTTGCCATCGTTCGTTCGCAGCAGATGACGATGCCGTCGCCGCTGCTTTCCCACCACCACCACCACTCGCACCGGCGCCGGCGTTTTCCCCGCCTTCGTTCGTCATCCAGTGCGGAAGCGTCGACACCCCGCGTCGTCGTTCTCCCGCGATCGCCGCGTCGTCCGACGACATGGTGCGGCGCGCGCGCGCGTCGGCAACTGACGTGCGTGGCGGGACGGATTGTTTTCAATCACGATTTCATTTCAATTCATTACACGTCTCTCTAAGTACTACATACACGCACACACACACGGGCACACTAACGACCCTCTACGAACGGACCCCCGTCTCTTCCTCCTCCTCACGCGTCCTCCTCCTCCTCTCCGTCGTCGTCGTCGTCGTCGTCGTCGACAGGGACGGCGGTACCGAACAACGCATTCAACCTCGACATGGCGACGTCTTTATTCGCGATCACCGCGCGTTCGACGCCGTCGCGCGCCGCGAGATCGATCGGCGTCGCGTCCGTCGTCGTCGTGGATGCGTCTCCGGCGCTGACGACGACGGTGACGACTCGCGGGGCGTCTTCGGACGACATGGATTCGGTTCGCGCGCGCCGAGAGCGTCACTCTGAGGCGTGACTGTTGGTTTGTGAGACTGAGATGGAGTCGACCCCGCGCGCGCCACGAGCGTTCGCGCCGACGGCGTTCGCGACGCCGATCGATCCCGACCGAACCGAGACGTCGTCGTCGACTGCGTCGTCTTCGTCGTCGAACACGCGACGGTGCGTGGTCGTCGGACCGCCAGAGAGTGGGAAGACGACCATGTTGATGCGATTTTGCATTCGATTCGTCAAGGAAAACCCCGGTGCGAAGGCGCTGTTCATCGCGAGACGGGACGCGATGGAGCGGGCGAGGATACACGCGACGAGGGTGGAGATGCTGGGGGACGTCGAGGCGGTGGAGGCGATCGGGATGAGGTACGTCGAGTCGGACGAGGACGTGCGGACGCTGGCGTGCTTTCGACACTTGTGGGCAAAGGAGGAACAGCCGAGACTCGTTGTCGTGGATGATTTGGGAAGTATGATGGGGACTTCAAAGGTGGATAGGACGGTGACGAGAGAGATGTCCTACGCGAAGACGTTGGCGGCGTTGCACGAGTGCGCGCGGGATGACGAGACGGGGGAGGAGCGGTTGTTGGTGGTGAGCGAACGGACGGATGAGGCGACGGGCAAGGCGCCGATGCTGTACGTGTATAACAAGTGGTTCGGAGAAGTGTTACAGATTCATAGAGTCCACGGCGAGGGTGGTGGGTCGGAGTGGGATCTCGTGGCGCAGACGGATGGGGCGAGCGTGAGGTACTCGACGAGCCGCGGATGAGATGAGGAGAGGAGTGCGATAGAATACATGTGAACGAACACTTTAGCGATGGATGCGATGTAATGATACCGAATTTGACTAGACGCGGCGATATTGTTGAGAGGGCATCGTAGCTCTCGGATGGGTTAAACGTCACGATGATAAGGAGCGTATCAATTCTACAACAACGAGCTATTAAATTCTATGTACGAGCTAAAAGGAAGGTGACCTTTTCACGCCGTAGCCTCGATGCGCACCGGAGCGCGCTTTGGCTTGCCGTTCTTCCCAGTCTGCTTGTGATAGCTGCTACTCCACGTACCGCCGTCTCTGGCGTAGTAATCCATCGGGTACGGGGTGTTTTCCTCGCCCGGAGCGACGCCGGGGGTTAACCACCACGGGTCGACATTATCGAGGGCGACCTCGGCCTCGTAAGGCGTCAACACGGGACGTTCAAACTCCTCACCCCAGTCGATGGACAAACGCGGACAGGCGATTTGCACGAACGCGTCCAACCCCTTGAGCGCCGCCATCTTTGCTGGATTCATCTCGCTGATGAGCAGCACGACGTACTCGCGGCCTTTGACTCTCATCAAAGACATTAAATGCTCCAAAATAGCCGGATTACCCTGTCGTCCGAGCGTGCCGAGCACGATACCGAACGATTTTGCATTCTTCGCGCGATCAACCATGCCTCGACGAACCGTTCTCATTTCCTTGTGCGCGTATTCCTCCCGCGTCAGCACGCGCTGGTACGGGTCGTACCTGTACGCCGGCACGGTTGGATTGGCAATCATGATCGCTTCCAAGTGGAACCGACCGTCGGCGACGAAAACTATGGCGTCTCTATCCTTTGCATCCGGAATCACGGGTGCCGTGCACCCTAGTACCTCTCCAGGCGACAGAGGCTTGGCCTGAGGGACGACGAGCGACGGGTACTTTTCCGCCAGTCGAGTTCTCGTCTCCTGTATGGCGCTCGCGAATTGAATCGTCCCCGCCAAGATGAGGTTCGAACCGGGCTTAAAGTTATGTTCGACCGACGCACACAGGTGACCGACGTCGAAAGAAATATCGACAAAGACGTAGAGGCACTTCATACGAGTGACGTCGACCGGGACCAAGCACGAGTGTCCGTAGTGAACCAAAAAGTCGCACCCCAACGACTCAGCCGTGTAGTCGTCAACGCAGCAGGCGCCGTAAGTCACATCACCAAGTATCACGACATCCTTCACGCCTGCGAACGTTTGGAATATGTCCGCCAACGTCGTCGCGTACAGCAGAAGACCTTCCGGGAACTGCAACGCCAGCGTCTCCACGTTCGCCTGCTTGAGCCTCCACACCGTCTTCTTCACCTCAAAGTCGTAGTTTTGGGGCAACACTCGCATGGCTGCCGCCAAATCTTCGTCCTTCTCAATCTCATCGGGGATCTATCGGCGCGCGAGAGCGAAGAGGAAGGACGGCGGTCAGTGTCTAAAAAGCATTCTGCGAAAGGGACGGGAGAGCGTTTGGGCGGCGCGGGGCTCGAGGGAGCAACGACGACGCCGAGGGACGAGGCGAACGCACCTGATTGCGGACGAAGCGTCGTACCACCGGTTTCGCCACCGGCTCGTCGACAGCCGTGGACGTCGACGGTGTCGAGTCCGTCATGAGTCGAGCTATGAGGGCGAAGCGCGTCTCTAAAAGAATCAATTCATTGAAACGTCAATGTGTGCTAAAATCTATCTCTTGCTCTTCTGAGCTTGTTCTAGTAGCTGTTCTAGGCTTACGGGGACCCATTTACCGGCTATGGATGCCCGGATGCTTTCGCGAGCGGTGTCTACGACGACGTTGACGCCGCCAAACGTGTACACCGTCAAGCCGTCGTGACGGCGTCCCGAAGTATTCGGAACGAACTCGAGCTCGTGGGCGTTCGCGAATTGCTCAATCATATCCTTGAGCGTCATTGTGGATTCATCCATCGGGTGAGCCTTCGGTTTGTCTCGAACGGGGGCGCTGGGTTGCGGCGTTGTGATGCTCGGCATGACAACGCCCTCTCCCGAGGCCGCTTGGTTCATCATGTTCAACGCCACGTTTAATTGCACGCGCATGCGCTCATGAGACAAAAGTTCGTTTGAAAAGACTGATTTCCATCCAGTGTACCACTGGGCCACCTCGTCCAAGTCCACCTTTGGCGTGGTCAACCACTTGTGCAAAGTGGAGTGCCACTTGCGGAAAAAGTGCTGTTCAAGCAGCGTCATGAGGGCGCTCGGGCCGAGCATCTCTTCCCACGCGAGGGCATTCTTGAGCGGCTCGAGGGATTGATTCGATGGATCGATTCGAAGCATCGCCAACGAATCCTCGAGCTTGGGTGTGATACACCTACGCATGAGCGAAGACCAATCCTTCGCTTCGAACACCTTGGCCCAAGGCTTGAGAAGAGTAAGAGCGCTTGAATCGCTCGCTTCCCATTTCGTGAGGGCAATGGTAAACTTTTGACGAATGGTTGGATACAAATCCTTCAAGTTCTTATGCAGTAGAGGTAACCACGGGTGGAACCACGCATGAAGTGACACGCGCTCCTTTGTGGGTTCCCACTCGTTGACTCGGCGCTGAAGCCGAGGGAGAACGAGAGCGTGGGTAATCTCGAGGTACAGCGCCTCGGGCAACGTATCAGACCATCGTTCGAGGAATTCTATGATTTCTGAAGGCTTCGTTGGATCCCACTTGCTCGATATGAATGGCCTGAGTCTCGACAAGATTGGTTCGCGCATGAGGCTGTCAAATGCGTCTTCATCAAATAGTCCCTTGAACTCGTCAGGGATAAAGTCAGGAGCGAGAAGCTGTTTCCAAGGTTTGATCTCCTCCAAACCACGGGTCGGATCTATCGTTGGATCCCAATCCTTGAATGCGGCGCGCACGTACGGCGTAGCGTGCGCCAGAGCCAGGCGGTACAACCTGTGCGAGTAGTACTCCTTCGGAAAGCGCTTGACAATCTCAACCCAGGATTTCGTGAGAGCATCGAACTCGGCGCGGTCGCGGCACTTCTTTGAAAGAGCGTCCACTTCCTCAACGAGCTTGAGAGCGCTTTGCGTGCGCTCTGCGAGCTCGTCGTGAAGGTCTGCCTGCTTGTTTAGTCGAACCTTTTCGCGGCGCAAGATTTCCAGAGTGTCCTTTTCGCTCCTAATCTTTCCGTCAAGCTTTGTGATGTCGCTCTCAGCTAAGTCCACGACGAGCTTGAGATTGTGCTGAAGCTCGGGAAGCAAAGTGCCGTCTTCATCAGTGCTCACCACGCGCGATTTGTGTAGCTGGTTGGCGTCAACCACCTGCGCGTGTGCGCCGCGCATGTCGATGATGCTCAACTTCTTGCGGCTACCTTGCGCACTGCCGCCCGCTTCCCGCGCCTTCTCGTCCTCTTCCGCGAGGAGCTCCTCCGCAGTCTTATACTCTCGCTTTTGTCTGCGTAACTCGTTCCGCTTCTTCCACATCGTCTTTTCCTGAGCGCGTTTTGCTTGATCCCTCACTCGCGTCGCCTCGTCGACAGTCATATCATCATCGCTCTCATCCTCTTCTTCATCGCGCTTGCTCGCCCGCGTGGGATCGTTAACGTTCTCTTTGAAGTTGTTGAATCCCATACCCATGTTCTTCGGTCGAAGTTGCGTCTCGAGCGCGCGCGAGATGCCGCTCGCTCCCTTGCCTAAACCTTCACCCTTTTTGTAACCCATCTTCTCCAATAGTTTCAAACCAATCCCCTTGGTGTGCTTCTCGAAAGACCCGATCTCTTCCGCTTGCCGACTTTTTGCTCCACCCCCACGTCTCGAACTCGTCCCCGCGAACGCGTCCTCGTTATCCTTATTCCTCGCTCGAGCCGCCTTTTCCTCGGCTTTGCGTCGCGCTGCCATCGCCTTGCGTTCCTCCTCAGCCATCTTCATCCTCTGTGCCGCGCCGGCAACCAATCTAAGCGAACCGATAAAGTCACGCCTCATCGTCAGTCTACATTCCTCACGTCTCGCGCGCACCGCGATCGTCTCTCGTCGTTTCTCACTCGCGTCGTCGTCATTGTCGTCGTCGTTGTCGTCCTTTGTCGTCGCGACGCACCTCTGTCCAAACGTAGAAGGTAAAAGATCCTCATCCTCGTCCGAAAGATCCTCCAGCGTCTCCTCCGTCGCCGTGCGATAATCCGACCCGCCCCCTTCATCCTTCTCCTCCCTTGCCATCGCGTCTTCGCTCGTCATCGTCCCACCGCTCGCGAACCCTCCAAATCCGGCAGTCGTCGTCGTCGTCGCAGCCATCGCGCGCGCGAACCCGAGTCCTCCACCACCGTTCGCGTTTGTCGTCTCCGTCGCCGCCGTGAACCCGAGACCACCGCTGCCACCAGCACCAGCGCTTCGAAACATCACCGGTCCCGTCTCTCGCCCATCGCGACCGCCGTCGTACCCACCGTCGTTTCTCGAGCCTAAACCACCGCGATTCTCACGCGGCATGTCTTCCAAAAACGATCCGTAAATCGCCTCATCCCGTCGTCGTTTTCGCGCGTGCACCCGTCTCGCGTCATCGTCCGAGTCCGTGTCGACGTCCCGGTGTTCGTTCGACGACGACATATCGACGCGCGGCGCGCAGTGCGGCGCATTTGACTCGTGCGCACGCTTTGGACCGACTCGTTCATTCAGTCTGTTGCGGCAGTTGCCGACGCGCGCGGTCCGGTAGACGCTTGGATAGACGTCGCGCGCGAAAAGGAGCACCGCGCACAGGAAGCCCCGTCACCCGTTCAGTCGAACCGAGCTCGGAGGAGACGCGATGACGACGGTAGCGACGACGCTCACGGCTCGAGGCGTGATCGCCCACGCCCAAAGAATCACCACCGCGGATCGTCGACGAGGCGTCCGACGCACGCGTGGAGGGACAACCGTCGTCGCGGCGGTGCGTCCGTACACCGTTCGTAAGGGGGATACTCTCGAGTCCATCGCGAGTAAGCGGTCGATGTCGACGAACGATGTGAAAAAGTACAACAAGTCGCTGTCGAAGGAGGGCGCCGAGCTCTCGCCTGGGATGACGATTCTACTCCCGGCTGAGCGCCTGTCGAAGCGGGACCAAGAGATTATCGATGGGATTAAAGGGATTAACGAACCGAGAGTGTACCCGACCAGAGGCGGGGAGACGATCGAGGACATCATCACGCCGAGGAAGATTTCAAAGGCGGAAGTCGAGCGGTTGAATCCAAGTTTAAAGCTTGGAACCTTAAAACCCGGAACTCGTCTCTTCCTCCCGCCCGGTAAGTATACCGTGCGCGAGAAGGAAATGTTACAAGGGTGTGGGATTCTTCCAGCGGAAACTTTGAACCCGTTGACGGTTTTGGGGACGCCCTTGGCGAGGAACACGCTCGTCGCAGTGGTCGGCATCGGCGCGTACGCCATGTATTTCGCCGCGTGTAGGCGGTACCAAGAGTACGGAACCAAGCTTTGGGGCAATGACAGGCCCGAAATCGCCGATGATTAATCACATCATAATTTCTCCGGCTTCCCATCGCGTCGATCGGATTCAAATCGCGTTGTAAAAGTAAAAACCATTTTCATCCATCACCTGCACGTCGTCCCATCTGGTGTCAAGTTTAGCCGTTACGTATGCGTAAACAGTATGGAGAAAAAAGCGCCGCCGCCGCCGCAGGCTCGAATCAGTCACTCGCGACGCGCGACACACAAAGGCGCGACGACGCGACGCGACCACCGACGATGGCCGCGCTCGATGAGTCCGCCATCAAACTCCGCGAGCTCAACGGCGTCAAGGTGTACGAGGTGTCGTCGTCCAAAGAGGCACCAAACTGGGCGGCGCAAACAAAGTCGAAACGAAAACTTCGGAAAAACCAAGAGTATCAGCGAAGGATCGAACTCGTGCAAGACTTGAACTTCACCGCGAGCTCGTCCAAGTGTAAGGTGACGCCCGATGGACAGTACATGATTGTCTCTGGGCTTCACCCGCCGCAAGTGAAGTGTTACGACCTGAGTCAGTTGAGCATGAAGTGGTGCCGGCACTTGGACGCGGAGATTGTCGATTTTACGACTCTGTCGGATGATTACTCAAAGCTGGCGTTCATCTGCGCCGATCGGTCGATTCGGTTTCACGCGAAATTCGGTAATTATTATCAGACGCGAACGCCGAAACAGGGACGGGACGTAGCGTATTCGGATAACACGGGGGATTTGTGCGTCGTCGGGAGCTCAAACGAGGTTTGGAGGCTGAATTTGGAACAAGGGCGGTTTTTGCAACCTTTAGAGTCCAAATGCGACGAGCTAAACGTGTGTGGGATCTCTCCTACGCATGGTTTGTTTGCCGCTGGGTCGGCGGATGGGGAATTGGAGTGTTTCGATCTGAGAGCGCGTAAGTCGTGCGCGGCGATTCAGTGCACAGAGAGAGACGAAGGCGGTGTCACCTCTCTGCGGTTTGATCCGAACGGTTTGCAGGTTGCCGTCGGTAGCGAGGAGGGTCTCATTAGGTTGTATGATCTTCGAAGCTCGAGGCCGCTTCGCGTGAAGGATCAGATGAACGGCTTTCCGATTATAGACTTGAAGTATCACACTTCTGTGGAGGGAACGAGACGAGTGGTGTCGACGGATAAGAAAATTGTCAAGATTTGGGACGAGAGCACGGGTAAACCGTACACATCCATCGAAACGGGTTACGAAATTAACGATTTGTGTATGTGGGATAAGACTGGATTGATGATGATGACGCAAGACCACACACAAATGAGTGTCTACTTCACCCCGTCTCTGGGCGCGGCGCCTCGTTGGTGCTCGTTCCTCGAAAACTTGACAGAGGAAATGGAGGAGAAGAAGGTTGACACCTTGTACGACGATTACAGATTCGTGACGAGAGAAGAGTTGGAACAGCTCGGTATGACGCACTTGATCGGTTCGAAGATGCTTCGGGCGTACATGCACGGTTTCTTCATGGACAACCGTTTGTATGGCAAGGCAAAGGCTATCGCCGAGCCTTTCTCTTACGACGATTTCAAGAAGAAGAAGATCAAGGAAAAGCTCGATGCCGAACGTCAAAGCAGAATTGCCGTCAAGAAGAAGGCACCCAAGGTCAACGCTGTTCTCGCGGCACGTTTGGGATCCAACGAAGGAGCCGAAGTGGATGGTATCGACGAGGATGGAGACGATGTCGGTACCATTGCGCCGGGCGGTAGCCTGCTCGAAGATGATCGTTTCGCCGCCATGTTCAAAGACGAAGAGTTCGAAATCGATGAAGACGACGAAACCTACAGAATGCTTCACCCGAACGCGAGCAAGCTCAACAAGAGTCAAAAGCAAGAGATGTTGGAGGACCACTTTGAACTCGTGGATGATGACACTGACGATGACGCCGACGTCGAGGCTGAGCCGAATGAGCCGAAGATGTACGCCGCGAAGGATGAATTCCACGCCACCGCCTTTAAAGCGGGTCGCACTACCAAGGTTGATCTCCCTCTGAAGGAGCGAGCGAAGCTTGAAAAGGCGCGCGAGCAGACAAAGCGTCAACGCGTAACCGGCAACCGCGAAGCCTTCTTTGACGCGTCTGCACCGAAGGAAGAGTCGATGAAGCGTCTCGGTAAATCGCGCAAATCGGAAGAATACGGCGATGAAGAAGGTCTCACCGCAGAGGGAGCGTGGAAAGAGCAAGCCAAGGGGCACGCTCGAGGTTCCCGGCGCGGGATGGATGCCGTACTTGGCAAAATGGACAAAATGAACAAGGGCGGACCTCCGAGGCGAAAGGGAAAACGATAACTAGCGAACGAATAGAAATATAATTGTACACTTGCTAAAGACAAATTTTAGTCGGACGGCATCAGCCCTCTCGATCGAGCCAAACGTTCTAGGATGGCAATCTTCCTCTTGAGGTCGTCCGCCGTCTCGGCTGTCGCCGGCGCCGATTGTGAAATCGGCGACTTTTGGACGACTTGCGCGAGAGCATGCGCGGCAGAGTTCGTTGAAGAAGACCCATGATTAGTGTACGTCTGCTCTCTCACATTCACCGAGGCTTGAGAGGCTGGCTTCGGCTTGATGGTCACGTGACCGAAAGCCGCGGCTCGGTCCTTTACGGATGACGGGGAACTCGTGTATTCAATCTCCGCCTGTGCTCGCGCTGGCGAGCTTTGATGAGACGGTTGAGAGGGTGGTTCGTATCGCACTCGCACTGGATGTTGCTGCTGCTGCTGCTGCTGAACCGGCGCTGGTGGCGCTGGCGCTGGCGCTGGCGGAACTCGATACTGCTGAGGTTGCGTTTGATACTCAGGTTGCTGCTGCTGCTGCTGCTGCTGCGGCGGCGGCGGTTGGGTAGGAGCGCTCACCACGTGCGCAGCTGCGGCTTGTTCGTGCGCTGCGATTCGACGCTGCAAATCCTCTAGCTCGGACGCGCGCCGGCGTTCTTCCGCCGATGGACCGACGTCGTCGAGAGGCAACATGGAAATGAACTGGCTCTCCGCCTCGCGTTGGTGCTCGGCGGCAAAATATGCAAGTCTCTTGGCTTCCGCGGCCGCCATCTCCGCGTCTCGAACCGCGCGATTCGCTGCTTCGGCTTGACTCATCTGCTCCATGGCGCTTTGCGCTGAAATCCTCGCAGCTTCTGCCTGTTGCTGACGAGCCATCGCCTCAGCGTGCGCCATTTCTGCGCGAACGCGCGCCTCTTGCTCTAACTCAAGCAAACGCGAGCGCGCGGCGTCAACCTCGTGCTGAGTCACAGCCCTAGGACGGTCGTCTCCGTAAGAGCGCCCGCGCCATCCGCCACCCATCCATCGCTCCGGGTTACCCGTGTCGGGATCGACGGCTCGCTCGTACCTCGGCGGCGGCTCGTAAATCTGGTATCGAGGCTGCTGCGGCGGGTATCTCTCCGCCTGACTCTGGTGGTGACCATACGACGGCTGTGGCGGCGTCCCGTTCGGCTCTTGATAGTATTCCCGTCGCGCACCGGGCGCTTGCAATCCCCCAGCCACTGTTTGGGTCGCCAAACCCACCGCGCTCTGATCCGTCACGAGCAAAGGCTGTTGGTGTTGAAACCGCTCGCCGTACGGCGCTGGCTGCTGCTGAGACGCCGGTGACCCCGTCACCGGCTGCGATTGCGCCAGGATCGGCTGCGTCGGTACATGTTCCGAAACCTCCGCCGGAGGTTTGGTTAAAACCACCGGTTTTTCAGGCGTCGCGCCCTCCACGCCGACGACGCGCGCCAACCACTTGCCCAGCGTCAACATCTCCCCCTTCACCAAGTCATCCTTCCCCATCGGCAGCGCCGTGCGTTCAACCACCTCTCCCTTGACCTCCAACAACACCATCGGTACCCCCGCGGGCTGAACGATCGCCCCATCCTGCATCGGCCCGCGTCCACCGCCTTCGAGCTTTTCGCACGCGTGACACGTCCACCTTCGCTCGCCTCTCGCGTTTCCCGCCGTCGCTCCCGCGTTCGCCGCTCCACCGCGCATCGTCGCACCACCGACACCGACACCGACACCACCGCTCATCACGCTCGACGCGCTCGTCCGAACCGACTCCAACGCCGAAGCGAACCCTCCGCGCACCGCGTTCGCCGCCTCGTTCGCTCTCGCCAGTTTCCCATCGATGTCGTACGCCGCGTTCGCCTCGTCGTACCGCTGTTTCGCCGCGTACGCCCTTCGCAGGTCTTCCCCCGTCGGGATCGTCGTCATCGGCTCACACGTGCTCGTTCTCGTCGCGCTCGATTCGCTGACTCGCGCCCCGCCGTCGCCCGCGTCCGAGCCGCGCTGTGCCATCGCTCGACGCAATCAATCAATCAATCAATCATTCGACGATTCCATTTAATTTCTTTTCGTTTCAATCCTTCTCGAACGGCGAAACCACCCGATCGATCGATCGATCGAATCGATCGCCCCGATCGATCGATCGCCCCGATCGCCCCGATCCGTGATCGGACCCGATCGCGCGTTTCGTTTCGTTTCCCGCGCTTTTTCAACCCGACGCGTGGGGGGTCAACGAACTGTATGCGCATACACTTTTTACATATGCCTTTTTTTTTGAAAAAAAAACGAGGGTGCGTCCGTCGTGGGTGGATGCGTGTATGATTATTCGACGAGTCACGAACGGCGGATGGATGGAAAGATGGGCCAAAGGCACCCACCCACCCCGTCGTGGAGTGGGTCGGGTCGTTTCGTCGAGGGCGCGATCGCGATCCGTGATGGATGACGTCGATGGGTGCGGATGTACGTATTCAAAGGGTTTTTTAGGGTATGAGCGCTTCATCCACCGATGGATGGGATGGCGTCGGGTCGTTGGTTTCGTTTGGTTTTTCGTCGTCGACGACCCCGTCCGTCGTTGACTCGACCGCACACCGAGGCGTGGGGGACCCGACCCGAACGAACGAGCGAACGCGGGGGAAGAGAAGCGCGCGCGTTCGATTTAAGAAGGAAACAAAAACCTCGCGAGGTGCGTGCGACGCGCGTCGATGCGTCGTCGGTTTCGTCGTAAAGCGTCGCCGGATTAAAAAAGATTAAACGGGCGGAGGTCGTTCGTTTCAAAACGTCATCTCGCGCGCGACGTCGACGACGGCGCGATCGCTTCGCCGAGGGACGACGACGCGGGATGGGAATCGGTTATTTTTCTCGGCTTTTTTTTGCGTCTACGCGGCGGGTTCGTTCGTTCGTCCGTTCGCGCGCGTCGCCGGGACCGGCGTTCTCGGTCATCGGTCGACACCGCGGGCGCCCAGGTCGCGAGATCGAGGCCTGGAGGGTGTGCGTTCGTTGGGACGGATCGAGACGCGAGGACGGGTGGCGGGGGGACGGCGATGAAGGCGCGCGCGTACCGTCGACGGCGATGAAGGATTGGAAACGTGACGGTCCGTGGCGCGTCGTCGTCGTGAACCGTCGTCGTCGTCGTCGTCGTCGTCGTCGGTAATTTTTGGAATGAATGGATACGCGGCACCACCGTTGCTGACGAGGCGAGATCTTTTAGAATGGGTCGTTATGGATTTTGGTTATTTGGCAACGCGGATCGACTGACGGGAAGAGCGCCGACGACGCGCCGCGCGCGAAACAGGTTGTTGTTGGGAACGAAACGGAAAGTGAAAAAGAGAATCGAATCGTCGCGCGTAAAAACACGCTTGAAGTACGAACGAAGAAACGAAGAATCGAAGAAACATGGCGGCAAAGAGCGGCGTCGAACGTTCTTCCACGGAAGTGAAGCCGCGGGCGCATCACGGGCCGGCGATGAGCGCGATTCCCGCGGGTATGATGGTGCCTGGGGTCGTGCCGCCGTTTTTTGCCATGGCGCCAGCGATGATGACGGTGCCGCCGCAGTTGCATCCGGCGTACGCGGCGCAGATGATGATGGCGTTTGGGCCGAGCGAGCACGTCGCCGGATTGCGTCGACAGGCGGCGGAAACGGCGGCGTCTGGTAAGGATCTGCGCAGTGGTAAGCATCACTCGCCGAGCGCGAGCGATGGAAGTCATCACACGACACACTGCGAAGACGCGGATGGCGTCGAAGATGGCGTCGAGGCGTACTCTCGCAGCACCGTCTTGATGTCTCCTCGCGCGTACGAGGGTGGCGTTCTCAAGAACGCCAGGCTTGAAGCCTTGGCGGTTCCAGACCGCACGCAAACGCCGGGCATTCAATCTCCCGGTGCGGCGGCAAACGTGCTCATCAACATGATGGCGTGTCCGACGCTCGCTGCGAGTATGGGTTCTCCACTCAGCCGCGGGGCAAAGCGCGCCAACAAGACGACTGAGTATCTCGGTCCGCTCTCGGTGAGATGCCCAAAGAAACGACGCACCGTCAAGGCGACTCGCGTGCGAGCCGACCTGAAGACGTTCCAAAACGCCAACGGTCCGTCGGTGGTTCGCGTTACGACCAAGACGAACGCGTCGGGCAAGCCCAAGGCGCACCGACCGTGGACTTTGGTGGAGGTTGAAGCGCTCGTACGAGGCGTCACGCACTACGGACGTGGTCAATGGGCCGACATCAAGGCGCTCAACATAGACGGTGTTTCTGCGGCGCTCGTGAACCGCAGTGCCGTCGATCTCAAGGATAAATGGCGCAACCTCTTGCGTGTCGCGATGATGCCGGCGCTCTACAAGCGCCGCGAAGTCAATGGCGTCCCGACAGAAATTCTCGAGCAAGTCAGAGTCTTAGCCGCATCCAAGGCGAGCAACGAGCCACGAAAGCACAAGGACAGCCGATTGTCGCGTGAAGCGCGCCAGTCTGCGCCAGCTGTGGCGGTGGCTCCGCCGGCGGTCAAGTCGGAGCCGGCTTCTGCGCCCGCCGCCGCCGACGCCGCAAAGGGCGCTCGCCGAAGCAAACACCACTCGCCTTGGACGATGACGGAAGCCATGGCTCTCGTCGACGGCGTGGACAGATGCGGCGGTTGCCGCTGGACCATTATCAAAAAGAGCAACGATCCGGCTCTCGAGCGACGAACCGCCATGGATCTCAAGGATAAGTGGCGCAACCTGTTACAGCTTGCATCCTTGCCGGCAAACTCTCGACGCAAGCAAGAGACTCCCGCTGGCTTTCTTCAACGCGTTCTCGATCTCGAGGCGCAGTACGGTTCTGCAAGACGTAAGGGCCGGAAAGCCAAGGTTGAAACGGCGTAATACGTCGGATTACCGTGTACTAAAACCATCTGTACGTTTGTTGTGCCATGATTGTATCATTATTTGTCTCCGGTTTGAGTCAGACACCAAAGATTGTAATTTCAGGAAATTGTTGTTCCTTTCCTTTATGTGTTGTGTTGTTACAAAGACGTAGCAATCTAATCGCAGAGCCTAGATAAACGACGATGCGGTGCATCATCTTCGCGAAATTTTGACGGGCAAGCCCGCCTTGGTATGAATGGTGGCGCCCGTGATCATCTCAACGTCGCCTGGCGCGCACGCGAGCTTGAAGTCAAACTTTTTGAGCAGCACGCTCATCGCGGTGACAGCCTCAAGCATGGCGAACTGATCGCCCGCGCATCTGCGCTGACCTCCACCGAATGGAACGTACGCAAAGTCGGTGCTCTGCTCGTTCGGATATAACCCAGACATGAGGTCTGGGTTGAGTCCGCCCCATCCCTCGATGGCCGGGTTCTCAAATCGTCGAGAGAAGCGGCTCGGATCAAACTTTTCCGGGTTCTCCCAGAGATCCGGAGAGCGGTGCAAGTTCCAAACGGCGACAAAACAATCGGTTCCAGCCTTGAGAGTGATCTCCTTACCCATGCCTCCTCGCGGAAGGGTGACATCCTTGATGGCGCGACGAATGAGAATCGGAGGCGCCGGATACATGCGCATGCCCTCGGCTAAAATCATGCGAACCTTTTCGAGTTTGCGAACTTCCTCGGGTGTTGGCACGCCGTTTTCGTCTGAGACGCACGCGTTGATCTCTTGCACGGCGTCTTCCGCGATTTCTGGATGCTGAGCTAGGAGATAAAGCGTCCACGTGAGCACCGCGGCGGTGGTTTCGTGACCAGCGATGAGCATCGTCATCAAATCGTCTCGAAGCTGCGTGCTCGTGGCTTCGTCGCCGCGAATATCGACGAGGAAGCGAAGCAAGCTCGCATCTTCAGTCTTGGAGTAGTCACGGCGCTCGATGTCTTCCAAATCTTCCTCGTTGCGGGTTTCAATGGCGTTCTTGATCAAGACGGAGAGCTCATCGTTGATCATCTTCATGTCCTCCTTGAATTGCTTTTGTCTCGGCACGATATCCATCGCTCCTGGAATCTGCCAGTACTGCAAAGGGAACGTCGAACGATGTTCGCTCTCACGAAGGACTCGATACACCGCCTTGATCAGCGGCGTCTCCTGTTTGAGTGCGCCAAACTCATAGTTGAACACCGCCTTGCCGATGACGTCGAGCGCCATGGCATAGAGCTCCCCTTCGAGCTCAACCGTCGCTCCTGACTCGGCCGCCGCGTCCAACTTATCCGCCAAGCGCATCGCAGACGCACCAAAAAGTCCACACATGTGCTTGAGCCACGCCCCGTGAAACCCAGCCCCGATGACTGGTCTCCGTTTTGCCCACGTCTCCTTATTCGCCGGAATCAGCCCGTCGCCCATGATGGGTTCCATAATGTCCGTTAAGATGCCCTTTGAAAACGAATCCGCCTGATCCTTAAACATCGTTCGCACCGCCACTGGATCGCTCACGACGACGAACCACTTTGGCCCGGCACCGAGGTTATACACCCCGCCGTACTCGCGGTAATAATCGTACAACGGTATAAAGAGTGGCGCTGCGCGCACCTCCTCCTTGAGCAAATCCATCAAAACCTTTTCCGTCACCCGCGCGCCGTTCCCCCATGGAAAAATCTTAGACACCGCCCGTGCGACGTCGTTATCCGGAACCTCGACGCCCGGGAAGAGCGCGCCGCGGTACTCGGTCGTTGCCGCGCGTTCGGGGCTCTCGACCGCGCGCCGTGGTGTCAGTGTCGTCGTTCGGGCAGCGTTGTTCGTGCGTCGATTTGAAACGCGGACGAGGCGCGTCGGCGTGGACGCGGACGCGGACGCGGACGCAAACATGATGGTCGTCGTCGTCGTCGTCGTCGGGTCGAAATGCTCGAGTCGGCGTGTGAGGTGTGGGTGGTTGATTGATGAATACGTGGTCCAGCTTATCCACTTTTGCTTTAGTTTGGTCGTTGTCACCTTTGGCATTGTCGTTGTTTTTGGGAGATGATTATCGTTGGTTAAAAGTGTATCGCTTGATGATGAATTACAAAACAACTCTGCCCCGAAGAAGCCGTGTGACCGTTCGTTCGTTCGTTCGTCGGCGAGAGATTCAGAGTATCGAGCGCGCGGCGAGACATAAGAGAGCGGTGAAAACCGCTAAACGGGTGTTCTTTCCTCCTGTCCTTTGCATCGTCGTCGTCGGCGTTCTTCTTAAAGCAACTAGACTGTGCCCGAATTACTTTCATACTTGCTTATTGCGTCATTCTGTTTTCCTTTTCCGCCTTTTCGGCGCGGAACTCGATCTCAAACTCTTGGGCAATCTTGTCAAACTGTGTCTTGTCAAGCGAGTCAAAGTACGGATGCTCGAGAGCGTCCGTGGCGTGGATACGCTTCGCCGGATCGTAGATGAGCAACTTGCTCAAAAGATCGATACCGTGCTCATCGAGCTGCGGGATAACCTTGGCGAGATCTTGCGGCTTCCATTGCGGGAACTCGTGCCAGTCGCGCAAGTTGGAGACGCCCGGCCACACTTGCTCGTTTGGCGTACCAAGGAGCTTGAAAATGTGAAGGAGCTGTTGAAGCTCGGAATCGCCCGGGAAGAGCGGCTGCTTGCGAGCGAGCTCGGCAAACATGCATCCGACGCTCCACATGTCCACCGGGGTGGAGTAGTGGGATCCACCGAGCAAAACTTCGGGCGCGCGGTACCAGAGGGTGACAATTTCGTGCGTGTAACTCTTCACCGGCACGCTAAAGGCTCTGCCGAGACCCAAATCCGCAATCTTGAGTAAATTCTTAGCCTTATCCACCAACATGTTCTGAGGCTTCAAATCACGGTGCATCACCCCGTGTTTGTGCAAGTGCGCGCACCCTAAACACAGCTGATACATGAAGTTTTGCACGATGCTCGTCGGCAACGGGTTCGCCGGTCCTCGACCCGTCATGTCCATGTAATGCTTCAAATCTTGATCCAAATACTCAAACACGAGGTACAACATCGCCTTACCATCCTCCTCGACGTGTTCCACCCGAAGCAACCGCACAATGTACGGGCTCTCCGAAAGCATCTGCAACAGCGACACCTCCCGCAGCGCCGTAGACGGCACGCCTTCCTCCTCCATCTCGAGTCTCGTCTTCTTCAGCGCAACCAATCGCCCGTTCGCCCGCTCCCGAGCCTTATACACCTTCCCGTACGTCCCTTGTCCAATCTTTTCCAGCTTTTCGTACGCATCGTTGATCGAGTGACCCCCCATCGTCGGCGTTCGTTTCTTTTCTTCCTCCTCTCGCTCGTTCGTTCCCGTTCGTTTCGATCCAAATCAAAAAAAACAAGAGTCACCGCTCGACGTTCGCTGATTCCTTGGATTCGTTCGCGGAATCGCTCGCTCGCTCTGGGTGCACAATCAACGCTAAACTCCGCGACGACGACGACCGCTCTCGTCCGTCCGTCCGTCTCGTCCGTCCGTCTCTGCCGTCGGTCCTTCCGTACGAGCGCTCTCGAAAGTCTCGAAAGTCGTTCCCCCAGCTGTCGTTTTTTTGAAAACACACCGTATGTGCATTCAGTGATTATAAATATTAAATAGAGTTTAAGCCCATATAAATGTCATACATACACACACATCGGGATGAAACAAGCAGAGTATTGTTGTACTCCGAGACGGCACTCTCTCGCGCGCGCCGAGCACCGAATTCCGATTTGTAATGTCGTCGCTTCCGAGCGACTTCTTCGACGGCAACGAAGGAGGCGCCGACGGCGGCGGTGGATCGAAGAAGAAGAGAAAGGTTCCGGGCGCGTCGGTCGTTCCGGCGGCGACGCACCGCGGGGGACACAAAAAAGGAGGACCGACGGAAAAGAAGAAGAAGGATGACGACGACGACGCCTCGGTCGAGGCTGAGTTTAGGGCGGAATTGGAACGAGAAAGACGCGCGGCGGAGGATGCGGCGCTGGCGGAAGCGGACGCGAGAGCGATCGAGAGGACGGAGATTGAGGTTGCGGAACAGGTGGAACGGTTCGATCGCGTGGATGAGTTGAAGGCGGCGGCGGTGGCGGCGCGGGAGGCGAAGCGGGCGAGACGAGAGGCGGCGGCGACGGAGAAGAATACAAAGACGACGAAGGGTGGTTTGGTTGATTATGGAGGGAGCGATAGCGATGAGAGCGACGACGACGACGAGAGCGACGGAGATGTCGACGCACTGGTGGATTGGCGGGCGAAGAAGATTTAGAAATTGTAGTCGTAGTAGTAGTATTACGTTGAAAGTGGCTCTGTACATGTTTGTTAAAAATTTTCTTTTGTTTGTCTCGTCAGATTCGGTAAGCAAAAGGATGTCCCACAGGGGCGGCTAAACCATCGCCTTGATCTTGGCGATCTTTTGTGCCGGGTTCAGACCCTTGGGGCAAACCTTGGAACAGTTCATGATGGTATGGCAACGGTACAGCTTGAAGGCGTCGTTGACGTTTTCGAGGCGCTCCTTGGTGAACTCGTCGCGAGAGTCGATGATCCACCTGTACGCCTGGAGCAACACCGCCGGGCCAAGGTACTTATCGCTATTCCACCAGTACGACGGACAAGACGTGGAGCAGCACGCGCACAGGATGCACTCGTACAAGCCGTCGAGCTTGGCTCGGTCCTCCTTGGACTGCAAGCGCTCCTTGCCGTCGCTCGTCATGTTGCCGCCATCCTTCGTCTTCAAGTAAGGCTCGATCGACTTGTACTGCGCGTAAAAGTTGGCCATATCGACCACTAAATCTCTCACCACGAACATGTGCGGCAGAGGCGCGATCGTCTGCTCGCTCGATGCCTTGTCAACCTTGGTCAAACACGCCAAACCGTTTTGGCCGTTGATGTTCATGGCACACGACCCGCAGATGCCCTCTCTACAAGACCGACGAAAGCTCAGCGTCTGATCCTGTTCGTCCTTAATCTTAAACAACACGTCTAGCATCATCGGCCCGCAATCGTTTGTGTCAACCTCGTACGTCTTGTACTTTGGGTCGCCCCCCGCGTCCGGGTCCCAGCGGTACACCTTGAACTTTTGCACGTTTTTCGTTGTTGATGGCGACGACGAAGATGACGACGCTGCTGCGTCCGCCACCGCCGCCTGCGACGCCGTCGATGACGACGACGCCACCATCACCGCTCTTCGAAGCGCCCCGCACGCTGCATCGGCGCTCTCCCGGCTTCCCCGTCGAATCAACAACGAACGAAGCATAATCTGAAGAAGAGTTTTCTTCTAGTGAGTCGTGATTGGATGATCCAACGAAAACCGACGCAAAGCCGTTCGACTTCGATTCTCGGTCGTCGTCTCGGGACGTGTCCACGCGCACGCGCCAAACCGCTCTCGGTTCGACTCCGCTCTCGGTTCGACACTCACGTCCGTTCGTTCGTTCGATCGATCGAACGACCCAGTCTGGCGCGGGCGATCGTCCGCCTCGGGCGTTCGATCGAACGTCCGAAAACAGACATTTTTTTTTTGGATTTGGACTTTTGAAGTTCATTACGGCAACAAACGTCCTCAGTGAGTTTCAGCGCTGACGTGTTGCGTATAATGAGCTTCAAAAAAGACCGTTCTAAAAAAATGCACCCTTCTTCGCGCGTTTTTTGGACAGCACCCCCTTGATAGCACTGCCTCCATATTTAAAATTTCACTCGTCGAGCTCCCATCGCGTCTCCACGTCCCGAGCCGCCGCACTTTCCCGCACCCGAAACGATCCCACCCGCACCCGAACGCACTTTTCTGTGCGAACAAGGTACGAACGCGACCGCGGCCGCGACGTTGGACGCGCTTTTTTCTCCGACTCATTCGCTTCTCCGTCGCCGCGATGTCAATCGATCGCGGGACGTCCCGGGACGGGTCGTTCGCGACCCGGCGGCGGAGCATTCCACTCGCGGCGAGACCTCTGTTCGAGAGGGCGCGCGCGTTCGCGGCGTCGATCGGCTCGCATCGACCGACGAGTCGTTCGACGAGGACGACGACGACGACGCGAATGGGATGATGGGAAATTTACTGGGACCGATGGACGCGTCGCGTGAATCGCGCGTTCGCACGAACGTCGCGTTCGTTTCGGGGACGTAGTAATCTCCAACGCACGCGTGCACATGGTCGGCGGCGCACGATGGTTGCGCCGAGATCCGCCGCCGAGGACGCGCGCGCGACGAACGCTGGAGAACGCGGGCGCCCCGTTAGACGCTCGGCCACGATGGAATGAAAATTCTTCCACCGGTTGGGCGCGACGGCGGAGCGGGCGCTCGAGCGCGCGGATCCACGCGACGCGCGCGCGGCGGCGCTCTCCACGAGCGAGCGCTTTGGGGGCTTGGCGCGCGCGACGTTATCCAGTTTCCAGAGACTGTATGGATATATAGTGATATGCGACTTTGAAGAGATTCCTGAAAAGATGGGAGACTGACCTGAAGGATGCCAACCTTGTCTCTCGTAACGAACAGCAGCGTGAAAGAAAACAATGGCGCCCACGAAGTGTAACGTGCCCGCCGCGGCGAAGATTTCGCCGGCTGACGTCAAGTCGCTCGCCGAGGAAGCGGCGAAGAAGAAGGATGAGGATGCGCGCAAGGCGGCGGCTGAAAAGATCGCCGAGCTCGCGGGCGCCGCGTCTTTCGCCGAAGAACCGTACTTGATTGAGCTTCTCGAGATTGCCATCACCCTTGCGGGTGACAACAAGTCCGCGAACGTTCGCGCCGCCGGCGATGCCGCCGTTGACGCCATCGCGCCGAAGCTCTCCGAGTTTGCCGTTCGCCCGGCGTTGAAGGCGATTTTCGTCGGCTTCCAGTCCCAGTTCTGGCAATCTACCATGGCGGCTCTCCGCGTTCTCGACGGCTTTGTTGCTCGTAACCGCAAGGCGGTGGCGGCCAACTTGCCGGAGATCATTCCGGAGCTCTCCCAAGTCATGGTGCACATGCGATCTGAAGTCAAGGAGGCGTCCACCGCCTCCATGGCCAAGGTGGCCGACTGCGTCGGTAACCTCGACATTGAACCGTTCATCCCGACTTTGATTGAGTGCATCAACAACGTCGACGAAGTTCCGGAATGCGTTCACAAGCTTGCTGCGACCACCTTTGTCCAGCAAGTCGAGTCTCCGACCCTCTCCATCATGGGTCCGCTTCTCCAGCGTGGTTTGTTCTTCCAACAAACCACCCCGATTAAGCGCAAGTCCGCCGTCATTATCGACAACATGTGCAAGCTCGTTGAGGATCCGATGGATGCCGCTCCGTTCTTGCCGAAGCTTTTGCCGCTCTTGAAGCGCGCCATGGACGAAGTTGCCGACCCGGAGTGCCGCCAAGTGTGCACCCGCGCGTACAAGACTTTGCTCGCCGCCGCCGGTAACGAAGGCGGCGACGAAGCCGACGCTGGCAAGGGTGTTTACAACGAAGAAACTGTTAGCGAGCAATTCATTCAACTCTTGGCTGAATCTTCTGGCGCTTCCAAGGATGATGTCACCGCCTTTGTCCAATCTGAAGGCGTCAAGGTTTACTTTGACTACATTTGCTCCTTGTCCGCCAACGCCTTGTTGGCCAAGAACTTTGACTTCGACACCTGGAACAAGTCTTGCGCCACCTCTTACCTCAAGCTCTTCTTCTCTGAGGCTGAAGCGATGACCAAGTCTCTCGTTGAACGCGCCGAAGCCGTCTACCAAGCCTCTAAGAAGGTGTTTGTTGTCGAAGATGAAGAGGGTGAAGATCTTTGCAAGTGCGACTTCTCTCTCGCCTATGGTGCGCTCATTTTGCTCAACAACGCCACCCTCCACATGAAGAAGGGTAAGCGCTACGGTTTGTGCGGCCCGAACGGTTGCGGTAAGTCTACGCTCATGAAGGCTATCAACAACGGTCAAGTCGAAAACTTCCCGCCGCCGGAGGAGCTCCGCACTGTGTACGTCGAGCACGACATCCAAGGTGACCAACACACGATGAACGTCGTCGAGTTTGTCCTCGACAACGCCGTCATCCGTGAGCACGGTACCACCAAGGAAATGGTTGCCAGCACGCTCTCTTCTTTCCAATTCACCGATGAAATGATCAACGGCCCTGTCGTCGCCCTTTCCGGTGGCTGGAAGATGAAGCTCGCTCTTGCGCGCGCCATCCTCATGAAGGCGGACATTTTGTTGCTCGATGAGCCGACGAACCACTTGGACGTCAAGAACGTCGCCTGGTTGGAAGAATACCTCTGCTCTCAAACGCAAGTCTCTTCCATGATTGTGTCCCACGATTCCGGTTTCTTGGATCGCGTGTGCACGCACATCATCCACTACGAGAACCGCAAGTTGGTCACCTACAAGGGTAACCTTACCGAGTTTGTCAAGCAATGCCCGGCGGCCAAGAAGTACACCGAGCTCTCCAACGATGAACTCAAGTTTATCTTCCCGGTCCCGGGTTTCCTCGAAGGTGTCAAGAACAAGGATAAGGCGATTGTCAAGGCGACCAGATGCTGGTTCAAGTACCCGAACACGACGCGCCAAATCATCCAAGACGCCACCATCCAGCTCTCCTTGAGCTCTCGTGTTGCTTGCCTCGGCCCGAACGGTGCCGGTAAGTCTACGTTCATCAAGCTTCTCACTGGTGAGGCTGAACCGGACCAAGGTACCGTCTGGCGCCACCCGAACATGCGCTATGCGTACGTCGCGCAGCACGCGTTCCACCACGTCGAGCAGCACTTGGACAAGACGCCGAACGAGTACATCCGCTGGCGTTTCTCCACTGGCGAAGACAAGGAAAACTTGACCAAGGTCACCGCGCAATACACCGAAGAAGAAGAGCGCTTGATGAAGGAAAAGATTCCAGTCCCGCAAGAAGATGGTTCCATCTTGAAGCTCGTCGTCGAGAAGATTATTTCTCGCCGCCAAAAGAAGTCCAAGTACGAGTACGAAATCCAATGGAAGGGTCTCTCCATGGACTCCAACTCCTGGATGGAGCGTGAGAAGCTCGAAAAGTTTGGTTTTACCAAGTACCTCAACCGCGTCGACGAGCGTGAAGCCGCCCGCGCCGGTTTGTACGCTCGCCCGCTCACCCAAGCCAACGTCGAAAAGCACCTCATCGATTTCGGCCTCGACGCTGAATTCGGCACTCACAACCGCATCAAGGGTTTGTCTGGCGGTCAAAAGGTTAAGCTCGTGCTCGGTGCCGCCATGTGGCAGCAACCGCACATTGTTGTGATGGACGAGCCGACCAACTATTTGGATCGCGACGCTCTCGGCGCTCTCGCGTGCGCCGTCAAGGAGTTCGGCGGCGGAGTTTTGCTCATCACGCACAACTGCGAGTTTGCTGATGCCTTGAAGGAGGAGACCTGGAACGTGCCGGGTACTGGCTTTGTCGAGATTGAAGGTAACAAGTGGGGTCAAGGTAAGTCCGCCAAGGGCGCCGCCGTCGACTGGGAAGGTCCTCAAGAGGACACGGTCGACGCGCTCGGTAACGTCGTCAAGGTGAAGGGTCCGCGCAAGAAGTTGTCTCGCAAGGACATCAAGGCGATGCAAAAGGCTAGAGCGTCTAAGTTGGCTGCTGGACAGGACTTGACAACAGATTCGCAATGGGAATTGGACGTTTATATCGGAGAAGACCCGGGCGCCGCAAAGGCGGCCGAACGCGAAGCCAAGAAGGCGGCCAAGGCGGCGAAGTAAAATCGCTTCCCCGTCGAGCGCGTCGATTGCACTCGAAACACTATTCTTCTGTTTTAATTTCACACATACATACAATAATACTCAAGCTCTACAGACGCGACAAACAGCTGGACGAATCCGTTCGCTCTCCCGTTCGCTTTCGACCCACGTTTCATCCAAACATTCATTGCACCCGTCTCTCGCCGGCGTTGACCACTTTGTGTGGGTTTGAAAACACATGTGTAACAACTGGACGACGCCACAACGCGGACGGACGGACGGACGGACGGACGGACGGACGGACGGACGGACGGAGTGACGACGAGGTACAAGCCGACCTCCACCACTAGAGGACGACGAATCCGCGCGCCGTCGCCGTCGTTGAAGGGCTCAGGTCTCAAAGGAAAGGAAGGAACGTTTGGACGAGATTCTGATTGATTGATGATGCGTCGAACGCAGTCAGCGCCGACGGCGAGCGGGGCGACGGAAACGAGTTACGCGACGACCTCGGGATCGTCGTCGGAATGCGAACGCGACTGCGAACGACGACTGAGCCCCGTCGTCGTGTTTGACGCGAGCGGCGGGGCGACTACGACGTCAGACGCGTGGAGGGCGAGTAAGAGACGACGCGTCGAAACTTCGACGGAGACTACGGAATCGATTCCGTCGTCGTCGTCGTGTTCTGGCGGAGGCATAACGTTGTTTCAAGAGGGTGGGTCTTCTCCACCGACAGCGAGCACGACGACGGTGCACTGGAGCGTGGACCCGGCGTTCGCGCCAGACGCGTGCGTCGTACGCGGGTCCAACGGCGAGGCGCTGCGTATCGTCGCTCCGAGCGCGTTGCGTCCGAACGCGTGCGCCATCGTCGCGACAAAAGATGGGAAAGGTGTCATCGTCATGGTGTGCACGCTCTCGATGATGTTCACGGTGAGGATTCGCGACGTGAATGATTTTTCAAAGGTGGATGCCGAGCGCGACGCGCGCTCTGGCGCCCCGCCCTCGTGCTGCGCGCGAAAGATTGAGTGTGCCGGTGGGTGCGGCGGCGACGGTGTTGCAGAAGCGTTCGTTTTGGGTGGATCCACTGGTGCGGCTGTCATCGTGCACGCGGACACGTTGAAGCCGTTGTGTGAGCTTCACTCCTCGGCGCTCTCGCGCGTTTGGAACACGATTAAGGGTGGCGAGAGCGGCTGCGCCGTCGTCGACGTGACGCGACAGTCCATCTCGATCGGTGCCGGCGCTTCGTCGAGCAAAGGTCGCCAGGAAATCATCGCCACTCTAGCTTCGGATGGGTTCGTACAAGTGTGGGACGTGACAAATACGCTGACGAGCGCGCAAAACGCGACAACCAACATCAAGGCGACGCGCGTGTGTGGGGCGCACGTCCCGCCTCCTCCGGGGACCGAATCTGTAGCGGGCGCCTCGTCAGCTCCGCGATACGCGCTGGCTTTCGCCGTCGCGCCGGCCGCGGGAAAAGGTTTCGGGCGCCTTCTCAATTTAGTCGTCTCTTCGAGGTTAGCCCCGACGGAGGAAAATCCCGAAGCGTCCAAACCGGGCGACGCTGAGCTTGCCTTTTACACGCTCAAGAGCAACGGCGTGCTCTCCTACGGTTCGTCCATCGAGGGTTCGAGAGGCGTCACCAGAGCGCTCGCGCTCACGAACACGCACGTGTACGCCGCCATCGAGCACGTCGGCGTCGAGGACTCATCAGTCAACTCGGTCTTGTGTTGGCCTCTAGATGGTTTGCACCGCGCGAGAGAGGTTCGGTCGGGAGACGTCGAAGTCACCGAGCTCACGGAGTGGGGACACAGCGGTCGCGGTAACGCCGCCGCAGTGGAGATGATGAAACGATTCGGCGCGCTCAACGGGTACACGGCGGCGTCCGTCGCTCAGGCGTTGACCAAGGAAATCGATGCGCGAGGCGTAGCTTCAGAGGAAGCTTTGGATCACGTCCGACATGTCTTCAACGTGGTGGATGAACACCGCTCGACGGCAACTGCGGCGGCAGACGTGTTGCTCGCCGTGGCGTCATCGTCATCCTTGGCCTCATCGGCTCGAGTTGATTCGCAACTGACGCCCTCTGTGGCGCGAATTGTTCAGTCTTGGTGTTGCGTGGCGCCGGAGTACGCGCGAGGATGGAGACGCGCGCACGAACCGCTTTCCTTCATCGTCGATGATAGACACACAGCGGCGTCACCACCGATACTCGTTCGCTCGGGCGGTCTTCTAGGTGTGATGCGCGCCAATGAAGATGTCGAAGAGTCTCTGTTGCGGGCGAAAATCACCAACGAAGACTCTCCGATGCTCAAATTCAACGTCACCGGACGCCAAGCCGTTGCGGCTTTGACAGCGCTCTTCTCACGTTTGAATGGCGTTTTGGGGAGCTCTGCGTGCACGGCGATGGATTTAATCGCGAGCGGTATCCCCACGGACACGTCGACGTCGAATAAGAGCACGGCGTTTGACAATCATGACGAACGCGTTGAAGCATTGAGTCACAACGCGCAAGATTGGCTTGAAAGCTTTTCGGGCGCGCTCATCGGCGACGTATTCCCGTTGGTTCCGAGCGATGAGGAAGAGACGCAAGTGAAGAGTAGACGGGCATCTCATCGGGCAAAACAACGCCTCATCATTCGTCTGTTGCAAGATGCTCTCGGCGCGATTCCAAACCCCGCCGAAGCGCTTGAGGCGTGCGTGGACTCTTGGCGTCTCGATCCAGTCATCGATCCGCCAGCGGCGACAAATCCTGAAGAAGAATCGCCGAGTGAATCACCGAGGAGCTCGCTGACGCTCAACGCTGCGAGACAGCAAATTCAAGCCCGTCTCGCCGCGTCCCGGGGAATGATTTTACTCTTGGGATGCGTTCGTCTTGGTCCAAAGGTGGGTTTCCCAGTGGACGCCGTAGAGAGCGTCATGGACGTCTTACCGAAGGCGATGCATGTGTATAGAACTTCCATTCTCTCGTCTTGGTTGCTCACGGATCGTTGTCGCTTTGCGGGCACGAGTTCGAGACGCGGATGCGAGCCGCGTTTGGCCACTGTCTTGACGGGTGTGGACGCCGACACGTCGAGCCAGACGACGACGCTGGGAGCGGCAGCGCTCGTTTCCGCGAGACGCGTTTCCGCGGGCGATTCGTCTTTAGGATTGGAAAACTCACCGCGGGTTCGCCGCGTCGTCGAAATCGGCACCGCGCTTTACGCCACAGGTGAAGTTGAAGCTTTGGGCACTTTGCTCGCATTTGCCCGGCAGCAAGTTCCCGGCGAGGAGTCGTGCATCGACAACGATTCAGAAGCCCCGGCGCTTTTATTTTTGCAGGCGCTCTGGGTGTGCGCCGACTTGGCGGGACTCAACGACGTCGACGAGATCGAAAAGTTTTCCCGCTCGGTGGACAGCGCCGTTGCCTTGTTCAGCCGCGCCGCAGCCTTCATCCCAGAATTCGACTCGTCGGCGGGCTCTTCGAGTCAAGCCGTGCCGACGGACGCGCTGTTGGTGCAACTGTTACGCGTTATTCGCGACATTCTTGTCGGTTGCGAAGAGGTTTTCCCACAGAACGTCGTCACTCGGCTCGAATACTACGAAATTGTCATGCTCTTTTTCGAGCGTCTGGGATGCGCCACTGGCGCCGCTGCTGCGGCGTACGCGGCGCTTCACGAAGTGCGTGGCGACGAAAACCAGAGCGCGAGATTATGGGCGAATGTTTTGCAGTATGCCGTGGATGCGCGCGATTGGCGAGCGGCGTACTGCGCGGCGACGAGCACCGCTGGGAATCACAGGCGAGCCGCGGCGATGCGCCGACTCGTGGCGAGCGTGTGCGAACCTGGGGCGAAGAATGGCGGGGCTGTTCTTAGTACGCTCTGCCTCGACGATACCACCGATGGGTCGCAGTACGAAACTATCGTTAACGCACTCGAAGGTCGCGCTGCGTCGGCGCCGATTACTCCGCACGCAGCACCGAGCGACATTCTCTACGGGTTTTACCTGAGCCGCGGCAAACCGGCGAACGCCGCAGTAGCCATGCAAAACTTTGCGGCGCGTCTCCGACTGCGCGTCTCTGAGGTGGTTCGCGATCCCACAATGACGTACGAAGAGCTCGTTGCCGCGCTCGCGCGTCACTCGTCCGCCTTGCTCGCGTCTGCGAACGCCCTTGCCACGCTCTCCGACCCATGTTTGGTGAACTTTGACAAGACTCCTGAGGACGAAGTCATGGAGGGCAACGAAGATTTGTCAACTGTCAACATCGTCTCGAGCGGCTTGGACACGAAGAAGAGCCCACTGGCGGAGGTTTTGCGTGCGCACGCGCTCTCCGCCGCGCGCTTGGAGCTTTTGCACGCTGGATGTGAGATTCGAGCGCTCTGTTTGTTGACTGGCGACGATGCCCACGACCAAGGCGACGCTTCAAGCGTTCCAAGCGTGTGCGATTCTTTGATTGAGTACGGTTGCTTCCAGGCAGCCACAACGCTGTGTACGGCGTGGTTGAATGGTGAGAAACTCACTTCAAAGCTCGCAGTCATCGCAGGTACCATGGCAGCTCGCGCGGCGTTGGCACAAATCGGTGATCTGAGCGCTGCCGATGACGCGCCGTATCAAAAGTGGCAAACTGTCGCGACCGAGGCTCGAGGAACAAAGGGTTTGATTGGAGTGGATGCCCCCGCCTCGTCCGTCGACGTGTACTGGAATGAGTTGAGAGCGTTTGTCGAGCGATTCGACACGCTCGAGCGAAACTTTGCGATTGCTGAAGCCTCTGCGCGCGCCGTATTAGCTGTTGACGCCCGCATCGCTCTGCCGAAATGGCTTGTGGAACGATTCATCAACACACCTTCTCTCTTTAGCGGCGGTGGTATGGGCAGACGAGGCGCAAATCCAGCGGCGTTATTGCGCGTCTATCTCTCCTTCGACCTCATCGAGGATGCCGCGCGTCTCGCGTTGCAAGAGTTGTCCACTTGGTCCAGGCGCTCTGCCGTCGATAGAACGGCGCACTCCGCCGTTTGGTTCCCGATGGATCTCATGCTCGAGGCTCGCGATAGGTGCGCACGAGATGAACGGCTCGAACACTTGTGTCTGGCGTTGACGACTGCGATCGAGTCTCACGAGAGCCGACTCAAGGCGGACACTGCCATGCTCACGCAGGTGAGCGCATGACTTGGGAGAGACGAAACATTACTTTGTTGTTGAGCTCTAGGAGCTGTAGACACCTGATTATTATTAGTAGCAGATCTCTGAATATCACAAACACAGATACACACAGAGAAGATTTCTACGCGAGCGCGCCACACTTAGTTAACGTAAAATAATCATTCTTCTTAATAGCTTTTCGCGAAGATGCACACCTCCTTGGCTGGCTTGCCGCTCATCAAGCACGTGTGCGGACCGGCTGGTTGATCGAAAGGAAAGCATCGAATCGTCGCCCCAGTCTCCTCCTTGATAGCCTTCTCCTCCTCATCCGTGCCTTCCCAGCCGCACCGCGCCCACTTGCCCTCGGCGATCACCGCCTTGAGTTCATCCATCGTAGCGACGTCGACAATGTTTTCGTCGCGAAACGCCGTCGCCTTGCGCAACATGGAATCTTGAATGTCATCTAACACGCTCGACACCTTCGCTTGCAGCGAAGAGGGTTCGACGCTAACACCGAATTCCTTACCTTCCTTACCCGGGACGTCGCGACGGGCGATGACGCACGCATTCTTTTCGACATCCTTCGGGCCAACTTCAATGCGAATCGGAACGCCCTTCATTTCGTACTGGTTAAACTTCCATCCCGGAGACTTGGTTTGGTCGGCGTCAATCTCCACGCGAATGCCAGATGTCTTCAAAGACTCGATGATGCCGTTGGCAGAAGCCATCACGGCTTCTTCTTCCGCATCCTTCTTCCAAATCGGAACGACAACCACCTGAATTGGCGCGAGACGCGGCGGCAAAATCAAACCCGAATCGTCGCCATGCGTCATGAGAATACCGCCAATCAAACGGGTGGACACCCCCCATGAGCTCTGATGGACATACTTGGACTCCCCCTTGTCGTCCAAAAACGTCGTATCGAACGCCTTGGCAAAGTTATCGCCCAAGTTGTGCGAGGTTCCCGCCTGCAACGCCTTTTTATCGCCCATCATTGCCTCGATGGTGTAAGTCACATTGGCGCCAGCAAACGACTCGACGCGAGACTTGCGTCCCGGAACCACTGGCATCGCTGCCTGCGACGTGGCAAACTCGGCATAGACCCGAATCATCTCCATTGCCTTGGCTTCCGCTTCTTCAGCCGTCGCGTGCGCCGTGTGTCCCTCTTGCCATAAAAATTCAAGCGTCCGAATAAACGGCCTGGTTCGCATTTCCCATCGGTGCACGTTACACCATTGGTTCAACAACATTGGCAAATCGCGGTAACTCTGAATCCACTGCGACATCATGTTATTAATGATAGTCTCACTCGTCGGTCTCACCACCAACGGTTCCTCCAACTCCTTTCCACCACCTTGAGTCACCACAGCCAACTCGGGCGCGAAACCCTCCACGTGCGACGCCTCCTTTGTTATAAACGAGTACGGAATCAACTGTGGAAAGTACGCATTCTGCACCCCAGTCTCCTTAAACCGCGCATCCATGTACCGTTGAATTCCTTCCCAAATCGCGTATCCATACGGTCGAATCACCATCGTTCCTCTCGCCGGGCCGTAATCCGCCAATTGACACTCCCGAATGCAATCCAGGTACCACTTACCGAAATCTTCGCTGCGCTTTGTGATTCCACCCGCAGACTTTTCGTTCCCACCACCACCACCACCGCTCGCGGGTTTCTTCGCCGCAGCCGTCACGTGGAGCGTCGCACGTCTCGTAACCGTCGTCGTCGTCACTCTCGATCTTTGATGTTGAGACGTCGCGCGGAGGCTCATCGCTCTGCACGTCGCACCTCTGCTCGCGCCGTACATGACTGACGTCGATGAAGCGATGACGATGATGACGTTGATAGTTTACTGACTCTTTACCCTCGGTTCCGTCCGTCCGTCAGCGCGTGCGAAATGAGACCAGCCGAATCGTCCGTCGTCCCGTTCCGTCGTCCGTCGTCCAATCCTCCGTTCGTTCGTCGGCGGCGTTGTGACGCCGGCGACGCTCATCGAGGACGATGTTCACTTTAACGGCCAAACCCCAGATTTAAATAATAAAGTAATTTTGAGACTATGTATACGGAAACTACATCTCTCAGATGATACAGCAGATAGAAAAAATGAGTCTTCAACACGAATAATTGAACGTATATCTAACCATTAAACACTTATGTAGACGTTGGATGTCTGGCGGCGCGACCTCGCGGGAGAGACGCGCGAACCGCGACGTCGACGGCAGTCCTGCGTGCGCGCGGCGACGCACCCGCGGGTCCCAGGCCCGAAAGCGGTTTCCCCACCGTCGATAGACTCGTGGACCGGACGACGCGCGCGTTCGAACGAACGAACGAACGCGACGTTTTCGTGGTGGCCGTTCGAGTTTTGGTTTTTTTGAAAAGCAAAGAGAGCGTTCGTCGCGCGAAGAAGTGAAGAGCGATGCGCGTCGCCGGGACGATGCGAACGACGACGACGGCGAAGGCGACGTCGACGGTGCGAAACGACGACGTGAGGACGCGAAGGCGCACCGGTGGGTTGGTGGCGCGCGCGAACAATGGGAGGAGAGACGCGGCGTCGCGTTTGAACGCTCGCGAACTGCAAAGGCGCTCGTTAGAGGACGTTCAGGTGAGAATGCGCGTCGTCGCGGCGATGATGTGCAGTGAAAACGTGTCGGGTGATGGATGGGGACTCGGTGCGTCGTCGTCGTCGGTGGTTGGGCGCGGTGAGGCGAGTGGTTTCGCGGCGGAGAACCGAGCGAGGCGGACGCGCGAGCTTACGCTGGCGCGTTCAACCGGGGCGTCGTCTGCTGATTCCTCGGGGGGTACGGGCGGAGAAAACTTTTTCGTGTATCACTTAAAAAAGATGATGCGGCCTCTCAACGGGCTGTGGAGCCGTTTGGTGCCAATGTCCATCATGTTTTACTTTATGGCGTTTGCCAACTCCATCATGGACGCCGTCAAGGATACGCTCGTGGTAACTGCGTTCGGTGGCGCGGAGCAGATTCCATATCTCACCGTTTACGCCGTGTTACCGACGAGTCTACTCTTTGTTACCTTGTTCTCGAGGCTGAGCACCAAGCTCGGGCGGGAAAAGCTGTTTTATTTCGCCGTGAGCTTCTTCATGGTCTTTTTCCTCTTGTTCACGGGCGTCTTGTACCCGATGCGGGAGGTGCTGCATCCGACCGCGGCTGCGGCAACTTTGACGCAGATTCTCCCGCGAGGTCTCGCCGGTGGTATCGCCGTCTTCACCAATTGGACTTACTCTCTCTTTTATGTCGCCGGTGAGCTGTGGGGCGATGTCGTGTTGAGTTTGCTGTTTTGGGGGTTGGCGAATGAAATCACACGCGTGAGCGAAGCGGGTATCATTTATCCTCTCCTCGGCATTGGCGCCAACGTTGCACAGGCGTGTTCTGGGGTCTTCATGAAGTTTGTTACGACGCAGTGGCATCCCGCAGGAGTCGCACCGGAGGATATGTGGGGAGCCAAGCTCAAGCTCTTTATGACTGTCGTCATTTTGTGCGGCTTTGCCATTATGGCGTGTCACAAGTTTATCTGCGACACGGAAAAGGCGAACCCGGATTCGCAAATGGTGGCGAAATTGCGCGAGCATGAAGCCAAGGTGGCGCGAGAAGCCAGCGAAGAGCTTTCGTCTAAGAAGAAGAAGAAGAAGGTGGGCTTGCTGGATTCTCTCACTTTTGTCCTCCAGTCACCAGAGGTGGCGTGCTTAGCTGTCATGGCTGTCGCGCAAGGCTTGAGCTCAATCATTTTCCAGGTGGCTTGGAAGACGCAGCTGCGTATTTTGCGCCCGGACCCCACGTCTTACGCCGCGTACATGGGTGACGTGCAGACGTACAGCGGCATGGTGACGGGTATCTTCATGGTCGCGGCTCCGTTTTTGTTCAAATACCTCGGTTGGAAGGGGACGCTTTCGGTGACGCCAAAAACCGTCATCGCCTTGGGTTGGGTCTTCTTCGGTACGTCCATCTATGCGATGCGCCACGGTGCCTTGACGCAATCGTCCGCCATTTTACCAATTCTCGTGTTGGGCGGCGCCGTCATCTACATCGTCGAACGCGCGGCAAAGTTTTCCCTCTTCAAACCTGCCGAGGAGATGGTGTACATCACTCTCGATGAGGATAGTAGAACCAAGGGTAAGGCTGCCGTAGACGTCCTGGGCGCCCAAATCGGTAAGACGGGGGGATCATTCATGCAACAAGGCTTGATTTTCGCCTACGGTTCCATAATAGGCGCCTTGCCCGTGCTCGTGTGCTGCCACAGCGCCATTGCCGTTTGTTGGTTACTCGCCGTCAACACGCTCGCCGCTCGGCGCGCCGAGATGCTCGATAGCGAAATCAAAGAGGGTACCGCGCAGCTCGAGGTGTGACTCGCCGCGCGAAACTTGTACATCATACAGAATCGAGAGAGAGAGAGATAGAGAGGGATTATTGTCCAAACCAGTCACATTTTAGCTTGCAACTTCACAGAGAGATTTTCACGCAACAACCACCCGCACTGTGCGTCGCGTCCGCGTCTGCCCGCGCGATGTCATCGCGCGACAACGAAAGAAACCCCGACGACGATGACGGCGACGTTTTTGCCGGCGTCCTCGAACCGGAACCGCAACCGTCGACGAGCTTTCGTTACTACCAAGACCGAAACAAACGCTGGGCGTTTCACACGAATGCCCACGGCGCGAACCTCCTGCAAAACCTCTTCACCGACGCCCGACGGGTCATCTCAGCGCTGGATGAGAAGATCAACGCAGTCTCCAACGGTGATCGCGCGGAAATCGACGCGGTGCGACGCGCCGGGACGGAGATATACGCGAAGAAGCCAAACATCAAGGAAAAGGATGTGACGTGGAGTCAGGAGGAGTACCGACACGCGGGATTACAGAGGGAGTACTGTAAGTTTAAGTCTGTGCAGAGGTTCACGGAGACGTGGGCGTGCTTGGAACGGGCGCGATACGCCGGGGTTTTTGAGGATTTGGTCAGAGCTACGGAGAAGGATGGCGATAGCGGCGTCGCTGGCGTAGAAGGAGGGACAAAGCGACAGACGGTGCGGTTCGCGTCTCTGGGTGGCGGACCGGGTTTCGAACTCGTCGCGGTTCGGGAGTTTTTTGCGCAGTGGTTCCCTACGGTGGAGTTGGATTTGGTGTGTTTAGACGTCGAGGAAGCGTGGAGAGGCGCGGCTGAGGCATTGGGATTGAGATTTTTCGCGTGGGATATGCAAAGCGGCGACGTCGAACGCATCTGCGGAGGTCCGGTGGATTACGCCCTGGCTTCGTACGTATTTAAAATGTACATGTGCGACGATGTTGTCGCCGATTGGTTTTCTCGAGAGTTATCGAGCATGCGAGCCGCGTTCATCATCAATAGAGATGAATACTTGAAGCAAGGGTGCGCGATGATGGAATCGCGCGGCGTTCGCATTTCAAAGCTATTGAAACAAACTCACGGACGCGACGATCGTCAGCTCGTCTTCTCGCGTCATCGCGTCTTCACCTTGCCGTCTTCAACGACGACTGTCGGCGAGGCGCACACGTTTACGTTTCCAAACGTTCCATACGAAGACCATAGAAAACGACACCACGGTTCTGGTGGCGGCGGTTCTGGTGGCGGCGGTTCTGGCGGTCACTGGAGACGTCCCGGCGGTTCCCGTTCGCGCTCCGGTCCCTCTAGCGGGGAAGATCGATCCTGGAGCACCCAACGCCCTTCATCTTCGACTCGACGCTGGTAGTCTTGTAGTAACTAACTCTTAGCGCGTACCAACGTAAAGTCTCTCAAAAACCAACTGAATTTCGAATGCGTCACACCCCAACGCGCCGGCGACCGATCACCATGCTTCGAGACGTCGTCATCGAAGGCTACGGTGTCATCTACGTCAGCACGTCCCGCACTCGCGTCGCGTTCGCTGCACCGCGTCCACCGGACTCGGTCGTTTGCAAGTTCTGCAGAGACATCCTTCGCGCTCCACGACGCGCGCGATGCGGTCACGTCTTCTGCGCCGTCTGCGCGCAACGCGCAGAGCGCGACACCGGAACGTGCCCGACGTGTAAATCCGAGCTCGACGTCGAGGGAGGGAACGAGTGGATTCCAGACGAGACGATTGCTTTGGATGTCTCTAATCTTCCGACGCACTGTCCGTACGCGTGGCGTCGAGCGACGAGCGGAGGCGAGAGTACGTTTGATTATCGTGGGTTCGGACACCGGTGTTGCGGTGCGGTGGTTCGATTTGCGGATTTAGAGCGTCACGTCCGCGAGTGCGCGTTCGCGACGGTGATTTGTGGGTTGGTGGAGATGGAGAATGGACGCGCGTCCGTGAATTCGTGCGAAGAGACGTGTTTGAGATGCGAATTGGAAGCGCATCGAAAAGATTGTGCTTACGCCGAAACGACGTGCGTCAACGCGAGTTATGGGTGCGAGTGGAGCGGAAGCGCGATGCACGTGAGGGATCACGAGTTGGAGTCGTGCGCGTTTGCGCCCAAGGCGTGTCGACACGGATGCGGGGCGACGACGGTGAGCGAGGACGCCGCGTCAAAGCACGAAGATGTGTGTCCTGTTAAAATGGTCGCGTGCGGATTCATCGACGAGGAAGACTCGAACGAGGAGACGAAACGATGCCCGACGACGATGCAGAGAAACGCGTTGGCGCATCACCGGGAGCAAATGTGCGAATACGCCCGGCAGATAACATGCGCAGATTGTCGCGCGAGCGTTTCGGCGAGAAGCGTCATTCGTCATAAACAGACGTGCGTTAAAGTCCGCCGTCCGTGCACGGCTGGATGCGGAACCATGCTCACGAACGTAGAGATGCCGTTTCACATTGAATCCATCTGTCCAGTGGTGGAAATCCAGTGTGCGTTTCACGAGGTTGGATGCGTTGTTCGGTGTCGACGTAGCGAAATGGAACGACACTACGCCGACGCCGGAGCGGCGCACGACAAGCTCTTGCTTCGCGCGAGCGAGGAAGTGCGGGAATTTAGCGAAAAACTCGCATCCATCGTGGACGGGGTGAAGAGAGACGAGGAAGGACTGAACGAGGCGGATCGAGTAGAACGGGACTCGCTCATTAAGTCGTTGCGTGAGGAGGAAATTCGAGTGCTCGAGGACATCAAGACGCTGCGAGAAAATGAAGCAGACGCGCGCAAGCGAAACGAGTTGTACGCCGAAGCGCTAAAAAAAGCGCTCGTCGATCAGGCTGAGACGTACGAAGCCGCGCTCGCGGAGATGCGGGAAGAGTTGAGTAATGTGCGTGAGGAATTTGCGGCGTACAAAGAGCGTTCTGTCCTCGAACTCTCGGCGCTTCAGCAGACTGTGGACGCGACGCGCGTCGCGATGCGAGAGGTTTCGAATCGAGCCTCCTTGTTGACGCGCGGAGGGGGCATCTTTGACGAACATCGAGCGAACATCATGAAGGAGCTCGATGACGACAGGAAGAAGACGATGGATGAGATCGAGCGCGCGATGAGACAGCTTCGTTTTGAGTTTGACGATGCTAAATCGCAGCACGGTCGCGAGCTCGTCAGCATTCGCGAAGACATCCGAACAGTACTCGGCGGTCGGCTCGGGAGACGATGAATGAAAAGCGCAACAGTAGTAGATTATTAGTCATTCGTAGCGAGGTGAATACTAGTAGGTGGCGTCGTATTCAGTACAGCGTGTACGTGTGTAGAATTACATGGTCGGCATAATCGTCGTAATCGTCGTCATCGTCACCGACGGGGAATCGGGGCGTACGATTTACTACCCCACAAAGCGCCGGCTCCGTCGACTTCGTCCAAAATTGACGGGTCTGGCCCTCTCTCAAAAAACTCCCTCGTCTCCTTTCGCATCGGTACTGGATACGGTCCATCGTACACTTTTTTCAAATCCTTTGGAAGATCATCGATGAGCGGTTTAAACGTCTTACTCATGTACTCGTCATACTTTTTCATCTCAGCCGCGGATGGATTTTTCGGCAACGTCGGCACGTCTTCAATCTGTCCCAAGTAATACTTTTCCTTAATCAACGTCGCGTCCTCCTTTTGCGGTACGATGACCCAGATCCCTCCGTTTTTATCCACCATCATTCCGTTCGCCGCGTTCGCCGTCATGCTCTTCGTTCGTCCATCCATTCGATACAACACTCCATCCTTCACGTACGCTCCGACGGCGTCGCCGTGTTCGCGTTCATAAATCTTCATCAATATCGCCTCTCTTCCCGAATCCATGAACCCCGGGTTCGCCGCGCTCACCATCGCCGCGATGACGACCGCGCCGACGGGCGATACCACGGCTCGGAGCGCCTCGACCGGGGTTCTCGGGATTCGAAATCCCCCAGAGCCTTTGCCCTCGGCATTGCCAGAGCTTCTCGAGCGAGGTTCGCCTCGGTACGCCATCCTTCGCGCCGGCGCGAGACTGCGATCGTCGAACACGTCCGCGCGTCGCGTCGCGGAGGACGAAGAAGATTCCCAAACCCCATCGTCGTCGTCGTCGTAGCCGTCGTCGTCCCCCGCGGTGGCGCGCGTCGGTCGCACCGGCGTCTTCAGAAGAGTTACTTTTCTTCGGCTGGCGGCGGTGCGCGCCGACGCGCTTCTTCCGTTCGCGCCGACGCGCGGCGTTCTCGCCGGACCCCGACGGGGCGTCGCCGACGCTACCGTCGTCGTCGTCGCGAGGTTTCGCGCGAGCATTCGTTCGGTGGCGTCGCAAACTGTCGTCGTCATCGCTCAGAGTGCGAGTCTGCTTGGTGGCTACGAATGGTTAACTTTTCCTTCTTACAAATCATTCAAAGAGTTCCCGCTCCTCGGCGCGGCGAACTCTGCCCCTCTCCCGTCACCGGTGGCGTCATTCCCACCCCCCGTCGCGCGTTCGTCCTCGCCCACGACGGCGATCTCGGCGTTTAACCGATCGATTTCTGCTCGCGCGGCGGCGACGTCGGCTCGGTGCGAGTCCACGAGCGTCTTGCACGCGTTGAACAAAGCCTTCGCCTTTGCTTCGTCTCCCGCCTCCAACGCCTCGAACGCGTCGTGGCCGAACTGCGCCGTCGCGGATTTGATGTGGTTGTTTTCTATGTACATGATTTCCGCTTGTTTCGCGCCTGCGACGGGACCGAGAGCGCGTCCGTCAGTCGGTTTGGAAATTTCATTTAATTTTCTAAACATCGAATCAACGAATCATCGTCGTCGTCGCGTTTACGCGCGCACGCACTTCGCAGAGTGACGAGTCTCGTCGTCTCGGCGGCGTCGCTCGCCGTTTTCGCCAGCGAGTCCCAGCTCCATCCGTTCATCGCGCCCATTTGTGACGCGACTGTTACCGGGGATGACGATGAAGTTTTGATGAATCTGATCATTCGCATTGGTACAAAACGAACGCGCGTTGAAAATTTCAATCGTGCTACATGACGACGCAGACGTCCGAAGCGGTGGACGACGACGACTTCTTTTTATCCTTCTTTTTCGTCTTTTCGCGTCGACGAGAGGCGTCCTCGGGACGGCTCGCGGTGGGCCCGCGGTCGTCGAGCGAACGCGCTCGGCGTTCCGCCGCGATTCGGCTGGCGCGTTCCTCCTCTTCGAATTGCGCCTGAAGTCGTAAAGCGAGGGCGTGGTCGGCGTCGACGTTGGCGGTCGCGCCGGTGGGTACACGTGATGAGTCATCAACGCTGCGCAAGAACTCTGGTGGAAGCGCCGCCGCGGACGCATTCATCGCCCCGGATTCGGCGCGAGACGCGGCTACGGCGGCTTCGTAATCCGCGTCTTCGATTCCGAGTCCTCCGCCCTGTCCCACGTGCGGGACAAAGGGCTGAAACTTTGAATCGACGAAATCACCGTCTCGATCGCCCCCTAAACCTTCCCACACGACGTCCGGTTCGTGCAAGTAGCCCTGATCCGTGACCAACGCGTACAGTTGCCCGTCGCGCTTGACGACGACGCTAAAGTGATTATTCCTAAACCAAACGACGTACTCGCCCTCACCGATCGCCGTTCGCATCGCCTCTAAACCCGTGCGCGTGAGCTGACTCGCCGTCGAGCTCAAAAAATCCTCCATCGCGGTCGCGTCTCGCACCTTGTTCGCCAGTTCCGCGTCCTTCAAACTCGCGTCTTTGGAATCCGCCAAACTCAGCGCCACGGCGCGCGCCACTAAATCCTCCTCCCTCGCGGATTCCCCATTCTCCAGCCGTTCCGACGCCCCGACGGCGCCCCCCGCGTCTTCCCCTCTCCCATTCGACCCCACCCCTTCCTCAATCTCCGTCTTCAACGAAATCAACCGCTCCACCAACGAGTTATACGCCGTCCCGTCGCCCGCCACGCGCGCCGCGTCCGCCCCGTGCTCCGCCTCGCCCACCACCCATCCGTGCACCAACCTCAACCCACACAAATCAAAAACCGACGTCTCCCGCGTGTACTCGAACCCATCGCACGCGTTAAACTTGACGTTCACGTCCATCCCGCTCGCGAAATCACGCAGCGCCGACGTCGCGTCGTTCAAAACCGCCGTCGCGTTCGCGTCCGGCGTCCCGTCCTCCTCGGAGCAGATTCGCCTTCGCATCGTCCCCGCCAAGACGTCGACGATCCCGTCCAGGCTCACCCCACCGACGTCCTCCCCGCCCGCGCCGCGATGGAGCGCCTCGACGCTCGCGTCGTCTCTCAGCGTCATCGCGTTGACGACCGCCAAGAGCGGGCACGGACCGTTGGCGTTTTGCGTGACGATTCGACACGACCGGGCGATGACGCCGGCGCCGGCGATGGCGTCGTCGTCGTCGCGATCGTCGGTCGCGATGACGACGTCGATGCGTTTCGTGGGGAAGAACGCGTCCGTCATCGTCGTCCGTCGTCGAGAGCGAGCGAGCGAGCGAGCGAGTGACGGATGAAATGAAATGAAATGAAATGAATGACTTTAGACGACGACGCGCGGACCGACCGACCGCACGAACGACCGACGCGAATTTCGGTCGGGATCATGCGCGCCGTCGGTGTCGTCGTCGTCGCCTCGGGCGATCGCGGCGGCGTCGCTCGCTCGCGACGACGGTACCGACGATGGGAATGTGAAGGGCACGCGCGAGGTCGAGATCGGCGCGCGGCGGCGACGATGGATGACGACGTCGAACGGACGGAGGAGACGACGACGACGACGACGACGGCACCGGTCGTCGTCGCGGTGGTCGGCACGGCGTCGTGTCCGCACTGCGTGCGGGCGAAAAAGGCGCTGGATGACGCCGGGTTTGATTACGAAGAGATTCGCGTGGACGACGCTCCGGCGTTGCGAGCGTCGAGCTCGGCGTGCGCGGGGTTCAGGAGCGTGCCGCAGGTGTACGTCGGGGGTGAGATTTACGGTGGGGCGGACGATACGTGCGCGGGGATCGCGAGCGGGGCGTTCGGGGAGGCGTGTGACCGGGCGAGGGCGAACGGGGCGGAGGGCGCCCCGAGGGCGCTGAGAGAGGCGGCGGAGCGGCACGAAGCGGGGACGTTGGAGATGCCGGAAGAGGCGAAGAAACCGGCGCAGGCGTCGTCGTCTTGGTTGACGGATCTCATGGTTGGGAAGAAGGAGACGACGAGTCGGGCGAGCGCGTACGATGTGGCGAAGGAAATGTCAGACGCGAAGAACGGGGTGGCGAGACGCGCGCGCAGACGGTTTGCCGGATTGACGGATGGGATTTTCGGTGCGTTTAAAACGTATAAAGGGACGTTCACGGCGAAAGAGGCGGTGGATTGGATGGTGAAGAATGGCAAGGCGACGGATGAGGCGGTGGCGACGGAGATTGGGGCTGAGATGGTGAGAGAGAGACTCATCGCGGACGTGGACGCGACGCATCCATTCGTCGTCGTCGAGGATGAATCGAAAGCGCCGTTGTTTAGGTTTCAATCCGAAGCGCCCGCGCTCGGGTGCGCGCCGTTAAACGCGGCCAAACTCTTCACGGGTGAGCCGAGAGACGCGAAGACGGTCGTGGAGGATGTCCGCAGGCGCATTCTCAAGCTCTACGACGCGTTTTTATCATCCGACGGGCGAGCGGTGGATTACGCCGGCATCGCGGCGAGCGACGATTTCAAAGACTTTGTCCAAGCTTCTGAGGAGTTGCAGCGGGTCAATTTGAACGCGCTCACGCGCGAAGAACGCATGGCGTTCTTCATCAACGTCTACAACGCGCTCGTGATTCACGGCACCTGCGTCTTTGGCACGCCAAAGAACACGCTCGAGCGTCTGGATTTCTTTTCCAAAGTTTCCTATAACATTGACGGCCACAACTACACGTGCGATGACATTGAGAATGGCGTTCTTCGCGGTAATCGCCCCGGAGCGGCGAGCGTCGGCGCGCTCTTGGGTAAAATATCGCTCTCTCGAGGTCCATTCAGGGAAAAGGATCCTCGACGAAGCAACGTCGTCTTGCCGATGGATCCGCGCGTGCACTTTGCGCTCGTGTGCGGTGCCCGATCGTGTCCACCGATTCGCGTCTACACGGCGGAGAACATCGACAGTGAGCTCGAAGACGCGGCGTATTCCTTCTTTGAATCCGAAATCGACGTCACCGTGGGCGAAAACGGCGTCGCGTCGTCCGCGGCGGTGAGCAAAATCGTCGGCGAGTGGTACAAGTTTGACTTTGGCGCCGACGAAGCGGAACGCTTGAGATACGCGAGCGAGTACATGCGCGAGGGCGCCGAGCGCGATGCGCTCCGAAAGGCGCTCGACGACGCCAACGCGACGGTGTCTTTGACGACTCGCGCGTACGACTGGACGCTCAACGACGGCAAATGATTTTTCGCTATAAGCATTCGCGCGCTGTAAATTACAACATTTATTGAATTCAATTCAAAACAATCAATCCGCAGTTCGTTTATCCTCCTCGGCGAGCGCTCGAAGCCTCGGTCTCGTCCTCCTCTCGCTCATCCACTTACCCACGCTCGTTCCCTTGGCTGGCGACGACGCAGGCGTCGCGCTCGCGCTCTTCGGCCGTTTCGTCTGCTTTTCGCTCTCCTCTCGCTCTTCGGCTCGTCGACGCTTCCGGCGCGCCGTCGCCCCCAACCCTACGATAATCCTCTCCAAAACCCGTTCGCGCGTCAACCTTTTACCCACAACCTTCCCACACCACTCAAAATCCACCTCGCTCGTCGTCCGTCCACCGTTCCGCGCGTCGTTCGCGTCAAACGTCGCCGTCAAACCGCTTCCATCCGCCCGCGTCAGCGCCTCGCCCGCCTCGACCGACCCTCGTTCAAACGTCTCCCGAACCCTCGTCAACATCTCCGTCCCATCTCGCGCGACTTCGATCCCGCGCGCGATCCGCACCCCTCTTCGCGCGTCGTTCACGCCGAGCGACAACGTCACGAACGACGATGCCTTTGTCGTCGTCTCGGCATCGTCGTCGTCGTCATCATCGTCATCAAAATCATCGAGCGACGCGGCATACACCCGCACGCGCGCGCCCCCGGGTTCGACCCGCGCCGCCCAGCACGTCTTCCCGCACGCGCTCGCTCCGATCCACGCCTCGTCGTCGTCTTCCATCGTCGCCGCACCGCGTCGACGTGTGACGGGAATTCGCGCTCCATCTTGCGCGCACCGAACAAAGGTGCCCGGTTTCAGCTTGAACGCGCGCGTCGTCGTCGTCGCGCGACATGTCAACCTTCAGACCCCCCGGGGCGACGACGACGACGGCGGCGCCGGGACTGACGATGGTGAAACCGGCGACGCGTCGGCTCGATCTCGACGAGGACGCGCTGGATGAGTTTGCAATCTCTTCGAGCGAGGAGGAGGACGAGGACGAGGACGCGAGGACGGACGCGTCGGAAGAGAAGAAGAACGCGGAACCGACGGGTGTCGGGGACGAATCGCCGGTGCGGTTGGAAAACGTTCGAGAAGGGGAAGACGCGGCGCGGACGTCGCCCGAAACGGGGTCGGGGAAAGACGAGGGGACGCCTCGGGAGGATAAAAAACGCGCGCCGACGATGGAAATGCTGCGCGCGCCCGCGGCTTCGACGACGAAGAAGCCACGACTCGGGACGGGGGGGAAACGGGCGAGCGGCGATGACATCGTGTTCAAGGTTCCAAAGTCTAGGGTGGTGTCGAGACCGCCGGTGGCGCGGGAGATGACCGTGGAGGAGGATCCGAGGATGATTGAGACGCCGACGCCGACGATGGATGCGCCGACGCCGACGTTTGACGAAATGACAGAGCGAGATATTGAGGAGGCTTTAGCCGCGACGGACGTTGGAGAACGCGGCGAACCCATCGATGATGAGCTCGAATTCGAGATCGCGATGGAGGATTTTCCGGCGCCAGAGTCGGATACTGAGAACGATGCGGGTGAGGATCAGGAGGATCCCGTCGTTTTGGAACATCGAGCGACGAGCGCAAACGTGGCGAGAGCGCTGGTGAAGGCGGACGAGTTGCTCGCCGAGAGCGAAGACGCCGTCTTCCAGTCGACGCAGTTGTTACTCGATTCGTACCGGAGCGCCAACGATTACTACTTCCTGTTCAACCCAAAGCTCAAGCGAGAGTTGAAGAGCATGAAGGACAAGGCGAACAATCTCGTCGCCCGAGTCAGGGAATCGAGTTGATTCGTCGACCGCGTCTCGAGGCGACGACGCGTGAAATGAAATGTACAAATTCACCACTGGTACTGCAAACCTAGCCTCCTACTGTATCTGCCACCTATCTAAATCCTAGTTCGGAAATGTCCACGGTCCGATATATCGCTTCTCTCGGGACGGATGCTGAAGTCGCCGACGCCGTCTCGGCGCCGCGAAACCAATCGATGGAATCGGGCAAAACGCGCGTCGTCGATACGTATCCGAAAAAATCAGTCAATTTGACGCTTCGCGCGTCGCGGTGCTTGAAGGTTTTATCGTCCAAGACGGCGCGCGAGAGAAGCTTATCCCGAGTGAGCGTTCGCATGAGCTCGCCCACCGTGTTTCCGCTGTCGGGCTTGAGTTTCTCAAAGAAATCCAAAATATAATACGTAAAGCGATCAATCACGTGCACGCCAATCTCCGGATCGGAGTGGTGCGAGTACGAGCTCTCCCCGAGATCGCTCGAGCTGATGGCCAACACTCGCGGCGATCGAATCGCCTTGGCTAGCGTCGCCGCCTGACACGTCTCAGCCATGAACAAAATCTCGTTATACCTCCCCTTGGCGTGCATGTGCGCGATCGCGTCGGCAATCTCCTCATCCCTAAGTTCCGTCTGATCCTGAAACTTTATAAATCCATCGCCTCCGTGTCCGGTGATGTAAATCAACACGTTACTCTTCGGACCAGAGCTCAACTTTTTCGACCGAGGCGTCCCGTCTTCGTGTCTATTCGTCAACACCCGCACGACATTCTCCGGCGTCACCTCCGTTCCTCTGTAATCCACCTCCACATCGTCCCCATACAGCTCTACCCCGCGTTTAGCGTCGTTATACACCCTCCCATGCGCTGGATTCCTCGCGTCGCACGCGTGGTCATCCGCCAGCATCAAAACGATGCGCGAATCCGGAACCCCCATCCTCTTCACGCTCCTATACATCGACAGCGCGTTCGCCCCGTGGCGATAATTAAACCAAAACCGACTCGCATCGATGATCACCGCCCACGTGTCCTCCACTCGCGTCGTCGCGTCGTCCAGCGGCTGATGATTCCTCGATGCGAACGCACCAACGCTCGCCGCGAAGAAACCACCGAGAAACACCGAAACGCACGAAACCACCGAAACCCGAACCGCCCGCCGTCGCCGTCGCCGTCGCCCGGCGTCGTCGTCGTCGTCGTCGCGTCGTCGTCGTCGCATCCGGGCGGGGACGCGGTCGACCAGGAGACGCACACCGACGCGCTCTGCCGGCCGGGTGACGCGTTCCTCAAGTTCCTCCTGATACCGTGATGACGAGTCATGAACCAAGAAACCGACCCCCCACTCCAGCACCAGGATCACGCGATTTCAACGAAATGCGCGAAAATTGAATCGAATCGAATGCGGCGACCGCGCCGGCATTCGTCGACGCGAACGAACGTTTGGTCGTGAAACGCACCCGAACGACGCGCCCGGTAACGACGGTGAACGAGTTTGTGAGAGTGACAGCGCGCGCGCGGACAGTCTCGAACGCGCGAAAGGAACGCGTTTGGATCGTCGGTAACGATAATCGTGTTCTCGCTGAATTGAATTCTCAATTCAGAATTGTATCGCATTTCGTGTGCGTTCAAAGGCATTCACGCGACGACGTGAGGAATAAGAAGAGGAAGACGAAGAGGAACGGAAGATGAGCGAAAACGAAGGTAAACCGCAACCAAAGTTTGGCGGAATGTTGAGCTTCATGAAGCGGACGGTTGAAGAAATTGAATCCGAAGCGGAAACGGCGAGAAAAGCCGCCGAGTCGGCTGCGAAGGAGAAGGAGGAAGCCGAAGCGACGGCGACTGAATCGAAACAAGAGGCGGCGAAACAGAAGCAAGAAGCCGTCAAGGCGATGCTTACGTCGCAAAAATCCATCAAGTCTATGGAGAAGAAGGTGAAGAAGCTCGAAAAGAAGGGGAGCGACGTCGCCGCGCTCGAAGCGGCCAAGAAGGAAAAGGAGGAACACGAAGCCACTGAAGCCGCGGCAAAGGAGGCGTATCTCGCCGCTGAAGCCAAGGAAGAAGAGACCACAAAAGCTGCGGAAGAAGCTGCGGCTAAGGCCGCCGAGGCAGAACGCGTCGCCGCCGAAAAGGCTGCCGCGGAAGCCGCCGACGCTGCCGCGGCTGCCGCGGAAGCCAAGGCTAAGGCTGAAGCTGACGCCGAGTTCAAGAAGGCTGAAGAAGAAGCGAGATTGGCGAAAGAAAAGGCTGAAACGGAAGCCGCCGAAGCCGAAGCCAAGGCTAAGGCTGAAGCCGAAGCCGAAGCCAAGAGAATTGAGGCTGAAAAGAAGGCTGAAGAGGCTCGCACTCGAGCTGCTAAGAAGAAAGCTGAAGAAGAAGCTAAGAAGGCTGAAGAAGAAGCCGCCCGCATCCACGCCGAACGCGTCGCCGCAGAGAAGGCTGCCGCCGAAGCCGCCGCTGAAGCCGAAAGGAAGGCTGAGGAGGAACGCATCGCGCAGGAAAAGGCTAACCGTTTCAATCCGATTGCCATCGGTACTCGCGTGTTCGGTAAGGTTCTTTCGTTCATACCCACTGTGATCGGTGGAGAAGCACAAAAAACTGAGGCGCCGTCGGCACCGCCGGCGGCGTCGGCGCCTCCCGCCGATAAGCCAGCTGAGGCTCCCGTCGTCGAGCAGCCGAAGGGAGGTCTCTGCGGCTTGGGCATCTGCTGCTTCTAAAAGGTTTCGCGTCGCGACTTATCGCGAGCAAAATGCGCCGGTTATAGAATAACAGCGACACTTGGATCGCGTCTCTCATTTTGTTTGAAATATTTAACACGCACTCAAGCAAGAGGAGCACTCTTTATCTTCTTATTTATCACTGTGAAATGCTACAGAACACATCTCATCGTCTCAAATTACAAATTTCCTTCAGCCAAAGGAGTATAGATTTGTGTTCCCTCTCGCGCCGCGCATAGATTGTTTGTTGCTTGTCTGTCTGTCGTTTTAAAGCTGGATCACTTGCCGCGACCAAAGAATCCTCCTCCGCCTCGCCGCTTATCGTCAGCCTTATCCTTCGCCTTGGCGTCGCCACCAAACTGGAACCCCGGGAACGGTTTCTTGGGTTCGGGCTCGGGCACCTTCTTCTTCGCCCCAAGCGCTCCTAGGAAGCGTTCGGTGACGTTTCCAACGACGCTCGCGGATGAGGATTCGTTGTTGGACTTTTTTGGCGTCGTCAGCGCCTTGGCGGTCGCCGGTCGCGGTTTCGCCTTGGTGGTGTTCGCCACAGGTTTACTCACCTTGGTTGTCGCCGCTTTACCCGCTTGACCCGCTGCGCTTTGCTTCCTTTCCTCTTCCTCTCGCGCCTTTTTCTCCCTTCTCGTGCGAGACGCCTCGTCCAGACCCGCTTGCGCCTTGGCTGCCGAAACCGCCGCTTTGAACGCAAACTTCCCACCCTCCTTCACCATCTTCCCCGCACCGTCCGCGACGACCGGCGCCGCCGCCCGAACCGCCGCCACGCTCACCTTACCCACGATATCCACCGTCTTCTTCACCGCCGGGTTCCCCGTCACCTTTTCCGCCCTCTTGCTCAGTTCCCACGCCGCCAGCGCCGTCGGCGGTTCCCTCGCCTCGATATCGTCCAACATTTCATCCGTCGACTTGACCATCCACTCCACGATCGACTCCCCCGTCTTCGACGACCGGTTCCTCACCGCCGTATCCCTCTCCACGACATCCAGCGTCTCCATCCCGCTCGAGCTGTACTCGTCCCAAGAGTCCTCCCGCCCTCCTCGAGACGCCGCCGCTTCGTCCACGTCCCGAAGCATCCTCGCCCGCGACGGCATCACCCCCGGCGTCACGACCGGCGCCGGTTTCCCCGCCGCGCGCGATTCCCGTTTCTTCCTCGCCGCCGCGTCGACGTTTATCAGCGGTTTCCCGTCGTCAAACACGAACGACGGCGTCGACGTCGCCGCTGAGACTTCAGCGTCATCGTCTTCCTCTTCGTTCACCGTCGTCGTCGTCGACACCGCGCGCGCCCCCGTCGTCGCTCGCGATCGACACCGACGCGAAAAAACCACCCACCGTCGCGCGTTCCGTCGCGCCGCCGCGAACGGCGTCGCGCCGATCGCCCGCATCGTCGGCTCGCGTCTCAATCTGTGGGCACCCGCGCTTTGAAACCAATCCGAGACGCGTCAAGTCGCGACGCGCGAGACGTCTCGCGACGCCCGACGCGCGCCGCACCGGGGCGAATCGAATGGAAAAAAATCCCCCCGACGCGAAACCGCCGCCGCCGTCGGCCGACGCGCCGGCGTTGACGGTGTACGTCGGGAAGATTCCGCCGACGGCGAACGATGTCGCGTTTCGACGCGCGCTCGAACGCGCGTGCGGATGCGCGCTCGTCGATTGGCGACGCGCGAGGGAACCCGACGGGGGAACAAACGGGGGCGAGCGGTGGAAACGGTTCGGGTTCGCGACGTTCGCGGACGTTCGCGGGGTGTTGGCGTGCGTGCGGGTGGTGGATGGGTTGGAGTGTGAGACGAAGGATGGCGAGCGAGGACGGTTGACGTGTAACATGAACGCGGCGACGAAAGCGGCGACGGAACGGGCGTTGGCGACGGAACCGCAGGTGGGAAGGGATGCGCGCGAAGATGCGCGACGGGCGCGGGCGTTTGCGAGGGTGATGCGCGGGGAGGATGCGGAGGATGAGGAGGGTGAGATTTCGTCGGACGACGGCGACGGCGGCGACAACGACAGAGCTACGGGTAACGTTTCGAGCGAGGATACGACGACGACGACGACGACGGCTACGATGGTAACGACGACGAACGCGATGCCAGCTGGTGGTGTCGTGATACATGGGTTACCGCCGCCGCCGCCTGAACCGTTGGCGCCGAAGAGGTTGGAGGTGGAGCGAAGCGCGACGCCGGAGAGCGTCGCCGACGGACCGACGACGTCCGGGAGAGGCGATGTACCGAGACCTCCACCGCCGTCTAGGTTTAAGAGACAAGAGTACGAGGCGAACGAGCGCGCGGATAGATTGTTCCGGGAACGCGAAAAGGCGGTGGATGATTTGGTGCGCGCCAACGCCAAGGAACGAGAGAGACGCGAACGGACGCTCAAGGAGAAGCGCGCGGATAGAAGACGCGAGCTTAAACGCGATTTAGAGGAGAGCGAGGATAGCGATGATGAGACGACGTTGCCGCTCTGGGAGCGGTCAGAGCGCGCGAGAGAGCGAAGAAAGAAGTTTAGGAATGCCGAAAAGGAGTCAGATGAGAAGGAGGCGCGAAGAGACGCCGCCGAAGAGGAGGCGAAACGGGAACGGGAACGGGAACGGGAAGCGGAGCGAGGAAGCGCGGAGAAAAATCGAGAGGACGCGAGTAGAGGCGTCTCCATGGTTGAGGTGCCTCCGCCGCCGCCGGCATCGTCATTGGAACCTACGCGTGTTTGCGGTTTCGATGTCGAAGCGCGTCATGTTCCGACGTCCTTTGGCATTTCGAGGACGGCAACGCGCGCGACCGAATCGAAAGCAAAGAGCAACGCCGGGGGTCTTCTCAGCGCCGCGTTTGCCGCCGACGAAGACGACGAAGACGGAGGATCGCCTTTGGAACCTCCTCCTACGACGGCAAAAATTGACGTCGCCGCCATAGTCGCCACCATCCCCACGTCCAAGCGAGACGTCTTCGCCCACGCCATCGACTGGTCCCTCGTCTTCGACGCCGGCATCGACGCCATCGCTCGCAAATGGATCGCAAAGAAGATTACCAGTCTCCTCGGCGAGCCCGAGCCCGCGCTCGCGCGTTTCGTTTCCGACAAGCTCTCCTCCGCCGAACGCGCCGTTTCCCCGAGCCGTCTCGTCGACGACCTCGAGCCCGCCTTGGACGTCGAAGCCGAGCCATTCGTCGTCGGTCTCTGGAGGCTCATCATCTTTGAGCTCGCAAAGCGCAGAGCCGCCGCGGTCGCGTCTTGAGACGCGTCGGCTCGACGCGCGCGTCGTCGTCGCACTCACGTAGACATACATCATACATAGGCTTATTCGTTGTAAACACTGGAGCACGAGACCCACACAGAACATATAAAAACCTCGAAAACGCCATCAAAGTGGAAAATCACACGCATGTTTGTTTTTAGGGCATGAGGTTGGATCGAACGTTTTCGATCGCGCCAGACGACGACGACGACGACGACGACGACGTGCGACCGGACGGAGCGCATCGACGATGTACGCGTTCGCCCGAACGTCGGCGCGACGGGCGCTGACGACGCGCGGGGTCGTTGCGGAACAGGGTGGGGCGGCGTTGACGCACGCCTTGCGGTGTTCGATCGCGCACGCGAGCGTTGGTGGTGACGTGAGTTGGACGCGACGGGGCGCGGCGAGCGCGGCGACGCCGGGGGGCATCGCGTCGGCGGCGAAGAAGAGTGGTGATTCGTTCGCTTCGGCGGCGGCTCGTGCGAAGACGATGTCAACCGGGGCGGAGGCTTCGGCGGTGACGACGCACGGCGGGTTGAAGGACGCGGACCGCATCTTCACCAACTTGTACGGGAAACACGATCCGTTTCTTAAGGGCGCCATGGCGCGCGGGGATTGGCACAACACGAAGCAATTGGTTGAGCTCGGGGCGGATTGGATCATCAGCGAGATGAAGGCGAGCGGGTTGCGCGGTCGCGGTGGGGCGGGTTTTCCGTCTGGTTTGAAGTGGAGCTTCATGCCAAAGGTGAGCGATGGGAGACCGAATTACCTCGTGGTTAACGCGGATGAGAGCGAACCGGGGACGTGTAAAGATAGAGAAATCATGCGCCACGATCCGCACAAGTTGTTGGAGGGTTGTTTGATTGCGGGTACGGCGATGCGCGCGAGGGCGGCGTACATTTACATTCGCGGCGAATACGTCAATGAGCGTTTGGCGCTCGAGCGTGCGCGCGCCGAGGCTTACGCCGCGGGTTACCTCGGCAAGAACGCCTGCGGTACCGGCATGGACTTTGACGTCAACATTCATTACGGCGCCGGTGCTTACATTTGCGGCGAGGAGACGGCGCTCATCGAGTCGCTCGAGGGCAAGCAAGGCAAGCCGCGATTGAAGCCGCCGTTCCCAGCCAACGTCGGTCTCTACGGTTGCCCGACGACGGTGACGAACGTCGAGACGGTGGCGGTTTCTCCAACCATTTTGCGTCGCGGTTCGGATTGGTTTGCATCCTTTGGCCGCAAGAACAACTCGGGCACCAAACTCTTTTGCATCTCTGGTCACGTCAACAAACCGTGCACCGTGGAGGAGGAAATGTCCATTCCGCTCAAAGAATTGCTCGAAAAGCACGCCGGAGGTGTTCGCGGCGGCTGGGATAACCTACTCGCCGTCATTCCCGGCGGATCATCCGTGCCGATGATCAACCAGCAAACGAGCGGCGAAGTCTTGATGGATTTTGACTCGCTCAAAGCCGTCGGCAGCGGTCTCGGTACCGCCGCCGTCATCGTCATGGATAAGTCGACCGATCTCATCGATGCCATTGCTCGTTTGGCTTACTTTTACAAGCACGAATCCTGCGGGCAGTGCACTCCCTGCCGCGAGGGCACTTCTTGGTTGTACAACATCATGACGCGTCTGAAGACGGGCGACGCTCGCGTCGAAGAGATTGACATGCTTCAAGAGATTACGAAACAGATTGAAGGGCACACCATCTGTGCACTGGGGGATGCTGCCGCGTGGCCGATCCAAGGCTTGATCAAAAATTTTTCTCCTGTACTAGAAGAGAGAATTTCTTCTTCCAAAGGAGAAAGCGAAAAAATTTCAGCGTGAATAAAAATTTTCGCGTGAAGGTTTCGCTCCTTCCCTTCTTATTTCCGTCTTGAGCTTAGAAACAAGTACGCATGTATCACATACACGACACTTTCAACAAAATGCACTCAACAGCACGCGCCCCCAGACACGACATCGCTCGGCTTCTGCACGCAAAGCTGGCCGACGCCGCGATTACGACGCGCGGGCGGGGAAGCGGTTTCATCGCAGACGACGAGAATCTCAAAACTACAACTACGCGGTTACAACAAAATCATCTAAATCTCAAGTGTGACACACATCCGACGTCCTCGCTTTCACGCTTTCACTGCAAAGGTTCCCACATCCCCGCGGGGTGGCGTCAGTCGTCACCCAGACTCGAAAAAATCACAAAACAATGTCGACGCACACACGCTCAAGCGA
>Ga0255778_10000091_pt1 | contig 76550 bp, 51 predicted proteins | sample 071ome_31_FD_179976 | JGI IMG/M metagenome (GOLD analysis project Ga0255778, IMG submission 179976) | Coastal salt marsh microbial communities from the Groves Creek Marsh, Skidaway Island, Georgia - 071405CT metaG (version 2) | ecosystem: Environmental > Aquatic > Marine > Intertidal zone >...
CGAGCGAGATCAGTCGTCGTCGTCGTCGTCGTCGTCGTCGTCGTCGTCGGTCCGATCGCGTCGCTCTGTCCCCCACCGTTCCGACGCGCGCGGTGTCTCTCGCGAAAGCGCGTCGCATCAAAAAAGCTGACGTCGTTCGCGGGTGTTTTTTTATTTACTGCGCGGGTGTACACTACCCGATCGAGGACGGGGTGTGTTTCTCTCTGTCTGTCTGTGTGTGTGATAATCGCGGGTCATGACTCGTCAACCATATCGGATTTGATATCCCACGGACGGGCTGGCGGCACACGCACGCGCACGCGCACGACGGTGGTGCGTGCGAGCGACGTTTTTCTTTTCGATCTCGACGCGCGACGACGACGACGACGACGACGACGACGATGATGACTGACGGTTGACGGTTCGCCACGCGCTCGTTCGTTCGTCCGCGCGATGCATGCGCGCGACGAACGCGGGCGCGAAATTGAACGATCGCGCGCAGAGAAGACCCGCGGACGACGGATTGAAAATAAGATGTTGACTGCGAGAACTGCGGTTTCCAACGCGACGGCGCTCCGATCGACGGCGACGACGAGAAAAACGACGCGACGCGCGAACGTGGCGACGTACGCGGCGGCCAAGCCCAAGGTGTTGAGCAAAGCGGAGGAGCTTCGACTTCTCGGGAAAGCCGTGACGGCGGCGGAATCCTTTGGGTTGATTTCTCTCGTCGAAAAGTCTGGCGTGTCGTTGAGCACGGTGGAAAAGCTCGGGTTGTTGTCCAAGGGTGAACAGATCATTTACGATCGCAAGTCCCCGGGTAACATTGCGGCGCTCGGATACGCGCTCGCGTTGGCGGGCGCGGCGACGGTGTACTTCTTGCCAGATGACTCCGCGGCTGCGGTGACGACGCAAGTCGTCGTCGCGGGTGCGGCGGCGGTTGGTTTTGCGCTCACGCAAACCGTCGCGTCGACGCTCTCGACTTTACAAAAGTAAGCGCTCGACGTCGCGGGACGCGAGAAAGTTTTGCGTCTTCTCCATTCTCGACGTCAGAGAGCTAGCTCTTTGCTGCTTGTTTGTAACACTCGCCGAAATCACGAGGTGCCATAAAATTACAAAATTCCTAGGTACCGGTACTATTTCGACGCGGACGCGGCGACGACTGGGCCGTTTTCGTTGTAGTACTCGCCCGCTCGCGGAACGTACTTGGCCGATCTGTCGTACGCCGGCTCGAAGAGCACTCGAACCGTGTTCGCCGTCGCCTCGCTCGAACGAAACGCGGTGAAGTGTAAGTGTGGTTCTGGGCTAAATCCCACCGATCCGCTCAAACAAATAACTTGTCCCCGCGTGACGCGGTCGCCGACTTGGACTCTCGAGCTCCTGTGCGCGACGTGCACGTACTCGACGTACAAATCGCCACCCTTGACCTCGTAGCGCTCTCGAGTGGCGACGGAGCTCTCGTCAGCGCCGCCCGCTGTAGATGACGCCGCACCGGCGGCGCGCGCCGAGGAGGAATCCTCTTCATCGAGCTTTAAGACTATCGAGTTCCACTTGAACAAGTTGCCCACGGCGATACCCGTGAGCGTGTTGGAATCGTTAACTTCCACCACCTCACCGTCGCCCACGGCGAGCACGGGCGTGCCGACGTCGCACCTAAAATCTACCGCGTGCAAGTTACCAGAGAAGAAATGCGTCAGCTCCCCACCCTCGCTCTGTGTGCACAAAAACCGCTCGCCGCGCAACGGAAACCCGACCGATCTAGCGTGCGTATCGTTTGGCTCTGGATGCATCGACCACGGCCGAACGTCGTTGTCGATGCGTACCGACCGCACATCCTCACCCTTCTTCAGCTTGAGCCGACACAGGTGCAAAAACGCGTTCGGTGGCACGAGCGCTATGAACGTCGTGACGTTCGAGCGACCCCCACCGTTATCGATCGTCACTCCTTGTTCCAGCTCTTGCCCGTTTCTCCCGACGCACTTGGTTTCGTAAACCGTCACGTACGCCACCTTGACGCACTCACCGTCCCCGACGTTCGTCACGCTCAGCCTCGCCGAGAAAGAGCGCGATCCTTGATCGAAATCGATCGCAACGTCCGGAAACACCGCGTCATCCGAGTATTCATCCGGATCCACCGCCTCGCACCCCAAGTGCCAGGACGTAGCCGTCGCGTCGAGAGCAATGTGACACCCTCGTCCCGCCTCTGTGACAAACGCCGGATCCACGCGAGTCGCCGACGCCGACGTCGTCGTCGCTTCATTCGTCGATCCCCCGCTCGGTCGCATCTTTCAATCACTGTTCGTCGCCTGTCGTCGTCACACGAACAAATAGCGACCGCGTGACTCGACACACGTCGTGACCTGAAGAAACTTGTGTGCACTTTTTTGACTTTGCTTCGAGCCCTTGGCCTATCGACGGTTCATGAACGGTTAATGCAGTCAAAAACATTTTCTTGTCGTTTGAGTCCTCTGGACGTTAAAGCTTGAAAGCATGGCGTTTACGTTCGGCGCGACGCCGACGCCGACACCCGGTGCGGCGGAACAGCAACAACCGCCGGTGACGCCGACGCCGACGCCGACGCTCGCGTTATCGACGACGCAACCGGCGGGGACCGGCGGGGATGCCGGGAAACTCCCTGCGCTTCCAGCGACTCGAGCGTTGTTTTACGCCCTCGACGAGTCGAACGAAAAACTCGACGACGCGACGGCACGGAAGCTCGAGGAGGCGATCGAACACGTCGCAGGCGTTGGAAGCGGGTATTTAAAACCGTCGGAGGCCGCGGCGAGGGCGTTGGGATCGGGATCGATCGAATACGGTGGGAAGACGCTCAAGGTGAGCGAGACCACAGCGCGCGTGGCGAGCGCGTGCGGAGCGAGGCTTCGGTTAGATGAACGGCAGGCGTACGTCGTGTTGAGGCGGTGGATGGAGGAGAGCGGGGCGAGTCGACCTACGGAGGCAACGGAGGAGGTGATTCGGGAGGTGATGCGGTTTTACTTTAGGGAACGGTTGGGGACGATCAAGTGCGCGCACGCGCTGTTGGTGAGGAACTCAGTGGGCGGGGAGTCTGGGAGCGACGGAGCGCACGACGCGGCGGTGACCAAGATGCTCGAGCGTGGGTTCGAGGAGAATGTGTGGAAGGCTATCGACGGGCACATGAGCGGAGCGACCGCGTGCGGACCCGAGGGAGCGAAGGCGGAGGATGCGAACGCGTGGGCGGGACAGGCGCTCGAGGAAATGGTGGCGCTATTGGAGGTTTTGTTTCTGCTGTATTACAACAGGTTGAAGTGCACGCCCGAGCGGTTTTCAAAGCTAGCGAAAACGTTCGAGACTGGGGCGCTTGGTCGGGTGCCCGCGGCGTGTCTGGAGCTTGGCTCGAGCGTTCCGCAGTACCAGGTGAATGCGTTTACAGACGACATTCGAGCGCTGTGCAACGTCACACTCATTGCCGCCATGGATTTAGAGAATCTCGTCGATCGGTTTTCGGGGAAAAGTCTTCAACATCACGCGTTTTTGGACGCAACGGTGATCAAATCTGTCACAGAGACGATGGAGAAGTGGCAATCGGACGATTCGCACGGACCAACTTTGCTTGCTTGGTCGACGTTTCTGACTCTACTACCGTCGGACGCTGAGTTTATGCCGGGTAGCTTTTCGATTGACACGATGAACAAGAAGGCGAATGAGTGCGGGCTCGCCTCTTTCTCGCGGCTACTTGACGCCGAGCAGTTGCGCGGTGAAGACCCAACCGTAACCCTTCACAAGAGCGTGTTGAAGAACATGTTTTCCACCATTTTAGCGGCGTACGACATGCTTCCGATTCATAGATTACCACAATACGAGTTGAACCAACTTTTAGAGATTCTTCAGAAGATACTCGCCAATCAACCTTTGCTGTGCGAGCAGTTCTGGGGAGGGGCCAGAGGAGATGGTCAAGAAGCGCCGCTCTTCGCGCTTATGGAGGGATGCAGAGAGCGCTTTCCCGTCGATTCAGTTCCTTTATTGCGCGCGCTGGCAGCGCTGTCCGAGGGACACCGCGCCGCTGAGTGCGCTTTAGCGTACATAGCACAGCTACCGACGGTTGCATTGCCGGTACCGCCGACTGATATACTGGAACAGTGCATTAAACCAGGCCCTGGTTCTGAGATGGATGCCGTTGCGGGGACAGTGCGTGGCACCGTGACGACGTCGCAACGACTGACGAGCCCGTACATCCCCGGCGGCTACATCGAGGCGGGCATGTCGGGATTGGCGATTGACTTGGGACCGCACACGACTCCCTTGATTATCTGGGGGGCTCAAGCGGACGGTTTGCACCTCTGCATCACGCGACTTTCGATGCTGTCCAGAACTGGTTTGAACGGCGCCTTGGGTGACGACGAATGGGCTGAGCTCGAAGCGGGTGCGTTGTTCCTTTCCAAGGTACTGACGCACGCGCCATCGTTCGCGAGACCAATGCTCTCGTGCGACGTTTCGCAGTCGGTCCCGAAGGGCGCTCCCGCCGATATCCTCACGAGTTTGTCGCTTGCTTTGCACGTTTCCAGCAAGTCTCTCACTTCAGAGCAAAGTATTCGACGTACGGCGATTATTCTGCAGGCACTGACGCCGCTCGCCGCGGCGGCTCCAATGAGAACGTTAAATGAAGTTCTCGAAGCGCCTCTACTTTCTGGAACGCCGGGTACTGGCGTGCCGGGCCTCATTCGAGCCATTCGCGACAATGAATCCCGCCTAGGAGAGTACCCGCTCACTCTCGCCGTCCTCGGCCTAGTTGAAACTTTGCTCGCCCACGGTGGACTCGGGGACAAGCTTGAGGCTTTAATTGACCATACGCTCCAAGAGATTGCGGTTCGGCACGTCCAATGGCGTTACAGATTTAAGGCTGAGAAGTGGAAAGTACAAGCCGCCGTTCAACGCGTGCTTCACGCCATTTTCACGCCTCGCGACACCAACTTTGCGATGCGACTCCGAGACAGGGTTCTTTCTTATTTAGTCAACGACAAGGCGATATGTTTCGGGATTCTCGCTCCTTTAGTGTATAATGCAGACGCGTTGCGCAAGCTTCACGAGGAAGGCGGGGCGCCTCGAGCGGAGGAGGTGATGGCTCTCGAACAAGCCATCGCGTCTGTGCTGAAATCGATACCGCTCATCGTGTTTCACGCGAGTGGTAACTTTGGAGGTGCGCTCGAAAAGATGTTGTTGATTGAGACGAACAATCATGGCGCTCCTTTGGCAAGTTCGATCGCTTCTTACGCTGGATACCCGTACGCTGCGGTTTGCTGTCCGCTGGCGCTTCCGGCACTCGTGCCCCTGTGCGCCATGGCAGCCGCTGTACCCATGGCGGCTACTTTAGATCAAAAGGACCGCGACGCCATCTTGGAAGCCATCAACCGCATGTTCAAGCACGCAGATGTCGAATTAGACGCCATCTCGGATGCGATGGATATGTTGGCGGCCGGAATCGCGAACCAACCAGAATGGGTTGACATGCTCCTCGTACCCGTCGAAGATATGGGCATTCTCACGCCGACGCCGACGACAGCTCCTGCGTTACCAGCGGTGCAGCAACCGGCCGCGTTACAGGCGCCAGGTACGCCCGGAGCCGCTTTGGTGCCCGCCGCCGCTCCCACTCCGGCGCCCGCCGTCGCACAACCGGCAAAGCCGACCGCCAAGAAGTTGGCTGGAGCCATCAGTCTGATTTGGGATCTTCTCCAAGACCCGAATAAGCTGCGCGCGCAGTCTCCAAGATGTTTAATGGGCATTTCGCGCACTTTGAACTGCCTATGGAGACGTCGCAGAATGCTCTCAAAATCGATCGAGACGCTGACGGAAAAGAATGACGAGTTGTGGAAGACACTCGAGGCGTGCGTCCCGACGACGACTACCGACAATCGAGTCTCGACCGCTCACGGTTTGAACACGATGGCTTCGATTCTTTCGCTTTTCGCCATTGAACTCGAAGAGTCAAACGCTAGCGACGCTTCAAGTGTGGCGTTCCGCGCGCAAGTCAAGGAGTGGTCGTCGTCCAAGGTAACTGCTTGGCTTGAGATGTGTCTCAAGTACGACGGCTGCTCGCTCGAGCGACGCAAGGCTCAGTACATGGCGCAAAGTTGTGTGCTTCAATGCGTGGCGGCTCTCGAAAGAGACGAATCCATCGCGAAACGATCGATTCTCATGTCTGACGCCACTTTCCAAACCATGTGTGCACAAGTACGAGATGCTTTGTTAGCGCACTCGGCAGCGAAGGAGCTGCGATCGTCTGGTACATCGAGCACAGCCATACTGGAAGCTGTCGCCGGCGAGGCGAGCAGAATCGGTTTGGGCAGCGAACTGAGCTTGGATCCGATTCATCGTCTCCTCGCAGCTGCGCGTGAGATGCATGTCGAGGCGGCACTGCTCGTATCAGCTCCGCTGGGAATCACGGGCATGGCGGAGTATGGAGACTCCTATTTGTACGACTCGGCGTGGATTCGCGTCGCCACTGGGTGCGTGGAATCTTCCGTCGACGGCCAATGGGGTGCTCCAGAAGGTGAGCTCGCGAGTCTCGGAAGAGAAATGAGCGGGAAATTGGCGGAAACGTGTCTCGCGTCGTCCGTCGCCGATGCGCAAGGATCGGCGGTGTGCGCGCTGCGCACGTTTATCAGCGCTGCAGCGGGTCGTGAGTTGCCCAAAATGCACGCCGGCGTCTATGAAGTGCACACGAATGAGCCCGCGCCCGCGCTCAGTGCGAGCGCAACGCCACCTCAGAGTGGTGAATCACTTTTGAGCAACCTTTCGAGAGACGCACGCAAGAAGATTGTTCTTCGAGTTACCGAACAGTTGGCGAAAATTGTCCAGCACGATTCAACGAGCGCCAACGGCTACGTCAGTCCGTTGGCGGTCGAGGTTGCTGAGCTATTATCCGTAGTGACTCAGCTTTGGAGCATTTCCGTCGAGAGCGCATCGCCACAAATGCCTGCGGAAAACGACTTTGATCTCGTCAGCCGAATCGTATCGACCATTGTCAACATTCTGGCATGTCGAGCGAGCTCCGCGGGCGTGCCTTTGCGAGAGGCCACCGTGTTGGTGCATCCCTTGCTCACGGCCCTTCTATTCGCCGTGCGCGCCTGGAGAGCGGGCGCACAATCGGCAAAGACTGTGCAGCCGAGTTATGAGCTTGGTCAAGCCGCTTTGCCGCTGATACCGTTAATCTGTCACAGTTCGGCATACACCGACGGTTCAGCAGGTACCACCAGATCCACGTCGAGCGTCTCGTTAATGCTTTTGCAGGATATTGCGCAGGACTTGCTACCGACGTCTGCGCTTCTTAAAGTTTTGAGCGCACACAGAATTCTGCCGCCACTCAGAAAGGCGACGGGTGACGACGATGTCGACAGCGTCACCATCGCCGCCTTGAACACCTGCTTGAGTTTGTCGCATAGCGATCCGGGCTCGGAAATTTTATTAGCCTCCGACACGATCCGCCAGCTCGCCATCCTTTGCGTGGAATCGCACCAAGATCCCGGGTTCAAGACGGCGAGCGTCGGACACGAAATCTATTGTTCGGCGTTGCACGTGACGGCGATGCTCGCGGGATCTTCCCTTGCAAGTCATTCTAACGTGGGCGAGGATTTGATTCGCTTTTGCGCCACGCTTGAGCAGCGCATGCTCGACGCCATGGCTCCGAAGCAGGTGACTCTCGCGGCGCTTCGCGAAGCAGAAGTCACTGCGCTCTTCTTCAGTCACCTCGCAAAGAGTTTTGGCGGAAGTTGGCAGGTGCAAGATCCCGAGGCACAACTGAGGTGCCGCAAAGCGTGCGCCCTCTTTTTGCGTTGGCTCGCGGCGCCGCAGCTCGTCTCTGGCATCAAATGCCCGCGACAAAACGCGGCTGACAACAAGCTGGCCAACGAAGAACCCAAGACACGTGCAAAACAAGCTTGGTTCCAAGCCACCGCGCGCGGAGACGCCGTTCGCGAAGCTTCATCGCCTCTCATCGGCGTCGTCGCCAAGGGGAGTCCCGTCGCCGACGCCGCGACGCGCAAAACCGGCAACGCCTACTCCGAAGCCATCGCCACGGCCATGTACGCCGCCGGTCGTCGCGCGGCCGAATTCCTCGCATCTTTCCCTCGCGCCGTTGACTCCGCCTTCCTCGGTTTCGACGTCACCGCCGCGCTCAGGGACCAATGCGACGCCGTCGCATTGGACGATTTCGCCGGCGCCCCCGTCGGCGCCGCCGAAACCGCCCTCGCCGTGACTCTTCAAGGTTTTCGCGACGCCGCCGTGCGCGTCCAAACCCTCGAAGCCGCCGTCAAAGCACGCGTCGACACCGCAGCCACGGGCGCGTCGCCGCGTCCCCTGCGCACCGCCGCGTCGACGGATTCCCCGTTTCGTTGAGCGAGCGCGCGCTCCTTGTAACAACAATGACGACTGAACTGAACGACCGACTGAAAAAAATCCATAAACTCACCCACCGCCGTACTGTGGCCATCCCAACGCGATCGATTCGATTCGAGAAGACGCGTGGAAACGGAAAGCGCGAAAAGTGTGCACCGCGACGACGACGACGACGACGACGACGACGACGCGCGGGACCCGATCGGTTCCCCTCCGGACGTCCGACGATAACCCATGACCGCGCCCGTCCGTCCGTCCGTCCGTCCGTCCGTCCGTCGTTCCCTCCGCGCGCGAACGACGCACCCGACCGCGAAAAGAGTCGGCACCTCTCGAAACCGCGAAAGGGCGCGCCAAAGGTTCGTTTCGGTCGATCTCATCCGCGCGATCCGTGATCCGCGATCCGCGATCCGCGATGTGATTGAGTGATCCTACTAGGTAGAGATATTTTTATCGTTCCCGGTATATTGTGTACAGTTTACACATATAAACACGCAACGCGAGATTGCGTCTCTTTTTTGTTCATTTTTTTTTGATCGTCGTTTCGCCCCCCCCCTCTCTCTCTACCCGGGTACTTTTTTATGCACCATCGTATTCATACGACGAGTCGTGAACGGTGAAATGATCCATACGCAGGCCCACCCAACGGACGGACGGACGGACGAAAGCGCGCGTTGCTGACGGTGGAAACGCGTCCGACGAACGGCACACACGGTCGCGCGCGTCGATTGATTGGTCGACGATGCGACGACGTCGCGGGGACCTCCCGACGTCGAACGCGGGCGGCGGCGGTGGTGACGGCGGCGGCGGCGGCGATGACGACGACGACCCGACGGCGTCCGTCGTCGTGGTTCGAGAAGACGGCGGGAGGAACGACGCAGGGAAAACCGCGGCGACGCGCGGATTGGTACGTGTGCGCACGGTGCCGTTCGTTTTGACCCAAGGAAAATTTCGCGATTTTATCCGCGACGAACGCGCGCGAACGCGAAGGAACGACGAGGACGTCGCGCGGAAATGTGAGAGGAATGAGTGACTGACGAATGCGTGACGCGCGCGCGGTGAACGTAGGATGCGATATTCGCGGCGATACCGGAAAAGGAATTTGCGAAATCTCAAGCCGAGCTTGGAAAATCAACCGCTGACGCTGAAGATAAAGAGGGCACTACGACGAATGGGGACGACGATGGGGACGCCGGGTCGGGGGAGAAAACAAAAACGGATGGGCGAAAGAGTGTTAGATCGCGCGCGGGCGGCGATGGCGGGGGACAAGGCGACGGTGTCGCGGGTGGCGACGCGAATGGAGTCGCCGCGAGTCGCGGATCGGAGGGGAAAAGAACCGCAAAGGCAAGCGAGGCGAACACGAACGCGGCGAACGCGGCAAAAGGTGGAGCCAAGCCGCCATTGCCGAAACCCGATTACACGGTGAGTTGCCCGCGATGCAAGAGCGACGACACCAAGTTTTGTTACTATAACAATTACAACATCAAGCAGCCCCGGTTTTACTGCAAAGGCTGCTGCAGATACTGGACCGAGGGCGGTATGTTGCGAAACGTCCGCGTGGGCGCGGGAAAGAGGAAGAACAAAAAAGCGGCGGACCGATTGGCTGCGGCAGCTACGAATGGTGGTGGAAACGACGCGGCGGCGGGTTCCGAGGCGACCAAGTTGGGCGGTAAGCGCCCCCGAGCCGGCTCGGATGCCGGCGCCAAGAAGAGCAAATCGAGAACAAAACGAGACGGTAGTTCCGATGGAAGCGCGACCGAAGCGGAGCAGCGCGGACAGAATCGACGCGTGATTGATAACACGTGGAATGGTGCCAACGGCTCGAACACGGCGTCAGAGACGGCGTTGCGCGATAGATCACCAGAAGAACAGGGGAGCGCGGAAGGCGGCCCAGTCAACGGCAGCGGCCCAAATGTACACTATTCTCAGGGAATGGGTGCTGCCGGTTGGGGTATGGATCCCGCAGTCGCCCAGTATATTGGTTCCAACATGCTTCAGAGTGCTGGTGAAGGCTCTCAAGCCCGAGCCGCGGCTGCGGCTGCCGCTTCAGCTGCCATCATGTCAGCGGCGACGCGGTGGGGCATGCAATTCTGGAACAAGAGCGCGTTCCCACCTTTTGCGTCAAACACCGCCATGGCTGGTAACCCGAATTCGGTTCATCCGCAGAAAACCGCCGTGTCGGAAGCTGCGCTCAAATCGGATGGTTTGTCCCACCCGACTCCGCTGCACCCGATGGCGGCTGCCCAGGCGTCTTCGCAGCAGAACACGCACGGCGCGCAGCAAAACGCCGCGGTCGCGCAATACTCGTCGCTATTTCAAAATCCATGGGGACAATTCGTACAAGACAAAGGTTTTTCCAATCCTGCTGCGTTCCAAGCTATGCAGCAACAAATGTTTAACCAACAAATGGCGGCGCACTTAATGCAAATGCAGCAGTTTGGCGCAATGGGGGGAGCGTTCGGTTACGGTATACCCCATGTTGCATCGATTAATCAGGCCTCAGGTCCTGCGCCGCCACCGTCGTCAGCCGTCAACGTCAAGACGGAAGTCAAAGATGAACAGGCGAAAGAAACTACACACAAGAAACCTTGAGACAACTCCATACTCCTGTACACGTAAGTAAAATTTGTGCTCGCTCTACTTAGGCCATCGCATACACTTCCACGCTTAACGAATTCGTGTTAAGTAGATTGATTTTAATCGCAATAATCGCAATCACTGCTTTCTTATTTTATTCCCCCTATAAAATCTAAAAACTACTTGCCGCGTCTCCTCGTTGCTCCTCCCCGACGCGGATCTGCGCGGGGTTGGCTCAAGGTTTGAACCTTCATCTTCATCTTACTCGTGAACATGTCGAGCAGAAGCTTCCGACGAATGGTGACGAATATGTTGGCAGTCGATAACAAACCTTCATTCGCTGCGTTTTCGGTAAACTTGTTGAGAATGACCGCAATGATTAGGCTGAGTAAAAAGTACGCGCCTATGAGAATGAAACTCGTGAAGTAAATTGCGGGAACAAAGACGCGCGTGCAGTTTGCCGCAACTCCGTCTAAATTGTACTCGCACTTCATCGTATCGATCATGATGCGCTTCCACTCGTCGCGCGTTATCACACGCAACAGAACCATGAGCGATGACCCGAAGCTTCGAAAATTCTCCACGCGGCCAGTCCGCAACGATTCAACCGTCTCGTAATCGCCAAAAAGGCTCATGCCCAGCACTGCGTACACAAACATCAACATGAATATCAGAAATATGACATTGAATGCGCTTTCCACAGAGTTGAGGCACGTGTCAAACACAGCTCGCAGTCCTTTGGCTTGCTTGAACAACCGAAGAACTCTCCCCAAGCGTATCACTCGCAACACCGTCGTGCCCAAGAAATCTGCTCCGGCCAAATCTGGGATGCTCGCCATGACGATTATGAAGTCGAAGCGATTCCATGATTCCGCAAAGAAACGACGCGGAAACAACGCAATCATCTTAAGAGTGAGTTCCAACAAGAAGATCCACGCGAAGAATACATTGGCCGCCCTTTGCGTGTCAGAGTACCACATCGATTGTCCTTCATGATACGAAGCCATGAAGACGGCATTGAGCAAAATGCACGCTATGATGAAGGATTCAAATCGTGGGTGATACGCGGCTACGAACGCAGCCTTTCTAAGGAAAAATCGCGGTGCATTGGTGGCATCGTCATCTAGCATGCGCAGCTCAGCCTCGCGTCTTTTAATCCTCAACACTTCCGCCCATTCTTGTTGCTCGGGAGTGAGCATGTGCGTTTCGCCATTCAATTTGCTCGCTCTCTTGTAATGTTCACAGACGACGGCGACTATGGTGCTGAGCCAGATGAAAGAGAGGACGACGATGGAAATCAAGAAGTAAATTGATGTCCATCCGCTCTTGTTAATTGAAGGCTGTGCGTCGACTGCGTTTGAATCCATGCCCCGAAACGCAATGTCAAGCCAACCGTCTCTCGTCACGACGACAAACAAGCTCAACATCGCATTTGGCGTGCTGTCAAAGTTGAGCGGCGGATGGAGCCATTGTCGACTCAAGTGCGCACCGTCAGCGTTCACAAAAGTGCCCACGCAAGTCGCGCGGTCATCCACCGCGGGATCGTTGCAGAAATCGAATTTTCCGGCAAACAATTGTGAGCCAAAAATTGCAAAAATGAGAAACTGAAACAAGCCTGACAAGAACACCGTTCCAAGATCTGGCAAAGCGTGTAAGAGTGTCGCGACGATCAATCGCATACTTTCAAGTCTGCTCAAAAGTCGAAGTGGTCTGAGTGCTCTGAACAACCTGAAGCTCCTGACGAATTTGAGTGACGAAGCGCTCAGCGCTTCCGCGGCGAGTGATATCACCACAATGACAAAGTCTAGGCAGTTTGCGGGCGATCGAAGGTACGAACCGGGGTGCATGATCAAACCCATCGCTATGACTTTGACGATTGCCTCGGCCAAGAAAATCAGAGCAAGCGATACATCTGCCGCCTTGAGAACGGCAGCAAGAGTGCTCGTTGGATCGACAGTGGGAGCATCGATCGCGAGTTGAATGCAAGAAAGCGTGATGAAGAACAGCATGAGCATCTCGAATGACTTGCTTCGTGTGAGCATCAACATCAGGCGTCGAATAGTGTAGCCAGGCTTAATGAAACCTAACGAGTTGAAGTTCATGCAGACTTCACCAAGTGGCTTGCGATGGATCCACTTTTCCTCGTCTTCTGTCACCATGTTGTGGGATTTGTCGCTTATTTTCGTCTCATCCACGACAACGTCTCTCACGGGCAAACCATTGGCTTTTCTCAATTTGCTCGCGTGGGAGTCTTCAACCAGTCTCGGCAAGCTGTAGTCTACATCCAATAGACCTGGCATGACGATGTGTTCAATCGCTGGCATGAGAGTATTTGAGTTCCTGTTTGTCGTCCCAGTACGCTGCGATGTTGATCTCGACATGGTTTCAATGTATCCTTGCAGGGCTGAAGTCGACGCATCCGCTTGCGGTGGAGATGTACTCGAACCGTTGTCGTTGTTGAATGACTCAGTCACCGGACCGGGCCTCGGCGCATCCGTGAACGACTTCAGCCCTTCTGATATGGGTTTTCTCCGTTCTCCTATGGTCCTCTCTTTGAGTTTCGACCGCCAGACCGACGTCGCGGCTTCTACTTCTGGTTCAGAAACGCTAGGGACAGATTCGACACCACTATGGCGTGAATCCTCAAGAGTGCTCACGGCTTTCTTGCGTGATCGAAGCTCATGACTGAGTACGTTAGCTTCTGCAAGCACTTGTGCTCCGTCCCTCGTCATGCCCCCCCCTCTAAACTTACCATAGCTACCTATAGCGTGTCCTTCTGCACTTCTCTGAGCTATAATCGCCCGTTGTTCGTTTGGTTTCATACGAGCAACAGCGCTCTTGGCGGGAGCCTTGGACATTTGTGAAGCCCATTTGAGGGCTTCTTGGTTTTTACCATCTGCGCTCTGGTCGATCAAACTGCGTTTCAGTTGTAAAAGCGCCTCTTCTTGTAGAGCTGCACGATCATGTTGCGAATTCGCCCCAATCGGCATCGTGCCAAAAGCGTCGAAGTCACCCTTTGCCGTGAGAATGTGCATTTCTTCATCACTATCTGAACCTTCAGCTGCAGAGTCGATCCTCCATCGTCTATAAGCTGACTTGATCTGCCGTTCATCCATCGGCACAGCGACGCCTCTCGCTACGAAAGCCGATACTCGATTGCTCGTTTGCTCTCTGATTGACTTCGTGGTCTTCCCTTCTGGTAGACCATCATCCATCGCGTTTTCATCTAAAAGTTGCTTGCGAGCACTCGCCAGCTTATTGCTAATATCCTCAATCGTTTCTTCATCGGATCCACTATCATCGTCGCTTGCATCCTGATCGAAACCTATAACATCAAGCCAATTTTCAATGAGCTTGACCTCGCGCGCAAACACCCTCTGCTTTCTCGCTCTGATGCGCCGAACAACTCCCTTTGCGTCTGTATGCGACTCAATCTCTTTCTTTCCCATCAGTTTAAACTCTGTCGATATCATTGACTTCTTGCTCGATTTAGTCCCTGCTTTGGCCCCGAGGAGTGCTGAAATTTCCATGGTTCTTTTCCTCTCATTTTCTTTCGCCTGTCTTTCTTTCTCTTCTCGGGCCGCTCGCCGCGCTTCAGCTTCTTTAACTTCGATTGAGCGCGAAAATGTGTCCACAATCATCGCGAGAATCAGATTCAGGAGAATGAAGGAGCCGATGAACGACCACGAGATGAAGAAGAGTGCTGCGGAACCACCTCTGCTTCCTGACATGCCCACGAGCATGGTTTGGTACCACTCTGATCCCGTCAAAATCTCGAATATCGTCATGAAACTATCACCAAAAGTGTTGAAGTTCGGTCGCTCATCCCAATACTCTGGCTGTCCACCGAAGAGCTGCATTCCCAGAACGGTGAAGACAAAAACAAAGACTAGTAGAACGCCGCAAAAGTTGACAATGATGGCAAAACTCTGCGTCGTCGTGTCTATCAACCTACGCATGCTCCTGTGCTGCGTAATCAGACGCGTCGCTCTCAGTACGCGCAAAAGACGAAAAGCGCGCGCGACGGCAATACTACTATCGCGAAAACCGAGCTCTATGAGCCCGGCGGCGACGATTAACGCATCGAACCGATTGTATGGATCGTCGATGTATCCGAGTATACCCAAAGCGAGCACCTTGAGAACGAGCTCGAGCACAAAAACGCTCAAGAAGAAGTAGTTCAGGTCTATGAAAGCTTTCTCCGCCTTTTGACTCATTCCTCGGTACCGAACCGCGAGTATGAGAGTGTTGAAAATTATGCAAAACATGACGAGGCGCTCGACGTATCGATGCGTCACGATTCGCTTCAACCTCGGCTGATAAAAACTCTCACTTCTCATCCACTTGGCTGGTCGCTCCATCATTTTTGCCGCGCGCTCCTTGTAAGTCAGCTTCTTACTCCGCGTCGATGATTGTCGATTTCTCGCTTCGCGAGGAGTTGTTTCTGTAGTCTGTGGGGCGTTCGCTTCATTCAGTGCCATTTGCTCATCAAGTATAGCAGTCTGTTGATACTTTGAAGTGACGACGGCCAACATAAACGACGACACAAATATGGCGCCGACGACCATTGCGAAACCAAAGTAAAGCAACGCAGATATTCTGTCTCCGGTACCATCTATCACGCGATACATCAAATCTGTCCATCCGCGCAGAGTGAAGACGCGGTACAGAATGAACATGGCACCGATGATGTTGTTGAAAGTGCTATGGTTGTTGTCCAAGCCTTCCATGTTTGTCGCGATGCATATTTGCGACCCACCGCAGGCGCGACCAAAGGAAGAATTCGAGCACGGCAGCTCTATCTCGTCCATGACAAGTTGCCAGCTGTTCGCGTGCGCGCAACGATTGGAAAGCTTACCGGAAAACCGCTGTACTCCGAGCGTTCCTAGGACGATTAAGATGACCAGGAGGAACATCAAGACGTCCAGAACCATGCTCATGGAGGCGAGCGTCGTGGAGACGAATATGCGAAGACTCGGGAATCCGGATATCGTGCGAAGCGGTCGCAACGCCCTCAAGCTTCGTACCGCGGTGAAGCCACCCCCTCCTCCCCCGGTAGTCATCATGCCCAACGAAACCCAACCTCCGACGACGACGGCGAAATCCAACGCTCTCCACCCGTCCCGCAAGTACACGCCCGCATCTTTGGGACCAAAGACAAAGTTTCGTGCGACAACCAAGGTGAGAAACTCAATCGTAAACACGACGGTGAATATAATCTCCGCCGTCTCCAAGCTCGAGTTCCAACTCGATCCGCGTGCCTCCAACGGTCTATACAACGCCAACGTAAAACAGTTGGCAACAATCGTCGCCAACACCCCGCGCTCAAACCACACCCAATCACTGAACCGCCTAGCCCAAACCCTCGGCGGCGACGTTGGACCGAATGCGTACAGCGACTTTTCATTCTGATTCACCTCTCGCCACCATTTTTCCAACGCCGCGCGATTACGTACAAAGACATTCCCACGTTGCGCCTTGGCGTACGTCGCCGCCCTCTGCGATTCCACCGCCCTCGCCCGACGCGCCGCTTTATCCTCCGATTCGTTCACCATCCTTCACCGCCCCGGGATTTGATCGCGTCACGTTTACCCGCGTTTCGCCCGCGCGAACGACACCGAGGGAACTCCAACCGTCGTCGTCTCGCGCACTTCAACGGCCTTCCTCGCGCATCGAAGGCTGTCGTGTCCGCGCGCCGCCGCGCCCGTCGACCACCGGGTGACGCGGTGACTGACTTGCGATCGACTTTCGATCTTCGGCGACGTTCTCGCGAGGTTTAACGCGCGGCGTGACGCGCGCGCGACGGGCTTTGTCGACGACGAGACGTCTCGCGCGCCCCGCGGCTCGCAGAGCGCATGTCGCGGCACATCCGCTTGATAGGATTTGGGAGGTGTATTATATGTACAGGCGGCAGTCGCCGACGCATCATGCGCGCGTCGACAGTGCGCGCGACGCGCGCGCCCGTCTCGGTGTCGTCGCGCGAGCGTTGTCGAACCGCACGCGTCGCGACGAGCGCCGCCGGTGAGCGCACGGACGCGCTCGGGGGTCAAGATTTCATTTATTCGCAAAAGTCTGGGGTGGAGGAGACGCTCTTCAAAGGAAACACTCTCGGTATCGACGCCGACGTCGCGGATGGATCGCACCGCGAGACGGAGTTTAGAACCTTTGGGGATCTCGAGGATGGGTATCACGTGCCGAGGAGGTTCTTGGAGCGCGTGGCGGTGCACGTGAGTAAGAATGTGTTGAAGGATAAGGGCGCGCTCGGGGCGACGCCAACGCCGTTGATACTCGGGATTTGGGGTGAAAAGGGGTGCGGGAAGACGTTTAACGTCGAGCTGGCGTGTCGAAAGATGGGAATGTTGCCCATCGTGACGAGCGCAGGGGAGTTGGAGGATAGCACGGCGGGTGAACCGGGGGCGATGTTGCGACGGAGGTATCTACAGGCAGCAAGAGCGATGCGAGAGACAGGCAAGTTGTGCTGCTTAATCATCAGTGATTTGGACGCGGGGATCGGGCGTTTCAAGGATGATCTCGGGACAGTAAATAATCAGATTACGCACGGTACTTTGATGAACATTTGCGACGACCCGAATCTCGTGAGTGAGGGTACGGTGTGGCGGACGGATTTCAAGTCGACGAATGCGCGCGTGCCAGTCATCGTGACAGGGAATGATTTCGGTAAGCTGTACGCCCCCTTGACTCGAGACGGGCGAATGGATCTGTGGATGTGGGAACCAAATCGCGAAGAGATTGTTGAGATGTTGGAGGCTATGATGCAAGACGACGGTCTCAAGCGCGAATGCTGCGAAACGCTCGTCGATACGTTTCCGAATCAGCCGTTGGACTTTTTTGGCGCCGTTCGCGCGAGAGTGTACGACGACGCAGTGCGAGAGCTCGTCTCTCGCGTCGGTTTGGATGGGTTGAACGATGCGCTCGTTGGTGACGAACGCAGACGCGTCGCCCTGGATCAAGTAGATGTCACATTGGAGTCTCTGTTGCGTTGCGGCGCCGAGATTGTTCAGGAACAAGAAAACGTCAACTCGATTCAGCTCGCCAGAGAATACATGCGTTGGCAAGAGCCAGAGGAGCTCGCGAAGGCACGCCGCCAAGAGGGGGCGTTAAACCGTGAGTCGCAACCGCCCGTAGAAATTCCCGTGGATGACGAGACGAGAGAGCTCATAGAGGGCGCCAAGGCGTTGATGCGAGCACAAGCTGAAGAGAGGGCAAAACACGCCGAACCTCGACCAATCGTCCAAGAGGAGGAAGAGGAAGAACCGGCACTGCCGTGGAGAGTTGAAAATATCGGTGAAGCGCAGCGTCTCATCGAAAGCGGACACCGCACCTTGGACATTCGTCCGACGAAGGATTTCAACCGAGAAACGCTCAAAGGCGCGATTTCCTGCCCCGCGGCGATTCGTACGGGTGGCATCTCCGACGCCGTCGACAATCCCGCCATCGACGACATGCTCGACTTCATTGCCCAAGACAAGCGCTTCGACGACAAGACTGCGCCAATCGTCGTCTTCCACGCCGCTGAATCCTCCATCGCCTACCACGCGGACGCCTTGCTCGCGCTCGCCGAAATCTTTGACGACGTCGTCGAAGTCGAGGGCGGATTTCCATTCTATTTCAAACACTTCACCCCAGCCGGGAAACGTCGTCCGAGATACGTCGGTTACGGCTCGGAGAACGAGGAAACGTTCTGGACCGCTAGCAATTAGCTTCTTTGTACATACTAGTATCACCTCGAAAAGTGCAAGCGCGAGAGCGCGTGTACGCCACACTCGTCGACGCACGCACGCGAAGCGAAAATCATGCGTGTCGTCATTGCGTCCACAACGCACACGATGACGCATCCGTCGTCATCCGCGACGTCCGCGACGCGACGACACGTCGCGCGCGCGTCGACGGACCGTATTTTCGGACCGAATGTCCGGTTCAGCCGCCGCCGGCTACCCCGACCGACGATGACGTGTACGCCGACGCATCGCCGCGTCGCCGCGACCGCAGGCGGGTACGACAGCGCAAAAGACGCCGAGGATGATTTATTATTCTGGAACGAGGAGGATCTCGACGACGACGAACCGATAGCGATCGAAGACGACGGCGAGGACTGGGATGACGAAGAAGAAGGCGAGGATGACGACGACTGGTTCTTCGTGCCGTCTGGCGCCGACGTCCGAGCGGTGGACGAAGACTTGTTTAACATTGGTGACGACGACGACGATGACGGGAGTGGGTACGTGATGGATTACGTGCGGGTGCCGACGAAGAACGATCGAGCGGAAGGAAGGTCTGGGGTGGTGAATACGTCGTCGCGGTCGCCGAGGAAGAACCCGAACACGCCAACGGATGCGATGAATAAGAAACGAGAGAGGATTGTGGGTGAGAGCAGCGAAATCAGCGCCAAGAATACGGAAAAGGGGATGAGTGCGGGGGATATCGAGCGAATGGTGCGCATGGGGGTGCCGAGAGATTTGTTGTTTGCGATTGAGGAGGAGAAGAAGGAGGTGACGGCGTTCAATAAGAAGAAGGAACTCGAAGCGTCACGAAGGACGCATCGGCGGATGACGATTGTGGCGGGGAAACACGCGAGGCGGAAGCTCTTATCACCGAGCGGTTTGGATACGCGCCCGATGATGTCCATGGTGCGAGGAGCTACGTTTGATATGATTTTAAACTTTTTGGGATCGAGAAGCAACGTGCAGTTTCCGCCCGAGTCACGATGGCTCGACTTGTTTTGCGGTACAGGTGCCATCGGATTGGAAGCCATGTCGAGAGGCGTTGTCGAAGCACACTTTGTCGAAATGGACCCGTGGGTGATTAACAACTGCACCAACAAAAACATCAACTCGCTCGGCGTCTCCAAAAGCACGACAACGCACACGGCAAGCGTGCAAGCCTTTATGTCTCAACACCACAAGAACGCCCGAGGCGTCGGAGGCGCATTTGATTTCATCTCCTTTTGCCCGCCGTACGAAAAGGTATCATATCCCGAGCTCTTGCTCCAGCTCGACGAATCCGCCCTCGTCAAGGATTCCACCGTGCTCCTCGTCGAGTACGCCAAGGGTCAGGCGGACGATATTCTTCCATCCATCGGCAAGCGTCTTCGACGCGTTCGCGACAGACGTTATGGTCGCACCTTCATCGCCCTCTACGCCTGTGACGGCCGCGACATCAGCGACGCCGACGTCGAAGATGGCGAAGTGGAGACGGCGAAAAAGTTTTCCCGTCCCGTGCGCCGTTCCGATCGGACCATTCGCGGCGACGAGCGGGATTGACGTCGAGACAGCTGACACTGTATTACTATTTACTCATACATAACGTTCCGAAAAACAGTTAGTTTTTGAAAAAGCACGAACGTGCCGTCAACACACACGTGCGACGTCATCACGCGACGCGAACGAACGACACGGCGATGGCGATGCGTCGCGCGTGCGAACGCATCGTCGCGCGTGCGCTCGAACGCGTTTTTCGACGCGCGTCGGATGGACGACGCGATGCGGACGCAGAAGCGGAAGTCGTTGCCGATGACGCGTCATCTGTGAGTAACGTTTCGAGTCGCGCGACGCCGTTGGACGTGCGTCTGCGCGCAGGTGCGCTCGAAATAGTCGATGCAGAGGTAGATGCGGAGGTTTTAATGTCGTGGGCGCCTCGCGTCGTCGTCGATCGCGGGTTTGAGTTGATGAGCGGGAAGGTTGGATGCGTGCTCGGGAAGATTCCGTGGGAAGCCATCGGACGTGAGTCGTGTTCGCTGGAGGTGCGCGACGTCGAACTCGTCGTTCGGGTGGGCGAAGAGACGATTCGAGAGATGGATGAGGAGACAAAGGAGACGATGCCGTCGTCGAAAGGGTCGAGGGTCGTGCGGAGGGCGATGGATGTGTTGTTTCGCGGGTTGAAGGCGCGAGCGAGAGAAGTGTCAGTGGTGGTGCAAGACGCGGCAGGCGTAAGTAAATTTCTCGTTCGGCTCGAATCGGTGGAGTACACGCACGGTCGTGGGATTGTGTTTGATGGGTTGAGTGTTCGGAGGATATCCACCGGGGCGGGGTGTTCGATTTCGGAATCGATGGTGAGCGATATTGCCGGCCGGGCGAGAGTGCCCGGCTCGAGCGGAGAGGCTCTGGAGATTGAGTTGGACGAGATTAAATCGTCGGTGTCGGTGCAGGCGATGCAGAGTTTGATTGACGTGTTCGGTTCGCGCGGTTCGAGCGGTGGGACGCGTCCGAGAGCGGCGACGTCATCACGCATGCGACGATCTTTCATAGACGACGTGCTTCACGACGAAGCCGAACCGACCAATTTGGAAGCGAGCGTGTACGAGGAAGCGAATGAGGATATGTTTCAAAGCGCGCACGAAGATTCGGAAGAGGCATATTTCGACGCGGATGAAGTGGCTCGAGAGCTTTCAGAGTCAATGCACTTTGGAGAAGACGAACACGAACACGAAGACATGCTCGATTTGACTGAGTGTGGCTTCGTCATCAGGTGTCCAAAGCTCACGGTCGCGGCGCCGTTTGACTGTGTGACCTGTCAGTTGTCGGTAACTTCGGTCGAGATTCAATTCAGAGAGTCTATGCGCGTATCTTGGAGCGCCATGCGGGGTATTTATGCCTTTGACGATGTGAACGAAATGTGCATCCGGCTCGAACCTCCGTGTGACGGCGGTCGATGTTGGCTCGACCTGCACGAATTGCGCATGGATCTTCACCTCGGTCATTTTGGATTGCGCGTGAATGGCTTCGATTGCCTAGAACCGGTCGATACGAATGACGAAGTCAATGCGTCAATTTACTGGCTGGCAGATCTCACCACTCCACTCGACGGATCTCTTGCCGCTCGTTGCGTACGCGAAGTGGGAGGCCTCGCACAGGCATCGGCGAAAGAGAATGACGACAGTTTGCGCGAGCATCTCGCGAACGATGCCTCTCTCTTCGTTAAAGTGGTTGCGCGAGACATTCGTTTCAGGGTGAGCGCTGATGTTTTAGAAGCTCTCGCGGTGATTGTGCAATCTCTGTATGAGCTCCCGGATCATCACCCGTTGGCGTTGCGTCAGCCAGCGCCAGAGTCTGTTCTGAGTCCGATAGTGCTAGCGATGGAAGCTAGCAATGTCAACATTCACTTGTTGGAGCCGGCGGCGCATCTGGGTCAATCATCAGGAGGTGCTGTGCCAGTGGTGTGCGGATTGACAGATTTTCAGTGTTTCATCGCCACGAATGTTTCCGGCATGATTGGATCAGATTTCGTTTGGGCTCAATTCGCTCGGGGTACGGTGAGCGCTGATGGAGAAGAAACGGTGACGATTGATGCATCTGAAGGCTCAAAGTACTCTTCATTCGCGTTCGCTCGGACGGAAGGGGAGACGAGTTGCATGGATCTAGGTGTCGTTGGTGCTTGCGTATCCGTTGCACAGTGTGAACCTGTGATTGAACGAGTAAACACATTCGTTTCGGAAAAGGATCGCGACGACGCATCGGTTAGTGGCATTGATCTGCACTACACACTTAGATTTGTGGACTTGTCGCTCGTTGCAAAGTCTAATGGGTCGTTTGGTGTGATGCGCACCGATTTGTTGCGCATGTCCCCGAAACATTCGCAAGATGACGCCTGCGTTGCCACGGCGACCGAAATATTTTGTGTCGGTGTGGATTGTTACGTCGCGCACCCCACGTCGATATGTGGAGTCGGTGTGCGATCTCTGCCGGCGTATCCTTTCTCTAGCCAATGCCTGCGTGCAAATCGCTTTGCGCCGGTGATGAATTCCAAAGCGATTTCACTGAGTACGGTGTCGGCCAAGTCCTCGACCGCGATCGCATCCGTCCACATGCAAGCATGCGTCGCTACTTTGCAGAAGGACACGGTTCACGCACTTCGACGTCTATTGGCGAACGATATTGAGAGTTTCGATCGCCCGGTGACACCCCCGAGTGGTGATGAAAACGAATACGTATTCGTCAGCCCAGTCAAGAAAGCGCGGGATATTTTCCACACGCGGTACCGATCAGACGTTACGACGGAAGAAATCAGTGACGCGACGAACGACGAAACCATGTTTCCAGCGCATTCGCGACGAGGAAAATCTCGGACACGCGATAGATCATCATCGAACACACCCTTGCAGCGAAAAAGCGCGCGGGGCGACAGCCCCGTGGGTCCAAACGTGATTGAAAACTTCTTTTATCGCAACAACCGTCGAGCGAAAAAGAAGAGAGCCAAGCCGCTCTTTGCAGCCGGTAGTGTATCGTCTGTGCGTCACAGTTCTTCGAGAGTGCGAACGAGTTCTGGCGAAAACTCATTGAGCGCGAGTCGTTTCGTGGGTGAATTCCCTTTTGTGCTTCCGATTATGCCAGCTATACAAGACGAGATTCAAAGTTCTCTTAGCGCTGTTCATACGCGATACTTGCCGCTCCCGACAGACTCAGTCATTCCACAGAGCACGCTTCATATCAACAACACCGCCATGGAACTTCATCTACTGCCTGGTTTGTACTGGTCTGAATCTGAGTTGAGGTCGCCGCTGCATGCCGACTCCGTCGAGCACGACCCACTTGGGTCTTCAGCCGGTGTGAAGCTCGTCGCGCAGACCTCTTCTGTGCGCATCGATGTCTTTCCGACGGAAGATTGCGAGGCGGCGCAACGGGTGGCGTTGTCTATTCGAGATGTAACCTGTTCGGATGTCACCAAGGGCGCGACGTGGCCGAGCGTCATCAAATACGACTCACTCATGGCGGCTCGGGCAGAAGCGGTCGATATGCTCACTGTTGACTTGACTACAGTGCGTCCAAACACTTCAGAACCAAGTGAATTGGAGTACGTGTTGAAAGTATCCGCGCTGCCCGTGCACCTCAAGCTTGATCAACGGGTTTTGAAACTCGTTCTCGACGTCTTTGCGGATGAGACGGATACGTCGCGCTCTGTATCGGCTCCGCCAGAAGACACGGCGTATTTTCAAAAGATTGAAGTGGGCAAACTCTCGCTTCGTTTCGAGTATTGCGGTCGCCAAGTTGACATCGACGCTTTGCGAGCGGGCAACCTCCTCGAAGCTCTCAATCTCGTGCCGTGGGATGGCGTACGCCTGGACATACAGCCCATCCGCCTCACTGGCATTTTGGGAGTCGGCAGCATGATCGAACTGGCCATCAAGAGCTGGCTCGAAGACGTGACCCAGACGCAGGCGCACAAGTTTGTCGAAGGTGTCAAACCGATTCGTTCGGCAACCAAGCTCGGACGTGGCGCCATGGATTTGGTGTCGAAACCTCTTGAATTCCACCGAGGTAAGAAGCGCGGCGGCATCATGGCTGGATTAGCCGTGGGTGTGGCGTCCTTTGTCAAGGAGGTTTCGCTTGCCTCAATCGAGCTCGGCGCATTTGCGGCTGGGCAAACCTCATCATTGCTTGTCGCTGCAGAGGATATGATCAGCGACGCGCGCGATGGCGAGACCACTGGGGAGCCATCCGAACCGAACTCAATGCTCGAAGGTCTGACACTTGCGTCAAAGGACGTATGGAGTGGCGTCAATCGCGCGGCTCGTGCCGTCGTCATCAACCCACTCAAGGAGTTCGCAGCGGGCGAAACAACCCCATCTGAAGCTGTCTTAGTTGCCATGAAAAAAGTCCCGTACGCGACCGTCACCGGCGCCAAGGGGGTCACCAGAGCGCTCGATCACGCGCTCACTGGCGCCAAGAACACTTTCAAGTCAAAACAAACGCCATCATCGACGTCAGAAACACCATTGGCTTGATTCCGCGAGAATTCAGAGAACACAGAATTCTCTTTCATTCATCATTTGTTGTAACCTCACGCGCCTTCTTATGATTCTCAACGAACAAAGCGTCATTACAAATCCAGCGACGTCCGAGCTCATTCGCAACCATTCCAAACGCGACCCAAAATGCTGGCAACAACCCTCATACCTCACTCGTGCTTCACACGACGACGCACACGACCCATCCCGGTCGCGTCCGCGCCGACGTTCGTACAGCCCGACAATGCTTGCCTCAACCATCGCGAGCGTCCCATCGGTCGCGTCTGCGACCAAGCGCGCGTCGTTCAAGACGTCGTCCGTCCGAGCTTCGATCCGCGCGCGTCAGGGTACGACCAGTGCCACTCGGTCGACACACGCGGCGAACGTCGCGGTCCGTGGGACGTCGACGCGCGCTCACGCGCTCGCAAAACAACCCCCGAGCCCGGAGTTCGGTGGTGACGCCGTCTGGGACCCGCTCGGGTTGCGAAACGACGAGACGGGTGACACCGCTGGAGAGGGTTGGTTCAGAGCGGACGCGTTCGGTTTCGGCAACGCAAGCCGACGACCGACCGCACTCGCGATGTCCACGGGCCGAGGTGGTGGGTCTGGTGATGGTGGGAACATGGGTGACTTTTTCTCTGGGAAGCTTCCGGGCAAGATTGCCACTGTTTTTGCGCTGTTGGTGCTGTCGAGAGTTGGCACGTACATCCCGATCAGCGGCGTGGATAGAGCGGCGTTCGCAGAGTCGTTGCAAGGCAGCGGAGGGATGATGGCTTACGCCGATACGCTCACGGGTGGTAGTATTTCAAAGCTTGGAATCTTTTCGCTCGGTATCGTGCCGTACATTAACTCGAGCATCATCTTTCAGCTCTTGGGTAGCGTGTTTCCAGAGTTGAAAAAGCTGCAAAAGGAGGAGGGCGAGGCTGGTCGTAGAAAGTTTCAGCAATACCAAAGGTGAGTGATGGATGGGAGACGCGCGCGCTAGGAAGAAAGTGATGATCATGGCAATGATGTGACCTTTTAGGTCTCGTTCGATTGAGCTTTGGCGTGTTACGACATGTCAGCGGCCTGAAAAGAATAACGGAAACTGAGCTATGAAGTTTTGCGATGGACGCGTTCTCTTCCTGAAGAGATGAATTTCAAGACTAACGAACGACGCTTGTTCTCCCTACGTTCCAACAGATACGGTGCCCTCGCGTTTGCCATCGTTCAAGCCGTCGGTCAGTGCTTGTACGTCAGACCCTTTGTCGAGGACTTTACCCCAATGTGGTTGTTTGAACAAAGTTGCGCGCTCACTGCCGGTGCCATGATCCTCATGTACATCGGCGAACTCCTCAACGAGATCAAGCTTGGTAACGGAACCTCCCTCCTGATTTTCTCGAACATTGTCAGCGCTTTGCCATCGTCGATCGGTCAAACCGTCACTTTGGCGCAGCAAAAGGGTGATGCGGCGAGCGTGTTGCCAGTGTTTTTCGGCGCATTTGCGCTCACGACGCTGGGTATTGTTTACGTGCAAGAGGCTGAGCGTAAGATTCCGATGAACTACAGCACTCGATTCAACGCCGGTGGTCTCGCAAAGTCGTCTTACTTGCCATTCAAGGTTAACAGCGCTGGTGTGATGCCGATTATTTTCGCGTCATCTCTGCTTGCGTTGCCGGCAACGCTCACACGCTTCACCGACAACAGCGCCGTAGTTGGAGTTGCGCGTTTCTTGAGCCCTGGTGGTGGTGCGGGTTACGTCCCGGTGAACGTCGCACTCATTTGTTTCTTCAATTACTTTTACACATTCTTGCAGCTCGAGCCCAAGGATGTCGCTGAGCAGCTCAAGCGGCAGGGCGCGTCCATTCCCGGTGTTCGCCCCGGCGCCGCCACTCGGGACTACATCACCCGCGTACTCGAACGTTTGTCCCTGCTTGGCAGCGTCTTCCTTGGTTTGCTTGCGCTCACGCCGGGGGCCGTCGAGCAAGTGACTGGTTTGCAAACCTTCCGAGGTTTCGCGGGAACTTCCTTGTTGATTCTTGTTGGTGTCGCCACCGATTCGGCTCGCAAGGTTCGTTCGGAATTGGTCATGGAGTCTTACGACACGAAGCTCGATGAGTTCTATTCAAACTCGAAGAAGAAGTAGGTAGCGCAATTGTAGCAAAATAAAACGTGGAATTCTATTAAAATCTGATGTGTTATGCCTGCGGAAACAACGCGTATTATCCAACACGAACTAGAAAAATTAATATCGACCCCGTCCACCGAATCGGCCTCCACCACCTCGTCCACCGAATCGGCCACCGCCGCCGCGACCACCGCCACCGTAGTTACCACCACGCCCTCCGAATCTACCACCACCGGGTGATCCTCTACCTCCACCACCGTAGTTACCACCGCGCCCGCCGAACCTGCCGCCACCGCCACCACCAGTTGGCTGAGGACGTTGGCTAAGCTCTGGCAACTCTTCGCAAGCCGTTATCGTGATGCCAGTTTTACCGTTCGACGCCGGTTCGGAAAGTGCGCAGAACTTGTCCGCGAGTTCGGAAGGAACATCGAACACCGCAGCTGTGTTATCGAGGCTGAGAGTCAAACGGCGAAGTTGCAAATCATTCTCATTCATGCGCTGTCGAAGGAAGTTCCACACGTAGGTGGGCGTTCTGATTTGGACGTCGCCGGCGGTGAATAACAGAGTCGTCTGGCCAGAGTGAGACGTCAAAAGCGAACGCTGGCGAAGTTCGCCGTGGCCAGCGAGTTTGGCAATTGCCATGGCGAGCACTTCGACCGGATCTCTACCTTCTTCGCTATCGCTATCTTCACCCTCGAGCAAATCTCTCGCGACGTCCATGAAGAGTTTTGCGGCTCCCTTGTGAACCTTGCGAATTTGCTCACCGGCAATCTTACCGGCAGCCTTGGCCATTTCCGCCGGTTGCGGAGGACCGATGCGAATAAACTTAAAACCACCCTTGCGTTCGATGTTCGGGACGGCCCACTCGGATCTAGGAGTACACAAAGTGACAGAAACACCAGACGCGCCCGCGCGTCCCGTACGACCGGAACGGTGAATGTAAGTCTCGGCATCCTTTGGCGGTTCGCACTGAATAACGAGTTCAACGCCCGAAATATCTAAACCACGAGCGGCAACGTCTGTGGCGACGAGGACTTGAAACTTATCCTCACGGAATCCAGCGAGAACAACCTCACGCTGACCTTGATTGACGTCGCCGTGAAGCGCCTTTGCGCCCTTGGGAATTTCCTTCTGCAAGTTGTCGCACAACTCGCCGCAATCACGCTTCGTGTCGCAGAAAACAATGACGCGTCCGCCACCCGGCGCCTTGGAGCGAATAACGTCGCACACCAAATCGACGCGATCGGACCACTGGCACGGCAAGAGCATGTGTTGCACCTGACCGCTCGCCTTCTGCTTTTCGTCGCCGACCAAATCAACCGTCGCGTAGTTGCTCTTTAAGAATCGCTTGGCGATATCCTTCACCCACGGGGGCAAGGTTGCGGAGAATAGTAACGTTTGCACGTCACCAGAGCTCTTCAAGATCAACTCGACGTCGTCGACGAAGCCCATGTTGAGCATCTCATCCGCCTCGTCGAGCACTCGAAACTTCAAGTTGTCCATCACGAGCGTTTTGCGCTCCAGGTGATCCTTCATCCGGCCCGGCGTACCGATGACGATGTCGCAGCCACCTCTGAGACCCATTTCTTGCTCGCGGTACGGTGCACCACCGTACACGCACAACGATTTGAAGCCATACGAGTTGCCAATCCAATCGAAATCCGCAAACACTTGCTTGGCGAGCTCACGCGTCGGCGCCAACACGACACACATGGGTCGCCGTCCTTGCACGCGTCGACCGTTCGAAGGCATCGGAGAAATCTTAGCCATCTCTTCAATGATTGGAAGCACAAAAGCCAGAGTTTTACCGCAACCAGTGCGCGCTCGACCGACGACATCCTTACCACTCAACGCGATGTTGAGCGTCTCCGACTGAATGGGAAACAACGTATCGTACCCCTTCTTACGTAACGTCGTCTTCACCGGTTCGCTCAACGCGAAATTATCCAAATTCATCGGGTTCGGAGTCTCTGGACGTTCCGGTTCCGGCGTCATCCCATCGCTCATCCGCGCGTCTTCATCCTCGTCGCTCGACGACTTTTTGCTCTTCTTCTTTTCAGACTTTTCTTCACCCTACGCACATCAAAATCATCTCGTCAGTCATCGCGTTCTTTTCGTCGCGTTATCATCGTCGTCATCACGCACCGATTCTTTTTTCCGTTTCTTCGTCTCCGTCGTCGACGTCGCCTTGAGCGACTTTTCCTTCTTTTCCTTCTTCTCCTTCTTCTCTGAAGACTTTTCTTTAGTCTTTCCCATGCTGCTGTTGTCGCTCCGTTATCGTCGTCCTTCGGTTAACAATTCTGTGATTGACAAGGCTCTATTCTTTCGTCCCGTTCGTCGATTTGCGCGTCCGTCGTCTTCCGCGCGCGTCGTCGTCCGTCCGTGTGTGTCGTCGAAGTCGTGCTCGCTCGGCTGGCGGCGGCGGCGGTTGCTTGGCGTTGCACGTGTTTGTGTGTTTCGTTTCTGCAAAAGTGCAGCGGCGCGCTTTGCTTGGCGTCGGTCGCATCGCGCGCGCGTAGTTTAGGGTTACTACGCTAGTACGTTACAGAGTGGCGTCGATTAGCTAACGTTCAGATGACGCGTCAATGCGTTTCGGTATCGATCGGCGCGGTGTCGCATTGGACGAGGGTGTAGTCGTCGGCGAGCGACTTTGGCGCTACGTGAAACGTTGGAAACTCCAACACGGTTTTCCCTCTGAGCGCGTCAGCAACGGTGCATTGAAGGTTGACGGTGTGCCATAGCTTTGCGTTGGCGGGAGTGTCGAACTTTTCGGCGACGACGAGAAATCCAAGGCTTTCGTCGTTGAGATTTTCTGCGTCGACGGGAAGCTTGAATGGGTGCATGTTGGTCTTGTCGTCGATGGCGAGCGTCATCTCCTTGACGTGCGCAGCGTAGACGTCTCGAAGTAGAGCCGTTTCCGGTACTTTCTCGTCTATGCGCGCGATGCGCGCGTCGCCAACGTGGAAAATCCACTCGAGACGCCAGTGAAGCTCGTCGTGTTTCCTGTAATGGTACGTCGTGTTGGTTCGTCTTCTCGCCATGCCGTTCGCCATGAACCGCACTTCCACCCCGCGCTCGGCGCACTTCGCCTTCAGCGCATCCAAAGCCCTACGTGTGTGATTTCGAGCGCCCCTTCCCTGACCCCGTCCTCCCCGTCCTCTACCCCCACCATCCGTTCGACGTCCGGAAGCCGACGGCGGTTCGCCCGCAGCACCGCCGACGCCCGATTCCCCATCCTCCCCGAAAGTCGGTCTCCACCGCTTCGCCCGGTCTCCTTCCGCCCCAACTTCTTCCAAAAACCGATAATCCCTCACCACGTCCGCGTCTTGGAAATCCCGTATGTCTATGAACGCCGTCCGCGTTCGCTTTCCGTCGCAATCTCTGTCCACCTTGTGCTTTTTAACGCACGCCAACGAGCACGACTTGGTCTCGCATCGCGGACACGTGTATCGACTCTCCGCCTCTTCGCACACGTCGCAGACACCGAAACGAGACGACATTCGTATCTCGAGCGCTCGTCGGCGTCGACGTAGACGTCCTCGTCGACGCGGCGCGGCGCGGAATGAAAAACTCAGTTGTACTGTCACGCGCACCACCACAGACGCCGACGCGCGCGTCGCTCGGCTCGAACGGACGAATAGACGGCGAGAGTTCGGATCGAGACGGCGACTGGTCGCGTAAGAATCAGAGGAACTCACGAACGAACGAACGAACGAACGAACGAACGAACGAACGAACGAACGAACGAACGAACGAACGAAAACATGATGAATGAAGAGGGATCGCTCATCGCCGTCATTGGCGACGAGGACACGGTGACGGGGTTTTTGCTCGCCGGGGTCGGACACATTGACGAAAGACAACGTCAGAATTATTTCATCGTCGGGGAACGAACGACGGAGGATGAGTTGGCGGCGGCGTTCAAGGAGTTTACGTCGGCGAGGGAGGACGTGGCGGTGGTGCTCGTGACGCAAGTGGCGGCGGATAAGATTAGATACCTCGTGAACGCGCACTCGGCGGCGATTCCGAGTGTTTTAGAGATACCAGATAAAGAGAATCCGTACGATGCGTCGAAGGATGGGGTGCTGTCGAGGGTGAAGCACTTGCTCGGTGGGGAGAGTTGACAACGGGGCGCGTGTACGTATAGCTAGCTAGAACTTTGCGTCGTTGGCGTCCGGTTACTGCTGACGGCGATTGTTAATGAAACACATGTGAATTCGATTTGAATTTCAGCATTAATATTGCACCGCCGTGCGTTTTCTCGTGCTAGAACGATGAAGACGCGCGACTTCCTAAGTAGATGTCCAAAGGCGCTAGTTTTATCCCGAGCGAGCGAGCAATTCGCTTCGCGCGGAATTCCAATAGAGATGCGCGTTTACGCCTTGGCGACAACCTCCTTGCCAGAGATGCGCTCGTAGACTTCGCGCACCTTGAGACCAACGATGGTTTGGAAGAAACCGGTACCGTTGTTGGAGCCCGGGCCGTTTTGGTACTTGAGCATTTGTTGGGTAATTTCACCGTAGAACTTGGTGGACGTGTTGGAGAGGTGAGACTCGACGTAGATGAGCTCTTCGAGCTTGTCAAACTGACCATCCATTTCGAGGACGGTGACTTCCTTGCCGTAGAAGGTGTCCGGGCCGTAGAAGAACTTGATGCCCGGGTAAGAGCACGTCAACTTGCGGCCGCACGGGATCCAGGAGATGGTGGAGCCTTCGTCAAACAAGTACGGGGCGTCAAAGTTTTCGATGCCCTCCTTCATGATCATACGCACGCGCAAGATCTTACCTTCGTTGTCATCCGGAATGAGTTGGGTCGGGAGAACTTGGATGATGACGTCGGAGAATTCCTTTTGCGGGTCAACAAAGGCGTCGAAATCCGGCTTGCGGGCTTCGATGGACGCCTTGATGGACTCGAGAGAGTGACCGCGTTCCGCCATGTCGCGTTGAATCTTCCACGCGAACTTGACTTCGTCGGAAATGTCGAGGTAAATCTTGAAGTCAAACATGTCGCGGACGCGCTCGTCGGCGAACGGGTGAAGACCTTCGAGGATGAGCACCTCCGGGGATTCAATGCGTTCAGCCGGGTCGAAGACACCGGTGACGTGGTTGTAAATCGGCTTGTCGACAGCCTTGCCCTCCTTGAGCGCCTTGACTTGGTCGTACATCAAGTCTGCGTGGGAAAGGGAAAACCCGCGTCTGGTCAGTCCGTCTGTCTCGTTTGCTGGGTCTATCCATCCGCACGTCGGCGTGCGGTATCGAGCGCGCGCGCACGTCTCGACGATAGACGCCGCGAACGGCACCCATCCGTCTCGTCGTCATCACCGTCCACGCGGTTTCACCGCCGTCGCCCTGGGTGTTTCACTCAGAGGCGCGTACCGGCAAACCCCTCGCGGATAACGCGCTTATCCGCGGATCGCGCGCGTCCCGAAGGATTCCTTAACCGTTCGGCCGAACGATGGTCACGGATCGAAACGACGCGACACGAAACGCGCGAGAAGAACGAGAACGCTGCTACTACACGTACCAAAGTTTTGCTCCTTGAGGTTGAGCGCGGTGAGACCAGACTCCTTGCGACCGGCGCGATCATTCAAGTGGTAGTCATCCAAGCACAACACGGTCGTCGTGTCGCTGATGAGCGTGTTCGAGTCTGGGTTGCCACCCTCGGGCGGGGTCGCCTTGCCACCGAAGAGGCTCGTCATGCGACGCATGAACGTCGACTTGCCGCATCCAGAATCAGCGGCGAGACCGATGATGACCGGTCCGTCGCGCGCGGCGGTCGTGACGACGCGCTGAGCGCGCGCGCGCGCCACCGGGGCGCGTCCTCGCGCGTCGCGCACCGGGACGGCGGTGCGCGCGCGGGCGGAGAATCCGAGCGTTTGAGTCGCAGACATGGCGTGCGGTGCGTGAATCGAAGAAGAGATTCGGATGCGCAGAGTTTTTGTTTTCGTCGTCGACGGGTGCGTCGGCGCGGAATGTCGTCGCGCGCGCGGCGTCGGGCGACGGATCGTCTCTCGACATCATCCTCGCGCGCGCGGATCCATCGGTCGATCATCGCTCGCCCGACGTTCGCAACGCTTATAATATTGTGCATGAAATGGGGGTATCAATATGGAATGGACCCTGGTTTTTACTGTTTACTCCAAGAGACAACCCAAGTCATCCTTCTTGAAACAAAATATTCGCTTCTAAATGTACTTCTTTACGAGTTGTGCTATGCTGAGGGTTTCCCACCGAAAGGGGGCTTTCAAGGGTGAAATTTTCACGGTTGGCGAACCGTCAATTTTGTAGACCCGGAATCGATGCGTGGGTCAGATTTCTTCCCCGCCGAGGCGAGCAACTGTTTTCGCTTGTTGAAATTTTTCAAAGTCCAAATCAGTGGAAGAAACATGTACTGTAATGTTACACTGCGTCGAACGACGAGCGATCGACAAACGTTGTTCACCTAAATATATTGTAAAGAGAGTGTCGCGCGACGAACGATAGATATCGAATATTTTGGAGAATCCAATCCAATCACGGCAGACGGTTAGCCCAGGCGAGAAGGGCGGCGTTGGACGCGGCCGGACAGTCGTCGTGCGGGCAGTGTCCGCCGATGACTGGGGTGTACAACGCGTCTGGCTTTATCTCTAAGATCCTGCTCGCCTTGGTCGGGGTCATCCAAGGGTCCTTTTCGCCCCAGAGAAGCATGAGCGGGCCGGTCCAGTCTTGGAGGAGGTCGCCGGCTTTGACTTTGGTGCGAGAGCCGGCGAGAGAGAGCTGGTAAAAGGTTTTGATGGCGCCCGGATCTTGCGCTGCGAGATCGATGGAACGCACGAGATCATCGTCGACTTCAAACTCGTACACTGAGCTGAGAATCTGACGGATTCTAAACTTGGTCGAGTAGAAGATGCCAGCGGCGACAAAGCGGCCAAACGCCTCTTGAAGCTGCGCGGCGAATGACTTCTCGGCTGATTTGTCGTCGATATCTTTGGCGTCACCCACGGCGCGCTGCGCGAGCGTCTTCTTTTCTGGACCAGCCGCGGCGTCGGGTTCAAAGTTTCCGGCGCTGTTCACGAGACAGAGTCCCTTGCAAGACTGCGGAGACGTGCTCGCTGCGTAGAGCGCCGCCAACGCACCGATAGAGTTACCGACGATGATAGTCTTATCCTTCTCTGTGGCGCCACCGATTTGCTGAGAGAAGTCAATAACCTGCTGTCCCCAGAGCTCCATGCAGTACTCCTCCTCAACCTTTGGCGACCAGCCGTACCCGAGCATGCAGAGCGCGTACACGCGATATCCCGCACGCGCCAACGCCGGAATCGTATACCTCCAGTGATAACTGTGCGCCCCGAATCCGTGCACAAGAGTGACGATCGGACCAGTATTATTTTCCCCAGCCGAAATGTAATTACACGCGTGGCCTCGCCAGTTCCACGTCTTCCAACCTTCCTCCCGAAGCTTGACTCGCTCGACGCCTTCCGAGTCCAACTCCAACTCCAACCCATCCAACGCGATCGTCTCCGCGCTTTGCATCACCGCCGCTGCGTCCGCGCGAACGGCTGAACGTAGTTCCTTCACGCCCAACGCCCGCTCACATCGTCGTCGCGCGTCGCGCGTCCCCTCGGTTCGCCCGACGAAGTCGAGTGTATTTTTAGTACCAGCAACCACTAAGCGACCATACGCCGCGCGACTTCGCCGTCCACCGTTCCCACGCGTCCGCGACCCTGCGACCCCACGCGTCGGAGTCAGCGTCATCACACTCGTCGCCGCGCGCATCGTTTCTCTTCGCGTACCGGGCGTCGCTCTGTGCCGTCGCAGCGATGCATTTGGCCTGTGCTGACGTCAGTGTAAACACTGACGAGTCATAACTCAGAAACGGACCCCATCACTCAGAAGTTCCAATCCAACACCGCGAGTTCGATCGGCATACACCGACGCGCCTCGACGACGGACGCGCACCCGACCCGACCGCACCGATCCCGATCCCGATCGAACGAACGATCATGCGCGCGATGATGGTCTCATCTGTCTCCGCTCGACGACTCCACGCCGCGGCGCAAACGCCGTCATCATCCCGGGTGAAAACCTGCCGCGTCGGCACCGCGACACCCCTCGTGCAACGCCGTCGTCGTTCGTCGTCGATCGCGCGCGCGGGCGGGAAAGTGCAAAAGATGAACGCCGAAGAGCTCGAGATTGCGATGGCGGATCGCGAGACGCCCATGGTGATTGATTTCTACGCCACGTGGTGCGGACCCTGCGTGCTGATGTCGAGCGAGTTGGAAAAGGTGCAAGAGCAACTCGGCGACGCGGTTCGATGCGTGAAAGTGGACACGGATGAGGAGACGGAGCTCGCGACGCAATTGCAAATTCAAGGATTGCCGACGTTGGTGTTTGTGAGCGTGGATAAATCGAAACCGGCGCTTCGTACGGAGGGTATGTTGCCGGCGGAGACTGTGATATCCGTCATCGAAAACGAGCTCTAGTAGAATTTTTTTGTCAACTCTCGTTCGTTCGCCCGTTGATACGATCGATCGATCGCGATCACGCACGCTTTTGATGTTAGAAACTAAAATTATATGTCTATTAACATGTCGTCGCATCGCATTACCATCCGTACTTGCGCTTGGCGGCGGCTCTCGTCTGCGTCAACTTTTGGCCCGACTCTAAAATGCGCGATTCCTGTACCTTTGCTTCGTGAAGCAAAGACGTAATCTGGTGCTTCTGCCTCGCCGTTGAGCTCGTCTGGACGGAGAACACATCCTGTAAAATACCCTCGACGGGTACGATCGGCGCCGTGTTGCTCTTCGGACCGCTACGCACGGCTTCCGCGGAAATGCTCACGATTTCGACGTCGCGACCGTGTCGCTCTCGCTCCTCCTTGGCCGCCGCGCGCAACGCTCTATCCACGAAATCGCTAGAACCCGGGTCCAGCTCTTCCGCATCCGCTCGTGTGAGTCCATCATCCCCGACGGCGTAGGCATCGGCAGCGTACGCGTACGTTTCCTGGTTAACATATTGTCCTTCGTCGTCCACGGCGTACGCGTCCGCGGCGTGCGGACCCGCCAGAGCGTCCTCTTCATCCTCTTCATCGCCCGCCGCCGGCTCGAACCCCGCGCCCGATCCGATATCCGCGCGTGCATTGTTTCCTAAATCCAACATCGCTCCGCCTCCGCCGCCACCACCGAGCGCCCCTCCGCCCAACGCCGCTCGTTTCGGTTTCGGCAACGCCGACGCCAGACTCGTCGTTCCCTCGCGCGCCGCCGCCGAAGCCCCAGTTTTCGTGGCGCCGTTCCCGCCGAACCAATCGTCGTCGTCTGAATCCGTATCGAGCAGCGCCGCGTTCGCGAGCGCCGGCGCGGGTATGCGCACGACGCGTTTCGCAGCGGTGCCGCCGCTCGGTCGTGGAAGCTCTTTGAAGTTCACACCACCACCACCACCGGTCGTCGCAGTCTTCGCGGTTGTCGCTACCGGCGTCACCCGCGGCGGGTCTCGCGTCGCAGCGACGGGGATCGGCGCATCCTCTTCGTCGCTCGATGATCCGTACGCGTCGAGTCCGAGCATGACGCGTCGAGTTGTAAAGCGCGGGGCTCGGCTCGACGCGAAGTCAAAGGAGCGCGCGCGCGTTCGGCGATGTTAAAGAATATCAATTAAAAGCGCGCCGCTGGTCATTCATCCATGCGTGAAAGAGAGACAAATTTACTCGCAAACGACGCTCGAAACCATCCCGAACGAAGATCTCGAACACGATTTGACCTCTTTGAGCTCAATGTCGAAGACTTCCCACTGTTTCGAGCTGAAAAACGTCGCCGGACCGACGGGCGGACCAAGCTCTGGCGGAACGATGATCCTCCGCTTCCCCCCCGGACGCATCGTCTTCAACCCGAGCTCAAATCCTGGAATCATACCGTTGATTCCGATTCTCGACGTTGCCGGCGCGCCTCGGCGGTACGTGCTGTCAATGGTGCCGCCGTTTTCGTTGTACGCGACGTAATCAAACGTGCACTCTTGGTTATCCTTTGGCGACTCTCCGCTTCCCGGTAGGTAATCCTTCACGATGAGTCCGTTCGGTTGGACGATGTAATCGTTTCCATGAATCACTCGAACGTCGTAGCCTTCGCGGACGAACTCGGGGAAATCCGCCGGGGCGTTGTTGTAGGTTCGCACGCGCTGGTTGTTGAGCAACGCCTTTGTGTCCAACTCGGTCGAGCTTTGCGTCACCCTCGCCGGGGTAGGCGTCGGCGTCGGTGCCGCCGCCGTCGTCGTCGTCTCCGTCTCCACCACCGTCTCCATCGCCGGCGCCGTCGTCGTCGTCTCCTCCACCCCCGTCGTCGTCACGACGTCCTCGGTCTCTTCCTCCGCGGCGCGTCTCGCCGTCGACGCCGCTCTATCCAAAACTCGTCCCCCGTCGTTCCGCGCGAACGGATCGTCGTCGTCATCGAAAATCCCCCCGCGCGACGCCAACGCCGGTTCCACGTCGCGCGTCATCCCCGCCGTCGCCACACCGCAGAGCACCGCCGTCAAGACCGCCGCGCGACGCGTCGCGACCCGCGTCGAGGGCATCGTCGTCACTTCTTCTTCTTCGCCGACATCGACGCCGTCGTCCGTCTTGAACGGTTCTCCGCGCTCGTCGCTCACCGCGTCGAGTGGTCTCGCGCTTTTCGTCCCTCTCACCCGCGTCCAAGGTCTCGAGACGACGCGCGTCGAGAGCGTCGAGAGCGTCGAGAGCGCCATCGGCGTCGTCGTCGTCGGTGCGATGCGTCTCTGAGTGACGACGACAAAGTGCGACAAAGTGCGACGACGGGACGGAACGGGACGCGACGGGACGTTCGCGCGCTCGCCCGCGCGGACTCGATGTCGACGACGATGGACGTCGCCGTCGCCGCGCTTCCCTCGCGGGCGCTTCGCTCGCTCGGGAACGCCGAGACGGTCGCGCGCGTCGTTCGAGACGTGTTCGCTGCGTCGGATTTCAACGACGACGACGACGACGACGACGACGACGATACGCGCGACGGGACGCTCGAGGGCGGCGAGGACGAGGAAGAACCGACGACGACGCCGACGACGTGGATGCCGCTGGCGAACGCGCTGAGAGCGCGAACGCCGGTGGACGCGGCGAGGGAGGCGTTGAGGATCGGTCGGGCGCTCTCGCGCGGAGGAAAGCGAGCGCGGCGCGGCGACGTCGAAGGAGACGCGTTCGTCGGCGGTGGAAGGACGACGACGGCGACGGCGATTCCGATGGAACGGACGCCGTCGCGCGTCGATGGCTTGGGGGAAGGGTTGGTGACGTGCGCGAGGTGTTCACGGGCGGTGTACGCGGAACGCCACGCGGAGCACTTGAGGTTTCGATGCGACGGAGGCGCGAGCGCCGCCGGAAGAGACGCGACGACGACGAAATCGACGAAATCGACCGCGGTGACGACGACGGGGTCCGTTCTCGTCCGCAAGGGGGCGGTGGAAACCGCGCCGAGGGAACGCGCGAAATCCGCAACCGTCGCCGCGTCGTCTGCGAAACAGCGCCAAAACGCGTACGGCTCGGCGGCTCGTCTCGTCCCGACGCCGCTCGCCGTCCGCGTCTCCCCGTCGGACGCGCGACGGGCGCACGACGCGATCGTTTTCGCCGGGATGTGTCGAGCAAAGACCAAAATCGGCGGCGCGTTCGTAGACGACTCGTAGACGTAGACGTAGACGTAGACTAGAGAAACAGTTGGTTACATCGAGAACGGGTGACGCAGAGCAGAAGACTACCGGTGATATCCGCCTCAGCGTGCGACGCGCGCGTCCATCGATAGATCGATAAATCATGCGCGCCCGGCGCGTCGTCGCGTCGACGATCCTCGTCGCGTTTCTCTGCGTCGCGTTTCTCTGCGTCGCCGTCGCCGCGTCACCGATGACGGAACTCGACGCCGAAGAAGAAGAGCGAGCGTTCGAAGCGTGGGGTGGGAAGACGAAGTCGCGCGACGCGCTCGACCTAAACTCGAACGCGATGCTGATGACGCACCTGATGCCGGACCCGAGTCGAACGAAGGAAGACGTCAAGTCGCTGGCGACGCTGTGGACGACGTCGTTGCGTCAAGGTGGCTTGGACGCGTCGTTGTTCGCGATCGACGAGTACGTAATCATGTGCACGTCGAAGCCGAGAGACTCGAAAGAGTTACTCGAGTTTTTTACGACGAGGAAAGAGACGCATTACGTGCATTTTAACGATGCGAAACACTTTAGGGCGGGGACGGAACACGTCAAGGGTAAATCGGCGCTGGATGATGAGGATGAAGCCGCGGGCGGGAAGAAGAGGACGAAGCGGAGGAGGAAGAAAAACGCGAGAAAGAAAACAAAGACGGAGCTCTGATGGGGGCGCGCACTCGTCGTCGTAGCTCTAGCATCTAGCAAAGTGATTATTAACTGAAATCAACTAGTTTTTGAACAATCCCGCGATGAGTTCGTTGGACAAACTGCCATACGGATCCATGTATTTTCTCGCCGCGTTGAACTCCTTGACGGGGTAGTGTTCACGAATTTGTCGTCGAAGCGTGGCGAAACGATTGGCGTCTTCGGGAAGTTCAATCTTTGCCCAGTGCGTGCGAAGCTTGTACTTGTCTCCGAGTTTGTCAAACTCTTGCTCTCCGTATCTCTTGAATGCCCGTGTGATGGCTTCGCGTTCGCTCTCAACTGTCGTGGGAAGGTACATGATGATGCCGACCCACGAATGAAGCGATTGAGGCGACCCCGCCGCGGGCGACATGGGCGAAGAACTACCGCTCGTCCATCGTTGTTCGATCGGCGCGTGCGCAGGGATTTGCTTCTCCTCGATCATCTCGCGCAGTTCGCGCATGAATTGCAAGTCTTCGCGCAGCGGCGCGTCGGCCGATCGCTCCGGCTCGAGCTCGCCCACCGGGAACGCAACTTCGAGCACATGTTGCTGTCCGCCACAATCAAAGCCCAGAATCTGGTCGCTCCAGTCGACGCGCATCCCCTTGCTTCGCTTCCAGAATTCAGCCTCCGCCGCGTTCACACGCTTCACGTGCTCGACGTCGAGCGGATTCACCTTGAGCAATTCGTCTCTGAGCTGGCCGAATCCCATGTTGGCTGGGTTCACGTTCGGCGCAACTTCTCTGAGCAATCGCACGAGTGGCTCAATGCGCTTCTTCTCCGAATATCCAGATCGGATTCTAGGTTCTCTTTCGCCCGGTTTGAGAGGATTACTCGCGACGACGACCACCGTGTCCGTGTGCGGAATCCACATGTAACGAATGTGTTGATGTTCGCGCAACCAGCTCTCATGCTTGGACTCAATCTCGCTTGGCGTCGCCGTCCACGTGTGCTCAACGAGTTTGTGTGCGTCCACGCACTGAATCGTGAGCTCGGCCACGACCCCGAGGGCGCCGATCCCGCATTTGGCGAGCTTGAAGAGTTCGGGTTCCTTTTCAGCCGAAAGCGTAACCAACCCTCGCGAAGGGCTCACAATCTTCATCTCCAACACGGTATCGTCCACGGGCGGAATTGTCGCCCCCGTACCGTGTGCTCCGACCTGCGTGAACCCACCCATCTGCTGCTCGCGAATGCTCGCGTAGTTTTGAAGCGTCAAGCCGTGTGGCCGCAACGCCTCGACGACTTCTCTCACTCGCGCACCCGCCTGCAAAGTCACCGTCTTCTTCTCCGCGTTAACGCTCACAACCTTATCCAACAACCCCATCGACACCATACCCTTACCTTCGAACGCGCACCCGTTCGGGCTCAGCGCGCTCCCCACCGGGCGCATCTTTTTCCTCTTTGCGCTCTCCAACGCCCGAACCAACTCCTCCGTAGTCTCCGGCGTAACCATCCGCTCGCATTCCACCTTTTTAGTCCCGCTCCAGTTTTCAACCGTCGCCGCTTCACTCTCCTCTTCCGCCTCGTCCGTCTCGGAGAGATGCGTCGCGACCACGTAAGCCAACGCCGCACCGAAGAGCGCCACGCGCGCGCGACCCGTCCAGCTTGTCTTCCCGCTCGCCTTTCGCCCATCTCCACCACCCGTTTTACCACCGCCTTGCGCGTGAACCCCCGCGCGTCTCGCCGCGGCGTGTCCTCCCAACACCGCGTACGGCTTTGAACTCGTCGCCGCCGTTCGAACGCCGCCGTCGCGTCGTGTCGCGTCAAAAAGCGCAGCGTGCGGATGGAGTCTCTGACGTCCAACCCACCTCTCGCTCGTCGGTTTCAACGCCGCGGCTTCGCCGCTCGCGGTCCAACGCGCGAGCGTGAGCGCCAGCGTCGACGCTCGTCGCATCGCGAGCGCCGGCGGCGTCTACACTCTATCGATCGCTCGCGCGACGCATTCTGACGAACGAACACGTTTACGACGACATGATGCTGAATGGTTTTGGCGTTTTTTCACTTTTTCGCCACTGCGCGACGCCCGCATCGACGACGACCGATCGCGAGCGAGAGCGGGAGAGCACGAGCACTAAACGAACACGCGTCGTGAAGCATGGGCGGCGCACCGAGCGCGCCGGCGGAGGCGACGGCGACGGAACAATCGGTGGAAACTCGTCAAGAGGCTTCTTCAGTGACGACGACACCGACGGCGAGCGTCGAGACGACGACGAACGCGATGGCGTCCATGCGCGTGGAGGAGACACCGGCGGAAGAACCCGCCGTTGTCGCGGCGACGACGGTATCGGCGGCTGAACCGGTCGCAGCGGTGGCGGCGGCGACGGGCGGTGGTGGTGACCCGAGCGAGGAGAGGTTTAGCGTGACGACGGCGATCAACTACGCCAACGGAGCGCCGCACATGGGTCACGCGTACGAAAGTGTCTCCACGGATGTCCTCGCGAGGTATCACCGAGCGTATGGGAGGAAAGTGTTGTTCCAAACCGGGTCGGATGAACACGGACAGAAGATTGCAGAGGCGGCGAGCGAAAAGGGAGTGGCGGCGTTGGAGTTTGTGGATGGACACGTGGCGGCGTTTCGCGAACTCAACGCGAGGTTGGATGTGTCGAACGATGTGTACAACCGAACGACGAGTGATGTGCATAAAAAGGCGTGCGCGGAGCTGTTCAAGAGGTCGAGAGATAAAGGGGACATTTACTTGGATACGTATGAGGGGTGGTATAACGTGCGCGAGGAGACGTTTGTGACGGAGAGCGAAGCCGCCGCAAGCGAGTACAAGGATCCGGTGAGCGGTAAAGATCTCAAAAAGATGAAGGAGGAGAGTTACTTTTTCAGACAGAGTCGTTATCAAGAACAGCTCATTGCGCACATTGAGACGAATCCCGAGTTTATTCAACCGGTGGCGCGTCGAAACGAAATTTTGGCTCGATTGAAAAACGACGACTTGAGAGATCTCTCCGTTTCTCGCACCACCTTTGACTGGGGTATCCCCGTTCCGGATGCGCCCAATCACGTCATGTATGTGTGGTTTGACGCGTTGACCAACTACTTGACCGGTACCGGGTGGCCTGATGCCGGGGATAACAACGAATTCTGGCCGGCGAGCGTGCACATCATTGGCAAGGACATCGTGTGGTTTCACTGCGTCATTTGGCCGTGCATGCTTTGGTCTGCCGGTTTGCCGCTTCCGAAGACGATTTTCGGCCACGGTTTCGTCACCGCTGAAGACGGTCAAAAGATGAGCAAGTCCATCGGCAACGTTGTCGATCCGAACGAAGTCTTGAAGAAGTTTTCTAGCGACACTTTTAGATACTACCTCATGCGCTGCGGGATTTATGGCTCTGACGTGCCGTTTAGCGAAACTGTCATGACGACCATTCACAACGCCGATCTGGCGGACGTCCTCGGCAACCTCGTGCACCGAGTCACGAACTTATGCAATAAGAACTGCGGAGGTGTCGTGCCAGACTGCGCCACCGAGCAAATCTTTGACGTCGAGACTCTTCGCGCAAAGTCTGAAGACGCCATGGCAAAGTTTAGCATTCAGGGCGCGTGCGAGCTCGCCATCGACGCCGCCAAGTGCACGAACAAGTACTTGACGGACGCCGCTCCATGGGCCCTCAAGGGCGAAGATGCCGCTGAGCGCAAGACGGTCATCATCAAGAGTACGATCGAAGCCGTCTACATTGCGATGCACTTTTTGCAGCCGTACATTCCAAAGGCGTGCGAATTGGTTTTCGAAAAGCTCGGCCAACCGGCGACAAAAATCTGGAAGCTCAAACCTTTCGGTGAAAACATCGTCGCCGGCGCGAAAGTCTCTATTGGTGACGTTCTGTTTGCCAAGTTTGAGGCTGAGAAGACGGAACCGAAGAAGAAGTCGGCGCCCAAGCCGAAGACTGTGCCGGTGGACGCGCCGGTGGATGTCTCCCGATTGGAGCTCGTCGTTGGCGAAGTCAAGAGCGTCAAGCGCCACCCCGACGCGGATTCACTCTACGTCGAAGAGATCGATCTCGGCGGTGATGCTCCGCGACAAGTCGTCAGTGGGCTCGTCAAGCACCTCACCGAAGAGGAATTCTTCGGAAAGCGCGTCGTCTGTGTGGCCAACATGAAGCCGTCGAAAATGCGAGGCGTCGAATCCACCGCCATGGTTCTCTGCGGCACCAACGCCGAGGGCAAGACGGAGCTCGTTACCCCACCAGAAGCCACCGCCGTCGGTGCCCGCATAACCGTCGAGGGTTTCTCCGGCGAAGCCGATTCGCAGCTCAATCCCAGAAAGAAGGTTTTCGAAACCGTGAGCGCCGATTTCACCGTCACGCCTGAAGGCGTCGCAGCGTACAAGGGCGTGCCTTTCACATCTCCCGACGGTCCGTGCGTCTTCCCGACCATTCGCGACGGCATTATCAAGTAAATCAATCCACTTCGATGATCGGTATACGTCACATTTTAACGCTTCAATACTCGAACCGAAGTCGTTCTCAAAGCCAAATCCAAGTCCAAATCCAAACAAAGCCCCCGCGCCGCGCTGGCGGGTCGCGACAACGTACCGCGCCCACGAGACGGACGTTCTCGCTTCGTCGACGAGCGCGATGCGTCACTCCACGCACACATCCACCGTGTCCTTCGCGTCGTCGTCGTCGTCGTCGCGTTTTATCGGCTCTCAATTTACGCCGACAAGATGTCGACGTAATCACACGCACCCTTCAACTCCCGCGCACGCGCGCGTCGCCGATCCCTTTGCCGACCCGTCGCCGCCACCAAAGAACTTACCGCGGGAAGATTGGCGTTGCGATGTGCGCGTCGGCGCCGGGAAGCGCAGCGCGGCGTACGAAGGGGAGACTTTGGAAGTGTCGGCGTTTACGACGGAGGACGTGAGCGATGTCGCCACGTTGTTGTTAGAGAGTGGTATGCAAGGTTTCCCGACCGAACGTCGGACGCTGGAGGTGTATCTGACGAATGCGGTGCCGGCGTTTCCGTTCGGAACATACCTGATTGGACGGATTGGTGGGGAGGTGGTGGCGACGGTCGGGGTGAGTTTTAACCAGGAGACTCGTAGAAAGTTTTCGAGTCTGGCGCCGCCAAGCGATGCGGGGTATCTATCGGATTTGACGGTGGCGACGGACAAGAGAGGGGCGGGATTAGGTGTGGCGATGTTGGAAGGCGCGGAAGAGTTTGCGAGGGCGATGGATAGCGAGGAGATGTGGTTGCACGTGGCGTTGAAGAAGCCAAAGGTAATCTCGCTGTATCAAAACTCTGGATATCGCACGGCCGGCGTCGATCCGGGGCTTCTGGGATGGCGAGGGAGGCTTCTGATGAAGCGTAGACTAGCGAAACGATGAATAACACATCCCCGTCGTAGGTGGGGGTGCGTAGTTCTGTAGTGTTATTGAATGTGAAAGTTTGAGCTCGCGAGTTAAAATTGAAGCACCTCGCGTAAGCGAATCGATTACAAGAAATTTTCTAGCCCGTCGGCATGACGTCGCGCGCGAACACTTCGAGACCGCGCAAACCGTAGATTTTTGCGTGTATCACGCCGTCACCGCGCCCACTAGTCTTGACAATACGCATCCACCCCCCGAGACCCGATACAGAGAGGTCAACCAAGTCGCCAACGAAATCCATTGGCGGTAAGAAATCCACCTCGTTGACGAGTCGCAACGCTGCTTCCTCCTGACCATCTTGCGTTGGAGGCACATCTTCCGTTTTGACGATATCGACACGAAGAGATTTTGGGCCGTAAAACGAGAAAGAAGCGTTCGGCGGACATTCCAGGACGTCGATGCGAAGAAACGACCCCCAAAACAAAGAATACCCTTCGAAAGACGCAAACCCGGGTGGTTTGGCGCACTCAGGCGTCTTTGGCGCGTAGCACTTGAGGGACGATCCGAGTCGCATCGCCGAGAGGTCCTCGGGCCCAAGAAGGGAGTTTAAGCGATGGTGCAAAAAGAGACCTGGCGTATCGTAAAGCACGCCCTTACCCTCAAACGCCTGCAAAGGAATGATACCAAGAGTCGTGCCAGGCATGGCACTCGCCACGGGCAGGCGTTTGCGAGGCGCGAAATGGTTCCCAACAGAGCGCAACTCCTCCATCGCGGCTCGGATAAACGTGCTCTTGCCCACGTTCGCAGCCCCTAGGACATAGACGTCGCGTCCACGCCTTTCTCGCATCATTTGCAACACCGCGTCACGCATACCAGAACCTTTCTTGGAGCTGACGAGCGCGATACCGGCGAGTGTGAGTTTTCGCGACTCGGCTTCGTGCACAATCCATTCTTTGAGAGCCTCTTCGTCGACGTTGGCCCCCAACAGATCAACCTTGGTGACGACGAGCAAAATCGGATTGCCTCCGACGATGTCTCGCACCTTTTTCAAAAAGCTCCCGTGAAAATCAGTCACATCAACCACTTTAACGACGAGAACCTTCTTCTCCCGGATCGGCGTGAGTTGGTCTCTCAATTGTTTTGGCGTTATGAGTCCCGGTGCCGCCTTCAATCCCCCTTGTCCTTCAACGGCGTTGATAAATTTGCCGTTGCTCAATTCCGAGCAGCGAGCGCACAGCATCATGTTGTATTGTCTATGCGTCGCCTTGGTCGCGTACTCCTCGGGGTCGACGAAACCAGCGATACTCGTATTCTTCGTTTGTAAAGACACCCCGCATCCGTAGCAATTCCCCTGCGTCGCGTCAAAAACATAAGCGAAACACTCGTGGTCAATAAAGTGAAAAAGCGTAGCCGTCGCGCGTGCGACCAACCTCTCTAGAGTCAAACGTATCCGAATCCACGCGTGATCGCGCGCTGACGCACCCTTTGTCGCTCAATATCCACATTCACGTGCCCTTCGCGCACGTATCGCCGCCCACCATCGCTCGACGACGCCGCCCACGTCTCGATGCGCGCGCCTCGGGGTCCCGCAGTGCGGCTCGAAACCACTCGACGCGAAAGTTCCCTGCCGCCGCGCGACGCTAGGTCGCCGCGCGATGTCACGGGCGTCGCGGTGATGACGATCGATCGCATGTTTCCACCCTCGTCGCCGCTTCTCGCAAAGTCCTCGTCGAAGTGGAGTCAGAGTCGTCGGCGTCGGCGCCGAGTGACGTCAGTGTGCTGACGCAACGTCATGGCAAACCTGACGCTCGCCGAACCGACGCCGGCGACGGTGACGCGCGCCGCGTTGCGCACTCGCGCGCGAAAACCACCGCGTGAAAAACGTCGTAGTTTAGGCGGGTGCCGCGCGTCGCCTTCGCCGCGCGGCGAAGACGAGACGTCGTTGGGTTTCGATAACGGTGTGTCGCTGCGCGGCATCGCTGTCGCGCTGGCACTGGGCGTATCGTCGGTATCGGCCGCTTCCGACGCGCTCGCGGCGGTGATGTACGTCGGTGCCGGGGACGAGGCGTTTCTAGAGCGAGAGTACGTCGACTTGAAGTACGCCGGCGTGACGGATGTGGTGCCGGGAACCATGGATGGCAAACGCGGGGTGAGAGTGGAATACGACGCGGATAGGTTGAGTTACGAAACTTTGATGCGCGTGTATTGGCGACACTGCGAGCCGGAGCAGACGAATGGGCAGTTTGGGGAGATTGGCGATGAATTTTTACCCGTGGTGTACGCGGCGAACGACAAGGAACGAAACGTGGCGGAGAGTGCACAGAGGAACTTGGAAGAGTCTGGGATTTTTGGTAACAAACCGCTTGTCGTGCCGATTTTGGATGGAAGTCCGAAGGAGTTTACGCCTTCGGCTGAGAGGGAGGCGTTCAAGGCCAATCCAAAGGCGTACGGGAAGACTTTGGCGCAGCGCGAGAAACGTTTCAAGGAACTCTGGGGTTTTGTGCAGTTTTGCTACGATAAAGTGTGCGGTTACGTGAGGTTCGCGCCGAAATGCGAAGGCGCTTGCCTGTTGGTGTTTCCCGAATACGAAGCGAGGAACTCGGGGATTCCGGAGCTAAACCAAAAGGGGATTAAGATAACGTCTAAATGACCCTGCGCGCTGTAATCAAATTATTCGCTATCATGATATTTAAAGTCTATGCAGATTGTTGCTTCAACGTGATCTTATCGCCGAGGCTCAAGGCGATACCTTGAGTCTTGGAACGAATTCGAATGTATCCACTAATTGCACCTTCGGTGTTCTCGACCGACACGTTAACCAATGCGTCTTCACCGAAAATGGACTTGGCGTACAGGTTCGCCGCCAGGAAACCGCACTCTCCATCGAGCGCGCTTTCCGGGGTGAGACACTTCATGTTTGTGCTAGCCACAATATGATCCAAGAACTGTCGAACATCCGTGATGGTCGTGTTAACCGCTACCTTATTCTCCCACTCAAACTCAGCCCACATGCTTCGGAAAGCGGTGTCGCTGCACGTCGCAGGCAGAATGTAATCCATAATGTCAATGTGAACATCGTTCAACACAATCACGTTTCGATCGGAGCGCGCAGTCTCATATACAATGTTACCAAAAATCACGCCAGTCTCAGTCGAGCTGACCTTGATGCTCGCTCGGAGACTGTGCGTGCCGAAGGGTGGAAGCGTAAACGGTTGCGGGCGTTCAACGAGCTTCAAGTCACCCATTGTGGAGAGCTCGAGCGACACATTTTGAAGCGGTTCATCAGTTCGGTTGGTCATGCTGACGTCCAAAGTAATATCGTACTGGTGCACTGTGACGTAAGTTTCCGCATACACCGCATCGCTGAAGCCAGAAAGCTGCATTACCCTATCGAGGCTCTTTCCATCCTTCTTGCTCGAGTCCATGAAACCAGTCGCTCTGGCCAAGTCAGTGGCGACAGCGTCTTCAATTTCAAGCTGGGACATACCCTTGCGAGACTTGAGATGGTGGAAATCGATCAAGTCGTCCGCTTGGGAAGCAGGGTTGGCATCATCGCCTTGAAGTTCAGTACCCTCGCGGCGGAGCTTATCCTCGATCATCAAGGCGAAGGATTCACCACAAGACTTGAGCCAGATGTCCGTGTTGAAATCTTCCGGATTGCTAATCACGTGGAAGCACAACTCGAGGCGAGCCTTGGAATCTTTGTCGATTTCAACCGGGAGTGTATCGCTCATGCCCAGTCGGAGCATGCTGACAATGTACAATAGGCACTCAGCCTGCATCGCGTTCTTCTTCGTCGCCTCGACAGTATCCATGGACATGTAGCGCAAAGCGAGCTTGGTGAGCGTGCTCGCAATCACCGCCGCCAAGAAAGAATCTCCCTTCAACAAAAGCTCGCGGAGGTTGGGCACCATGGACACGGCGTTCGACGAAGTAAAGGCTGCTTGCGTCGCATACGTGCCATCCGCGAGCACTGCGGCGCGCGTGGACTGCTCCTTATGATCTTCTTCATCCTCCTGGTCGTTGTTTCCCTTCGCTTCTTCGATCAAAGGCGCGCGACCGATGCTCATCCTCAAGACGTCGAGCGCAGCCTCAACTTCTTCTTGCGTGGTGCTGAACTCCCCGATGATCCACAGGGCTGTAGCGCAGACGCGCCCACTGCGAATTGTCGAGAAAAGATCGAGCAAGTGTTCGATGATACCAGCTCGCAGATGCTTGTTTGTGTACGCGATTTCTCGCACAAAGTACGCGACGTCGGCGGCGCTCGCGCTGTTGCCGTCGCTCAAGAAGTCCATGAGCAAGTAAATTACGGATCCAGCAACCTCTGGGAACTTGAGAGCGCACTTGTGAATAGCCTGGACGAGCATTTGACGATACTCGCCGTTTTCTTGAGAGTTGTCACTCTGAGACTTGACAACTTCGCTCTTCAACATGTTGGTGACGCTTTCAATATTGCGCGGAGTGATCAAATCGAGAACAAACTCCAAAGTCTTGCGTTTGATATCGACGTTCGGCGAGGTGATGGCGCGCAGAACGTCCATGATCATGCTTTGCAAAAGTTCCTTGTGGTCCTTCTTGAGCTCCATGAGTCGATCGAGGACGATGAGCTTGACGTTGTTGTCGCTCTGGTTCACGAGGAGCTGGCAGTAGCAGTTTGCGGCAGCCTTGATCGCCGTCGGCGCGTTCGAAAGCGCGACGAGCGTGTTGGCGCATTCATACACGACCGATGCGTTGTTAGTACTGAGCAACATCAGGATCACCTTGATGTACTTGCCCTTTTGCGTCGGGTCGGAACGGCATACCTTGCGAATCAGGTCCAACACAACAGTTTGCAAAATGTCCCCCCAACCGGCGACCGCCTCGAGGTTCGCCATGAGATAGTTCACCGCGCGATCTTGTGCGTGCGTGTAAAGCATCAAAAACGCGTTTCTCTTCGTACCGAGGTCGTTTTCACCGCTCATGAGGAACGACTCGATGATCTCGGGTGCGTCTGGGATCAAGTGCTCTCCATCCGGCAAGTCGTAGATCTTGTTGATAGCCATCACAGCGTTCCGGCGCACGTACGAGTGTCGATGCTCGAGGTTCTGCACGATGGATGGAATCAACGGCTCGAGCAAATCGTGCTCGGTGATTCTACACAAAAACCTCAGCGTGCACCCACGCAAGTACTCGTTCGGGTGCATGAGATTGTTCCGCAAGTTTTGACACAACAGAATCATCTCCGGTAAAATCTTCCCATCCGGTCCGCACTTTTCAATCATCTCCATGTATAACAGCAACAGCTTTTGCACCGTGTGATCCTCGCTTGGGAGCACGTACCGCACAATCGTGATGAAGATCTGCGGCATTTGCTCCCCGCTCAGCAACAGAGAGATCACCTTCTTCATCGCCTCGGCTTTTTCTTCCGCATTCCCGCTCTCCAACGCGTCCCTGAGCTCGACCGCGCTCGTCGCGCGGTCAAAGTGCACCAACATGGAGCATCCTCGCTCCACCACTTGGTTCACCGTCGCCATCTCAACCGCGTTTTCCCGTCGCCAACCCTCGTCGATCCAAAAACCGCGCGCTTCGTCCTAAAATCCAACGTCCCGAAGTCGACCTTTGACTCTGGGCGACTTCTCGACGACGATGACAACGACGCCTGTCGCGTCCGGACTCGTTCAACGGTGCGATAAACGCAGGTTGACGGCGTACGTCTTCACCCGCCGGTCGTTTCGCCCGCGCGCGCGTCTGCCGTCTGCGGTTCGCCTTTCACGTGTTCGTTTCGGATCGTTCGCTCGTTCGTTCCGCGGGGAGCGGTGGGTGGTGTCACAATTCAAACACGGACACTTTACTTTGAAGTCACCAGTGTAAAATCGAGGGGTGCCAAGAATCTGAAAAGATTTCTTTCAAAAACTGGCGATAGTGTGCGACGCGCGAGAACTGGTTGTCGTTTAACGACCGACGACGCGCGACGACGACTCTTGATTGCTTCGTCTGTTTTGAAGAAGCACGTAAACGGTGATCGGTTTACTCACGCATTCATCCGTTCGGGGAAGTGAAGAACGCTAAATCGATTCGTTTTCTTTACATCCTTTGATTTTGATTTTGAGTTCGTCGAGGAGGCGTTTGTTTTCGGAGGGACGAGCGCGATGGATGAGGTTTTAGCTTACGTCAAAATGATGAATAGACCGCTCAACGCGACGAACGTGGGCGACGCGCTCGGGTCGAGAGGGGTGAAGAAGGGGTTGGCGCAAAAGTACCTCGATACGCTGGCGGAAAAGGGAAAGGTTGGCGTCAAGGAGGCTGGGAAGCAAAAGGTTTATTTTCCGCCGCAGGATGACGAAGTCTTGTCGGCGGAGGAACTCAAGGCGATGGAGGTGGAGGTGCGGGCCAAGCAAGAGGAGGGGCGCGGGCTCTCTGCGGAGGTCAAGGCGTTGCGTCTCACGCTGAGAGATTTGGAAAACGTGCAGACAACAAAGGAGCTATCCAAGGCAAAAAAGGCGCTCGAGGAGGAGAACGCCGCGCTCGAGGTCAAGTTGGCGCCGTTACGGGACGATAAGGAAAACGGGGTCGTCATTTCTGAGGCGGAACGTGTGAAGATTGAGGATGCCTTCTTGAAATCCATGGAGGTTTGGTTGGAACGTCGACGCAAGTTTAACAACCTCTTTGAAACCGTTCTTGAAGGGACGGGCGGGGCGAAGAAGAAACTCTGGGATGATCTCGGAGCTGAAAACGAAGCCGACCATGACATTGATTACGACAAGTACCGCAAAGCGTATGACGATGTGAAGAAGCAGCGCATGGTTGACGCACGAATGAAGAGAATGAAACGGTGCTGACTGAGCGCACGAATTGTGGATATGTAGAATGGCTCGAATACTGTAGGAATTAGAGATATGATTTTTAATCACACACAATGTTATATGCTAAAGTTGTTTTAAGGACATTTGCGTTGGATCAAGTTGGCCCCGTGCTCTTCGTACTCTTGCTTGCTCATCCAAAGCTGCTGGAACGAACCCAAGGAGGCGAGAATGGAGCCACCAATCCATGTGGCGAAGCGTCGCTCAACGCTGTTCATGCTCGCCACAACCTTCGTCTTGACGTTTTGCGGGGCGTGATCGAACAACGCTCTCTCCAAACGTTCGCGCATAGACGTAAACATGCTACTACCACCACACAAAACCGTGTTACCCCAAAGCTCCTTGCGGACGTCGACGTCGGCGTTGTTGATGCACTCCAAGACCAGCTCTTCGATGCCCTTAAGCTTGCCGTCATCGAGACCCGGTACCTTGACTCCCAGATCCTTCAAAAGAGCCGGCTGGAACAAGAGCTCCGGAATCTGAAAGCGCTCGACGCCCACCTCGATCGTGTTGCCATCTGGCAGCTCGTAAGTGACGCCAGCCATGTTTTGGTGATCTGAGGAATGGAGCGTTTGCTCGTTGAGCGTGCACACAGAAGCCTTAATGTCTTCGGCAATCTCGCGTCTCTTAAAGAGCGCGTAAGACGCCGTCGTCTTCGGGTGGCTGACAGCCTTGACATCGAATTCACCGTCGCCCTTGGCCTTTTTAGTGAACGCGTAACGCGGTCGCACGTCAACCTTCTGTTTTTCTAAGTACTTCAAAATCACGTCCGTCAGCGCCTCACCTCCCAACGGCGAGCGCACAACAGACTTTTGCAACGCAAATCCGTCGTGAACAGCTGACACGGTGGTGCACTTACCACCCATGTCAATCACCAAGCTCGTCGCCTTGCCCACCGCAAACGAGCTCAAGACTGGATTCTTAGCCAAAAACAACGCCGGCGGCGCGTGTTTTTCAAACATCAGCTCCACCATCTTCTCCCGCGCCGCTTCCGTGTTATGCACTGGCTCGCTCATGAGCACCGGGTGCTCATCCGTCTGAATCGTCAGGCACTTTTTTAACGCGTGGTCCCAAATCGCCTCCACCGCTTCCCAATCCTCCACGACGCCATCATCCCCGAACGGAGATTCCACATCGACCCCATCCCGTCGAGTCCCCAATCCATCGACATAGAAGTTTCTCGTCGAAGAACTTCCACCCTCCGTCATCTCCACGTCCCCAGTCTTTGCCGACGTTCCGACGGAACTTGGAAAGACGTGTTGCGGCGTGTCCTGTCCGGCATACCCAGCCTTCACAGAGTGCGTTCCCATATCGAGCACGATCGCGCTCACCTCATCCCCGCCGTACATATCGACCAATACAACCTCTCAAATCCCTCGCGTCCTCCGCGTCGTTTTCCGTTCGAACACTTCCGTCACGGGGTGCTCTTTAGAGGTGAATGAATTTTCAACAATTCACTCTTCTGGATCGTTTCGCGTTTCGACGACAGATCGTCGCTTCGTTCAAGTCCCGTCCCGTCGCGCTTCGCTTCGCTCGATCGATGCGTATCTTCAACCGCTTCACCCTCGCGTTTTGTCGCGTTGAACGCGCGATACCGGTGGTTGAGTGATGTCGGCGCGTGGTCGTCAATGCAGTGGCGAGATCGTCAATTTCTCCCGCAGGGTTTCATTTGACATTCCAAAGTGGGTCCATCGCGCGCCCGACTGATGTTTAGGGAACTCGACCGACTCGAACTCGAGAGATGGGAACGATGCAAATGAGTGGCACAATGTAACAAAATCTAAAATACGCAGCGAAAGCGCACCGAACGACGACGGATCCCGCCGAAGCGTCCGTCTCTCTTCTTCGGGATAATAAAACCGAAGCGCGTCGCCTTCAGAGTACTTTTACTTACTTGGTCGCGTCCTTGAGGTAAGCGATCAAATCCGCGCGGTCTTCCGGCTTCTTGAGACCCGCGAACACCATCTTTGTACCCGGGATGTACTTTTTCGGGTTCAAGAGGTAATCGTACAGCGTGGATTCGTTCCAGGTGACACCCTTGTTCTTGTTTGCCGCGCTGTAAGAGAAACCCTCCGTGGTTCCGGACACGCGTCCGAACAAGCCCCCGAGGTTCGGACCTTGTTTGTGTCCACCGCCCTTCTCCGCGACGTGGCACTGCGCGCACTTAGTCTTAAAAATCTTAGCGCCTGCGTTGATGAGGAGCGCGTACGCGCGCAGGGGGGCACTCGGTCAGTCAGCCACTCACTGGAATACGTGTACTTTCATCTTGTACCAGCCACCCAACCGGTAGATCGCGTGCCACCACGCGACGAATGAAACGCAATGCAAAGCAAAGAAACCACGCGAGGTTCACGAGACGTACCCTTGGCGGCGTTTCCGGCCGGAGCTTCGCTGAAACTGGACATTTCGCGTGTTCGTGTCTGCCGTCGATGCGTCGGCCGATCCGACGTCACGCTGTTCGCTAAACATCGCACAAACAAAAATTCTAAACCCTACGTAATTCATAGACTTATAAATTATAAAGTATGTTCCTCGACCAAATCCGTGATTTATAAGTACTCGAACGCGACGCATTCAGTTCGCTCAAGCCGCCGACCTCGTCGTCCGCGTGAAAGCAGCGCGCGCGCGTCGCACCCCGATCGAACCGACCGTCCGACATCATGTCGAGCAACGCCGCGGGTGTCGATAACACCCAACGCCGAAAGTGGGATAAAGACGAGTACGCGCGACGCGCGGCGGAACGCGAAGCGAGAGAGAAGGCTGAAGAAAATGGCGGCAAGAAACCAGGGGCGCCGCCGAGGAATAAGGGTGGGATCATCGTGCGGGAAGACTTGAGAATGGATAACATCATCGCGCGGGATTACAAGAGAGACATCGAATCGCGGGTGGGGACGAAACAGATTGTGAACGTCGAGACCGGGGCGGGGATGGGGTTTCAGTGTAAGGAAACCGGGGTGATTTTGCACGATTCAGCGGCGTATTTGGACCACATCAACGGTAAGAAGCAGATGAAGGCTCGAGGTTTGTCGATGCGGGTGGAACGGTCAACTGTGGATCAGGTCAAGGCAAAGTTTGAGGCGGTGAAGAAGCGAAAGGCGGAGGAGGCGAAGAATGGTGGTCCGGTGGATTATAATAAACGACTCGCCATCGCCGAGGCGGATGAGGAAACGCTCAAGGCGAGGAAAAAGGAAAAGGAAAAGGCGAAAAAAGCGGCGAAGAAAAAGGAGGAAGAGGATAAACTTGCCGAAATGGGAGGGTTAGATCCGGAGATGGCGGCAATGATGGGATTTTCCGGGTTCGGGGGCAAGTGAGTAGCGTGCTAGCGTTGTTGTACATTTTACAAATTTGTTGTTGACTATTCGCGCTCGCCCCCCGGGCGAGCGTCACAGACCGCGATCCTTGCACTGCGCCCGAAACTCTTGTATAACGCTCTGTAACAACTTTGGTTGATCCGTCACAATTCCGTCCACGCCGAGATTGACGATGCGTCGCATTTGTGTTTCGTCGTTCACCGTCCAGACGTGCACGGCGAGTTTGTGGCGTCTAGCCGTACGAATCAGCGCCGTGTTCGTCATCTCACTCTGCACAGCGATCGCTTGCGCACCCTTGACTCGCCCGGCTATCACTTTATCGTAGCCCTTGGCGAGCATAGCATTACTAAAGTTACCGACGACGTATCCAACACGTCGCGCGCCGAATCGAATCGCGTCTCTAATCGTGTCGTCGTCCTTGCCCCAGAAAAGGCACTCATCGCACGACAGCTTTGTCGCCACCTCTAACACGCGCTCCGCGAGCCCGTATTTCCCTAAGGGCGGGTTTTCTTTGAAATCCACCGTGATTTGCCTCAACCCACGCCCTACGACGAGCTTCAACGCTCGCTCGAAATCCAACGCCTCGTTTTCGCCCTCTGAATTCCACATCTCCAACTCCGCGAGCGCCACCTCACCCGCGTCTTGGATCGCCCCCTTGGTGAACCTGACTACATCTCTCCCATGCATCGACACCAACGCCCCATCGGACGTCCTCGCGACGTCGATCTCGACGCACGTCTGTCCTTCACGAATAGCTCGCGTCAACGTCGTCGCCGAGTTGGCCAACTCATCGACCCCACGAACGTCCCCACCGTGCGCGCACACCAACGGGTCCGTTCGTCCACAGAACGCCTCGCTTGCCGTCGTTCGACTCGCTTCTTCCGTGCGTTCCGAATTGCTTCGCCACGGACCAAAGACGAGAACGAGGACGATGGTGACTAACAAGATGCCAGTCTTAACGAACCTCTCGTGAGTCAGCCACGACGCGAACCCACGACGATTTCTCTTTCGTTTCCCGCTCGCGTCGTCGTCGTCGCCGAAATAGTAAAAGTCTCGCGCGCGGTGATTCACCCGCGGGCGCGCGCGACGCATCGTCGTCGATGGACCGTATGACGTCGACGTTGTGACGCAAGCCCAGAGGCCCCCCACTGCAGTCGTCAAAAGGCCGCACGCGAGGATGCGACGGGCGGTTAAACTCGCATCAGCGCGAACGTGGGCGTCCGCGTGGTTTCGCCCGGGGACGTCCACCGCGCCCCGGGCGTTTTCGTCGTCGTGTTGCGACGGTGAGGGCGGCGACGCGCCGAAGCGGTATACGAAGAGTCACGAGGTTGTGACCAAGACACACGCGCACGGCGCGGATGGATCGAGAGCGCGGGCGACGTATGCGGTGGCGCTGAGCGATCGCGCGTTTGATCTCATCGGTGACGCGGAACGGATGGAACCGGTGGCGGCGACGGGGGTGGAGGTGAAGAGAGGGGAAACGGTGGCGCACATTCGCTGGACAGGATTCGAGCGCACCGCCGGGGACGAGTTGTATCACGCAAAGTGGGCGAATTCGAGCGGGACGCGAGAGGTATCGGCGCCGTTTAGTGGAACTGTCGTGAGGTATAACATTGAGGCTTTGAAGGATCCGTACCGGTACATCAGAGGGCCCGAGGCGTGGTTGTTTGAGATGGAGGCAGCGGCGGACGCGGCGGGCGAATTGTTGTCGGGGAGCGAATACGAGTCGCTGTGCGAGGATGAGTATAGGCGCGAGGCGGATGAGGCCAACGCGAGTTATCCGTGATTTTATTACTATCCTTTATTATTTTCCATTGTTCATGCACGGTAGAGCGATAGGTTTACTTTATGAATTAGCGTGGGAGTGCGTGTATTTTACAATTTCGTCATTCATCGTCATTTAGTCGACCCTCGCCTCCTTCGCAGAATCATCGTCGGCGCCGGATGCCTCGTCATCGGCGCGTTTGCGTTTGCCGTTATCAGCGATGACGTCGATGCCTTCATCGACGATGAGCATGTCGTCGTCATCGGTGGCGACTACGGCGGCGGCGGGTGCCAATTCCTTAGGCTTTGATTCCTTCGGCTTGACGTCTTCTCCCGAAACGACGAAACCTTCGGGCTGCTTCTCCTCGTCCCAGTCTTCTCTATGGCTAATCATGAGTTCAAACTTCATATCTTGAGAGAAGTCCTCAACCATGAGGATGGAGCCGTGTTTCACGCCGCCGCCGGGAAGCGCGTTTAAAACGCGTCTTCCGAGCGCCTCGTACTCCTCCACCTCATCCTCGTCTAAATCATCCCCTTCTTCGTGAAGTATTACTTCTCCCATCTGCACCGACGGAAGGTTGACGCAAAGCCGTTTCTTTAACACCTTGGCGATGAGATCACCTTGCGTAAACTTGCTCGTATCGCACGTCAAGTTTACGCGTGCGTTGCCGCAAACGACGCACTTTGGATTTGGTTCCTCCACGCCCACCGGTTGGAGCAAGCGACCATTCGCCGGGTGCTGCAAGACGTACGTGTACCGCGTCTTGTCCATTCGATTGTGTAAAATCTTAATAGCCTCGAGGACGATCAATCCCGATACGATGGCGTTCGTCGTCGCGACAGCGTGGATGATGTTCCCAGCCATGCCCTTGGCGTCGAATAAACTTTGCGGCGCAATGCCGTAATTGGCGGATCGCAAGTTACTCACGGCGGTGACGAAATCCATCGCGTCGTCGTCATCCTTATCGAAATCTTGCGGAGAGCCTCTGTCTAAAAGTCGCGCGGTGGCGCTGACGAACACCTTGGCGCACTCGCTCTCCGTCCAAACGGTTTGAACATTTGTCAAACCATGCACCCTTCGCGCGCTCTTCGACGCAGCGTCATTCACGGTGAACTCTTGATCCAAACCAACATCTTCCATGGAGATGGATTTCGGTTTCGCCCGCGTCGTCCACATATCTTCCTTTTGTAACAGAGCCTCAATCTTTGCCCCGAAGACGTACGCAAAGACGCGCTTGGCAAAGTCTCCGCTGTTCTCGCCCTCTCGGCGCCGGAACGCCCCCGCTTCCACTGCGTCCTCCTCATCGAGATCACTCTGCACGCTCGCATCGCCAAAGAGCTTGGAAAACAGCAACTCCTTTGCGTACACAATGCAGTGAATCGGTTTATCCGGGGTATCTCTCAGCGTACAAATCGGATAGCTCTTCGGCGTCGGTTTCTCTGTGCACTCGAAACACGCGCACTTTCCTCTCGCGTGCACCGTCACCTGTCCCAAATATCCAGTCGTCCCGCTCTCCACCAGCGGAACCTCCGCCGCGAGACACAACCTATTCACGTGCCTCCTCGCCTCGAGGTTATCCAACCCGTTCAACACCACATCAAACCCTTTAAAATAATCCACCGAAAACCGCGTCTCCTTGACGTTCGCTCGCAACGCCTCCACTCGAGCTCCTGGTTTAAACTTCAACACCGACTCCTTCGCCACCTCGCTCTTCGACATCCCCACGTGTCGCTTTCGAAACAAAAACTGTCTGTTCAAATTTGACACGTCAATCGTGTCCAAATCGATCGCGGTGATTCGCTCAAACCCAGACAAGACGAGCGTCTTGAGCAGTTCACACCCGATGCCGCCGGCACCAACCATCAACACTCGCGCGTTCGCGATCGTCGCCGCATCCGTTCCCACGACGCGCTCGCTCATGGCACGTACGCCCGCAGTTTCCGCGATCGTCGTCTCGCTCACGCACGCACGCACTCAACGATCGCGTACCGGTATGACGCGTGTGCAGGTATGACGAACCATCCATCCATCCATCCATCCGCGCTCCTCAAACACGCTCGCGCGCGTACCGAGAGAGAGAGAGCCGTCGACGACGACGACGGCGAGCGAGCGAGCGATGGTGGAGAAGGAAGGGTGAAGCGCGCGCGCGCACGCACGTGTGAATATGCCGGCGAGGGTCGGTGGTGAAGGCGAAGGGGACGCGTCGTCGTTGACGAACAGCGAACGGGATGGACGTGGACGTGGACGTGGGAGAGATCGCGGTGGACCGCCGCCGCCGCCGCCGCTGGTGCCGACGGCGACGGTGCCGTCGTTGAGAATCTTTGCACCGACGGGGGTGATCTCGCCGACGACGGCGTCTGGACGGGTGGTACCGCCGCCGCCCCCGGCGAGAGCGCCGGCGAGCGCTTCGGCGCTGAGTCTCGGACGCGGGGCGAATAGGACGGCGCCGCCGCCGCCGCCGAAACCGAAACTACCGACGTCGTCGGAGCTCGCGGGGGTGATTGCGAGCCTGGAAGCGGCGGTGGAGGCCGAACGAGAGGAGATGGAGGCAGGGGAGGTGAAGATACCGCCGCCGAAACCACCGCCGCCGAAACCGCCGAAACCACCGCCGCCGAAACCGCCGAAACCGCCGCCGCCGAAACCGCCGAAACCGCCCGCGGGGGCGCCCCCGCCAGAGGCCATGGTGTCTCGTGCGAAGAAGATGAGAATATCGTTGCGGGAGGCGGATCCGATTGTGGTGCCGACGCCGACGGAAAAACCGTCTTCGTCGGATGAAGAAGAGGAGGAGGAATCCGAGTCGGAACCAGAGGAGGGTGAAATCGCGCCGCGACTGGTGGAGTTATTGCCGCAGGATGACTTTACCGCGAAAGAGAATGACGAGGATGGACTGGCGTCGCCAACGTTCAAGAAAGCGAAACCCGACGCGACGAGTCACGACCTCATGGGTGGTGGCGAGTTTGACACCCTCGAGTCCCTCACTCGCGTTCAAGACGTCTCGGCTGAGGTGCTGAACAACATCAACTCGCCTCAGTTCAGAAAGCGAACGCCGATATCGCCGCCACAAAAACTCGCCAATGATTCTAAATGCCTCGACGCCAAACTAAAACGTCTCCTCGAGGTCCGAAAGCTTCCGCTGGTGCTCGATCTCGACCACACGTTACTCAACACAGTTTTGGTGCGAGATTTGCGCCAAAACGCGAGTACACTCATCAACGCCATGCGTTTACTCGATGCCGACGTCGCTCGCGCGGCTAAAACGAACAATCCTCTCGCGCGAAGTGTGTTCCATCTGGAACACATGGACCTCCTCACAAAGTTGCGACCCGGCGTGAGATTGTTTCTCGAAAAGGCGTCTGAATTGTTTGAGCTTCACATCAACACAATGGGCTCGCAACTGTACGCCGATCAGATGGCCGCTCTCCTCGACCCGAAGAGGCGCTGGATCAACGGCGAAATTAGAGGACTCGGTGAGATGGAGGATGGGATTTTGATAGCTCCGAGCGAGAAGAGCCTCAACGGCACATTGGAAGGTATCGCGGACGCGTGCCTGATTTTCGACGACACGGTGAGCGTCTGGGCGTCGCACAGAAGAAACCTCATCACGTGCGAGAGATACTTATTCTTTCCGAACGCGAGAAAGCAATTTGGTTTACCCGGATTATCCCTGCTGGATGTGGGTCAAGATGAGTGCGCGGAAGAGGGCATGTTGGCGACGGCGATGAAGGTGCTCACATCTGTGCACAAGGATTATTTTGATCGATACGACGCGTTGAATCGTCCGCCGAGCGTAGCAGACATTCTACAAGAACACCGAAAAGACGTACTCGCGGGTGTGAACATCGTCTTTAGTCGCGTGTTTCCGATACACACAGATCCGACGAACCATCCGTTGTGGACGCTGGCGGAGGACTTTGGCGCAAAGTGTTCTCCCACGTTGACTGAAGAAACGACGCACGTCGTCGCCGCGGCGCGCACGACGGACAAGGTCAAAGAAGCGATCAAACGCGGCAACATTCGCATCGTGAGCCCGCAATGGCTCGAGTGTTCGATCCTTCTCTGGAAACGCGCTAATGAACACACTTTTAGCGTCGGGAAATGACACCACGGTTGAGCCGCATTCGGAACGTAAAATGGCTTTAGAGCGCTCGGTCAGCAGTCGCGAACGCAAGTAGCAAGTAGCAAGTAGAAGTACTGATTAGGAAATTACAACGAATGAACACACGATTGTTTTCTACATTCTAAGCCGTGTCTCGAACGGCTGGCGCCGCTTCCGCGCTCTCGACTGGTCGCGTCGCCGCGCCCGCCTCTGGGAGCACGACGGGTTCCTCTTCGGGAGCCTCTGGAAGCGGTTCATCCTGCAGATAACTCGGCACTCCACCCGCGAGCTCCGACTCTTCTTCCAACATGTCCAGCTCCAACGCGTCGAGCTCCTCCAACAAGTCATCCTCGTCCAAACCATCCGGAACGTTGTACGACCGTCCGAGCGTCTCTTGAATCTCGTCGCCGAGATCCAAAAGGTCCGCCATATCATCATTCAACGCATCGATCGCGTTCAGATCAAACTCCTTCGCCTTGAACGCCGTCTTCAACTCCTTCGACGCGCTCTGCATCGCCCGCACCGTCTCCACCGTATCCTTGGCTTGCTCGCTCGCGAACGCCACTTGCTCCACGTTGAAACGCTGCCCGTACAGTTGCTCTCGTTGCGACTCGTACATTTTCCTCTGTTTCAAAACCACCAGCGCCCGCCGTTTCGCCGCCTCCTGCGCCGGTCCAGATCTCGCCCGTTTGATCGCCTCTCTGTGTTTCGCCAGATCTCGATCCAACGCCCGGATCTTCTCATCGATCGCGTTCGTTCGCGTCTCCAGCGAAGCCGCGGCATCTGTGAGCGTTTTCCCAGCCGTCGCCGCGTTCGCCGTCCGTTTCGGCGCCCCGAACAAGCGTTTCATGGTCAAATCGAAAGTGTCGCGCGCGATTGAATTCCCAGACCCGATCCGATCCGATCCGATCCGGGTTCGTCGTCGACACTCACTGCCGTCGGCACGCCCAAAATCCGTTCCGAGCGACGACGCGCGATCGATTGAATTCACGTCGTACAAAAAAAAACTCGCCACGTCGCACGTTTCCCGTTCAACCGACCACCCCCTCGGACGACGAGACGAACGAACGAAACGAACGAAACGAACGAACAACACCCGGGTGTGGAAATGAAACGCAAAGGGAGGGGTACACCACCACCACACCCCCCCTTGTCTCTCCATCTCTTTCTCACGGTTTGTTTCGAAACAAAACTCGCATCGATCCGGTGGCCCGATCGATGATGGGTTCGATTGGACGGACATGTGGGTATTCACTCAAGAATCGACGAGTAAATTTACGAGGACACGTGCCCAAACGAAAAACGCGCGCGTCCGACGTGGAGCTCTGGACCCGACCCGACCCGTCGCGGCGCCCCGGGGCGGGCGACACACTGCGACACCTATACGAAAACTCGCACCAATGTCCACGATCGTGCAGCCGCGATGCGGCGTCAAGGTGCGTGCGAACCTCCTCCGCGTCGCCACCGGGAGGGTGATACGGAGCGAAACGCGACGACGGACGACGCGAAAGAAATCTTCCATTCTTCCATTCGCTCGCGGGCGGTCGAGCGGTGGCGCGCGCGCGCGCGTCGACCCGCGGTGTGGATGGAAATCGAAGCGCGGGGACGCGCTCGGAAGAAGGGGGTCGCGCGACGAAGCCGACGAGCCATCCCCTTCGCGACGCGCGCGCACGTACCGAACGACGACGACGGATGAAGAATAAAGACTTGTTTTTTGTTCCGTTCCCGATCGTCCGTTCCGTTCCGTCGTCCGTCGTCCGTCGTCCGTCGTCCGTCGTTGGGATCCCCGTCCACAGGTCGTCGGGGGTCCGCTCCACGTCCGTCGGTTGTTTCGCGCCCACCCACCCCTGGGGAAACAATATTTTTCTTCTGTATACGGTTACGATTTGGTTATTATATTGCCATTCGTACCCGTTTATTTTTTATAACGCGTGTTTTTTTTCTTTGGATTTTTCGGGTGTCGATCGCCTCATCCGACGTGGATGAGGTGATGACGTCTTACGATGACGAAAAAACGGATCGACTGACCCGATGATCCGACCCTTTGTTTTGTCTTTGAGCAGGCCAACGTTACGACGAAGCGCGCCATCGCGCCGAAGACCTTCCTCGGTGCCCGCGTTTCCTCCGTCTCCAACGGCTCCAAGGTTGAAATGTCCCGCTGGAAGGGAATGGATGAAGACATCTCTGACGACCAGCAAGACATCACCCGCGGCCGCGGCATGGTTGACTCGAAGTTTCAAGGCGCGGCCGGCCTCGGCGGTACCCACAACGCCACCATGTCCTCCACTGATTACTTGTCCGCGGGTATGAAGACGTACTCCCAACACGACAACATCACCACGGAGAACTTCTACATCTCCCCGTCCTTCATGGATAAGATGGTTGTGCACATTGCCAAGAACTACATGGAATTGCCGAAGATCAAGGTGCCGCTCATTCTCGGCGTGTGGGGTGGTAAGGGTCAAGGTAAGACTTTCCAGTCTGACTTGATCTTCAAGAAGCTCGGTATTGCCCCGATTGTCATGTCTGCTGGTGAGCTCGAATCCGGTAACGCCGGTGAGCCGGCCAAGCTCGTGCGTCAACGTTACCGTGAGGCGTCCGACATTGTCAAGAAGGGTAAGATGTCCTGCTTGTTCATCAACGATCTCGACGCCGGCGCCGGTCGTATGGGTGGTACCACCCAATACACCGTTAACAACCAAATGGTTAACGCCACGCTCATGAACATCGCGGATAACCCCACGAACGTTCAGCTTCCGGGCCAATACGAAGTTATCGAAATCCCGCGTGTGCCGATTGTCGCCACCGGTAACGATTTCTCCACCTTGTACGCCCCGCTCGTCCGTGACGGCCGTATGGAAAAGTTCTACTGGTCCCCGACCTTTGAAGACCGTGTCGGCATTGCCCACGGTATCTTCATGGCGGACGGTGTCTCCAAGGAAGACGTTGAAACCCTCGTCGCCACCTTCGACGGTCAATCCATCGATTTCTTCGGTGCCCTCCGAGCCCGCGTCTACGACGACAAGGTTCGCGACTTCATCCTCGACGTCGGCTACGAAGCCCTCGGCAAGCGCCTCGTCAACCCGCGCAAGGGTGAAGAAGTCGTCTTCGAACCGCCGCCCATGTCCCTCGAAGTGCTCTTGGCGTACGGTAAGGCTATCGAAAACGAGCAAGAAAACATCAAGCGCGTTCAATTGGCCGACGCCTACTTGGACGGCGCCGTCTTGGCTGGTTCCGACGGTTCCTCCAACACGGACAAGTCGCTCAACTAAATGTTTTCATGTTCTAGCGCCTGCGTAGCGATACAAAAATCACTCTCGTACAATACCGAGTTATAACATTTTCTCATTGTCTCACCAACGCAACCCTTCCCTCAAACCAAACCCGCGGCCCCCGACCGACCTCACTGACTGGGCGCAACGTTTGTTGACGCTAGAATCCTCACACTCGAACGCGGGAAGAAGGACGACGAAGACGGAAGAATGATGCGCGCGACGACGATGCGCGCGGTGACGAACGCAATGACGCGCCCCAGGGCGGTACATCGCGATGAAAACGCGCGACGACGACGCGGGCGCAGTGCGCGCGTGGGTATCGTCACGGCGAGATCGTCCTCCTCGTCAAACTTTGAAGAGAACCGACCGACGATTGACCGCCGTGAAGCGATGTTAGCGATGAGCGCGATGGCGGCGATGTTGATGACAAAGGGCGAGATAGCGCGGGCGGAAGGGATCGTAAACCCACAGCCCATCGACAACGGATGGATGCGGTTTTACGGAGAGGCGACGTCTTCGAGCTCGTACGGCGGGTACGGCGGGAACGAGAACAACTTTGACAAGTTTAAGTACTTCTACGAAATCCCTTCGGGATGGGAGCAGGATACCGTGAATAAGGTGGAAAAGTCGACGAATGGGACGGATAATAGGTGGAAGTCCAAGTCGGTCAAGGGGGCGAATGTGTACTGCGTCACGCTTCCGGGGTACGCCAAGCTCAAGGATGATAGAGAGGCAATCATCAGTGATCTCGCGTTGAGCGATTACAATCTGCAAGACGCCATTATCGCTGCGGATTCTTTCGTCGTGAACGACAGAGACGTCGACGGGCAACTGTACGTCGATTACGATTTGGTTGGCTTTTTTGGACACATTTTCGCCTCCATCACCGTGTACGCGGGGCGGTTGTACGCAGTCTTCTCTGTCGTCCCGGACGGTGCGAGCGATGCGGACGTGGCGGCGGGTCTTCGCAGTCGTAACAGTTTTGCAACCATCACTCGAGACGCGAGCACGGAAGCTGCTGATTTGGAGTTTTATCGCAGAAGTTGAGTTTGAAAGACGTAGCCACGGAACACGCCAACTTCGTCATCATCACATGAGTAGGATTTTGTTATTAAATACGAGTGCAAACAAGAGAAAACGATTCGAAGTACTTATCAGCAACTCATGCGTTTACCGAACGTGTGGTGTCGCGGTCAAAAGAGTTGTGCACTGACGCGTCAGCGCGTTTACCAGTAGCCGAGAATCTTCCACCACGGGAAACCGACGCCGAGGAAGGTCAAAATGTAGAAGATGGACATGCCAAAGCCGATACGCCACCAGGTCCCGAGCGGAACGTAGTTGGCGCCGAAGAACGGCGGGGCGGAACCGATACCGTAGTGCGTGGTGCAACCCATAACGTTGGAAAGGATACCGAGAGTGAGCGCGGACACGAGCGGCGGAGCGCCGCAGGCGATGAGCACGGACAAGAAGGCGCTGTACATGGCACCAATGTGCGCCGCACCAGACGCGAAGAGGTAGTGGGAGTAGAAGTAGACGAGCGTCACGATGACAAACGCCGGTTGCCAAGCCAAGCCGAGGCCAGAGACAACGTTGACTACGCCAGCGGAGAAGGCCGGAATCAAGCCGTATTTGTTCAGGTAGCCAGCCATGGCGATGAGAGCGGCGAACCATACGAGGGTATCCCAGGCCGGACCCTCAGCGAGGCATTCCTTCCAAGTGATGACACCAGAGACAAGGAGGATGGCCAAGCCGTTGAGCGCGGCGGCAACGGATCCAACGCCAAACTTGGATCCGAAGATCCACAAGCCGACGGTCAAAGAGAGAGCGGCAGCCATAATCTTTTCATCGAGAGACATCGGCCCGAGTTTTTCGAGTTCTTCGCGAGCCTTGGCCGGAGCTTCCGGAGAGTCCTTGACTTCCGGCGGGTACAAGACGTACAAGATGAGCGGGGTGGCGAGCAAGCACACCAAGCCTGGAAGCGCGGCGCCAATGGCCCACTGCGCCCAGGTGATAGTGATACCGGTGATGGAAGCCGCCAAGTTGACGCTCAACGGGTTCGCCGCCATGGCGGTGATGAACATACCGGAGGAAATGGTGGAAGTTTGGAAGACGGTGGTCATGACGTACGCACCCATCTTCTTTTCGGTTCCATTGGCCGGATCAGAGCCACACGCAACGCAGAGTGCCTTGGCAAGCGGCAAGAAGATACCACCCGCGCGAGCCGCGAGGGACGGAATGGCCGGCGCGAGGAGCGCTTCGGAGAAGACGAGAGAATAGGTCAATCCGAGCGTGGACTTGCCGAAGAGGCTCACAATCTTGTATGCGATGCGGTTACCGAGACCAGTCTTGATGAAACCGCGTGCGAGGAAGAAGGCGAGCGCAATCAACCACGGAATCTCGCTCGAGAAGGCGCTGAACGCGGCGCTGAACGGCAGAAGACCCGTCGTCATGGACACGCCGAGGCCGATCATCGCCACCGCACCGAGTGGAAGCGGGTTGGTAATGATGCCCACGATCGTCGCGACGAAGACGGCTAGCAAATGCCACGCCTGCGTCGTCACGCCAGCCGGAGCCGGAATCAACCAAAGTAACAAACCGGAGAGGACAGAATACCCCAACGGCTTCAACTTGGCCCCCTTCCAGTTGGCCAACACGTCACTCGCCGCCGATCGCACCACCGGCGCGTCGCCGCCCGCTCGAGTGATCGCGAGCTCACCTCGCTTCGCCTTACCAGACGCCTCGACCGCAAGTCTCGCGCACGTCGCCAGAGATTCAACCCGCGTCGCATCGAACGAAGACGCTTTCATCTCATCCCCGCGCTTTGCGTCAAACGCCGCCCGTTTGGTCGTCGTCGTTCGTTGCGTTTGCGCGGAATTGCGGGTCACCGATCGCGCATTCCCGATTGTTCGCGCGTGCGTCGCGCACACGTGCGTCGCCATTGCTCTCTCCGTCGGTTCGAGTCGTTCAAGTCGTCAATCAATCGCTCGCGCGCGAATGTGACGCGTGCGTCCGGCGGGTGGTGAGTGACGACGTCGGGCGCGCGCGTGCGCGGGCGCGGTCGTTACGAGGACAGGAGAGCTGACCTAGTCAGCAGTTGGTCCCCCGAGGTGGTAGTTGTTTTTGAGTTTTGACTCGTCGCTTATGCGTGTGTGTGAGAGAGGTCGAATCTCGAAACGAATTATATATGGGTAAACAGTACATGATATTTTCTGATGTGGCGGGCGCTTTTTCATGGTCGCGAGAAGAGACAGAAGATGGACGAAAGTGTCGTCGAGTAATCAAATCCACTGCGCGCGTCCTTCGATTTTAAATACTACAAATTTAAGACGACGAACGTGACTTGAAGAGCTACGCGTGGGGATGGGGAATGGTGGCTTTTGAACTCACGGGACGGAACTCAGAGGAACGGAGCCCGTGGACTGCGGCGTCGCAGTGGTCGGGAGTTCTATGAACCGAGCGCGGTTGGTAAAGGCTGCGGTGGTGTCTTGTCGTCGGGTTCTGAGGAGATGAATGCCCAGAACGGCGACGAAGAGGAGGACGTAGAGGATGAAGAGCACGAGAGCGTAGCCGCCCGGAAAGCCGGCGTCCTTCTCGGCGAGCGCGTCGATTCCGGTGACGACGGCGATGAAACCAAGAAATAGGACGAGATAGCCGGTCGATTTGTGGAATCGTTCCCAGTTGACACGTTTGGTTGACTTGGGCAAGCCCTCGGCTGGGTTACCCGGACGGAGGAATCCGTTCACGGGTTGAATAAGAATGATGATGATCACCGCCAAACCGAGCTTGCCGTGTGCTCCGTCGTAGTGCTCGGCGCCAAGTTTCGCGACATCTGCGTAGGCGACGATGGCGGCGACAATCACAAGAATCGTCGCCGCAATCATGAGGTTTTTATGCCACGAGAGCCACAGCGCTGATGGCTTATCACCTGGACCCGGTCGGCCGAATCGAGACCAAACCACCGCGCCGGGCATAAACATCCAAATACCTAAAAACATGAGCGCACCGTGCGCTGCAAAAGCCCTATTGCTCGACGACTGTGAAATCCTCTTGCTAGAGTCACCAATGACTGTTGAATCATCGTGCGTCGGCTCTGTCGAAGGCGCATCCGTTCTGTTTGCGTGATTCGGCTCCAACAACGCGCCATTCGCTGACGCAAACATATGATTCTTATTGAAGTTCTTCCGATGACCCGCCGCTGACGTGACCCGAAACGTCACCGGCACCGCCGTCGTCGGTGCTTTCCACAGCAACATATGTCTATTCGCCATGTGCGACGGATTGAGCCTCAAGCCGTTGCATTTCAACGCCGTTCCGCCCGCCTCGGCGTCGTGGTCCTCGTGCATCCCGACATCCTCGAACTCCCCTGCCGACGCCGTGACGAGCACCATCGCCACTGCGTCATCCGCATCCAAGCCACTCAAATCCACGACGAGCGTCAACCGCGTTCCGGGCTTATATTCATCACCCGCCGAGTTGGTTTTCCACGTCTCGGGCATACGCCTCTGGTTATTACTCTCCCAAGCCTGTGGCGTCTCCGACCCGTCCCACGCTGACCAATACAACGCAAGTGTGATGTCGTCCGTTTGGCCGTTGTATCCGTGATCGCCCTCGGACCGCGTCGGGTGCGCGGTGTCGCCGCACGCGTGGGCGTTGTAGTACGGGTACGCGCGCGCGGGCGCGCAGCAGAGAGACGCCGCCGTCATCACGCAGGCGAACGCGACGGCCACGCGACGGCGCGCGAACGCCCCAGTGGCGGGTCGGTCGCGTCGCACACTAGACATGGCGACCACCTTTCGCGAGTGTTCGCGTCGGGTCGCGTCGGGTCGTCGAACGAACGGGCGACGTCAAGTGAGGTGGCACACGCCACAAAAAGGTGCTACACGCGAACGATGGCAACGACGACGCGAACGACCGCGGTGCGCGTCGACGCGCGTCTCGCATCGGGCGATCGGTTGACGTGTAAAGAATGGCCTCGACGAGATTTAGGGTGCGGGAGCGCGGTGGTTCGACGTCGACGTTCGACGCGACGGGTGTGCGCGACGAGGGACGTCGATGCGGCTGACGAAGACGCTTTTCGGTTGAACGCCGCCTCATTCGTCGTCAACCGACGAGACGTCGTGAATTTTGGTATCGCGTGCACGGTGGCGTCAATGACGCGCGCGGTGAGCGCCAGGGAGGGCGGACGCGGGACGACGGAGGTGCGGGAGGCGTACGATGGGTACGCGAGCACGTACGACGACTTGGACGGAGGCGCCGCTGCCAAGGCTTTGGGATTGGATGAAATGCGAGCAATAGCGTTGAGGAGTGCGTCTGGTGACGTGTTGGAGCTCGCGGTTGGGACTGGTTTGAACCTTCCGGCGTACGATTTGTCCAACGTGGAGACGTTCACGGCGATTGATTTGTCGCCGGGGATGTTGGCGCAAGCAAAGTCGAGAGCGGCCGAGCTGAATTTTAGCGAAAACGCGCGTTTCGTCGAGGCTGACGCGACGGCGCTGCCGTTTGAGGATGAATCGTTTGATTTCGTGTTCGATACGTTTAGTTTGTGTGTGATAGAGGATCCAGTCGCGGCGCTGAAGGAGGTGAGGCGCGTGCTTAGGAAGAGCGGCCGCGCCGTGCTCATAGAACATAGCAAGAGCGACATTGGTCCTCTCGGTGCGTACCAAGATTTGACGTCGCAGCCAGTAAAGACGATGGCGAAAGGCTGCGTTTGGAACCAAGACGTCGAGTCGTTGATCGATCAATCCGGTTTACGCGTCGTCAAGTCTCAAAGAGCGTTGCTCGGTTTGCTCGTCGTCGTCGAGGCTACGCCGTGAGATTCGTCTAACCAATAACGTGTATTATTACTGTTGATATTCTGCGCAGAGCGCGCGTGCTAACGGCTAAAATGTCTTCAAACATCTATTGTCCCTCCTGTTGACGTCTCTGTTCCTGCAAAAACTCAGCGATGGCGCTGCCTTGCGTCGTGTCGTACAAGTCAAACGGCACGCCGAGTTGTAAGCCCGGTCGGATGTGTCCTTGAGACTCGATGATGCGGAATTCAATGTTATCAGCGTACCCGCAAGCGTCGTCTCCATCGGCGACGGCTGAACCAGCCTCCATCGCTTCGAGTTCGTGCCATTCAAAGAGCAACGGTAGTGTCGTCCCTCCCCATACATTGAAATCGACAATTTTCACCTTTTTCGTCTTCGGAGTGACGTACACGTCGAAGACGTAATCCACCTGTTCGTCGTGCCAAGATGACCCAGAAATGTTTGCCTCCCAGAAGATGGCGATGGCGTCCTCAATACTATCCTTGTCCCTAAATAAAAAGTCGTAAAAATCATTCACGTGCCGTTGCGAAATCCCAATCAAATTCTTGTTCTTCACAAAGCACCGAAACTCCATGCTCGGATTGAGATCGTACCATTCGCGAAGTGCTAACACCGTCGTCTCGTGCTGCCGAACCGCTCGTTCTTCCTCGCTCTCACCTTCTTCGCCATGATTCGAGTAGTCTTGGCACGCCCGGTAAGCCTCTGTCAAGTCATGCGCCACCGAATCGCTCGATTTCAACAACATCACCACCTCATCCACGTTACGACATTTCATCGTGTTTCCCGCGCTCACCCACACTGCATCCTTCGGTGCACTCCACGCAAACTTCGGCGCCACTTCCCCTTTCAACTCTTCAATCGCGCTGGCCACGTCTCGCTCAAACTCAGCAAAAGCCTGCCTCGCCTCTTCGTCCGTCGCCTCCTCCTCGTTCGCATCCGCGAACCTCTCCGCGCTCTCCGCCGCATCGAACGCGTCCCGCTCTACCCGCAACGGAAGCGCCGCGTTCATCTCGCCCGCGACGACACCGTCAGAGAGCGCATACCGAACGAACGCCGCCGGTACTCGCACGAGTCTCGTCTCGAACGTGTGCGCGCCGAAACTCGCGTACCACGACGCAAACCGCGCGGCGTCGAGCGCAGCGATCGTCGGTGACGGTATCTCCATCGCAACTTCCACCCTACGAGAGTCGGTAGTCGACTTTGTGCGCGCGAGCCGTGGAAAGAGGCCGACTGGAGGTTGTTGTCGTTGTTCGTTTTCAAAACAAGATGAACGAGAGCATCACACGTCGTCGCTTCGTCGCTTCGTTGGGTCGTCTCGATCGACGCGTCGAATCGGAGTATTTAAACGAAACGTGAATCATGGCGCGCGGCGATAAGAGATCGACGTCCGTCCGCGGTGGCGTCATCGTGAAGACGCTCGAGACGCTTAAACGACACGCGAATAAGATCATCGGCTCGAAACGCGTCGCGGCGATCGAGGGAGAGATCGCGGCGGGGTTTAAGACGTATAAAAAGATTCTGGTGAAACGACCAGAGGTGCGGGCGTTCAGGAAGAGCCTTCCGAAGTGGATCGCGAGGAACGCGAGGTACAAGGCGTGGGCGATGGACGACGACGCCTTGACAAAGTTTGTGCTGGCGAGTCCGTTCGTCTTGCTGTTCATGTTGTATTTATTCAGCGCCTTTTGGCGTTGGGTCGCTGGTTTGGATGCTAAAGATGCGCGGGATGCGGTCTTCGGTAAGGCGAAGCGACGGGCCGCAGCAGCGAAGGTTAAGGTGGAGATACCGAATGCCGGACCGGAGCGCATCGAGCGCACCAAGAGCGGCAAGGAGATCACGATGACGACGGAAGATGACGCAAAGCTGCGTCAACTTAGAGACGCGCTGAACGAGGCGGCGAAGAAGGATCCGGAGTTGCTCGGAACCGCGGCGCTACGCGCGTTTGTGGATGACTCGTGCTTGTGCCGATACTTGCGCGCACGTAAATGGAAGGTTGACAAGGCGTTGAAGATGCTCGTCGGTACCTTGCATTGGCGGGCAACAATGAAGCCGGACGAGATCACATGGGACGAAGTTGAAAGTGAAGCTGCGACCGGTAAGCAGTATAGAAGCGGAAGAGACAGGCGCGAGCGTAGGGTACTCGTCATGCGTCCGGATCGCGAGAATACCTTCAATCATGAAACCAACATCAAATTCTTGGTGTACATGCTAGAGAACATTCTCTGGAAGCCCATGCGAGAACGACAACCGCGAGGTCGCAACGCCGATCTCGCCCCGGAGCAAATCGTGATCCTCATCAACTTTACGCATTGGTCTCGCAAGAATGCCGTCTCCATGAGCACGGCGAGAGAGACGCTCAGCATTTTGCAGAACCATTATCCCGAACGCCTTGGTCTTGCAGTGTGCTTCAACCCGCCCACCATCTTCCGCGTCTTCTGGACCATGATTTCTCCTTTTATCGACCCGAAGACGTACACGAAAATCATGTTCGTCAGCCGAGGAAAGGGTCCCGAACTCAAGGCCAAGGCGAAAGCTGTCATGTCCTCCGTCTTCCACGCGCACAAGACGGATGACGACATGGGCGGTCGCGTGCCCAGCGCTTGGAACTTTGAGGAATACTCCACGCATATGCGCGATTACGACGCCAAAAAGAAAGCCGTCATGGCCACCTGGAAGTGATCGAGACACGCTCTAGCGCTTCCATGGGAAAAAGTGCACCTCCCACGACATCTATCCAATCGGATGTATATTCAAGCAAATTGTAGCCGAACGTTTCCAAAAACAAACAGATAACGGTCAGATCACATATTGATACATCTAAAAACAATAGAGTATGCATACCATTCCACGAAAGATACTCGCGAACACGCTTTGCTGACGCGGCAAATGTGCATCTTGCGACGACAAAAGTGTACCCGTCACAGAACGACGCCGACGTCACCCGCGACCGACGCGCGCGAAGAACTCTGGGGGTACATTTTTACTCTCCCGCGGCTGCGTTCGTCGCATTCGCACCGTCATCGCGTCGTCACCTTTGAAACGAACGCGCGCGCCGCGGACGACGGTCAACCGTGGGAATGCGCAGCTTTGGACCTACGACGTCTCGCGCGACGCCGCGAACGCCGCGGGCGACGCGTCCCGGGCACAACTCACGCGCAATTTCGATGCGAGGAGTTTTGTCGCATTCATCGGCGCACTTCGTCGACACGGGGTGGCGCGCGAGCGGTACCGAGACGCGAATGTCGAAACCTTTGAGAGCGCCGCGTCCGAGGGGCGCGTCGACCCCGAGAGCGGCTCGGCTAGTCGGCACCACCGAGACTGGCGGTTCGAGCGGTGTAGTCCCGGGATCGGACGCGGGCGATCGATCGATCGCGCGCAAGGTGCGACTGCGAGAGGGGACGTCGACGCGGGCGCTCACGGTGGGACCGGTGGCGCCTCCTCCGCCGACGACGGTCGGGGACCCGACAGGGCGGGCGAGTCGCGCGGGTGCCCGCGGGCGAGTCGCGCCGGCTCGAGTGAAGAGAAGACAGGATGAGTCTGTCGCGGTGACGATGCGTTGCGGAGACGCGATGCTCGTCGTGAAGGTGAGTGGGGTGATTGAGCTGCGAAGAGGTGGGGAGCTGGTGTGTTCGGCGAGGTGTACGCTTCCGTTGGGCGTGACGGCCGAGCAGGCGGCGGTTACGTCGAGCGACGGAACGGCGAGGATAGACTGGGGAGGGCGAGCGATGCTCGAGGCTCGGCCAAGCTCGACGGTGAGCGGTGAGCGGTGGTGTGATGGTCTCACGGATGGGTTCGTGTTGGATTTTTCCGTCGTCGACGGGGATTTCTTTCACACGAATGCCGAAATCACCGTGGACCTCGACTGCATGGGCGACGTGTACGGAGGCTCGCACCTCATGGCGCAGCATTGGCCATTGAATGAAGGTTGCATCGAGATTGGCCCTCATTACCCGTTTGATAACGGGCCAAATGGACTCAACACACTGGTGTCTTCGCACTGGGTGACGAGCAAGGGGATTGCCGTTGTCGCCGATCCGGACACGCCTTACTTTCACGTCGGCCTGAATGCACCCTCGGCAACGTGGATCGATTCCATCATGAGCAAGAGAAAGTTTGGTGTCGGCATTCAAAACGCGACGCGAACGATATTGCCGTTTCATAAGAAGCAGCGAGAAGGTGATGGGCTGCTACGGCTCCAAGCTCGAGATTCTTTCCGCAAAGGCTACGGCCCCTTTAGCATGAACCACCCGCTCGTCGGATGGGAGTCACCTATGCACGTGGACGCAACGCGTCGTCACATGCGAGTCGCGTTATGCGCCAATAAAAACGTGAAATTGGCCACCATGAACGTGCTCGGAACGCTCCCGAAACCGAAAGCGGCGCCTCCGGCCGAGGTGATTCGCGCTCCGATTTGGACGACGTGGGCAAAGATGAAGACGAACGTCTCGCAAGAGAAAGTGTTGAGCTTTGCGCGAGAGATTTTGGACAACGGCATGCGCGCGAGCGTGATTGAGATTGATGACAAGTGGCAGTGTGGGTACGGTGACTTGGAGTTTGACTCGAAGAAGTTTCCCAACCCGAGCGCCATGGTTGAAGAGCTTCACGCGATGGGATTCAAGGTGACGGTGTGGGTGATGCCCTTCATCGCCGAGGACACCATGGCTTACCGTGAAGGCAAAGACAAGGGTTATTTCGTCGAGTCTAGTATTAAGAACGGATTCTTCAAGTGGTGGCAGTCGCCCCCCGTGGTGGCTCTCGATGTCACGAACCCAGAAGCTGTGGATTGGTTTGTCTCTCGTCTGAAGAGACTGCAAGAGATGCACGGCATCGATGGTTTCAAGTTTGATGCGGGTGAACCGTGCTTCTTGCCGAGACGATTCATCACACACACGCCACTGTCGCATCCGTCCGAGTATACTCGCGCTTGGGTGAACAACGTCGCCTCGCAGTTTGAGCTCGCCGAGGTGAGAAGTGGACACAATAGCACGGGTAACGCGTCTCTCGTGCGCATGGGCGACAGGTTCTCCGAATGGGGAATTGAAAATGGGCTTGGGTCAATCATCCCAACCTTGCTCACTTCCGGTGTACTTGGATACCCGTTCTGTTTGCCCGACATTATCGGCGGGAACGCGTACTTTGGGCGCCACCCAGACAGCGAGCTTCTCGTGAGGTGGGCGCAGGCGAACGCCCTCATGCCGGCTATGCAATTCTCCCTCGAGCCCTGGGCCGCGGGTAGCGCTGCTAAAGAGCTGTGTGCGTCCGCTCTGGAGATGCGCGATCATTTTATCGAAACGCTCGTGCATCACAGCGAGAAGGCGGTCGAATCTCTCGAGCCAATCTGCCGGCCGCTGTGGTGGTTGGACCCAGAGGATAGCGAGACGTTTCGCATCGCGGATCAATTTGCCATTGGCGAAGACGTCATTGTCGCGCCCGTCGTTTGCAGAGGTGCGAACCAGCGAGCCATTTATTTAACCGAAGGCCAGTGGCGAGACATGTCAAACGGCAAGATTCACGTCGGGCCACGTTGGCTTGAAGATTTTGCCGCGCCTCTTGGTACGCTTCCAATCTTTGTGAGAGCAGACGAAGAAGTCAATTAGATGTACAATACAGTAAACAGACTGATGTTTTTAATTCAATTTGCGCTAGTATTATACCTACACGTAGTGCGTCATCTCACCCTTCTTCTCATCATCACCATAAACCTTGTTGCATTTGTCCCGGAACTTGTTGTTGCGAGAAGAAGCCTTGCTCCTTGGAGAAGTCAACCCCCGGCATGGCTTGCGCCGGGGCGTTTTCATCCGCCATCATCTCATCCTCAGCCCCGGCGTTTTCGATACCCGGGATGGATTGAGAATCAAAGTCGCACGGGAAGCGCGTCACTCGCGGTTTCTCAGCCAAGATGTTGCGGACGATTCTGTCTATGCGCGGTTGCGCCGGCGGGTCTTCCTTCAACTCTTCGTCGGCGTATTCATTGTTCACGTAGTAACCGACGCGGATAAACTCTTGGTTATTGTAAGAGCAAGTCACGAGCAATACGGTGACCCCTAGGATGTCTTCCTGGGGGATCTTGCTCACATCCGGCGGGTTGGCTTGGAAAACAAACTTGTACGCGCCTCGAACCACCGGTCCCACGAGCACCGTGTCCAGAATCTGATCGCACTTATCATCCTCCGCGCTTCCGACGTAGGTTAATTTCCACTCGAGATCTGCGGCGTTAATCGAAATTCATCGTCAGTCATCGTCCTCCCGGATCGTTTCCCATCGTCGTTCGCGTCCTTCCTCCAACCTCCGAGGCTGATCGTCGCGTCTCGCTCAAATTTCAAATTTTCAGCTGTCGCGCGCGGGGCAAAGCGGAAACGCACCGTGTTGCAGGTCGTGCAAGCACTCGTACTGAATCTCAAACTGTAACGGGTTCACAAAGAACTGGGGGTTATCCTGCGTCGCCGAAGAAGAAAACGCGTCGTCAGAACGCGCTCCACGGCTAAAACCTCTCTCTCGAACGCGTCTGGTCGGGTCGGGCGCCCCGCGCTCGCGATTTCAAAAAAAAACAGTCATCCGGGCGGTTCAAAATCCAAGCATCGCACGCACCAGCACTTGCACCGAAGTCACGTTGATCGCGCTCATGTTCCTCTCGTTCTTTTTATCAACCCGCCCTCGTCGTCGTCACCGCTCACCCACGCGTTCGTTCGTTCGTTCGTTCGTTCGTTTGAAAATCAAATCAAAATCAATTCAAATCTCCTCCGCCCGTCTCGCGCCCGTCTCGCGCGTCGAGAAGCGAAGAGACGTTCGCCGAACCGACGCGGTGTCTCCGTGTGTGCGCACGCGCTCGCGCTCGCTCCGCGTATCCCGTCCGGTACCGCCCGTCGAGACCCGTCGTCCTACGCGTCGTCGTCGCGTCGTCGTCGCACCGTCGTCGCTCCAACGACCACGCGTCGCGTTCTCCCGTCACGACCCGCGTCGCCGGTGCCCTCCCTCCCTCGACGACGTGGACGACGACGACGACGAGCACGACGACGACGTGGACGACTCGCCA